>WNGN01000280.1_pt1 | contig 30297 bp, 22 predicted proteins | sample 5400561 | NCBI WGS metagenome assembly WNGN01 (sample SAMN13153379, study PRJNA577476) | soil metagenome | isolation source: 115 cm soil or saprolite under Garry oak tree replicate 2 | place: USA:California | collected 2016-06-15 | reverse complement strand
GCTAATTCCGGTCAACAAGTTGAACCAGAGACCGCACCCCACGCCACCGAGGCAGCTACCAGCGGAAACACGCCCCGGTTCCGCTCGGCAGCACTAGCCAGCCGGTTCAGGCCCTCCACCGGGAATCGAGGCTAACGGCTCAACACCGCGAGTAAGAGAGAAAGGAGGCAACACCGGCAGGCACCGCACCCGCCACGGCCAAGGCCGGACACGGGTGACGATCAGGCGTGCCCAGAATCACCCGGCCATGGGGTTTTATTGTGTCCGAGGGCGATCGACCCCATTCCCCCACCGAATCCCCTGCCGGTGCACGCCGATGTGCGGCTGTAGGCGACAGCCGTGATTGTCAGAGTCGGCCAACCCGACAGCTATGCAGGCCAGGCCCGTGCCATTTGGGTACACGAAACCATTTGACTACCCAGAGTGAGAGCCCGCTTGTGCTATCAGGGGCCAGCGGGGCGACAGCACCGATTATTTCCTAGCGCGTGGTGCTGATTGTTGCGCCGGTGAGGCGCGCCGTTGCGATTGCGCTGAGCCGCCGGTTTTCGGGGCGGCCTCATAGTTCCCAGGTGAGGGGTTGGGCGGGTTGATAGCTGCAGGTCGTCCCGGTGCGAACGGCTTCCCGCAGGTGGGAGGCCAGAGCCGGGTGGTGGCTGTCGAGGAGGCGCAGGGCACGCTGGATGCGGATGGTTACGGTTTTCCGGGCCTTTTCGGTATCGTCGCCCAGCCGCCGGGTCCGCCCGCCGCGGCCGACGGACCGGGTGAGTTCCGCGACAAGCGCGTCTCGCTCGGCCCGGGCGCGGGCGGCCCGCTCGGGGTCGTTGTTGGAGTCGGCCTCGGCGATGTCGTCGTCAAGGTCGCGTAGCCTGGCCCGGTAGGCGGCCAGCGCCTGCCGGTCGAGGGCCGGCTCGCCACGAGATCGTGTGATCGTACCGGCGAGGTCGCTGGCCGGTACGGGCTGGCCGGGATGGGCGAGCAGCACTGCGATGTCATGCATCCCTTTGGCATGGGGCACATGGGCCTGGACGCCGCCGTAGGTTACCGCCCAGACCGGGCCATCGCGGCGGAAACGGTTGCCTCCATTCGGATGGTGCGGCTGGCGGTCTTGTTGCCGGCGGCCGAGGGCGGCCCACCGTGGCGCGCCGAGGCGCAGGTGCTGGGCGGTGGCCGCGTCGAGGTGGCCGGTTGCGGTGGTGCGGTCGCCTTGGGCGGCGGCGAGCAATCCGAGGTAGTAGTCGACGGCGCCGCAGTAGGCGACCCAGGCGCCGCACCCGACCTGGGTGCCGCTGTAGGGGGTGAGCAGCTGGTAGAGGTCGCCGCATAGTTGGTCGCTGCCGCAGCGGGCGGCTGCTTCGGCGGCGATGGCGGGGAACCACAGGTCGTAGCCGGCGGTGACCCCCGGCCCCCAGGCTTGGTGGGCGCTGAAGCCGGCCAGGACGGCGGCGGCTCCCTCAAGGTCGCCGCGTTCGGCGAGGATGAGGGCGGGCCAGGGCGGCCAGGTTTCGACCGGCGGCGCAGAGCCGGGACGCAGCCGACGGTAGCTGGCACGCTCGCCGGTGAAGCGGGCCAGTTCCCAGCGCTGGATGTCGCCGATCCAGACCGCGTCGGCGTCGCCGAGGTCGTCAGCGAGACGCTCAGCCCTGGATGCCAGATCGGCGGCGTCGTCGAGCCGGTCGGCGAACAGAGCGGTGGCGGCGCGCCGCGACAGGGACTGCCAGCGCGACAACGGATCACCGAGGCGATCAGCCCCGGCGCAGAAGGCGTCGGCTTCGGCGAGTGCGCGGGGGTCGCCGAGTTCGAGGAGGGCTTGAGCGCGGAGCAGCTGCGTGCGCAGTCGTACGCGGGCAGCGCCCCGCGCGGATGCCTGCTGGGCGAGATGGTCGAGCACGTCGAGGCGCCGGTTTGCCTGGCCGGGACGCCAGGCCACGTCATGGAGGGCCTGCAAGGCATCCGCGGTGGCTTGGGGATCGCCTGTCTCACGGGCGATCTCGACAGCGTGTTCGGCGACCGGGACCGCCTGGGCCATCTGGCCGGCCTCCAGGGAGTGGTACAAGGTCCGGGCCAGCGCGGCCTGCACCCGTGCCGCCAGGGCAGTGGGTGTGCCGTCGAGAGCTTCTGCCGCCGAGGCGAGTAGCGCGGCATGGCTGTCCCGCTCGGCTGACGGGCCGGTCTTCACCCCGGCGAGGTGCAGGCCGATGACCGCCCGCGCCGCGGCGTCGTGGTCGCCGAGCTGACGTGCGACGGAGAACGCGTCGCGGTAGGTGGCAGCCGCGGGGGCAAGGCGCCCGGCCAGGCGGCGGGCGTCGGCTGTGTCCAGGAGGAGACCGAGACGGGCGTAGCCGTCGAGACCGGCGAGGTCGGCGAGGGACAGCGCCCGCTCGAGCAAGGTGACCGCGTCTTCGAACGCCAGCCGCTCCGTCGCGTCAGCGGCTGCCTCGCGCGAGTAGCGCACCGCCGGGTCGCCGGCGTCGGCGTCACCGCCGGAGGCTGCGGCCAGGAAATGGGCGGCGAGCTCGGCGGGGTGCACCACGGCGCCTTCGGCCCGGGAGGCTTCGAGTGCTTCGCCGAGATCACAGTGCAAGCCGTGACGAGTGGCGGTGGGCAGCTCCGCAGCGAGTACCTCACGGAACAGGTCGTGAGCGAAACGAAACCCTGACCCGTCTTGCTCGGCGGCCAGCACCCGGGCGTCGGCTGCCTCCTCGACCAGCGCGGGTATGCCGGCCGCGGCGCCCAGAACCCTGGCCAGCAGCCACGGCCGCAGCCTCGGCCCGTCCATGGCTGCAAGGGTGAGCATCCGGATGCACGGCTGGGACAGGCGGGCCAGCCGGAGGTCGATCACCTCCCGCACCGAATCCACCGTGGCGGGGCCCGCCCAGCGGTCGCCGGCTGCTGCCCGGGTTTGCAGCAGACGGGTCAGCTCGCGGACGAACAGTGGGTTGCCGCCGGTGCGGAGGTGTATGGCTGCGGCGGCCTCCTCGGGCACCGGGCCGCCGGTGATGTGTGCCATCAGCTCACGGACCCCGGCAGTGTCGAGACCCTCCAGCCGGTTCACTGCGGCCGCCGATGCGACGCGACGGAGACGGCCTGCCGCATCGTCGTCCCGGTAGCCGCCCACCACCAGCAGCCGGCTTGTGGCCAGCTGCCGCGCCGCGAACTCCAGCAACCCCAGCGAGTCGGGGTCTGCCCAGTGCAGGTCATCGAGCACGACCAGCAATCCGCTCTCCGCCGCAGCTTCGGCGAGGTGACGTACCACCCGGTCGAAAACCCGGAACCGGTCCGCCGCCTCGCGTATCATCCCGGCAGCGGGCGGGGCGAGGTGATCCTCCCCGCCGGGCAGGCCCCCCGTGGCCCGCAGCACCTGGGTCCACGGCCAGAACGCCGGCACTCCCTCGCCCTCGGCGCAACGACCCCACGCCACCCGCACTCCCCGAGCGGCCGCCTCGTCGGCGAAACGGGCGGCAAGCGCGGTCTTGCCGATCCCCGGCTCGCCGGTGATCAGCACCAGCGACCCATGCCCCGCCAGGGCGGCATCCAGTGCCGCCGCCAGCCCGGCCAGCACCGGGCCGCGGCCGACCAGCGAGGATGGCCCCTTCACCGTCGAATCATCCCCCTAGGCGGTCAGGTTATCCACCCCCGGAGCGGTCAGAGGCGCAGCTCCAGCAGCAGGTTGAGCGGGGCGCCGGCCTCGACGCGGCGCACCCGGGAGAACCCGGCCGCGCTCGCGACCCGCCGCAGCGACTGTTCTCCGGGTATCGAGCCCAGGGGTGCCTCAGCGTGCTCGCCGGACAGCGCATTGGGGACACACACCAGTGCCGAGGCAGCATAGAAGAACCTGCCCACCGGATGCAGGTTCTCTTCCAGCTTGCCGGACCCGGCGTGCTCGGCCAGCAGCACCACCCCGTCATCGGCCAGCACCTGCCCGGCGCGCCGCAGCGCGCCGGCCGGATCGCCCAGGTCGTGCAGTGAGTCGATGAACATCACCAGGCCATACGGGCCGCCGCAGATGTCCGCCGCAGCTGCCACCTCGAACGAAACCCGCTCGGCCGCCCCGGCCGCCAGCGCCGCCCGCCGGGCCCGGGCCACGGAGGCGTCATCGATGTCGAAGCCGGTGAACCGCGACTCGGGGAATGCTTCGGCCATGGCGATGCACGCCGCGCCGTACCCGCACCCCACATCAGCCACCGCCGCGCCCGCCGACAGGCGGGCAACGACGCCGTCAACGGCAGGCAGCCACTGCCCCACCAGAGCCGGGGCGACCACGGCCCGGGTGATCATGTCCATCCCCTCGGCGTGAGCAGCCGGCAAGGTTCCCCACGCGATGCCCTCACCAGTGCGAAACGCCGCCTCATAACGGTCCAACTGCGCCCACCACACCGCGAACTGAGCCGCCATCCCATCAGCGAGGCCCGACAGCGGCCCCTCGCCCAGCACCCCGGCCACACCCGGGGCCAGGCCGAACGTCTCCGCCGCCGGGTCGTAGCTGACATAGCCAGCCGCGGCCTGCGAACGCAGCCACTCCCGCACATACGGCAGCGCGGCGCCGGCCCGCTCCGCGACGGCCTCGGCCGGGGCAGGCCCGGCCGCCAGCGCGTCCCACAACCCCACCCGGCGACCCAATGCGGTCAGCACCACCCCGGCAGTGGCCGCGAAGTCGCCCACCAGCTGCCCCAGCACCGCCCCGACCGGGTCAGGGACAGTGTCCGTTCGCTCTTGCATGGCCTGTGTCATCGTCCTCTCCGTTCTCTCTCGAGCTCCTGCCCATGTCTGCGCTGCGCTCCGCGTCGCAGCCGCTACATCCCGCGTAGCGCCAGCAAGGACATCAAGCCTTCGCGGCCCAGAGGAGAAAGCAATGCCGGCATCGGTATCGAAGATCGGCCACATCGTGCTGAAAGTCGAAGACCTCGATTCTGCCCTAGCCTTTTACTGCGGCGTCCTCGGCCTTAAGGAAGTCGCGCGGCGAGACTTCGGCGAAGGCCCCATGGCCTTCCTCTCAACCGGCAACTCCCACCACGACATCGCCCTCGTCGCCGCGAACCCGCCGAACTCCGGGCCCGGCTCGCTGCACCACTTCGCGCTCAAAGTCGGGGACGCACTCCAGGACCTGCGACATGTCATGCAGGCACTCGCCGCCAACGGCATTGCCGTCCACATGTCCCTGGACCATCGGGTAAGCCAAGGCATCTACATCCCCGACCCCGACGGCAACCTCATCGAGCTCTACGTCGACGCCGACGAAACACTCTGGCGGAACGACCCCTCACTTGTCGCCAACTCCGACCCGTTTAACCTCTAGCCACTCCCAGCAGTGGCCCACCGGAATGTCCGCAGCGTCGCACGCAGATCGCCCTTTCGGTCGTAACAATCGCGATCACGTCCATGATAAGATCGCCGCCACAATTGGATGGATCTCGCATGAGGCGCGATTTCCAGGCTGTCACCCTCGGTGATGAAGCGGGCGTGCTGGGCCTGCCATGCCGGTGCTGGGCGGAGGCGGCTGACCGGCCGTCACGGCGAAGATGGGCCTGCCCGGCGCTGTGCAGGGGGCGCACTGCTCGCCATTGACCACTATCCCGCCGCCGATTGTCGGCGGTTGGCGCAGGCTGCGCCCTGTATTAACAAGAAATATCAATAAAAGGGATGATTCGGTACTCAGGCGCCCCCCTGAATTGACCGAATCAAGCGGATTGATCTCACTGTTCGCTAGATATGCATCCTGTCTTTCCTCGATGATGGGAATAACAGGGCTTTCAGGGATCAGTTCGGTCGTCCTAGGCGGACAGCCAGGAGAAGGCGTCGGCCACCGAAGCTCGCGTGGAAATGACTGATGGTTCCGGGGCTACCGCTTTGGCTTGTAGGTCAGCACGACGACGCCATTGCCGACCTTGTTCACCTCGGCCAGGTCGAGGTGTGTGGTGGTGATCCCGGGCAGGAGAGGCTCCCCGGACCCGGCGATGAACGGGTATACCCACAGGTGCAGCTCGTCCAGCTGCCCGCCTTCCAGAAGGGCCCGGCTGAACGAGCCGGTGCCGTACTTCAGCAGCGTGCCCTCACCGGACTCCTTGAGCTTGGCGACCGCCTCGACGGCGTCACCCCGCAGGATCTCGCTGTTCCAGCTGGCGTCGGTCAGCGTGCGCGATGCGACGTACTTCGGCAGCGAGTTGATCCTGTCGGCCAACTCGCCGGTGCGGCCGGGCCATGACGCTGCAAAGACCTCGTAGGTCGCCCTGCCGAGCACGAGAGCACCGGCGGACTCCAGCAACGTCGCGGCGTACGCGACGTGCTTGTCATCCTGGAACCGCGCCTGAGCGCCCCAGAAACTCTCGCCGGAGACCATCCCGTCGAGTGAGACATACGTTGATTCGACTAGCTTCCTCATGGCGGGGAGCGTACGAGCTGTGTCCGGGGCTTGTCTTGTACCGAAACGCAGGTCACAAGTCCAGGAACATCCCGCCGCGCGCCAACTCGGCCGGTGTGTAGCCGATCAGCTGTCGTAGCACGCGGGTCAGGTGCGGCTGGTCGTAGTAGCCCGCACTGGAGACCACGTCCGCGATCGCCGCCCCCGCGCGCAGTTGTCCGGCTGCGTGCCGCGCCCGCTCAATCAGCTGCAGCTTGCGGCGCGACAGGCCGACGGCCCGCACGAACCGGCTCTGCGCGGTCCGCTCCGGCACGGTGCCTACCGCGCCGCCGTGCTGCAGCTCCTCGACCAGGGGATCGAAGACCAGCAGGCCGGCACGATTGAGACGGTCGATGAAGACGTCGATGTTCTGTGGCGTCGGCATCTCCCATGCCCGGCCGTCCAGCAGAATCCGGCCGTCCGGCAGGGTCGGCAGCACCGCGTCCTGGAGGTTGGCGAGCCGGGCGGGAGGGAACATCGGCAGGTACGCCCCGAGGCGGAAATCGGTTCCGAAGTACTCCGCGTCACGCGGGCACGACAATGTCATCGCCTTCGTCTCCGGGCCGCGGAGGTGGACCGTCGTGGCGCCGCCGACCCGAACGAACCCTATCCCCGGGTTGACCGAGGCGATCGAGCTGAAGTCGGTCGGACTGTCGCACTTCGCGGTCCAGACCCGGGCCAGAGGCCCGGCCGGTCCGCTGACGACGTCAATACTCAGACCCACGTGTTTGGGCGGTCCAGGATCTGGCGGCGCGTGCATGACCGCCGCTCAGCGCGCGTCGAGGAACGGCGTGATCAGCGCGAGCACTTCACCGGGCCGCCGTGTCACGCCGACGTGCGTGGTCCCGGGGAGCACTGCCAGTTGCGCGTTCGGCAGGAGCTCGAACATCTCCACCACGTCGGGCAGCGGTGTGAAGTCGCGGTCGCCGAAGATCAGCAGGGTCGGCGCCTGCAGTGAGCGCAGCTCGCCGGTCCACCCGCCGAACTCGTGCACCATCGCCGAGTTCTTGGCCGCGAACTCCTCAAAGTGCGCGGGGTCCGGAGCGACCGCGTCGTAGGCGTCGCGCATCGCCTGGAAGTCGGCCGGTGTCGGCAGGCGGTCCTCGCCCAGTGGCGCGCTCTGGCGGCCCGGCGGGCGGTGGGCGTCCGCCGAGGCGACGATCAGCCTGCCCACCCGGGCAGGCGCGCCGAGCGCGACCGCGCACGCGACCAGGCCACCGAGGCTGAAGCCGAACAGATCGGCTTGGCCGATCCCCAGCTGGTCGAGCAGCGCGATGATGTCGCCGGCCAGCGCCTCGATCGTCATCGGGCGGCCGGTGTCGGCGGTGTGCCCGTGGCCCTGCGACTCCACCGCGATCACCTGCCTGCCCGCCGCCAGCGGTTCGAGCAGCGGCCCGAAATTGAGGTCGATGGTCAGCAGGCCACCGTGCAGGAGTACGAGAGGCCGGCCGGATCCGCGCGTCTCGTAATACAGCTGCAGGCCGTTCACTGGTGCGTACGCCATGCCGGGTATGACGGTACGCGGCGCGCGTACTCATCGCCAAGCGCCGCGCATGCCGCACACCGCTGTGTAGTTGTGACCGCCGACGCGACGGTGTCCGACCCGAGGCGAGGTGTACGAGGTGAGGGCCGGCGGGCGTCAGGCGACCTATCGGGTTAACCGCAGAGGTACCGGTGCCAGCGTTGCCGCCCGTCAGCACGGCCGACATCATGCGCTGCCCAGCCAACAAGGCCATAGCTGGGTGATCTGCATGCGCCCACCAGCGCGATCGCCTCATCTGCCTGCCGCGCCGAGTCGGCAGGGAGGATGTGGGTGATGGCAGCTTGCGAGCCGCTTAAGGTGGTGACTTTATGTAATCGCTTGTGAGCCTGGGCGCGGGCGGATAGCTGGGGGTTGGGATGGTTGCCGGCGTGGCGCGGGGCGCGGCGGGTCGCCGGTAGGGGTGCGGGCGGTGCGATAGCCGCTGGTGTTGTTTGTCTGCCCGGTGCGGCCGGACCCTATTGCCGCGACGTTCGGCCCTGGCCGTGCCGGGTCTGGACCTGCAGTGTTGGCCTGTGAGCGGTGAGGGAAGCAGTCGGCGTTGCCTGGAACGTGAGCCTGCGGGCAAGCGCGGGGATGCGCTGGCGGCGTGGGCGGAGCGTACCGGGCGCGGACGGGCAGCAGGGCATGAGCGCGGCGGTTTGCGGTTCGCCTTCTATGGCCGGGTGTCCACGGAAGATCATCAGGACCCGGTGACATCCCTGGCACGGCAGCAAGCGCAGGCGGCTGCGCTGGTGGCCGGGCACGGGCGGATCGTGGCCTCCTTCTTCGACATCGGGCAGAGCCGCACGCTGGCGTGGGCACGCCGCCCCCAGGCAGCGGTCTTGGCCGCCGCGCTCGCTGATCCCGATCGCGGGTGGGACGCCATTGTGATCGGGGAGTATGAGCGGGCCTTCTACGGCGGCCAGTACGCCTCGATGGCACCGTTGTTTGAGCATTACGGCGTGCAGCTGTGGATGCCGGAGGTGGGCGGCCGGGTCGACTTCACGGATGAGGATCATGAGGAGACGATGCTGGCGCTGGGATACCAGTCCAAGCGGGAGATCACCCGCACCCGGATCCGGGTCCGCACCGCGATGGCCGCCCAGACCCGCGAGCAAGGCCGCTACCTCGGCGGCCGCCCGCCGTATGGCTACCGCCTCGCCGATGCCGGGCCGCACCCGAACAAGGCCCACGCCGCCTGGGGGGCGGCGGGCGCACCGGCTGGAGCCAGACCCGCACACGGCGCCGGTCGTGACATGATGTTCGCCCAGCGGCTCGCCAGCCATTTGGTGGCGCGGATCACCCGGGCCCTCAATGACGCGGGGATTCCGTGCCCGTCGGCGGCGGACCCCAAGCGCAACCCGCACCGCTCCGGGACAGCGTGGACGCTGAGCACGGTCGTGGCGATCCTGGCCAACCCCCGGTATACGGGGCGGCAGGTGTGGAACCGCCAGCGCACCGACCGCGACCTGGTTGACCCGGCCAACACCGGGCTGGGTCACAAGCAGGTGCAGCGGTGGAACCTGCCCGCCGGGTGGGTCATCTCCGCCCGCCCGGCTCATCCCGCGCTGGTCAGCGAGGCCGATTTCATCGCCGCGCAGGATGCCAGCGCCCCGCGCGGCCCGGCCGGGACGGCCACCCGCCGCTACCTGCTGGCCGGGCTGCTGCGCTGCGGGGTCTGCGGGCGGCGGCTGGAATCCGCCTGGTCCAACGGCAAGCCCGCCTACCGCTGCCGCCACGGCTACACCAGCCCCACCCGCCCCGACCCCGCCCGGCCCAAAACCTGTACATCCGCGAGGACACGATCCTGCCTCGCCTCGCCGCCCTGGCCATCCTCCAGCAGGACAGTGGTCACCAGCCGCGCGGCAGGAAGCAGGTGAGCCGGCAGGTCACGGCGCCCGCCCAGGCTGCGGACCAGATTGAGCAGCTCCGGGCAACCGGCGTCAGCCTCATCTACGACCCAGCCACCAAGACCCTGCGAACCGACGGCGTGAACGCCATTCCTGTCGCTGTTGGCTAACGCCTGCCGCGCGCAAGGCAGAAAGGAGGGCTAACCACGAGCCCAGAGCACCCGCCACGGCCAAGACCGGGCCCGGGTGACGTTCAAGCCTGCCTGAAAATACCCGGCTATGGGGTTTTACCGTGTCCGAGGGGGATTGCACCCAAATCCCAATGCGTTCTCGCCAGTGAATTCGCAGTTGGGAGCCGGTCATGACCCGGCCGGCGGGCCGGTGGATCCGGTGGACCACGACCGGGTGCGTGGGCCTGCTGGCGCTGATCGCGGGGACGGTCTCTTACCTGCACATGCACACGCTGGTGGAGTTGTACGGGCAGCCAGGCTGGGTCGCGGCGCTCACGCCGCTGTCGGTGGATGGGATGATCGTGGCGGCCTCGACCACGCTGCTGGCCGACTCGCGGGCGGGCGAGCGTGGCGGAGTGCTGCCGTGGGCGCTTCTAGTGGTGGGCAGTGCGGCGAGCCTGGCCGCCAACGTGGCTGTCGCCCAGCCGACAGTAGCGGGACGGGTGATCGCTGCCTGGCCGTCGTTCGCGCTCATCGGCGCTTATGAGCTACTCATGCGCCAGATCCGCCGTAGTGCAGCAGGCGGTGGTAGCAAGCAGCCGCGAAAGCCTGCGTCCCAGGCTTCACATCGGAATGCTGGCGATCCGGCCGCAGGGCGTTCGCCGACCCGCCATTCTGGGCCGGGTGGGCGCAATCAGGGCCCGGCCGGTCATGGTGGCGCGGGCCGGGAGCTTCAGCGGCAGGCGTGGCACTGGGCGCTGGCCCACCGGGCCGGTGACGGCTCGCTACCCAGCGGGCGTGAGATCGCCCGCCAGTATGGTCGGCATGAGCGGTGGGGCCGCCTGGTCAAACGCTCAGGCACGGCAGGCGAGTTCAGCGATGAGCCCGCCGAACCTACCTTGCGCTTGGTTGGCCTGCAGCCCTCATCAGCCACAGGCGAATGACAGCCGCGGCCACCTACGGTAAACATTCGTCGAGGTGCACTTATGGTGCCTGCGCGCCAAATGCTGGGTCTGTACTCACGCGACGCCAGCGAGTAGATGGCAGACTTCAGCGCAGTTCGGCTTGTTCAGGGCGTGCTGATCTCTTGGTGGGCCTGGGCCGGCCGTCGTCGAGGGCCGCCTGCCGCATCCAGGAAGCGGAAAGGTGTCTCGGCCGGGTCCGACGGTGGCTCGGGCCTCTCGGCTGAGGGCGCACAGTAGCGTCTCTTGGTTCGCTCAGTTCGCTGATGGCAGAGGTCATTCCTGGCGGCGGAATGGCGCCGTGTCGTTATCGGCGGTCGGCTCGTCGTCGTCGTGAACGAGCGCTGACGCCGCGGAGCGGGCCGCTTCGCGGGACCGGGCGGCGGCGTCAGCTTCGAGTCCGGCTCGCTCGATGCACCACTGGGTCCACTCCGGCAGCAGTCGAAGCGCCGGATTGGCATGGTCAGCGACGTAGGACTCGCGGATCAGGTGTGCTGCCATCTCGATACGGTGCGGCGAGCAAGCGTAAAACGAGCGCTCGTCTGGATACTCGTGGGGTCCCCACTCTTCATGGATGATGGCTGCGGCCTCGGGTACTGCCACGGGGACCTCATCGTGCCGAGTGGCGTACCAGTTCAGGAACGCCTCAGGCGCATGGCCGTCATCGAACGGGAATGAGCCCGGTGCAGCGTCCGCTGATCCGGTGAGGTCGCGGGTACGGCGCCGGAGCCGGTAGTACTCGCGGATAAGATCGCGGGGCTCATTCCCCTCCAGCATGTCCGCAAGCGGGCCTGTCCTCAGGCATGGGGCCAGCAGTTGAGCCGTCAGCCCTGGCCGGCACGAGGACAGCACCGTCCCGGAAGCTGCGGGGCCGACGGCCTCGCGCCATTCACCAAGCGCGTCCTCGGCCGAGGCGAAGACGCCGGCGCCGACGACGACGTCGATCCAGCACAAGTCGATGTCCCAGGCATACCAGTGATCCGTCGCGCCGCCGTCGTAACTGAACGGGGCCATCACCAGGCGGCGGCTGCCGTACACGTCGCGGGCAGTAAGGGGCTCACCGGCCGGCCGCCAGCCGTCGATTAGGTGGCCAAGGCCGGGCGGCACTTCGCGGTGCCCCGCGAGCTTGGCGAACCTCTCTGCCTCGGCCAGCGCGGTTTCCAGGGGGTCCTTGATATCGGGGAACTCCGGAAACCTCTCGTGGGCGGGCTCCTCCGCCGCGTCGGCAGGCGGCCGGGGTGCCATCAGGGCCAGCCCGCACAGCAGCGCCCAAAGCTTCTGCCAGTCATCAGCGCCCCGGGTCAGTGTCGCGCGCAACGCTCCCCCGGTCTCCTCAGCGAGTGCGCGCAGCCACTGGGCTGGGTGAAGACCGGTTCCGGGCGAGCGCAGGCGATCGTAGAACTCGTCACCGACGATCTGGCAGGCTTGCGTCTCCAGATCAGCCAGGCGAGCCGGCCAGGTGAGGGCGCGGGCTCGGGCGAGAATGCGCTCGTGGGAATCCCGCCACCATGCTTCGGGCAGCGCGCCGCCAGCCAGGCTATAAGCCAGTTCCTGGAATGCCGCCGCCCGGCCCGGCTCTGCTTGCGCGTGCCCGGACACTGACAGGTCCCGGCGTGCCCGCTGATCCAACTGCTGGGCGCGGCGCTGTGGGTTGCCGCTGAGTCCCTGGCGGTGAGCCTTGCGCGTGCGGGAACTCCGCTTCTTGGAGGACACCCGCGCAATGTAGCGGTTCCGCCGCTATCTCGGGGCCACCTCCCCGAGCGCGCCTCGCCACGCTGGTCCTTCTTACAGCGGTCAGCCTTGCCGTTCGCCCAACGGCTGGTCGATGGTTAGGAACTCGTCGTACTGGTACTCGCTCATATTCGCTATCGTCAGGTGGCCCAGTGCCGGTAGGCGTCAATCCATTCGGTGCCGCCAGGGGGCGGGATAGGCAGCGGCAGATCCAGGATGCCGATGGCTTGCCGATGTTTCCCGCGAGAGCAGATCGCGACAATCCCGCTGCCCGAGAGCAGGTCGATCTTGGTGACAGTCACCTCAACGCCCAGGACGATAGTCCGGAACGGGACGGCCAGGTGCTCCTCGATCACGACGTGTGATGGAGCCCGCGCGCGTAGCTGCCGCTGCGCGCAGCCTCCATGTTTTCACCGGCATCAGCCAGAGAGGCTCTGCCTCAGACCGCCGAGGTTGCCGCTGACCTGGACTTTCCCCCGACCTGGCCTGCATCTGAGCGCGCTCACGCAAGGACCTGCGGTCATGATCGGCCGACCGCCGCCGCCCGCTGTGCCAAAGTCCGGCCCGCCATGCGACCGGCTGTGCCACTCCAAAGTGGCTGGTCAGGACACTGCCTGCAGAGTTTGTGGAGCGGGCGTCCTCGACTCTACGCCGCCCCAAACTCAGGACAAGTGTCAAAGTCTCCGGGACCGAGGATCCCTACTAGGGCACCCAGATCACGGTGATCGGGGCTTTGTTGCGGGTCGGCGAGGGTGGGGATTCACAGGCGGTTGTCCAGGAGGTCGCTGATGAGGGCGATGCCCGTCTGGATGGCGCGCTGGGTGGTGTTGCCGAAGCCGAGCACGAGTTGTGGCGGGTGGGGGGAGTGGTCGGCGCGGTAGGTGCTCATCCCATACAGCCGGACCGCGCGTGATCGGGCTTGCTGGATGACATCGTGTTCGGCTGTTCCGGTGGGGAGGTGGGCGACGGCGTGGAAGCCAGCCGCCAGGCCGCTGAGCCGCACCCTGGGGGCGTGCACGGCCAGCGCCTGGACGAGCACGTCGCGGCGGGCGGCGTATTCGGCGCGCATTCGCCGCAGGTGCCGGTCGTAGCGGCCGGTTTCGATCAGCAGGGCGAGCGCGAGCTGGTCCAGGCCTGGTGAGCCGCGGTCGGTGACCTGTTTGGCGCGGGTGAGGGTTTCGGTGAGGCGGGACGGGCTGGCGATCCAGCCCAGCCGCAGCGCCGGAGCCAGGGACTTGCTGACGGTGCCCAGGGAGACCACCCGGTCGGGGGCGAGTCCCTGCAGGGCGCCGACCGGGTCGCGGTCGTAGCGGAACTCGGCGTCGTAGTCGTCCTCGATGATGACCGCCTCCCTGCTGGCGGCCCAGTCGATCAGCGCGAGCCGCCGTTCGGGGGCGAGGACCACGCCGGTCGGCCACTGGTGGGCCGGGGTGAGCACGACCGCGCCGGCACCGGACGCGTCCAGGGCCGCCACATCCACGCCGCGGTCGTCGACGGGCACCGGGACGGCCTGGAGCCCGGCCCAGGCCGCGGCGGCGGTGATGCTGGCCACCGAGCCGGGGTCCTCGAAGCCGACCCGGGTCAGCCCGTGGCCAGCCAGGGCGCGCAGCACCAGCCCAAGGCCCTGGGCCATCCCGGAACAGATGATCACCTGGCTAGCTGAGGTGTCGGCGGAGCGGACACGCCGCAGGTAGGCGGCAAGAACCTCGCGCAGCTGCGGGTGCCCGGCGGCATCGGGGTAGCCGAGTTCACTGTTAGGCGCGGCCCGGCAGGCTTCGCGGACCGCCCACGCCCAATCCTGCCGCGGAGCTGACGCCAGATCGGGGACGCCGGAGGCGAAGTCGGCGGCGAGCCGCGGCGGCGCCGGCTGGGGCGGGTGGCGGGCCGGCGCGGCCCGGGTGGCCGCGGTGGCGACCCGGGTCGCCGAGCCGCCGCGGGTGACCAGATAGCCTTCCGCGAGCAGCTGGGCGTAGCACTCCTGCACCAGGCCGCGGGACAGGCCCAGTGCTTTGGCCAGGGCCCGCGACGACGGTACCCGGTCCCCGGCACCGAGCCGGCCGGACCGGATCGCCTGCCGGAACTGGTCCTCGAGCTGAGCCCGCAGCGGGACGCTGCGGCTGCGGTCGAGGGTGAGGAGAACCTCGGACGCCAAACCGGACCATTCCTCAGCCACGCAACCGGACCTTACCGCAAGTCCAGTCGGTGCCTACCGTCGAGCGTATGACAGCCATCACGCATGAAATGCAGGTACGGACGGCCGGTTCGGGGATCGCCCGGTACCGGGATACGCTGCGCACCCCGGGCGCGCTGGCCTTTGCCATCCCCGGCGTGGTCGGCCGGATGCCGATGGCGATGCTCAGCCTGGCGCTGGTGATGCTGGTCACCGCGGTCACCGGTAGCTATGCCATCGCCGGCGCGGTGTCGGCCACCGGGGCGGTGCTGTATGCGGCGGTGACCCCGCGGGCGGCCCGGTTGGCCGACCGCTACGGGCAGGCCCGGGTGCTGCGCCCGCAGGTGATCGTCTTCGCCGGCGCCACCGCCGCGCTGGCGGCCTGTGCGGCCAGCCGGGCACCGGTGTGGGCGTTGTTCGTGACCGGCGGCTTCAGCCGCGCCACCATGCCCTCCCTCGGCCCGATGGTGCGTTCCCGCTGGAGCCGGCTGCTGGGCGGCTCGGCCCTGCTGGATGCGGCGTTCTCGCTGGAGGGTATCGCTGATGAGCTGATCTTCATCACCGGGCCGGTGCTGGTCGTGGCGCTGGCCGTCGGCGTCACGCCGGTCGCGGGCGTGCTGGTCACCGCCGCGCTCAGCGTCGCCGGCGTGGCCGGCCTGGCCGGGCAGCGGCGCAGTGAGCCTCCTCCAGCGCCTGCCCTGCGCGTCGGCGCAGGCGTGCTGCGCAACCGTGGCGTGCGCGTGCTCATCGGAACGCACACCTGCCTGGGCGCGCTGTTCGTCGCGGTTGACCTGGCGACCGTCGCCTTCGCCCGCCAGCACGGGGACCCGGCAGCCGCCGGGCCGCTGATCGGGCTGTACGGGCTGGGCAGCGCGATCGCCGGGGTGTGGTACGGGACCAGGCGCTGGCGGGCCTCCCAGGCCACCCGGCTGACCGTGGGCCTCGCCGCGACCGTGCTGGGCGCCGCGCCGCTGGCCGTCATGCCGGGCATCTGGCCGATGGCCGCCGCCATCACCGCCGCCGGGCTGGGCATCTCGGCGACCCTGGCCAGCTCCTACCGGGTCGCCGGGATGGCCGTCCCTGCCGGGCAGCGGACCGAAGCAATGTCGTGGCTGACCACCGCGGCAGCAACCGGGACCGCCCTGGGCGCGCCGCTGGCCGGCCATCTGATCGACCTTCACGGCGCGCCCGCCGGATACCTGTTCGCCTTCGCCGCTGGCCTGACCGCCGTAGCGATCGCGGTCCTGCGCCGCCGCGACCTGGCCCCCGCCCCGCCCAGGAGCAGCGCACCCGGGCAAACGACGGCGCCAGCCTCAGTTCCGGCTCAACCGCGCACCGAGCCGGCCTGACCTCCACAGGCCGCCAGCTGGCCCATGCCTGGGCGAGCGGGCACAAGACGAGAACACAGGAAGGCCACATCGATGAACGGCACGGAAATAGGCAGAGTCACTTCCAGTGACGGCACATCCATCGCATACGAGCGCGTGGGCACCGGTCCCGCGGTGATCCTGGTGGACGCCGCGGGTAACTTCCGAGGCTTCAGTCCCATGCCGCAGCTGGCCGAAGCGCTCTCGGAACACTTCACCGCGTTCACCTATGACCGCCGCGGCAAGGGAGCCAGCACCGACACCCTGCCCTATGCCGTCGACCGGGAGCTCGAGGACCTGCAAGCGCTCATTGACCTCGCCGGCGGGTCCGCGTTCGTGCATGGCTTCTCCACGGGAGCGACACTCGCGCTGCTCGCCGCCGAGCGCGGCACCGGCATCGCGAAGGTTTCCCTGCTCGAACCGCCGCTGGGGGTCACCGACTCCCCGCCGCCCCCCTCAGGCATCAGCGGCGAGGTCGCCAGGCTCATCATCACCGGCCGCCGCGGGGAAGCCTACGAGCACTGGCTGAAGGGCATCGGGGTGCCGGCCGAGATGCTCGCCCAGATGCGCGAGAGCCCCCTGTGGCCCGCCCTGGAGGCCACCGCGCACACCCTCGTCTACGACAGCCTCATCCCCGGCACCATGCCACCAGACCGGCTCGCCGCCATCACCACCCCCGCCCTCGTGGCCGGCAGCAAGGGCAGCCCCGGCCAGTTGCGCAACTGGGCCCAGAGAGTAGCCGAGGCACTTCCGGATGCGTCCGCGCGCTTCCTGCCAGGCACCTGGCACGGGGTATCCGCCGAACACCTCGCACCGGCGCTGGCAGAGTTCTTCACCGGCCGGTAAGCCACCCCAGCCCGCCGCTGTCCCGGCGCGCTGCGTCCCGCGCCGGCCGGCAGCAACACCCGCAACCAGATACCCGCGGCCCGGCCGGTGAGTCCGCCATCCGAAGGTCACACCGGAGTGCGCGACAGGACGAACAGCCACCGGGCAACCAGCAAGAAAGGACCGCTGCTCATGATCCTCATAGAGCTGATCTTTGACGCGCCGCCCGAGGCACACGACAACGTTGCCGAGCTTGCACGCCGGACGACGGCCGCGACGCACCGGGAGAACGGCTGCATTCTCTACCGCTTCACCACCGACCTCGACCACCCGAGCCGGTTCATTCTGACCGAACTGTGGGAAAGCGAGGAACACCTGACAGCTCACTTCGCAGGCCAAGCATTCAAGAACTTCTGGGCCGAACTGCCCCCGGGAGGTAACTTCGTCAGCAGCACAGCATGGGAAGGGCCGCTCACCGCCTACGCCCCGCCCCGCCCCGCCCAATAGCGCGCACCGGCACGGCCCTGGGCACCAGTGCCGACGGCAGGCGACCTGCTCGCCGGCAACCTGTGGCGGCACGCCGGTGAGCTGGGCCGCGCGCTCTCGGCGCCCACCCGGCCCGTGGCCACAACCCGGCAGGTGCACGCCGCCGGCAGCCCGCTCGGTCAGGATCGTCGGATAGATGCCCTGGCAGCGTGGCAGAGATTCAGCTGTGAGCATGGACGGCATCCGGGTGCTTGCGATCCAGCGCGGGCCAGGCCGGCGCCGCCGCTTCGTGACTGATGGCATACTGCGGGCCACGCCTAGCCCGCGCCGGTCATCACGCCCGGCGCGGCCAGATGGCTCGGTGCCAGAAAGCCAGGCTCAGCCACGGAGCCTGCCGCAGGTGCCTGGCGTGCCGGAACAGGTGGGTCTATGCGAAACAGCAACCCGTACCTGAGGGCGCTGGCCAGCCCGGGCGCGCTGCGGTTCTCGGCGGCGGGGTTGCTCGGGCGGTTGCAGATTTCCATGTTCGGGCTGGGCACGGTGCTGCTGATCTCCTCACTGTCGGGCCGCTACGGGCTGGCGGGGGCGGTGGCCGCGGCGGGGGCGGCCGGGTACGCGCTGGTGTCACCATTGGTTGCCCGGCTGGCCGACCGGGCCGGGCAGCGGGCGGTGCTGCGGCCGCTGATGCTGGTGTTCGCGGCCGCGACGGCAGCGCTCATCGCCGGCGCGCAGGCCCGCGCGCCGGCCTGGGTGCTGCTGGCCGCCAGCGGGCTGGCCGGGGCTGCCACACCGCAGCTCGGGTCGATGGTGCGCGCCCGGTGGAGCGCGCTGCTGGCCGGCTCGCCCCTGCTGCACGCCGCGTTCTCGCTGGAATCGGTGGCCGATGAGGTGATCTTCGTGGCCGGGCCGGTGATGGTCACCCTGTTGGCGACCGAGGTTTACCCGGTCTCAGGTATCGCGGTGGCAGCGGCCACATGCCTGGCAGGCACGCTGTTGTTTGCCGCGCAGCGGGCCACCGAGCCGCCGCTCCACCCGGCCCACTCAGGCGGCCCGGTGCCGGGCCCGGGCCGCCGGGCATGTGGCCGCCTGCTGCCCGCCCGGTGCCTGGTCACGCTGGCGCCGGTCTTCCTGCTCTTCGGCGCGATGCTCGCCGCGATCGACCTGGCCACCGTGGATTTCGCCGCCGGGCACGGGCACAAGCCGCTCGCCGGGGTGATCCTCGGCGGGTATGCGCTGGGCAGCATGGCCGGCGGCCTGTGGTACGGCTCCCGGGCCTGGCGCGCCCCGCTGCGGCGCCGGTTCACGGTGACCGTGTGCGCGGTCGCGGCCGGGACGGCAACGTTCTGGGCGATGCCCGGCCTGGCCGCGCTCTCCGCGGTTATGTTCCTGTCCGGGCTGGTGCTCTCGCCGATGGTGATCGGCGGGTTCAGCCTCGTTGAGCAGCAGGCCAGGCCCGGGCGGCTGACCGAAGGCATGGCCTGGCTCACCTCAGCGCTCGCGGTCGGCACCGCGGCCGGCTCGGCCGCTGCCGGGCAGGTCATCGACGCTGGCGGCGCCCGCTGGGGGTACGCCTTCGCCGCCGCCTGCGCCGCCGGCGCCGCCCTGGCCTGCCTGGCCGGGCTCACTTGGCTCACCGACCCCAGCCCGCACCCCTCCCCAGCTGCCCATGCCGATACCTCACCGTAACCGGCTGGCCGCAACCGCACAGGCCTAGCACGCAAAGCCCTGCCCGGAAACCCTGGGCTGCCCGCAACTACTCACCCCGCTCCGCAGCTCCAGCTGCCGGCTGTCAGCCCATTGCCGCCCAGCCCAGCCACGCACCCTCGGGCCTCCGCAGGCACCGACGAGCAGCCGACGCTGGCCAACGCGGACCCGAGCGCGGAACCAAGTCCCGGCCGCGAACGCAGAATGGGCTGATATGCACGTGATCGCCCACCAAGCCAGCACGACTGCCAGCCGCTCCGAGTCGGCAGGCATCACACCGGAATAACACCCGGCAGACACCCACCATCCGTGAGGGCCAGGGCAGCTTGGCAGCTGCTGCTCGCCGGGTAGATGCGAAGCCAAGATGTTCACCGAGGTGTCGCCACCGGCAAGGGAATTTCGGTTCCGGTCCTGTCCACCAGGAGTGTCGCTGCGTGTCCATGAGGAGTGACGCGCAACACACCGCCGGACTTCCCAACCCGGAGAACCATAGTTGCCCGGGCTCAGTGAAGAAGGTAAGGGGGCGACGGGCTGGAGGCTGACCTGATGCGTCATGTTTCAGGTGCTGCTGCTGGGACATGTGGGGTCCCTGGCATGTAGAAGCACTGATACCGACGGGGCCGTCATCATGACAGCACAGCTAGATCAGGGTAGAGCAGCCCGGAGCCAGAGCATGGATGGGCTGCTGGCGTGGGCGGAACGCGCTGGCCGCCGCCCGGCGGCGGAGCCGGGTCGCGGCGGGCTGCGGTTCGCGTTCTACGGGCGGGTGTCCACCGAGGACTACCAGGACCCGGTGACGTCGCGGGCGCGGCAGCTCGGCCAGGCCGGAGCGCTGGTGGCCGGGCACGGGCAGATCGTGGCCCACTTCTTCGACATCGGGCAGAGCCGGACGCTGGCCTGGGCGCGCCGCCCGCAGGCCGCTGCCCTGGCCGCCGCGCTCGCCGACCCGGACCGCGGCTGGGACGCGATCGTGATCGGCGAATACGAGCGTGCCTTCTACGGCTCCCAGTACGCGGCGATGGCGCCGTTGTTCGAGCACTACGGGGTCCAGCTGTGGATGCCCGAGGCAGGCGGCCGGGTCGACTATCACTCGGAACATGATGAGCAGGCGATGACCGTGCTGGGACTGTCGTCGAAGCGGGAGATCACCCGCACCAGCATCCGGGTCCGCACCGCGATGGCCGCCCAGACGAGAGAACAGGGCCGCTACCTGGGCGGCCGCCCGCCCTAGGGGTACCGGCTCGCCGATGCAGGGCCGCACCCGAACAAGGCACACGCCGCCTGGGGCAGGAGGGCGCACCGCCTCGAGCCCGACCCCGGGACGGCGCACGTGGTGCAGTGGATGTTCGCGCAGCGGCTGGCCGGGCACAGCGTGGCGCGGATCACCCGCGCGCTGAACGACGCGGGCATCCCGTGCCCGTCAGCCGCCGATCCTAAGCGGAACCCGCACCGCACCGGCTCGGCGTGGACCCTCGGCACCGTAACGTCGATCCTGGGCAACCCGCGGTACACCGGCCGTCAGGTGTGGAACCGCCAGCGCACCGACTCCGAGCTGGCCGACCCCGCCAACACGAGCCTGGGGCACAAGACGGTGCAGCGGTGGAACCTGCCCGACGGGTGGGTCATCTCCGCCAGGCCCGCGCACCCGGCGCTGGTCAGCGAGGCCGATTTCATCGCCGCCCAGGACATCAACGCCGCCCGCGGCCCCGCCCCCAAGGCCGCCCCGGCCGCGCCGGGCAACCGCAGGTACCTGCTGGCCGGTCTGCTGGCCTGCGGGGCCTGCGGGCGGCGGATGGAATCAGTCTGGTCCAACGCCAAGCCCGCCTACCGGTGCCGCCACGGCCACACCAGCGCCGCCGCGCCCGATCCGGCCCGGCCGAAGAACGCCTACATCCGCGAGGACCGCATCCTGGCGCACCCCCCCGCCCTGCACCTCCTGCTGACCGGCTCGAGCGCCGTCGCCGGGCGCCGGCGGCGCACGCGCCGCGCAGCCGACACCCGGCCACAAGCCGATGCAGAGGACGTGATCCGGTACCTGCGCGACCGCGGGATCACCCTCACCTACGACCCGGCCGCAGGAACCCTGCAGGCAGGCACCTGCGAAGCCACCAAAACCGTTATCAGGAAAGCAAGCTAACCCCGGGCTCGCTGAGCCCCGCGCCGGAAGGAGGAGGAGAAAACCGCCGGTCGCCCGGCACAGGCGCAAGCCTACGCCCGGGTGACGTCCCACCGTGCCACAAAATGGCTGGTTATGGGGTTTTATTGTGTCCGAGGGGGGACTTGAACCCCCATGCCCTTAACGGGCACTAGCACCTCAAGCTAGCGCGTCTGCCAATTCCGCCACCCGGACGCAGGGCCGGAGCACGGCAGCTTCCGTGTCGGCCGCATCACGATAGCAAATCCTCCTCCATCCGGCGAGGCGCTAGCGCCCGCCCCGCAACGCCCGGCCGCCCCGCCTCGCAGCGCCCGGCCGCCCCGCCTCGCAGCGCCCAGGCGCCAGCCCAGCCAAGGAGCCAGCACCAGGCCAGGGTGCCACGCTCGGGCCATGCCTGCGACGATGGACACGTGACCGAGAACCCAGCCATCGCGCTCACCGCCGAGGATGAGGTCGTCGCGCTGTGCAGCGACCTGATCAGGATCGACACCAGCAACCGGGGCGACCACTCGGGCCCCGGTGAGCGCAAGGCGGCCGAACATGTCGCCGCGCTCCTCGCCGAGGTCGGGCTGGACGCCAAGATCTACGAGTCGCACCCCGGCCGCGCCAGCGTCGCAGCAAGGATCACCGGCGAGGACCCGTCCCGCCCGGCGCTGCTCCTCCATGGCCACCTCGACGTCGTGCCCGCCGACCCGGCGGACTGGGCGGTGCACCCGTTCTCAGGCGAGATCTCCGGCGGCGAGGTCTGGGGCCGCGGCGCGGTCGACATGAAGGACATGGACGCCATGATCCTGGCGGTGGTCCGCCAGCGGCTGCGCGAGGGGCGGCGGCCGCCCCGTGACCTGGTCCTCACGTTCCTCGCTGACGAGGAGGCGGGCGGGGTCTGGGGCGCGGGGGACCTGGTGGACAAGCACAGGGACCTGTTCGAGGGGGTCACCGAGGCCATCGGCGAGGTCGGCGGGTTCAGCGCCACCATCGGCGGCCGGCGCCTGTACCTGCTGCAGACCGCCGAAAAGGGGATGGCCTGGCTGCGGCTGAGCGTGCGCGGGCCGGCCGGGCACGGGTCCATGCGGGTGTCGCGCAACGTGGTCACCGAACTGGCCGAGACGGTCGCCAGGATCGGCCGGCACGAGTGGCCGCTCCGGCTGACCCCGGCGGCGCAGGCGTTCCTCGAGGCGGCCGCGGAGGCGCTGGGCATCGACCCCCGCGGCATCGACCCCCGCGGCGACTGGGCGCACGTGCTGGAGAAGCTCGGCCCGCTGTCGCGGATGGCCAGCGCGACCGTGTCCAACACGTCGAACCCCACCGTGCTGAACGCGGGTTACAAGGTGAACGTCATCCCCGGCGTGGCATCGGCCGATGTGGACTGCCGTTTCGTGCCCGGGTACGGCGATGAGCTTTTGGCGGACATCGATGGCCTGCTCGGGCCCGGTGTCACCCGCGAGTTCATCCACCACGACATCGCGGTGGAGACGGATTTCGATGGCCCGCTGTGCGCCGCCATGACGGAGGCCATCCTCGCCGCCGACCCGTCCGCCAAGGTCGTTCCGTATTGCCTGTCCGGTGGGACGGATGCGAAGTCGTTCAGCAGGCTCGGCATCCGCTGCTTCGGCTTCGCGCCCCTGCGCCTGCCCGCTGACCTGGACTTCTTCGGCATGTTTCACGGCGTCGACGAGCGGGTCCCGGTGGACGCGCTCAAGTTCGGCGTGCGCGTCCTCGACGACTTCCTGGACCGCTGCTGAGCCAGCCGCGCCACACCTCCGGAGCGGCCACATCGCCCCGGCCGCGCGTGCGGCGCGCCACGGAACGTTTCCCGATTTCGGCGGACGTGCACATCACCGGGTGCGAACTGCGCGTATGATCTGGCGCCGCAGGGTTGCTTTCCCGCTCCCGTCTGCGTAACGCCGCAGCCGGGCGAGTTCCCAGTCCCCGTGCTCGGCGTGATCCGTCAGGATGCGCCGGGTAGCGTCGCGTGACGCTTCGCGGGGGAGGTAGACCACGCGGTAGGAATACTCGGGCATTAGTGTCCTTTGAGCACACGGGCCTCGGGGCGCCCTGCAGCCGGGGGAGTTCCCGGTGCAAGTCCGGGTACCTCCGGGGGGAGTATCAGACCCCGCCGGGAACACGGGTGGGGGCATGGGAGTTGGAAACACGGATGCAGGGACCCTGGAATTTGGTCCAGCATGACACACGCCGGGTAAGGGTACCTGGCTAGAAGGTGAGGGGCGTGCCAGCAAAGACTCCAACCGCCGGCAAGGGCACGGCGGGACCGCGGAGCAGCCCTCGAGGTGCCGCGCGGCAGGGTGCCGCCGGTGGCCATCGACTGGTCATCGTCGAGTCCCCCGCGAAGGCGCGCACGATCGCCGGGTACCTGGGCCGGGACTATGTAGTGGAGTCGAGCATCGGCCACATCAGGGACATGCCCGACAAGGCCGCCGAAATCCCGGTCAAGTACCGCAAAGAGCCGTGGGCGCGGCTCGGGGTCGACGTGGACCACGACTTCGAGGCCCTGTATGTGGTGCACGCGGACAAGAAGTCCCAGGTCACCAAGCTCCGGCAGCTGCTCTCCGGCGCCGAGGAACTCCTGCTCGCCACGGACGAGGACCGCGAGGGTGAGGCGATCGCCTGGCACCTGCTCGAGGAGCTCAAGCCCCGGGTCCCGGCCCGCCGCATGGTCTTCCACGAGATCACCCCCCAGGCGATAGCCGAGGCGGTGGCGCACCCGCGTGACCTGGACCACGGCCTGGTCGACGCCTACCAGACCCGCCGGGTGCTCGACCGCCTGTACGGGTACGAGGTCTCGCCGGTGCTGTGGAAGAAGGTCATGCCACGGCTGTCCGCGGGCCGGGTGCAGTCGGTAGCCACCCGCCTGGTTGTCGCCAGGGAGCGGGAGCGCATGGCTTTCCGCCCGGCCGAGTACTGGGATCTTGAGGCGGTCTTCACCACCGTCGCGGACAAGGCTGGCCGTCCCGGCGGGCCGGCCGGAGCACGCGGAAATACGCCAGCGGCAGCCGAGCCTTCTTCCTTCCCAGCCCGGTTGTCGGCGCTGGACGGGCGCAGAATCGCGCAGGGGCGGGACTTCACCTCGGACGGCATCCTGCGTGCCGTGGCGGAGGCCGCCCAGCCGGGCGCGGCCCAGGCGAGGAACGGCGTCCCGCTGGTCCTGGACGGGGAGAGCGCCGGGGCGCTGGCGCGGCGCCTGGAGGGCGCGGCGTTCGCCGTGTCCAGCGTGGAGCGCAAGCCCTACCGGCGCGCGCCGTACGCGCCGTTCCGCACCACGACGCTGCAGCAGGAGGCGTCCCGCAAGCTCGGCTTCACCGCCAAGTACACGATGTCCACGGCGCAGCGGCTGTATGAGAACGGCCACATCACCTATATGCGGACCGACTCGGTCACGCTGTCGCAGACCGCGATCACCGCGGCCCGCGCCCAGGCCAGGGAACTCTACGGGCCCGAGTACGTGCCGGACGCGCCCCGGGTCTACACCAGCAAGGTGAAGAACGCCCAGGAGGCGCACGAGGCGATCCGGCCCGCGGGGGACCGGTTCCGCACCCCGGTGCAGACCGGGCTGGCCGGCGACGAGTTCCGGCTGTACGAGCTGATCTGGAAGCGCACCGTCGCCTCGCAGATGAAGGACGCGACCGGTGAGTCGGTCAGCGTGCGCGTCACCGGGATGTCCTCGGATGGCGAGGAGGCCGAGTTCACCGCCTCCGGCAAGATCATCTCGTTCCACGGGTTCCTCAAGGCCTACGTGGAGGACGTGGAGGACGACGCCGAGCGGGATGACCGGGAGCGCCGCCTGCCGCCGCTCGCCGAGCGCGACCCGCTGACCGGGGAGCTGGCCCCGGCCAGCCACGTGACCAGGCCACCGGCCCGCTACACCGAGGCGAGCCTGGTCAAGGAGCTGGAGGACCGGGAGATCGGGCGGCCGTCCACGTACGCCTCGATCATCGGCACGATCCTCGACCGCGGTTATGTGTTCAAGAAGGGCACCGCGCTGGTGCCGTCGTTCCTGGCCTTCGCCGTGGTGACCCTGCTGGAGCGGCATTTCGGCCGCCTGGTCGACTACGACTTCACCGCGCGGATGGAGGAGGGCCTCGACGAGATCGCCCGCGGTGAGGCGGCCAGGGTCCCCTGGCTGCGCCGGTTCTACTTCGGCACCGACGGCGAGGAGGGCCTCAAGCAGCTCGTCGGCGACATCGAGGACATCGACGCCCGGGACGTGAGCTCGTTCCCGCTGGCCGGCACCGACATCGTGGTCCGCGTCGGGCGGTACGGACCCTACCTGGAGCGGGACGGACAGCGGGTGAACGTGCCTGGCGACATCGCGCCGGACGAGCTGACCCCGGAGCGGGCCGCCGAGCTGTTCGACCAGCCGAGCAGCGATGTCGCGCTGGGCGCCGACCCGGAGACCGGGTACCAGGTCGTCGCCAAGAGCGGCCGGTTCGGCCCGTATGTCACCGAGGTGCTGCCCGAGGGCGCGACCGGCAAGCCGCGCACGTCCTCGCTGCTGAAGTCGATGGCGCTGGACACGGTGACGCTGGAGGACGCGCTGCGCCTGCTCACCTTGCCGCGGACGCTCGGCGAACTCGACGGTGAGCCGGTCACGGCGCAGAACGGCCGGTACGGCCCCTACGTGAAGAGGGGCACGGACAGCCGGTCGCTGGACGGCGAGGAGCAACTGTTCACCATCTCGCTCGCCGAGGCCAAGGAACTGTTCGACCAGCCCAAGGCCCGGGGGCGGCGCGGAGCCGCCGCCCCGCCGCTGCGGGAACTCGGTGAGGACCCGGCGTCGAGCCGCCCCATCGTGATCAAGGAGGGCAGGTACGGCCCGTACGTGACCGATGGCGAGACCAACGCCTCGCTGCGCCGCGGCGACGAGGTGGACTCGATCACGGTCCAGCGGGCGATCGAGCTGCTGGCGGAGCGCCGGGCCGCGGGCCCCGCGGCGCCGCGGGGCCGGTCGGCGGGGACCACGCGGCGGGCGGCCGGGCCCGCGGCAGCGCGGCGGCCGGGGAGTTCGTCCCGGAGCCGTCCGTCGTCCACCGCGGCCGGTTGACGCGGCCGTGCGCCGGCCGGCAGCCCCGGGCTTAAGCCCGCAGGTGGTCAAGCGGGAGTCGCACGGGTGTTCACGCTGGGTATTCACCAGCCGCTATAAGGCCCGTCATCGCGGCCCAGATCATCCCGAGCTACCGCATTCCGGACCAGGCAGGCCGCGTGCCGCGGGTGCGATCGGTACCCTAGCGCCGTGACCTTCCGATTCCCCGGGGATACAGCGGGCGTCAACGTGCTGTCCATCAAGCCGTTCCGGCGCCTGTGGATCGCCACGTCACTGTCCAGCCTGGGGGACTGGCTGAGCCTGCTCGCGCTGACAACGCTGGCGACCTTCCTGGCGAAGCGCGGTGTCGCGGCCCAGGCTTCGGCGGTCGGCGGTGTCTGGCTGACGTCGCTGCTGCCGGCCCTGCTGCTTGGCCCGCTGGCGGGCGCGGCCGCCGACCGGCTCGACCGGCGGATCAACATGATCATCGGTGATGTGTTCCGCGGCGCGCTGTACCTGTCCATTCCGCTGAACCTGCACCTTGGCATCGTCAACGAGCTGACCTGGATCTACGTGGTCCAGTTCCTGGCGTCCTGTGCCTCGCTGTTCTGGACCCCGGCCAAGGACGCCTCGATACCGAACCTGGTGCCGCCGGACAAGCTGGAGGAGGCCAACCAGTACAGCCTGTTCACCACGTTCGGCACCGCCCCGGTGGCCGGCGCCGTGTTCGGCCTGCTCGCCCTGGTCGGCCGGTCGCTCGGCTCCGACCAGGTCAACCTCGCCCTGTACTTCAACGCGGCCACGTTCGCGGTGTCCGCGCTGACCATCTACGCGCTGAAGGAACTGCCCAAGCGCCAGGCGAGCGCGCACATCTCCGCGCCGTCGGTGGCCAAGGCCATCTGGGAGGGCTGGAAGTTCCTCGGCCAGACCCCGGTAGTGCGCGGCCTGGTGATCGGCATGGTCGGCGCCTTCGCGGCCGGCGGCGTCGTGGTCGGCCTCGGCCCGTCCTACATCAGGAACACCCTGGACGGCGGCAGCGCGGGCTGGGGCGCGGTCTTCTCCGCGATCTTCATCGGCCTGGCCGCCGGCATGTTCCTCGGCCTGCGCATTCTGCGCGGCTTCAGCAGGCGCCGCCTGTTCGGGCTGAGCATCGTCGGCGCGGGCGTGCCCCTGGTCCTGATCGGCCTGATACCCAACCTGGTCATCGTGGTCCTCCTGGTGATCATCCTCGGCGCGTTCGCGGGCATCGCCTACGTGACCGGCTACACGATCGTGGGCACCGAGGTGGACGACCAGACCCGGGGCCGGACGTTCGCGTTCCTCCAGTCCGGCATCCGGGTCATCCTGTTCGCGGTCATCGCCGCGTCTCCGTTCGTCGCGGCCGGCTTCACCGCGCTGGTGCACGGCATCACCGGCGGCAGCACGCTGCGGATCGCGCACATCGACTACGAGGCCGTCGGCTACAACTTCGTGCTGCTCCTTTCCGCGGTCATCGCGGTGTGGCTCGGTGTCGTCTCCTACCAGCAGATGGACGACCGCCGCGGGGTGCCGTTGCGGGCCGACCTGTTCGCCGCCTTCCGCGGCGAGCCGTTCGTCCCGGTGCCGGGGCATCCCAACGGCGCCGCCGCCCAGCCCGTGCCGCGCCGCGGCCTGCTGATCGCGTTCGAGGGCGGGGAGGGTACGGGCAAGACCACCCAGGCCCGGCTGCTGGCCATCTGGCTCAGGGAACAGGGGTACGACGTGGTCGCCACCCAGGAACCCGGCGCCACCAAGATGGGGATGCGGTTGCGTGCCCTGCTGCTCGACACCGCGCACACCGGCCTGTCCCCGCGCGCCGAGGCACTGATGTACGCGGCGGACCGCGCCGAGCACGTCGAGTCGGTGATCGCCCCCGCGCTGGAGCGCGGCACGGTCGTGGTGACCGACCGCTACGTGGACTCGTCCATCGCCTACCAGGGCCGGGGCCGCAACCAGCCGGTCGGTGAGGTGGCCGGGCTGAACCGGTGGGCGACCGGCGGGCTGGAGCCGGACCTGACGATCCTGCTGGACCTGCCGCCCGAGGCCGGGCTCGGCCGCCGCTCGGTGTCCGCGGACCGCCTGGAGGCCGAGCCCGCGGACTTCCACGAACGGGTCAGGGAGGGGTTCCTCGCCCAGGCGCAGGCGAACCCGGGCCGGTACCTGGTCCTGGACGCCACCCGGACCCCGGCCGAGCTGAGCGGCCTGATCCAGGACCGGGTCCGCGACGTGCTGCCCGACCCGGTGCCGCCCGCGACCGAGCATGACACCGGGAGCTTCCCGGCGATCGTGGAATGACCGGCGCCAGCGCCCCCGGTGCGGGGGTCTTCGATGACCTGGTCGGCCAGGAGCCGGTCGTCGGGGAACTGCGCGCCGCCGCCGCCGCGGCGGCCGCCGTCCTGCGTGGTGAGCCGAATTCCGGTATGACGCACGCCTGGCTGTTCACCGGGCCGCCGGGCAGCGGCCGGTCCGTGGCGGCGCGCGCGTTCGCCGCCGCGCTGCTGTGCCCGGACGGCGGCTGCGGGCAGTGCCCGTCCTGCCATCAGGTCCGCGCCGGAACCCATGCCGACCTGCTGCTGGTCCGCCCGGACGGGCTGTCCTACGGGGTGAGGCAGACCAGGAACCTGGTGCTGCGGGCGGCCGGGGCGCCGTCCGGCGGCCGGTGGCAGGTGGTGCTGTTCGAGGACGCCGACCGGGCCACCGAGCAGGCCGCCAACGCGCTGCTCAAGGCCATCGAGGAACCGCCGCCGCGCACGGTGTGGCTGCTGTGCGCGCCGTCGGCGGAGGAACTGGTGACCACGATCCGGTCGCGGTGCCGGCTGGTCGTGCTGCGCACCCCGCCCGCCGAGGCGATCGCCGGGGTGCTCAGCGCCGAAGGGGTGGCCCCGGATCGCGCGCTGACCGCCGCCCGGGCCGCGCAGGGGCATATCGGCCGGGCCCGCCGCCTGGCCACCGATCCGGAGGCGGCCGCGCGGCGGGACGACGTGCTGGCGGTGCCGCCGCGGCTCACCGGCCTCGGCCCCGCCCTGTCGTCCGCCGCGGCGCTGGTGAAGGCCGCCGAGGCGGAGGCCGCCGCGATCTCCGCGGATCTCGACGAGCCCGAGCGCGGCGCGCTGCGGCGCGCCTTCGGCGAGGGCTCGACCGGCAAGGGGGTGGCCAAGGCGGTCCGCGGCGCGGCCGGTGCCCTGCGGGACCTGGAGGACCGGCAGAAGTCCCGCGCCACCAGGCTGAAGCGCGACGCGCTGGACAGGGCCCTGCTCGATCTCGCCGCGTTCTACCGCGACGTGCTGGCGGTCCAGCTCGGGGCGCCCGTGGACCTGGCGAGCGCCGGGCACGAGGCCGACGTCAGGCGCCAGGCGGGCGGGTCGTCCGCCGAGGCCACCGTGCGCCGGATCGAGGCCGTCATGACCTGCCGGGAGCGGCTGGAACTGAACGTGGCGCCGCTGCTGGCGGTGGAGGAGATGACCCTCGCCCTGGCCGCCGGCAGGTCCTGAGCGCCTCCCGCGGGACGCCCTGGCGGTGCTCCAGGGGGACGGCCGGGCGGTGCCCGCCGTAACCTGGGGTGGTGGGCATGATGATGGCGGTCAGTTTCGAGCGGTACGGGAGGCTGTATTACCTGGACCCGGGCCCGTTTCAGCCGGGCGTGGGCGCCAAGGTACTCGTGCCCACCGATTCCGGTCCCGAGGTGGCCGAGTGCGTCTGGGCCCCGCAGTGGGTCGACGAGGAGGTCGGCGGCCTCCCGGTCTGCGCGGGGATCGCCACCGAGGACCATCTGGCCAGGGACGAGGAGCACCGGGCCAAGCGCGCCCAGGCGCGGGTGACCGCCCGTCGGCTGATCCGCGGGCACGACCTGCCCATGAAGGTGGTCGGCGTGGACTACGTCGGCGGCCCGCCGGTGTTCACCATTT
>WNGN01000339.1_pt1 | contig 30592 bp, 21 predicted proteins | sample 5400561 | NCBI WGS metagenome assembly WNGN01 (sample SAMN13153379, study PRJNA577476) | soil metagenome | isolation source: 115 cm soil or saprolite under Garry oak tree replicate 2 | place: USA:California | collected 2016-06-15 | reverse complement strand
TCTCCAGCCTGTGTATGGCGCTTATGCTTGCCTTCTCCCTTCTTCCTGCAGTGGCATCCGCACACGCAAACAATACACCTGCTGCCGCGCCAGTGCTGCAGATGAATGTGGGGTTCGAAGATGACTCCAGGCTTGAATACTGGACCCCTGTGCAGATTTCCCTGAACAACGATGGAGCTGATTTCAAAGGCACTCTCTCGGCCACCACCTACACAAGCCCATTCCCATCCGGCCAGGTCGTCGGCGCCATCCTGCCCTGGAGCTACAAGGAGTCCATTACATTGCCGCACGGCGCTCAAAAACAGATCATCTTGAATGTTCCCTTCTACGATACTCCTTCTGTCCCACGCGGCATCATAGCGACGTTACGCGACAGCCATGGCAAGGTCATTGCTACCCAGAACAAAGCCCCGTTCACGCTCAGGCCTGGTTCTCTGCTTGTCGGGACGCTCTCCTTAGACGATACGGGCTACAGCTCCCTGGATGCCGTTTCCCCGCCTGACCCCACCAAGCGGATCGAAAGGGCGGGGCTCAACGCCGCGACGATGCCAGATATGGCCGAGGTGCTCGGCAATTTCGACGCCATCATTCTGGACGACTTCAACACCAGCACACTCAATGCTCGCCAGCTCGCCGCCCTGCAGACCTGGGTCAACCAGGGAGGAGCCTTGATCGAGGTCGGTGGTCCACAATGGCAACGCACCCTGGGCCCACTGCCGCCCGCATTGCTGCCAATCATCCCACAAGGCACAGGTACGCTGCCCGCTGGCACTCACCTGCTGCCCGCTGGCAGTCCTACCATAGCTGACACCGGGCAACCAGCAGCGCCAGATACCACAAAGAAACCCGTCGCCATCAGTAGCGCAACCGTCCCAGGGAAAGGTGATGCCAGGCAGCGCGCATTCTCTAGCATTGAGACCGTTCTAGCATCTGGAAACACCCCCTTGATCGTACAGGCCCGCCAGGGACGAGGAGTTATTTGCTACCTCGCCTTTGATCCATTGACTGATCCGCTTGTGGCCTGGCCAGGCACTATTGCGTTGTGGGAAGGCCTGTTGTTTCGTACGCTTGGTGATCAATTCCTTATTCCTGCACAGGTCCCCAGGTCGGACCTCGGTCCGGGACAATTGCTCCTGCGAGCAGGATTATTGGAAGTCCTGCAGCCGGGCACACTGTTTTTGCTCTGGGAGCTTGCCTTCTTACTGCTGGGCTACATCATCCTGGTAGGGCCTGTGCGTCTCGTGATTATAAGGCGTCTGAAGCGACCGGATTGGAACTGGCGCATCATTCTGAGCTGTGTGCTTGTCTTCTCCCTGTTTACTTACGGGCTTGCTTATTACCAGCAAAGAGCATCCATCAATAGCGTCTCCTTTATTCAGCTTGACCAGGGCGGGTCATCCGCCCATGTCACGACGTACTTCAGCGTGTTTATCCCCGGTCAGGGAGATTTTCAGGTACACATACCCGCCGGGAGCCTGGTACAGCCCATAGTCAGCGCGCCGTTTCAAGTCAACACGGGTACAGCGAACAACGACGCCCAGACCACCATCGTACCGGGACAGCAGCAAACAGATGTAAACCTGCAAAATATCGGCCTGTGGACACTCAATCCTTTCGTGTCAGAAGGAGACCAGCAGGTGCATGGTGGGCTTTCTTCTCACCTGGCACTGCACGGTAATACGCTTGTGGGCACGGTGACAAATACACTTGATACTTCCTTCAGCGATGTCTACATCTTGATGCCTCACAGCATTGCCTATATCGGCTCCCTCCCTACTGGACAGACGCAACAGGTCAACATAGCGCTGCAGAGGGCGGCGCCCAATACCAGCAGGACCCTTGCCGACCAGATCGCCAGGGATAATCACTTGCCTGTGCCCTATTTTCCATACGCCAGTAGCTCGCAGCCGCAGAATGACAATCAACGTCACATCGCCATCCTCTCGGCTGTTAGCGGTGAAGGCTTCTCTTTCATCCCCTGCGGAGGTCTGTGCAGCACACGGGCCATTACCAGCGACCATATGCTGGTGACAGCGCTTCCAGGCGGACCAAAGGTGAATACTATGGATGCCGGTGACCCGTTACTGGTAGCAGGAGCGCCCGCAACGCTGATCGGCTGGACCAACCAGCCCCTGGATGCCCTGGCCAACACTACCGTTAACGGCGCCGCACCTGGTGGTTTTCATGATAATCTCCTACAGGCGCCGCTTAACATAGATTTCGCTGGATCAGCGAATCTTCCGTCCAACCTCATCACTGCACATGTGATCAACGCGCAGGGCAATAATGTACAGTATACCGCGCCCAGCGTTTATACGCTGACAACAGGCAGCATCACCTTTGAATTTACGCTGCCTGGCGTGACAAATCCACAGTTTAGCAGCATGACGATTGCCGAGCCCAACATAGGTCAACCTACGTCTATGCGCCTCGTGCATGCACGCCTGTACAACTGGCAGACGGGGTCCTGGGATGCCATCACGCTCAATCAGAACACTTCCTTTACAACAGGTTATACTAGGGCGTATATTAGTTCTGATGGTCGTATTTTGTTAGAATTTGCTAACCAGAACACCTCTCTGGGAACGCTTTTGTTTAGCAAACCGTCATTGAGCCTGATAGGAACATCTCGCAACAAAATGTTCGTACAGAACGTCATACCTTTAGGTCACCGTACATATTGGGAAAGGCTGGGGAATATGCTCCATAGCGCTCGTCTAACGCGTAGCTTCAATACAAACATTGGAATTTTTGTTGCATCTTGCCTCGCACTTGCCCTATTACTTTTTTTCTCCTTACCTATAAAAGCATTGGCGCACCCGGTTACCAGTGGACCATCGCTCCAGGTGAGCGCGGGGTTCGAGACGCACTACCGCGATGGAAACTGGGTCCCGGTACAGATCACCCTCCGCAATGATGGCCCAGATTTCAGCGGCACCCTTTCACTTACCGCATCCAACCCGCAGTACGTCGTGCAAAGCGATCCGAGTACATCATTGAGCTACCAGTTCGCCATCACCCTGGCTAATGGCGCCCGGAAACAGGTGACGATGTACCTGCCCCTGCACTCCGGTATGCAGAATGTCACGGTGAAGCTGCTCGACGGCAATGGTAACGCAATCGGCACCCAGTCAGCAGCTCTCAACCCCCTGGCGCCAGGGGATGTTTTTATCGGTATCCTCTCCGACCAGAGCACAGGCTTTGGGCCATTGAGCACAGCTCCGCTGCCCACCCAGGGTGGCTCGGTCATCGTCGAGTTTCTCAATGCGAATAACATGCCCACCATGGCAGGTATACTAAAAAACTTCAACATCATCGTTCTGGACGACTTTACAACAAGTAACCTGAGTACGGCGCAACTGGCCGCTTTGCAAACCTGGGTCAACCAGGGTGGCAACCTCATCGTCGCCGGTGGCCCCGAATGGCATCGTACAATCAGCGCATTGCCCACCGGACTCCTGCCAGTAGCAGTAAATGGCACCTCGACCATACCAGCAGGAACATCTCTCCTGCCACTCGGTGGCCCCACGGTAGGGCGTCTCGGGCAAAACAAGGTGCCTGATGCCGTCCACTCTCCTGTCACAGTCAGTAGAGCAACGCTGGTAGATCCGCGCAAAAGCGAGGTAGTCCTCTCATCTGGTGGGATACCCTTACTTGTTCAGGCACGCCTGGGCCAGGGAACCGTTTCTTATCTGGCTTTTGATCCCACGCTCGAACCACTCCTGGGCTGGCAGGGAGCAAGCGTTTTCTGGGAAGGACTCTTGCTGCGTGGCCTGGGTGATCAGCTTCTCTCTAATTCCAGCATCTTCCCCGGCACCGGGCCTTACAACACACAGGGGCAGCAACTCCTCGCCAGTAGAATGAGTGGACTGCTACAGTCACTACTGCCGAATACGCTGCCTTCGCCATGGACGCTTGCCTTCTTGCTGGTTGGCTATATCCTGGTGCTTGGTCCCATGCGCCTCTTACTTGTACAACGGCTTAAGCGCCGCGATTGGAGCTGGCGCATTGTATTGAGCAGCGTCGTCATCTTCTCTTTTCTGACCTACGGGATTGCTTTGGAGGAAAAGGGCACGTCCATTTTGAGTAATAGCATCACGGTAGCCCAGTTAGGCCAGAGTGGGTCAGCAAGCCACATTACTACCTTCCTGGGAGTGTTCGTACCCAACCAGGGAGATTTCCAGGTACATATCCCTGGCAGCAGTCTGGTACAACCGTCACCTGATAATCTTGCATTCTATCAAGGCGGACCTGTTAGCTCATCTGATCAATCCACTACTTCCATCGCATCAGTACAAAACGGGACCGATGTAAACCTGCGGGATGCGGGTATCTGGACCTTACACACCATCATCTCGGAGCAAGACCGCCAGCTACACCAGGGACTCGCCTCTCACCTATCACTGCAAAATGGCACGCTCGAAGGCACAGTAACGAATACGCTCAGCTATCCGTTGAGCGATGCCTATTTACTGATGCCCAACAATGCTCTCAGCCTCGGGCGACTGGCAGCAGGTCAAACAAAACGAGTCATGCTTAAGCTGAGCAACGCATCACTCAACCCCGGCCAGACGCTCGCGGATCTGATTGTACAGATGAGTGGTTCATCTTATCCTTATGGTTCTTACCCCTATGGCACCGTGAATGGATCACAGACTCGAAGCGAGTGGCAGCGTCACCTGAGCATCTTATTGACGCTCGATGGCAAAGGCTACTATGGCTTTCCTTGCCCAAGCCCGTGTCCTATTGCGATGGCCAATCAACCGGCTCTCCGGGGTCAGGGGCTTCTCGGCGCCCTGGGAGCACTGGGCGGCAACGTGACGTCAAGCGGCTTTGTTTCATACAGTTCCAGCATAAACCTCGTACCGCTTTCAGGTGGGCCATTGACTGCTTACAACGGCGGTGACCCGTTGCTTGTCCCTGGCTCCCCGGTCACTCTCATTGGCTGGGCCGACAACCCCTTGGACTCAACCAACGCCGTGACCATCAACGATATCAGCCCCACCGGCCTGCATGAAACGCTCGTGCAGGCGCCTCTCAGCGTCGATATTGCTGGGGCGCTTAACCTTCCGTCCAGCTTTATCCCAGGCCAACTGATCGACGTGCAGGGCAACGGCGTTCAGGTCCAGTTCCCTGGTTTCTATGCCCTGTCAGCGGGAAGCATGACATTTGAATACGCAGTACCCAACGTTGCCAACCTGCACATCAGCGGTCTGGTGATCTCGGAATTGTCCGGCGCCAATCCAGCTGCAACAGGTGGAATCACCGGCAGTACCAGCTCTCTACCTTTCCGTTTATATAACTGGCGTAGCGGCTCCTGGGATGCAATTGCGCTCAACCAGGGCACTTTTACAACACATAACGCCAGCGCATATATAGGACCTGGTGGGCGTGTCTTGTTGCAGATAGTCTACAAAGACAGCTCACTCAGTACGGTTGTGTTCGGCAAACCAGCGTTAAACTTGCAAGGAGATGTTTCAGGCTCTTAATCTAGAGGCACAAGTTATGATCAAAGTTCAAAATGTCTATAAACGCTATCGCTCCGTTCATGCTCTTGAGGACCTGAGTTTAGAGGTGCCGCAAGGAGCAATTTATGGATTGATTGGTCCAAACGGCGCGGGTAAAACCACCCTGTTGCGTATCCTGGGGGCATTGATCTCTCCGACTGCCGGTCGAGTCTGGTTTGACGACGAGGAAGTGAGCCGCTCTCCCACTGCTATTCAACGCAAAGTCGGCTATATGCCGGACTTCTTCGGAGTGTATCCAGATCTGACTTCAACAGAATACCTCGATTTCTATGCCGGAATACACGGGATTGCACTGCGCAAACGCGCCAGCACTATTACGGACCTGCTCGAACTGGTGGATCTCACCTCCAAACGCGATGCACTGGTCGAGACCCTATCTCGCGGGATGAAACAGCGTCTCTGCCTGGCACGCGCCCTGGTGCATGATCCCGATGTGCTACTGCTTGATGAGCCAGCCTCCGGACTTGATCCGCGAGCCAGGATAGAGCTGCGCGAACTGCTGCGGACATTGCATGGCATGGGCAAAACCATCGTTATCAGTTCGCACATTCTCCTTGAACTGGCAGAGATGTGTACCGATGTGGCCATTATCCAGGGTGGGCACCTGGTGATAGCAGGTAGTGTCGACCAGGTGACGCACAGCCTGGGCGGGACGCCCCAATTAGAAGTCCGTGTCCTGGAACGCCTTGAAGACGCCAGAAAGTTACTCGAGACTATGCCAGAAATCAGCCAGGTAATGAATGGAAATGGGGACAAAGATGTCATCCACGCCGAATTCAGCGGCGATGACCGGGCGCTCCATCGTATCCTGGCAGCGCTCATGGCACAGGACATTCCAGTTGTTTCCTTCGCACCGCGCAAAGGCGCCGGACGTCTCGAAGAAGTTTTCATGAGTATTACTGAAGGAGGGAGCGCCGCATGACTTTTACAGCTCTACTCACAAAAGAACTACGTTTGCGTTTGCGCCGCGAGCGGTCCGTCTGGGTCATCATCACCTACCTGCTGGTGATGGGCCTGTTAGGTTTTGGCTTCCTCCAACGCGAGAGCGCCTTCAGCGGTGGCTACCAGGGATATCTACTCAGTCAAATCGGCGTACAACTCTATGCCTTGCTCTCATTTGTGCAGCTCTTCTTGATTGTCTTTATCGCGCCTGCCTTCACCTCAACTGCGATTAACGGGGAGAAGGAACGTCAGACCTTTGACCTGCTCTTGTGTTCCAAGCTCTCGTCTTTCTCGCTACTGGCGGGCAAACTCATCGCAGGCCTTACCAGTGCACTACTGCTGATTGCGGCCTCTATTCCTCTCTTCAGTCTCGTCTTCTTCTTCGGAGGAGTAGCTCCAGGCCAGGTACTCAGTGCGCTGGTGGTATTTGTTATGACCGCGATAGTGGCCGGTACCTTCAGTCTCTTTTGTTCGACGCTGCTGCGCCGGCCCACCGTATCAACCGCGCTAGCCTATACATTCTGTGTGCTCTGGATGTTCTCTTACTGGATCATATATCTACTGGCTATAGGAAGTTCGTTTTATGGTAACCCGCGCTGGTTTGTATGGATACAGTGGCTAAGCGCATGGAATCCCATCTCGGCGCTCAATAGCACACTCACGAGTGGAGCGGGAGGGACGGGGTTGATTTCTCTCCATGGTCTGCTCCTGGCGCCCTGGGTAGCCTTTACATTGATGAGCTTGCTGGTGACGGTGATCCTGTTTCTCCTCAGTATGGTTTTCGTTAAGCCAAACTTCACTAACCGGTTCCAGTCCTGGGTCCGGCCACTGGGTGAGAAACTTAAACCACCAGCAAAAGACACGGCGGCAGCTTAATCCATAAAGGCACTTCTTGCAAGTGCCGATACCATACTATATGAGAAAGGCAAAGGAACCATGGCAGTCATAGCACCATCACGCCCGGTAGAAACTATGCAGCGGATCGCTGATGGCAAGAGTCTTGCCGGAGCTCTACATCCATGGCGCAGAAGACTTTGGATGCAGCAGGTAGTGCGCTGGACAGGTAGAGGATTGTTTGTAGGGCTGGTACTGGCCTGTCTTGTGCTACTCATCTCGCGCTTCGTTCCCTGGGCAACCGCTTCCTACTGGGCAGGCGCGCTTGCTACGGCCCCTGTGCTCTGTGCGCTGGCGGCTGCCCTGTGGTATCGCCCTTCCTTTGCTCGCGCTGCCAGGCAGGTGGATGCAAGGCTGGCGTTACATGATCGCTTGAGTACAGCCTGGGAACTGCGCGACGAGTCGACTGCCCTGGCCGGTCTGCAGCGGCGCGATGCGCTTAAACAATTGGGCAAATATAAGCCTGTCTCTACCATCTCCCTGTGGCCAGGGCGTGCCGGTTTGATTGCATTTGGAGTCGTCATAATGGGACTTGCCTTGCTTGCATTCCTGCCCAATCCTATGACCGATGTGCTCCGGCAGCAGGCGGCATTTCAGGCTCGCGTTGCCAGGCAGGTTGCCGCCATCAACCACATTCGCACGGTAATCGATAGTCAAACGACGACATCAGCACAAGAACGTTCACAGATCGATAAAATCCTGCGCGAGGCGGCCGCCCAGCTACAACAGGCAAAAAACGAGCAACAGGCTCAACAGATCCTCGCACAGGCCCAGGCAAAGCTCAATCAGTTGCGCGATTCCCAGGCTTCCAACAAAGCTATGGGCCGGACGGCCGCCGGTTCGTCACTACAAAACAGTTCTAATCCCAATTTGAGCAATGCCGGCAAGGCGCTCGCCAATGGCGATAGCAAGGGACTCGATGCCGCGCTGCAGAAACTCGCATCTCAGGTGCAAAAAATGACTCCCGCTCAGCGCGCGCAACTGGCGCAGCAGATTGAGCAGGCTGCCAACCAGGCGCGCCAGAATCCACAACTCAGTGCCGCACTGCACCAGCTCGCCAAGGCTGTTGCCGATGGCAGCCAGAGCGAGATTTCCGACGCAACTAAAGCCGTCGAGACCGCTGCAGCCCAGGATAGTGCCAACCAGGCAAACAACAATAGCATCAATCAAGCATCACAGACCTTGCAAAATACCGCCAACGCGCTCGCTTCATCTACAGACAATAGTGGGCAGAACCAGGCTCAGAACCAGGGACAAAATCCCGGGCAGGGCCAGAATCCCGGACAGGGACAAAACCCTGGGCAAGGCCAGAACCCAGGTCAAGGACAGAATCCTGGACAGGGCCAGAACCCAGGACAGGGACAGGGGCAAAATAAAGGGCAAGGTCAGGGACAGGGCAATAATGGCACTGGTGGACACAATAATACAGGGAACCAGCCGGGTAAGGACGATCAGGTATATGTTCCAGGGCAGGTAGGTTCGGGAAACAGTGCTATCAGCAACGGCAATAACGGCACCGTTCAGCCCGGCAGCCCCGTTGCTTATTCCAAAGTGATCGCGCAATACGGACAAATGGCGCACGATGCCATTGACAATAGCAACATACCCCCTGATTTGAAAGATCTTATTCAGGGCTACTTCAATTCGTTAGAAGGGCAGCACTAGCATGGCAAACAAAAGCGAGCGTAGTTCACCGGATGCAGGAGCGCAGGTCGAAGGCCTGGGTGTGCAGAATGGACATGACGCCGCCATTACGGATGTGGATTCTCACAATGAAGGACCTGCCGAAGCTGATATCACAGCGTTCATAGATACCGCCCAGCAATTGGAACACGAGTTGAGCTCAATTGTCGTGGGCCAGGAACGCGTTGTTCGTGAGTTGCTCCTGGCATTACTCGCCGGTGGCCATGTATTGCTGGAAGGAGTTCCAGGACTTGGTAAAACATTGCTTGTGCGCACCCTCTCCGACGCGCTAGCATTGAAATTTGCGCGCATCCAATTTACGCCCGACTTGATGCCGGCCGACATTGTTGGCACCACCATCGTCAGTGAACAGTCAGACGGTACCTCTTCAGGCAGCAAGCGTGTTTTCAGCTTCCAACCCGGTCCCATCTTCGCCAATATCGTGCTGGCTGACGAGGTCAACCGGGCAACGCCCAAAACACAATCTGCCCTGCTCGAGGGCATGCAGGAACGTACTGTCAGCGTTGGCGATTCTACACGCCCTCTGCCAAAACCATTCTTTGTATTGGCGACACAGAACCCGCTGGAGATGGAGGGCACCTATCCTTTGCCCGAGGCCCAGCTTGATCGTTTCTTGCTCAAAGTCCTTGTGCGCTTCCCCGATGCTAAAAACCTGATGCGCATTATCGACACCACCGTTGGCACGACCACCCTACTCGCGAAACAGGTGGCAACAGGCGAGCAATTGCAGCAATTAATTGATACGGCCCGCGCCGTTCCTGTGGCAACGCATGTCAAAGAATACGGGGTACGCCTGTTGCTGGCGACCCACCCGGACCAGGAGGATGCTCCCGAACAAGTATGTAAATATGTTCGCTACGGAGCCAGCCCACGCGGGTTGCAGGCCATTATTACGACGGCTAAAGTACGTGCTCTGCTCGAAGGCCGTTACAACGTCTCCAAGGAAGATGTGCAAAACGTCGCTTTCCCTGCTCTGCGCCATCGCATAATTCTCAACTTCGATGGCCTGGCTGATGGCATCACGCCGGAGAATTTAATCGAGACTATTATCGAGGAAACTGAAGTATCGTAGTGGAAGAAAAACATGGGGGAAATCGGAGGAGTAACTATTCATGCCCAATGAGAACGGCACAGCCCGCTTCCCACTTGATGCCGCCACACTACAACGCCTGGATAACCTGGCACTCATCACCCGCAAAGCCATGGCAACGGGGCGTCCAGGACGGCGTCGCTCGCCGCTCGCGGGCTCATCCATGGAGTTTTCAGACTACCGGCGCTATGCCCCGGGTGATGACTTTCGCCGCATCGACTGGCGAGCCTATGCCCGGCTGGAGCGACTGTTCTTACGGGTGTTCGAAGCTGAAGAAAATATCACGGTTACGGTGTTGATTGACTGCTCCGACTCGATGCAGCACGGCACACCGGCTAAATCTACCCTGGCAACTTCTCTGGCTGCCGCTCTCGCATACGTGGCGCTCAAATGCGAAGATAACGTCATTATCGGAGCTCTCACCGATCGCCTGACGGCACACCGCCGCACTGGCAGTGGCAAACACGCCATCTGGGCGGCCGGTGAGTTTCTCAGCCGCCTGCCCCATGGCGGCTCAACCGATTTGAATCGCGCCCTGTATGACCTTGGGCGAGTGGTAACGGGCCCGGGGCTTACCATTGTGATATCAGATTTTCTTGTCCCGGGGGGCTACCAGGCAGGCCTGCGCGCGGTACGCCAGTTACGCCAGGAAGTGGCGCTCTTACAAATTCTTGCCCCAGACGAGATTGAGCCTGAACTGCAGGGTGATTGGCGCCTGCGCGACAGTGAAGGAGTTGGCAGCGTTGACGTAAGCAGCACGCCCGGTGTGCTGCAGGCGTACCGGCAGCGGCTCAGCGCGTTTATGCAGGAACTGGCATCATTTGCCCATACCCATGCTATGACATATGCTATGATTCCCAGTGATACCGCCATTGTTGACGTTGTACAAAGACTGTTGAGACAGGTTGAGATAGTCAGATGAGAATTTTGCGACTTGTGCCTCCAACACAGCCAGTACAGCCATCCTCCAGGTCAGGGGAGCTGCTATGAGTTTACTTGTTCCGGCGGCGCTGGCTTTTGGCGTCATCATACCGGTTATCCTTCTACTCTATTTCATGCGCCCAAAGCGGCAAGAACGGGTAGTGAGCAGCACGTTACTGTGGCAGCAGGCATTACAAGATTTACAGGCCAGCCGTCCATGGCAGAGGCTGCGCATCACTCCTCTGCTGCTGCTACAAATCCTGGCAGCAATTGTCATTGTGCTTGTCCTCGCCCGGCCAGCAACCTTTATTCGCAGTCCAATCGGCGGTGACACTATCATCATCCTGCAAACGTCAGCCAGTATGCAGGCTACTGATGTAGCCCCGAGCAGGTTCGAAGAAGCGAAAAACCGCGTCGCCGATTTGATTGATGGCCTTGGACCCAGTGATCACCTTTCCATTATTGCTATGGGACGTACTCCGCAGGTATTGATCTCAGCCGCCTCAGACAAAAATAGTCTCATGGCCGCGCTCCAGCATGCCAGGGTCGCAAACGAAGATGCTGATCTCGAACAGGCGCTTTCACTGGCAACATCGCTGGCCGCCGGTCACACCGATACGCAAATCCTGATAATCGGAGACGGGCACGTCCTACCTCCGGATCAAATACTCGAGATTCCCTTTTCCGTGCGCTATTTACAGATCGGCACGGACGCTCCGAATGCTGCCCTGCTGGCACTTGCCTCACGCACCATCCAGGGCAATCTGGTAGCCCTTGCCCAGGTCGCCAACTACAGTCACCAGCAGCGATCACTACCGGTAGAGCTTTACGCCGATGGAAAACTGGTGAGTGTACAAACCATCGTTCTCCCTGCAGGGACTAGTGGGGCAATTCAATGGGGACCACTGCCGCCAGCAACTCGTTTCCTGCATGCTCACATCATCTCTCAGGATGCGATGACGGTCGATCATGAAGCATGGGCCATCGTTGGCGGATCAATGCGCGGCCGCACACTGCTGGTCACTAAAGGCAATAGCTTCCTGGAAACCGCACTGCACCTGCAGCCCAATATCGACCTTTTCGAGACAACGCCCAATAAGTATGCAAATGCAAACGCCGGCGATTTTGATCTGACAGTGTTCGACGGCTATGTACCCGCGACTTTACCGGCGGGCAGTCTATTTTTTATCAATCCACCCACGGGCTCTTATGTCTTCGGCAAGTCAGGCCCTGAGATCGCTGTCAATCACATCAGCGCAGGAAGTGACAGCCAGAACCTGCTCAACCAGGTCGATCTTAACAGCATCCATGTGCTGCGCGTCAGCCATTTATTGACTGCTGCCCCATGGGCACAGCCGGTGATCAACACAGCGCAAACTCCATTGCTGATTGCCGGGGAAAACGCTAACAGGCGCTTAGCCGTGCTGAGCTTCGATTTACACGACTCCGACCTGCCGCTTCAGCCGAGTTTCCCAATTCTCATCTACAACCTGGTCAACTGGTTTTTGCCACCGCCAGTTCCGGGCAATGGGCAGGTCACACCCGATACGCCCATCAGCATCCAGCCATGGCCGGGCGCCGATCGTATAACAATCACCGGGCCAGGCCAACAAGCTGTTACCGTGGCTCCGCCTTTCCCGGTGGCAACCTATAATCGCACAGATCTGACCGGCATATACTCCGTGACCCAGCACGTCCATAACCAGGTGCGGAACGGAGCCTTCGCCATTAACCTGTTCGACCCGGGGCAATCGCGCCTTGCACCGGCTGCCCAGTTGCCCATAGCCAATAGCACGTCCTTCAACTCGGGGGGGCCCGCCGTGCCACGAGTGCTGCGCGAAATCTGGCCCTGGATCGCAGCCTTTCTGCTCCTGGTCCTCTGCGCGGAATGGTGGCTTTTCAGCCGCAGCTACACCCTGCGCAGAGCGCCCGCCAGGGACACTTCTGCCATAGATCGTTCAGATCCACGTCTCAATGGGCGCCTGCAGCGCAAGCCGCAAGGCACAATCGCCAGCATACAACACCAGGTAGAGACACGTTATAGGGTCGCGCTGAAGCGCGTCACTAAGACGACGAAACGCTTGAGAGGTCAGCTAAAAAGGCAAAAGGCGAAAGGAAAGAGAAATGCTAACGTTTGAGCAGCCGTTGCTGCTATTGCTCTTACTCCCTATCGGCACGCTGGTGTTTCTCGCCTGGCAGCGGATGTCGCTGCCATTTCCCAAAGCCCAACGCTACATGATCCTGGCCTGCCGGCTGGCGCTCTTTACACTCGTTATCTCTGCCCTGGCTGGTGCTGCACTCGCCCTGCCGGTTTCCAGGCAGGCCGTGGTTTTTGTCGGCGATATTTCAGCCAGCACAACGCCGCAGCGCGCTTTCATGGAACAATGGATTAATAATGCCATTCGCCATAAGCGGCCCGACGATCAAGTGGGCATCGTAGCAGTCGGGCGTAATGCCCTGGTCGAGCAATCGGTCAGGACCCAGATTGACTTCTCCCAGTTTCAGTCCACTCCCGACACCAATTATACAGACCTCGCCACAGGACTCCAACTCGCCGCGGCCATCCTGCCCTCCGATAGTGAGCGGCGCATCGTGCTCTTAACAGATGGCCAGCAAAACATAGGAGATGCTCTACAGGAAGCACAACTGCTACAACAGCAGGGGATTCGACTGGATATCGTCCCTCTGCCCACGTTCAGCGGACCGGAGGCGCGCATCGACAGCCTTGATGCACCGACCGCATTGCGCACCAACGAGCGTTTTCTGCTTCACACCAAAATCTACAGCACCGTGTCACAACAGGTTATACTGCGACTCTATCTGGATCAGAAGCTCTTATTACAGCAATCGCTGCACCTGAACATCGGTAAACAGGAGGTCACCTTTAGCCTGTTAGCTCCGCCAGCGGGTTTCCATACCTTCCGTATCACGCTGGAAGCGCCGCTAGACACCATCGCCCAGAATAACGAAGCGGCCGCATTTATCAATGTGCAGGGCCCCCCGAACGTACTCGTCGTCGAGGGCCAGCCCGGCGCAGGCCAGAACATTATAGCAGCGCTGCGGGCTACGAAGATCAATGTGGCAGTCGATACGCCCTCCGAGGTACCGATTTCGCTACAGGATCTGGCCGGCTACACTACCATTGTACTGGCGGATGTACCCGCGTTGGATCTCGGTCCTACCCGCATGCAGGTGCTCCAATCATTCGTGCGCGATCTTGGACGCGGCCTCGTAGTAAGCGGAGGCGAGAACAGCTACGGTGTGGGAGGTTATGCCAACACCCCGCTGGAGCAAACCTTGCCGGTGAAAATGGACATACCCCAACACAAAGACACCCCGACCATCGCCGTTGTACTCATCGTCGAGAGCCTGGAGAGCGACATTGGAGTAAATATCTCCAAAGAGGCTGCCAAGGGAGTTGTTAGCCTCTTGACACCACGTGACTATATCGGTGTCTCTGCAGCATACGGTACCCTTGCTATTCCCATGCAGCACGTCACCAATAAAACGGCCGTCGACCAGGCCATCGACGCGCTGAGCCCTAACGATCCCGGCAGTTACCTACCGGACCTGGTCAATGCGGAATCAGTGCTCTTGCATAGCGACGCGAAAATCAAGCATGTGATCCTGTTGGGTGACGGTGACGCCTTCGATAGTTACGCGACACAGGTGCTTAAAATGGCGAAAGAGAACATCTCCGTCTCAACGGTCGCCACCAATGCAAACAATTACCAGGAACTGGGCATAATGCAGCAGATTGCTGCCTGGGGAAGAGGGCGCTTCTATCAAGCCGATAATCCCAACTCTATTCCACAAATTCTGCTCAAGGAGACACGGCAGGCTGCCCGGCGGGCAATCGTCGAGGAGCCCTTTGTTCCGGCCATCGTGGGGTCTCACCCCATCTTGACAGGCCTGGGCCCGCTGCCACAGCTAAATGGTTATGTAGCAACTACTCCCAAACCGGCTGCCCAACTGGTGCTCATCAGCCATCGCGACGATCCTGTACTTGCTGTCTGGCAATATGGTCTTGGCCGCGTCGCGGCATGGACCAGTGACGCTCTGGGACTCTGGACGGCAAACTGGCTACAATGGAGCAACGCCGCCCGCTGGTGGGCCAACCTGGTCACCTGGACACTGCCAACACCCGATAGCCAGCTTATTGTGAATGGTGATGTAGCCAATGGCAGCGGGCATGTAATTGTGGATCTTCCCTCCGGAACCCCGGTGGATACGTCCAGCCAGCAGGAGGTGCAGGCCAGGATCATTGCTCCCGACCTGTCACAACAAACGATTACGTTGCAGCCCACGGCGCCGGGACGCTGGGAAGGGAATTTCCCGGTGGGACAGGTTGGAGCATACCTTTTGCATGTAACCTGGCAGGCGAGAAGCAACAACAATACAGGCAGTCCCAGCCAGTTAAGCGCCATTACTGGCATGGTGGTGCCATACTCACCTGAATTCCGCAACACCGGGACAGACCTGTGTTTTCTTAAACTGCTCGCCCATGCCGGAGGCGGATCTATCCTTGTTCCTCTTGGCCGAGGCGGCACTAATGGGTGCGGGACAATTCTCGGGCCTGGCGATAGCGCCGCAGCTTTCACAGCGAATCTTCCCCCGGTGTACGCTGCACTGTCCATTACCTTCTGGCTGTTCGCACTAGCAGCGCTCTTATTGCCGGTAGACATCGCGCTGCGCCGCCTGTCTAGCCTGGAGTTCCTCGCAGTGGGCTATCGCTGGCTGGCTACACATCTGGGTCCGCGCGGCGCGGCGCTTGCAACCCAGGCAGCGGGCAGCGTGATTAACGACGGGACGCCGCTTGGCACAATACGCGCTCGACGGGCGGAACGCCGGGGTCGCGCATTAAACACCAGACTCAAAGTTTCTGCGAGTGAGACGCGCAAAGCCAGCCCGACGACAGGTCAGGTGCAGTCCAACAAGCAGGGGTCTAGAGCTGAGAAAAAACAAGCTGCCTCTCTAAAGAAGCAGCAACCAGAGATTTCAATGACCGGGAGGTTATTGGAAGCCAAACGCAAGCGAGAGAGTTCGAAGGGGCAAAAAACGGAGGACTAAGATGGAGTGTTGCTCATTGGTCCCTCCCCGACAGGTGACTGGTATCGTTACAGAGGACCAGCTCCACCTGGCCTCCTGAAACGCGCAATTCCGATAGGCTCGCCGGGTCCAGGCGCAGGTTGCGGCTCTCGGGTGGCGTCATATGGAGAAGATGCCCAATCAACAAGCGTAGAGCCGATTTATGGCTGACGACGACAACCGTTTGACCCATATGAGCGGCCAGTACTTCGATGATGCAGGGAACGATGCGGTCAACCACCGCCTGCTGCGTTTCACCTCCTGGTGGGTGAGCCATCCACGAGCCACGTTCCCATTCCTCTAATTCGTGCGGATACTCCCTGGCAAGATCAGCACGCAGGCGATTTTCCCACTCACCAAAATCCATCTCGCGCAGCGCAGAGCGTGTCTGTATCTCTTTTTCCAGGGCGCGGGCAATGGGTGCAGCAGTCTCCTGAGCCCGCTGCTGCGGACTGCAATAAAGGGCATCCACATGCTCACGCCGCAGCCGCTCGGCCAGGTATTGCGACTGGGAGCAACCAATCGCAGTGAGAGGTACCTCGGTGACACCACAGAAAGTATCATCGCGACTGGTATGCGTCTGTCCATGTCGCACAAGCAGTAGACGTGTAGCAACCGCTGGCTCCAGGTCCATAATTGACTCCTCAAAAGGATAGCTGGGCATAGTATTTTCTTTCTGCCTTATCATAGCATAAAACCATGGCTGAGATAGTGCCATCACAGCAGAATTGCACTGTTTCAACTCGTCTAAGCAGGCACCTATCCTGTTCGCTAAAGTAAGCCTGCTTGCATAGTGGTCAGCATAACGAAAAGCATTCTCCCGTTTTTCGAGCGCATTTATACTAGATTCAGGAACTCCTGTGGGATATTTCGCAGGAGAGGCGAGAGTGCCTGGGCTGCTACTTTCACCATCTCAACAAGGCATCTTCAAAAAAGGTTCCACCCAGGCTCGTGTGTACAGAACAACATAAGATAGAAAGGACATCAACGTATGGCTACAAAAGTAGAGACGGCTACCAACACCGCAAAACAGGTGCAAGATCAGTACTTCCTCATCACCGACCAGGTCCCCGGCGAGATTTGGTACTGGGGTGCACTGGCATCCATTATTGTTTCGGCAACCCTGTTCATAATAGGCAAGCGACATTGGGGTACTTTCGTGGGCCAGTGGCCACCCACCTTCTTGCTCCTTGCCCTTTTCCACAAATTATTGGGCCCTTCAAAGTAGCACTATGCAAGAAGCAGCGGGCCGTTCTCATCACAAATGATACTGCAACGAACGGCCCGTCGCTGCATCTCACCTGCGTGGTACGTCTCATCACTATCCTCGCCCTGATAGCCTTCTCGCCCTTTGGAAAACCAGAACGATAAGCACCACATTTGTGGCTGCGGCACCAGACCCGGCCGCGTTTCCGGGACAGGCTTGTAGCTCACCTTCGGAGTACGAACGGCTACCTTGACTTCCTGCTGAACAGGCAAATCGTTGGGACGGGTGCAAGCGGTCCAACCAACCGCTCTGGCCTGATAGCCAGCGCCCTACCAGCTAAGGGGCCAACAGGTTGAGCTAGCAGGCTGTCCGTTGGGACACATGCCGAAGCTGGCATGACATGCGGAGCGTGTGACCAGAGGCGTGATGCCGTTGTCCAGAACGCATGTCCTTCGATGTATAGACGGATGAGATAAGGGAAAGTAGCAGCTTCGCTGCCCTTTCTTTCCTCCCGTCCGCCTTTAGGGGACGGGTCCCCAGAAAGATTTTTATGGTGTACAATGATTGGGGATTCTACATTATCTGAACGCATTGCGGAAGGCAGGTTTTGAAAAGCGGATACATGGATAACAATAAGTCTATGAGAAAATGGACAGAACTCTACGGGTTAGCAGTCGTGACGGGAGGCAAAAAGGTCGGGACGGTAGATGACTTCTACCTGGAGCCAGAGTCGAACGCGGTACGCGCGCTCCGCATCGAGGTAGGCGTACTTGGTTATCGCGAACTCCAGTCAAGCGCCATTAGCTCAATTGAGAAAGACAGGATCACTATAGCAAACGAGCAAATGCTGGCTGAAGAGAGAACCGATGGCCGCCTACCAGCATTGCTTGTGGGCCGTAACCTGCTCGCTTATAAGGTTGTGAGCGAGAAAGGCACATCTGTAGGTAAGGTCAGCAACGTGTTAATCGACACCAGCACTCCAATTGCCCTGAGGGTCGCCGCCTTCGAGCTAAGCAGCGACTCACATGATCGTTCCGGGCAGCGCCACTCAATCCTCGACGCTAACGAGGTAACAGCGTACGAGCGCGATACGGTTTTCATTCTTGATAAAGCGGCCAGGAGATTATGATACGGGAGCCAGAGCATGCTCGATGGCCTGTATCTCTGGCTCCGTGAGCTTCCAGTTGATACTACCTGCCATTTCCATTGCCTCCTGTTCACTGCGGATACCAACGATCGCTCCCGTCACAGCGGGCTGCCTCAGAACCCAGGCAAGCGCCAGGTCAACTAGCTTTTTGTGATGGCCCCGGGCAATGGCCTCAAGCGTACTCCGTGCCTGTTTTAGCCTGGAGTACGCCGGCTCCTGGGCATAGCGGCGCTCACGCCGGAAATCATGTGGATCAAGGCTATCCAGGTCAAAACCGTCCGCTAAAAATCCGCTGGCGAGTGGCGACCAGCACAATACGCCTATATTATGATGCAGCGAAAAAGGCAAGACTTCGTGCTCAATATCACGGTAGAGCATATTATACTGGTGTTGATTTGAAGTAATCGGCGCTACCGAAAGGGCCCGCTCCATGAGATCGATAGTGTGATTGGATAAACCACCATAGCGTACTTTGCCCTCCGCGATGAGTGCCTGCATAGCTGACCAGGACTCTTCTATAGGAGTGTGAGGGTCGGGATCATGAAACTGGTAGAGATCGATAAAGTCGGTGCGCAAATTGCGCAGACTGGCCTCAACTTCGCGCCGGATGCTCGCCGGGGTGAGGTTTTCGCTCTCTACTCCCTGCTCATCGCGCAATGTGCCACACTTAGTAAAGATGTATGCCTTATCACGTTTACCTTGTAGGGCTTTGCCTACAATTTGTTCGGCCTGTCCCCAGCCATAGAAGGGAGCCGTATCGATCCAGTTAACGCCAAGGTCAATGGCTGCTTCAATAGCGCGTATGGCAGCGTTTTCATCTTGATGTCCCCAGTAGATCCTCCAGTCAGGAGTGGAGCCGATGGGAGCCGTGCCGATGCCTACCCTGGTAATTTCTAGATCACTCTGGCCCAGTCTCCTGGTTTCTAAGTTCATTCTGAGCCTCCTGGCAGCTTGAAAAACATATTCACTGCTCACAGTTTAATTCAAGCTCTGCCTCTGCGCATCGAACGATTTGCCAGGAACCAGGCTGTACTTCAGTACAGGAAACTAGCCAGCAAGGGACCTGGTACTTACGAGCCCGGTCCAAAGAAGTAGGTGAAGGCTTCGGCCAGGGTATCTCGCCACAAGCCCCAACTATGACCCTGGCGATGTTCGGCATAGCGGTAGAGATAGCCGCGCTGCTCCAGTAGCGAGCTCAACTCTCGCACTGGATTGAGCAGGTCACTGCACCGGCCCTGCTCATCGGTACTGAAGCAATCTTCGTAGCTGCCAATCACGAGATGAAGGCGCAGCGGCAGGCGCGGTTCAACGGCATAGGCCGCGCGCGCATCGAATATGTCCAGGCCATTTATGCTCTTCACAGCGCTGGATTGTGCCCCCACCAGTCCGAAGCAATCTGGACGCTGCTTCCCAGTATAGAGGGAGATGAGGCCACCCAGCGACGGGCCGATAATCGCCCGCTTCGCCGGGTCGCTGCTCAGGTTGTACCGGTCCTGCAGCTCCGGCAGCAGCTCGTCGCACAAGAAGCTCACGTAGCGGTCAGAGCAGTTATACTCGCCTATTCGATCCACGGGCGGCACGAACACGGCAACTACCGGCGGAATAGCGCCCACAGCGATCAGGTTGTTGAGGACGATAGGAGCCTTGCCCATGCTCAGGTAATCGCCCCCATCATGAAAATAGATGCTCGAGTAGGGCTGGTTATTAGCAGTGTAAGCAGGCGGCAGGTACACAGTGTAGGCACGTACCTGCTGGAGTGCTTCGCTCTTGATGGTTTCTTCGCGCAGCAACCCAGCCAGTACGCCAGGCTGCTCCCTGGTAATGGCCGGGCGCTGGTAGACGGGCATCGCAAGCTCGCTGCGCAGCCCGAACCCCGACTCACCCACGCGCTGGTTGAGCGGGTCGAGCACTGGACGCATATCATCAAGCACGATAGCCCCGGGATCAGAGAGCAGGTCAGGTGAACTGCCGGTATCATACTCAAAAAAGAAGTAGTCAAGGCGAGCATCCAGCTCGAATTCATGCTGATAATGCAGAAGACCAGCTCCTATTGGTTTCATAGGCGCCTTGCGCGCATCGTAGCCATTCCATTCGCCGCCGACACCGACGATTGTACCTGGCTGCTCCTTGTAAATGAAGTGTGCCGTGTTGCCTTCTACTATAGGAAAGTTTCCAGCATGCGCTTCTAGATAGCTTTCGACGTAGGAGGCGGCAATACCAGGGTTATCCGCCAGTGCCTGCAAGCGCGTGATGAAGGTCCAGAAGCTGGTCTCCGCGGGTGTTTCCATGAAAGGTATATCCTCGTTTCTTAGTATATTATATACTGGTGCACAGTAAGCTTAGTTGTATCACTGATTGTGCTCTCCATGCCCTTCGTGACTCATCATCATCGGGTGCTTCCTATTGAGGTAGACCAGGATGGCAGCGCCCAGCAGCGCTATGATATTCAGTACGGTTGTGTAGTCGAAAGAGAAGGTTGTCACCTGCTGGATAAAGTGTGGGTTAGCGGCAGGAATGAAGTGGATAGATGGAAACAATCGATCCAGGCCAGAGAAGACCAGGTCGATGATGATGGCCGTCAGCACCATGGTTGAGAAGAGTATACCAGTAATATACGCGGCCAGGCGCCAGCCGTAATATTTGCGATAAATGTCCAGAATGGGCAGCACAATCAGGTCGCCATACAGGAAAGCAATTGCGCCGCCGAAGGTAATCCCGCCCGCGAAAAGGATAGCCGCCAGCGGAACGTTCCCTATAGAGCAGACGAAGGAGATCACTGCGATGATTGGCCCGATAATGGCATTCTCGATGATGCGCAGAGGCGCTGGTCCCGCTTGTAGGAAGAGCGAGTTCCAGAAGCTATTGGGCACCAGTACTGCCAAAAATCCAGCGATGATGAAGCCGGCTACCAGGTCCTTCCAGATCATCGACCAGTCCATTGCCACGTAATGCGCCACGTAGATCCACCCCTGGCGCGAGCGCAGCTTGTCCCACAGGGTGCGCCCAGGCGCCAGCATAGCGCCGTGATCATGTTCGGCCACTTTCGCGGTTTGTTCGAAGTTTCGCCCTTCCTCTACGATCTTTGCCGGATACGTCAACTTCACGAGCAGTGACATGATAGCTACCAGGAGTATACCACCCAGCCACTCGGCCAGCGTGAACTGCCATCCCATCAATTGCCAGAGGATGAGTCCCAGTTCTATAACCAGGTTGGTTGAGGCGAACATGAAGGCCAGCGAGGGCACCAGGTGCGCCCCACGCTTGAACATGCTCTTTGCGGCGGCTACGGCAGCATATGAACATGACGAACTGGCAGCGCCAAAAGCAGTAGCCAGTGCGATCTCCTTGAAACCAGCCCGTCCCAACGCCTCACTCATACGCGCCCTGCTGACATATGCCTGGATCATGCCCGAGATGGTAAAGCCTAATACCAGGCTCCATAGCACTTGCCATGCCATTCCTGCAGCAGTCAGCAACGACTGGCCTATCGCGTCTATGATCTGCATCGTAATATGCCTCCTTAGCCTCTGGACCTATTTTTATATTTTAGTTATACCCATACCCCCCTGGCATGGGTCTACAAAGAGCATAGCACTATTGAAATAGGAATGTCAAACGGATGCCATCACCCGGAGAAGCTGTTCAAAGTCAAATTGTGGAATGTAGCAAAGCTTATAGTGAATCCTGGACGAGCATGGGTCTAAACTTCGCCCTCGGGGTCTTCCATCGCCTCTGGCACTCCAGCGTTTTTGTACAGGGCGGCAAATGGAAAGCGTACATCAAGGCTCGTGAGCTCTATCTCATCACCTGGCCCGTAATCAGCGAGATGGCATAGGAGCCGAACGATAGCCTCTCGGTGTTTGATTGACAGTGAGCAGTGCGGCGCGATATGCTTTCTGGCATGAAGCAGTGCTTCACAGGCAAGCAGCAATCTCTGAGCATGAATCCTCCGACTCTGACACATGGTTCTTTTCAGGTATCATTGTATCAACTGACCTCCAGAGGCAAGCTTCGCCTCGAGCAACCGACAAGGAAGTGGGCTTATGCAAACGACGATGACCGACAAGACCATCCGCTTGCCGGATGGACGGCGACTGGGCTACGCGGAATACGGTGATCCCGATGGGATGCCGCTCCTCTTCTTTCACGGCACCCCTGGGTCACGACTCCTGGCACGGTTCGTCGATGTTCCCGCCCGGGAAGTAGGAGTCCGGGTGGTGGCACCGGAACGACCGGGGTATGGGCTCTCTGATGTTCACCCAAAGCGAACCATTCTCGACTGGGCGCAGGATGTGGAGGTCCTTGCCGACCACCTGCACCTTGAGCGCTTTGCCTTGATGGGGGTATCAGGTGGCGGACCCTATGTGGCGGCCACGGCTTACCAACTGCCAGAGCGGGTGACCAAAGCCGCCTTTGTTTCGGCACTGGGTCCGCTCACGCTTCCAGCTGCCACCAGTGGCATGGGTTCTACCAACCGCCTGCTCCTCCGCCTTGCGCGTGTTGCTCCCTGGGCAGTCAACTTACTGATGCGGAATATGGCTCGCGGCACGAACAAACCAGAGCGATTCCGCAAGCAATTCTCGAGGACCTTGCCGCCGGTTGACGCCGCAACGCTCCGGCGTGACGAAGTCTGGAATCAGCTCTTCGCCGATCTACGAGAAGCCTTTCGCAACGGCCCGAGTGGGGCGAGCTGGGATCTCGTGCTCTCTGCACGACCCTGGGGACTCCAGCTCGAAGAGATCCAGGTGCCCACTTCTCTCTGGCATGGAGAGTTGGATACCAACGTTCCTGTGACGATGGGGCGTGCCATCGCTCACGCCATCCCACACTGCCAGGCTACCTTCGTGCCCGGAGAAGGGCACCTGTCTTTGATGGAAACGCATAAGGATGAGATCTTCCGGCGCTTCTTCGCTCGGAAGGAAGGGTGAGAAGCAGCAAGGCTTTCCTTCAAGCAAGTGTACCACAAACCTCCTGAACATGCGTTTTTTGGCCGTATTTCTTGTCAAAGCACATACGCACGTTCTATCAAGTTGTTCAAATCTACTATCCCGCAGAGACCTCGGTTGAGCAGGCTCTGGCGGTAATAGAGACAGGGGTTGTTTTTCTCCGAACCGCCAAAGTATGGTGGAGTGAAGCGAGCGGCTTATAGCAGCCCGAGGTCAAAGTGCTATAATACACTACTGTAGGAGCCACATTGGACGCTCTGGTGACGCCCATTTGATAAGGAAGATAGTTTCACGTTTAAGGTGAGTAGGATGAATGATGAATTCTCTGAGCCACTGCGGATGGAGTTGTTCGCAGCATCGCTCCGCTCCGATTACACGGATGCCAAAGCATTTTTAGAGGCGCTGGCCGTTAAATTAGAGGGGTCGCTGCCACAGCATACGACAGTGACGCGGCAGAGCGGCATCTTCTCGCGCGAGCATCCCGTGAAGGAGATTGCTGTATCGTTGGGTGACTATCAATACCGCATCAGCAGGGAACGGCAGGGGCCACTGCTGGCACAACGCGCAAAAGTAGTGCGCGGCATTGTACTCAAGACCGAACAGATACCGGTGGAGCAGTGGATTGAAGAACTCGCCGGAGGGTTGGCGCAGGTCGCAGCCACCAGCGCACAGGCCCGCGCAGCGTTAGAGAGATTTTTGATATGAGAATCGCTGTAGGGGCGGCCTTTCTGGCTACCTGCTCCTACAAAGGAGGTTAGTATGCCTTTCTGGCAACGATCTTCGCCGGAGGATGAACAGCGACGTCTGCAGGCGCAGCAAGAGGCTGAGGCCAGTCGACGCTCATTAGAGGCAGGAGATCTCCCGCTCCAGGCCAGTCGCCGCTTAAGTGAAGAGACGGCAGCTGGCCACTCGCTTTTCAGCAGTGATCTGAGCACGAAAGAGTTCGCATTAACAAGAAATGTAGGCTACCAGCCTTTGAGCCAGGTGATGGGCAGTTCGATCTACCGCGTCGGATGGCAATACGCCCGCACTTACGCGAGCTACCCTAGCGAGACCGAATTGACGACTATCTCCCAGGCACACATGCGAGCAGCTCAGCTTGCCCTGAGCAGGTTAGGGAAAGAGGCGGTCTTGCTGAAGGCTCATGGCGTGATTGGCGTGCGCCTTATCACTCGCGATTACGAGTGGGGCAACAATATGCTGGAATACACTGCTATCGGCACGGCTATCCAGCTGCCCAACACACCATTACCGCAGCGCCCTTTTCTCAGTGATCTCTCCGGCCAGGAGTTCTGGACATTGCTGCAAGCCGGGTATTACCCGGTCGGTATAGCAGTGGGCTATTGCTCGTACTATGTCTCCCTCGGAAGCTACATTGCGGGGCAGATGCGCGGATGGTTTAACTGGTCTAACCAGGAGATCGATCCTTTCTCCCAGGGCATTTACACTGCGCGCGACCTGGCGATGAACCGCGCGGTGAACATGGCCCGCAGTTTCAACGCTTCTGGCATTGTAGGCATGCATATTGACTGCGAGAGAGAAGTGATTGATTACGAAACGGACAATCCCACCAGGTATTATATGGATTTTATTGTTCGTTTCTCCGCCATTGGTACCGCCATCGCTGCCCAGAGGCCGGATCATGTCATTCCATCGCCCACGCCCACACTTACTCTCACTGATCTGCGTCCCGGGCAGCGCGGCGAAACGCGGGAACTGACTGTAAGAGAATAGCCAAAACACTGACCCTGGGCGGCTCTAGAAGTCGCCTGAGAGAAAACACTTTATGAAGGAGTACACATCATGTCCCAGCAAATGACGCCACAGGGCAGCGACCTGCCCAGCCACGCGCGCGAACGCCTGAACATTATGCGCGGAGACGCCAAACATCGTCCACTCTTTACCAGCGACCTGAGTGTGAATGAGTTCTTGCTGGTCTGCGAGGCAGGTTTTGACCCGGTTGGCCTCGTCGTGGGCAGTTCGATCTACCACATCGGTTACCAGCAAGCCAGGTGGAACCAGAACCAGGAGATGGTCGTTCTGACCCAGGCCATGTACCATGCCCGCGAACTGGCGATGACGCGCATGGAAGAAGAGGCTAACGAGCTCAGAGCTGATGGCATCGTGGGTGTGCGCCTGGAAGTCACGCGCCACGAGTGGGGCGAGTCGCTGGCCGAGTTTGTCGCCATCGGCACGGCCATTCGCTCCCATAGCGGCCAACCCTATCGCAATGCTCGTGGTCTACCCTTTACCTCGGACCTCTCCGGGCAGGATTTCTGGACCTTATTGCGCGCCGGGTACCGTCCTGTAGGTATGGTCATGGGCAACTGCGTCTACCATGTGGCGCACCAGGGCATGGGGCAGTGGCTCAAACAGGTCGGCCAGAACGTGGAGATGACCAATTATACCCAGGCCCTCTACGATGCCCGCGAACTGGCGATGGAGCGCATGCAAGCCGAGGCCATCAGCCTGGGAGCGCAAGGCGTTGTCGGCACACAGATCCACGAGCGCAGTCATGGCTGGGGCTCACACATCATCGAGTTCTTTGCCGTAGGCACCGCCGTCATCTCCATCTCGGACACCCACCAGGTGCCAGCGCCTTCGCTCGCACTCCTGCTTAACGATTAAGCATCCATCCCTTGAGATCTACGCTCAAGCTCACCGGAGTAGACCCCCAGGTCGGCTTCCGGTGAGCTTATCCTCTTTTTTCCCCCGCGAGAACAATTCTACTGTCGTTGAAAAGGAATGATCAACGCTTGATTTGATGTTGAGATGAGCCAGGGCCAAACGTCTAATAATGCGTAAAATCGAAGGAGGTGAACTGGATGATGGATAACCTCACAAATTCTGTCGAGGAGCTGTATACCCTGTATCACAAGGATATCGTGCGGTTCTTTGCAGAACATCTTGCTGATCGCGAAGGCGCGTGGGATCTGTGCCATGAAGTGTTTGTGCGTCTTTTGCTGGCGCTAGCATCAGGCACGCAATTGGCACATCCACAGCGGTGGCTAATGCGCGTAGCCAAGAACCTGCTGATCGATACCTACCGGCATCAACAAACGGCAGCAGCGGCGACTCTTCCACTCCACTCACGCGAGGTGGCGATGCTTGCCAGCGATGCGACAACGTTCAGGACCCTGCTTGAACGCAAAGACATGCTGCATGTCATCGTGGAGACCTTGCGCGCCCTGCCTGAGAAATACCGGCGGTTGCTCTTCTGGCGTGAAATCGAGCGGCTGCCCCTGCAGGAGATCGCTCTGCGTACTGGAGCAACAGAAGCTGTGCTCTCCACCGAGCTATGGCGGGCACGCAAGCTCCTGCAGAAAGAGTACCAGCGACGGCGGTTCAAGGAGCTTCTTCCCGCTGATGAAGAGATATTTGAGCACCTCGATGACTTGATCCGCTTCAATCTCACAGGCTCACCAGAGGAGATGTTGCAGCGTCTTGAAATGCACGAACGAGACTATTTTGAGCGGATTGCACCCACCTGGGATGCCTACGTTGCCAGCGCCTACGAGGTCGAACTGCAGGAGCGGCTCACCAGGCTCCTCCCCTGGCACCAGGATATGACAGTGCTCGACGTGGGAACAGGCACGGGCTACCTTGCAGGCATGATGGCTCCGCTTGTGGGAAAGATGATCGGTGTGGATTGCACGCCTGCAATGCTAGCACGGGCCGGGGAGAAGATGGCCCATGCCGGGTACCAGCATGTTTTCTTCCAGGAAGGGATGGCCGAGCAACTCCCCCTGGCGAGCAGTTCCGTTGATGTCGCGATGTGTCATATGCTCATGCATCACGTGGTGAGTCCTCGCACTGCACTGGCTGAATTGCGCCGCGTAGTGCGCCCTGGGGGCTATGTGCTCATCATCGATGCACATACGCACAAGCATCATTGGACTCCCGAAGCTTTTGGTGACCTGCACTATGGGACCGATCTCAGGAAGCTCCAGAAGCATCTGAAAACGTTGCAGATGAAAACGCTGCAACTCGAAGACGCGGGGGTCTCCCACTCGGGAAGCTTCGTTGGCAATGACGCGACCTTCTCGAATTTTCTCCTGCTCGGGCAGGTGAGTGCGAGGGGTAGAACGACCCGGATAGGCGTACGGCGGAGATACTGGAAGGATGCATGATGTGGAACACAAAAACACGGATGTCCCTTCCGAGCAGGGTTCGCAGCAGCTCCACCGGGTGTTAAAGCTTCGTGAAGCGGTCGCACTCGGCGTTGGCGGTACGATTGGCGGCGGCATCTTCGTTCTGGTCGGCGCAGCGGCGGGGCGGGCAGGGCCGGGGGCGCTCCTGGCCTTTGTGCTTGCCTTTGCTGTGTCCTTGTTGATCGCGCTGCCCTATGCCGAACTCGCCTGCCGCTATCCCCTGGCCGGAGGGGGATACGCCTTCGCACGGACGCTACTTGGTCCACACTGGGGTTTCGTGATGGGTTGGGGGTACTGGGGAGCATACATTTTCGTCAGTGGATACGTAACGCTGGGGTTTGGAGGGTACTTCCATGCATTGACGGGCTTGCCCCCTGTTCCTGGTGCGCTGGCCTTAATCGGACTTTGCACCGGGATCAATCTTGCCGGCATCCGGCTCTCCGGGCTGGTGCAGAGCCTGGTGATCGGAGTAGCGATGGCCGCGCTGCTTGGCTTCAGCGCGTTGGGTTTGCCGCATGTTCATATGGAACAGTTTACACCGTTTCTGCCATTTGGAGCGGGTGGTGTGGCTGTGGCAAGCCTGCTGGCCTTCCTGGCCTTTGGGGGTTTCGATATGGTGGCGGCAGCGGGAGAGGAGATCACTTCTCCAGAGCGCAACCTGCCCAGGGCAATCCTGTTGACGTTGCTCATGGTCCTTGGTCTCTACCTGCTGGTCACGTTTGTAGCGCTAGGAGTGCTTCCCTGGAACGAACTGGGCACGTCACCCGCTCCCCTCGCGGCAGCGGCAACCCAGTTTCTCGGTTCCACTGGCCGTCAACTCACGGCAGCAGCGGCGCTGCTGACGACAGCAGCAACGGGGAATGCAGTGCTTGTTGTGACGTCGCGGGTTGCCTTTGCCATGGCACGTGACGGATTGCTACCCGGTCTTGTGGCGCGCGTACACTCCAAGACGGGGACGCCATGGGGAGCAGTGCTGCTCAATGGGATCTTGCTGGCCCTCGTTGCCCTCACCGGGTCGGTGGCATTGGCGGCAGCCGTGGGCGGCTTCTTGTACGTGCTGCACTTCCTTTTCACGCTGATTGCACTGGTGATGCTTCGCCGTCGAGGTGGGTCATTGCCAGCGTTTCGCACGCCCGCTCCCCGGGTCGTGCTTCCACTCGCCTTTGGAGGATGCCTGCTGCTGCTCGTGACCAGTGGATGGACAGGAGTGTCAGGTGGCCTCGGGTGGCTCTGCGTTGGGCTGCTCGCCTATGGAGTTGTGTACATCTACCGCAGGCCATGGCAACGCGGTCAACAGGAAGGGAGATGAGTCAAATCCTGACGAGACCGCCCCTGCGCTCCTTCAAAGCTTCACCACTGGTCATTCTGGCTTTTCCGGTGTCTTGCGGGGACGAAGCCAGAGCGAGAGATGAGTGGGTTGCACGGTCTCGCGTACCACCATCAACAACTGCTCATACAACTGGTCCAGATTCACCTCCTGGCGCAGCGTCTCACTAAAGCGTGCCAGGACCTGGGCCGCGTCATACTTGCTGCGATAAAACCGTCGATCCACCAGCTGCTGCACGCGCAGGCGCAGGGGTTGGAACAGCGCGGCGACGATCAAGGTGGAGACGACCAGCACCACTGCGTTGTTCGGACCGAACAAGCTGGCCAGCAGGTATTGCCCACCGAAGACGAACCCGAGGTAGACAACCAGCAGGCTCGCGGTGAGCAGGCCATAGACCAGCGTGCGATTAATCAGCACATCGATATCGTAGAGGCGATATCTCAGCATCGCGATGCCTGCCGAGATCGGAATACAGACCACGGCAAGATAGAAGAGCGCGCCAGGGCCGCCACTGGGAAGTGTGAATATCGCGATGAGAATCATGAGGAGCATGAGGATGCTTATTGCCAGGCCGTAGGTGAACCATTTCAACTGCTGGCGTTCCATCCCTCGCGCCTGCCGGTAACGCAAGAAAACCGCGACGATACAAGCGATAACGGTTGGGAACAGGAGCAGAGGAATATCGCCGCCAAGCTGATCAAACAGGTCATTGGCTGGCCCAACGCCAATTGGATTGCGCACGGTTGTCAGGCGAGGATCGATGACAGAATTGGCGTAAGGATAGGGAGAGAGCAGGAAGGTAATCGAATAGACAACCAGCAAGAAAGCAATGAGCCAGGCCAGGAATCGCCAGCGGGGAGATGGGAGATGCCCATTGGGGAAGAGCAAAAGCCCGAAAGTGAGCATCAGGAAGAAGCCTATTCCGCCGATCCAATGTCCAATGATGCCCATGGGTACTCCTGCTTGCAGCGAACCTGGAACCGTAATCAGGACATAGGTAGTGTATTCCTGCAGTAGACTGCCGAGCGCCCACAGCAGCGTACTGATGCAGAAGAGCCAGCCAATCGGATTCTCTGGGCGGCGCGAGGCAACGAGCGAGCCAACGGTGGCGAAGGCCAGCAGAATCAGGGCATCAAACATATCATTGAGCCATGACGAGGGGTCATCCTTGAACTGCAAAAGCAGAGTAATGATGGCAATGATCACATAGAGTACCCATGTGAACCATGCCAGCCAGAAGGCCGTGCGCTTGCTCATGGTTTCTCCTTTCTGGGCTTACCCCTCAGCATAATAGAGAGATGGTCGCCTTCCTCCTGGCATTCGCGCGAACCATTGAGGAAAAGCTATTTATCGAAGGCATTTGAGTGCACTGTATCATAGATGTGTCTCAAAAGCGTTACGAAAAGCGAAGGGTCGAATCATATTGTCGTTCACTGGATTTTGGACAAGGATACGTGTCAAGAAACAGTTTAACATGAATTCTAATCACGCTCAACTTTGGGCAGATTTATATGTCAGAAGTGGCAAGGTAGGTTATGGTCATTCCGGCACAAATCATTCCGTTCACTTCTCACAGTAGGTAAATGTGCCGGGTGGAGTATTGATTTTGCCATTCCCTACGCAGATAGCATACACTAGGGTTAAGCA
>WNGN01000274.1_pt1 | contig 30679 bp, 21 predicted proteins | sample 5400561 | NCBI WGS metagenome assembly WNGN01 (sample SAMN13153379, study PRJNA577476) | soil metagenome | isolation source: 115 cm soil or saprolite under Garry oak tree replicate 2 | place: USA:California | collected 2016-06-15 | reverse complement strand
GGATTATGATCCATACGCTTTCTTGTGGGACACTCCCCCTCTTTTTTGCGAAACCCGGCTTCTTGAGCCATAAAAACGCCCTCACCCTCCGTAAAAGAAGGAAGTTCTCTCCTGAATTCCTCGGACGTTTCCACAGGCAGCATGCCCGTCAAAAGGAACGTGTCGTTGTGCAGGATGGGTTGCTCGTAGACTGCCCGAAGCTGCGACAATTTGAACATGGCTGTGCTGATCGCGCTCGCGGGGACGCTCAGTTCAAACTGGTTGATCGGTTCGTAGACATCCGTGCCAGCCTGAGAGAGCGCCTCCATCAACACCAGCGGAACCAGGTTTCTGAAGTCACCGCCCTTCGTTCCGTCTTGCCTATGGCTGTTATAGCCCGTGTGGGTGAGGGTGACCACGATATCAGTCACTTCCCATCCGTACACACCCTGTGTGAGGGTAGCGCGTACCGTCTCCTCAATCGCCCGGTGGAAGTGCAGAGGCAGAGCGCCAGGGGTACTTTTATACGTCACCCTGCTGCCCGCAGGCCCTGGCTCAACCAGAAAGCCAACGCTTGCCACAAATGGATTCTCCGCCGCTCCCATGATCTCTATGGCCTGCCCTGTGCCTCTGGGCTTTTCGATACAGACGATGCTGGTCTCCGAGAACCGAACATCCAGACCAGAGTGTTCCTTGAGCATGGTTTCGATCACCTCTTTTTGTACCTCCCCGAAGATGCGAAGATAGAGGGTCTGATGAACAGCATCCTTCAGTACATAGATCAGGGGATCTTCCTCTGCCAGTTCCAGAAGCGCTTGATAGAGCTGATGATCTTGTTCGCTGCGCGTGGCTTCAATACGCGTCTCCAACTGAGGCGTCGCGAAATGCAGCGTTTTGATGTGGTCGGACCACTCACCGACCACATCGCCTATCTTCACCTCTTTCAACCCCCAGACTTTACAAAACTCGCCTGCCCCCACTTGTTGCGCTTGCACCGTTTTCCCTTCCCAAAACACGTGAAGCTTTTGTATCTTGCCTGTGTACATCTCGCTTTCGCCATCGTGCTTCCTCCTCTGCAGGTTCACATAGGTTCTCACGCGCAGACTTCCCGAAAACACTCTGACATAGGCGACTTTTTCTCCAGTCGCATCCTTCTCCAGTTTAAAGACGACTCCCGATAACGGGGCATCCTCCAGGCTAGTGTTGGAGGGAAACAGGTTGATGAGATCGGCAAGCAGCTCCCTCACGCCTGCGCCAGTGATTGCCGAACCAAAAAAGACCGGATACAGCTTTGCTTTCCCGACTTGCTGCATCAATGCCGTTCGTACCTGTCCTTCTGTGATGGTCTCTCCCTCCACATAGGATGCAAGCAACTGCTCATCGAAGAGCGCGAGCTGCTCGATACATGCTTGCAGGAACGTTGGATCATGCAGATGGTTTTGGACGACGGCAGCCTGCTTCGTCCCGATGTGTTCGGTCCTGTAGAGGGGGATGATATGCTCTGTGAGCTTTTCCTTGACGCGCTTGATGAGTTCATCCGCTTGAGCGCCGCTGCGGTCTATTTTGTTGATGAAGATGATCGTGGGGATACGAAGCTTGAAGAGGGCCGAGTGCAAAATTTTTGTTTGCGCCTGAATCCCTTCTACGGCAGAGATCAGCAGGATAGCGCCATCAAGAACGCTGAGGGCGCGCTCGACTTCTGCGAGAAAGTCCGGGTGTCCAGGGGTGTCGATCAGGTTGATTTTCAGGGTGTTGACGAAAAAAGAGACGACAGAGGCTTTGATCGTGATGCCTCTTCTCTTTTCGAGATCCAGCGAATCGGTCTGGGTCGTGCCTTTATCTACCCGGCCAATGTCGTCGATGACGTGTGTTTCATACAGGATTCTCTCGGTCAGGCTTGTCTTTCCAGCGTCTACGTGCGCGACAATACCTATATTGATTGTTGTCACTTCCTATGGTCCTTTTCTTTGCTCTCATAAAAATCTCCTTTTGTACTGAAAAAATGTGAAGTTGCCGCATAATAATCCTATCTCCTTTGTAATTGACTGAGTGGAAAACTACACACATAGCCTCCGAAGCAACCTTCACTCAACCCCGAAGCAGGTGTACTTTTTCTCCTGTTTCTGCCTGCTCCTTTGCGGCTGGTGACAGCTTACTCAGCTCTATCCCTACAACTGTAGTGCTAAGCCAGTTCGGGAATCGGCCCCATATGGTACGTCCATATCTTACGCACGAGTTCATGTGCATCACGATTCACACCGTAACGCGCGAAGTACTGGCAAGTGCGCTCGATATCACGGGCAAACAGTGAGAACACGTCTGAATTGTGGTAGGGATCGACCGCCTGGGCGAAGTCAATCAGCGTCACGGTCCCCTGCCAGTAGAGGACATTATATGCTGAAAGGTCTGCGTGAATACGACCATGGCTCAGAGCCAGTTCAACATTGCGCAGGATGCACTCGAAAAGAGGCTGCGCCTCCTCCTGTGCAAGCATGACATCGTTGAGCCGGGGAGCTGGATCGCCCACAGCACCGATATACTCCATCAAGACCGCGTTCCCGATCTGCGCGAAAGGCCGGGGCACGTTAGCGCCATGTGCATAGAGCAGGCGCTGTGTCTGATACTCGTACTCGATCCACGATGCTACCTGGGCGGCACGTCCTCTCTCGGTCTTGCGTGTTGCAGCGCTGCCGCGCCTGCTGTTACCATGCTCTGCCTGCCCCTGTTCATCGCGCTGGACACGGCTGAAGCGATAGATGGCATCGTTGCGTAGACTGCGGAACATGCGCGGGCGATAAATCTTCGCCGCCAGGTACTCCACTCCTGTCGAAGGATGAGCCTGGCAGCAGTAAACGGTGGCCTCCTTTCCACCATGAGCTTCGTGCAGGACATCTGTGATCAAATGCTGGTTATAGAACGGCGTCAGTGACGAAAGAATCCAGGGAGCATCGCGCCTGGACGCCAGCAGCGTTGGATTAAATGCCGGACTGCTCGGCCGCTCTTCATACGCCTGTTCGTGCAGCCAGCGCTGGACATCAACGCTGCTTTCATAACTGCTCTTTCTCGTAGGTTTCGCTTGAACATGGGAGCGGGTCCGGGCAGGGGCACGCTCGCGCACACCAGGCTTTATCTTGACAAACGTTACAGGCTCTTCTTCGGGATCATCTTCAAAAAAACTCTTCAAAGTATATACTCCTATGAGTGGATAGACACATCTTTTTCCCTGTATCACATCTTCGGGTTTTTTGTCTCTGGCTCATCGTTGCCTCCCTTCTTTAAGAGTCTGTCTGTTTCCATCGTGATCGCTTGCTCACGCCTGCGGCGTTCGCCTGCTTGAGTGTGTTTTGTGGAAAATGCGCTTTGCGCATTTTCCACAAAACACACTCAAGTATTTGCGCGGCGAAGCCGCGCGAGCCCCCGGCGAGAGAGGGCGAAGACTTTGAGAAACAGAAAAGCATTTCAGGGCACCCAGCGTGCGGGATCACGCAAAAAGGATCACAGAAGCGGAAATCGTATCTCCAGGGGGTGATATCACACAAGCCTTATCTGGCCGGAGTATGCCACGGGCCGAACATTATAGGAGGAACCACGAAACGCGCAAACCAATACGCGTAGAAAAAAGGAGAAGGCTTGAGTTCGTGCGATTAAACAGCGCAGGCGAACACAACGAATCTAGAGAACCATCCTATAAAATGTCGCAAGCCAGGGTCTACTCAAAAAGAGGAGTACCACACGGCGTGGAGACAGAAGGAATGACAGTCGCTGGCATATATTTGTACCTCCACATTTCGTGTATTTGAAAACGAGCTTACCACATTACGGCACGGAAATCAAGCGATAATTATCGAGCTATCGAGCTTGACATCTTTCGCTTTTTGCGTTATTATTTGCTATAGCAAATATCTCTGTAACAATATTCTCTGTAGCAAGTATGCTTTGGAGAGAGGACAAGAGCCATGCGACCAGACGAGAGCCTCGGCTACTGGTTAACGCAAACGATGCGCAGTGTCGCCAATGCCTTTTCTGACGTGTTGCAAACAGCCTGTGCCACGTTGGGGAAACCCTACATGATTACTCCCCCGCAGTGGTTCGCGCTTAGTTCGCTTGCAACCGAACAGGATCTCCCTATCGGGACCCTGGCACAGCGCCTGGCGTTTGACGCTTCGGTGGTGACCGGCATCATCAAGCGCCTGGAACAGCATGGCCTGGTCGAACGAGTCCACGACCGGACTGATTACCGTCTCGTTCGGCTTCATCTGACCGCAGAGGGTCAGGAGATCACTCACACGCTGGCATCCGCGGCGACCACCTTCAATCAACGCCTGCTGCAAGGGTTCTCTCAAGAGGAACGAGAGATGCTCCTCCAGCAGTTTGCTCGGATCAGAGCCAATGCGCTCTCCACTCAGGGGGAAACGCCTCACCCGGATGCTTCTTCAGAATTGGTGCCCCGCGCGATCTATCATCTTCTGGAGAGTGAATTGGAGGACTATCAATGAATCAATCTAACTTACGGGTTCTCGTGATTGGTGGAGGTCTCGGCGGCCTGTGTCTGGCCCAGGGGCTGCGCAAGGCGGGAGTCGATGTCGCGGTGTACGAGCGCGATGCCGGGCTTGCGACCCGCACTCAGGGCCATCGAATCCATATTGACTCCCGCGGCGAGCAGGCGTTGCGCGAGTGCCTGCCGCCGAGCTTGTACGAACTGTTCCTGGCCACCCGCGGCCAGTCGAGCAGGAGCATAATCGTGTTCAGCGTCGTTGACGGCCAGCTGAAGGAAGAAGTCACCCAGCCGTTCCCCGAAAGCGGCAACGATGAGTTCATCACCGTCGGGTCTGCTGTGGATCGTCTGACGCTGCGCCAGATCCTTCTCGCGGGACTCGACGACATTGTGCACTTCAACAAGGCGTTCGTCCGGTATGAGCAGCAGGAAGACGGTCGAGTCTACGCATACTTTACGGACGGGACGAGGGCCTCTGGGGACGTACTCGTCGCCGCCGACGGCGTCAGCTCGCGCATCCGCGAGCAGTTCCTTCTGCACGCTGAGGTGATCGAAACCGACGTGCGGTGGCTGGGAGGCAAGACGCTCCTCACCGACGAGATCATCGGGCTGCTGCCTACGTCGATGCACGAAAGCTTCGCGATGCTCTCCGGGCCACACCCCACCATGATGCTCGGATGCGTTTGGTTTCGGCAGCCTCCCAAGGAAGCGGCTCGGCAGTTCTGGCCGAGCCTGAGCCTCCAGCACACCGAGGACTACCTGATGTGGGGACTGTTGGGCAGCCGGGAACAGTTCCCCATCCCAGACGAGGACTTGCAAACCATGGACAGCGCCGATCTCCAACGGACGGCAGTGGAGCTGACGCACAACTGGTATCCGTCGCTGTCTCCCCTGACGCAGCAAGCGGATCCGCAGGAGTCCTTTTTCCTGACCATGCGCCGTTCCGTCCCCATCGAGCACTGGCAAAGCAGCACCATCACCTTGCTCGGCGACGCCATTCATGTCATGCCAGCCAACGGCTCGGGTGCCAACAGCGCTCTGCGCGATGCCAGTCAACTCGCATGCAGTCTGATCGCCGTGGCAAGCCAGGGCATGCCGCTGCAGCAGGCGCTGCATGACTACGAAATCGAGATGCTCCGCGTCGGCTTCGGCGCTATCCGGATATCCTTGCAGGGAATGCAGAGAAGGGGACCGGGCATCCCTTTCACACCCGACTAGGTAGGGCGGCAAGGTGGCCGGGGGAACTGAGACACCACTCGTGGTACCCACATCGCGAGGGCAAACGGAAGACGCGAGAAATTGGCAAGAGACCGGGGGCGCGATGTGCTGGTGTCTAAGCCTGAGTGCGGTAGTGGCCATGGTGATCAGGGTCGTTGCGCTGTGCTCCGTTCCTGCCTCACCTTCCTCCCATTTTGAGCAGAGTGGCGATGACCTGCTCTACCGGAGTGATCCGCCCCTTCTGCCAGGCCCTGGCACTTGCCTCCTCGCCGAGTTGCTTGCGCGCAGCTGCCACCGCTTGTTCATAGTCGGCGCGTTCGACCGGATACATGGGAACCCCGAGGACCTCACGAAGTGCCTCTGCTGTCCCCCACAGCTCGACTGCTTCGAGCGCCCTGGCCTGTGCTACCAGCAGCATTCCCACCACTTCCAGGCAGGCCGGAACGAGCGCCTGGATCCCTAGTGCGACCTGGATCCTCAGGCTCTCCTGACAACGGCGATGTGCCTCGACCAGGTCCTGCTGCGCCACGGCCGCACGCGCCATGCTCAGCAGGGGCTCGATGCTGTCGCCCCGCGAACCCGTCTCCTGCTGGAACACGGCGCTCTCTTCCAACTTCACGCGTGCCTGCGTCCACTCGCCCCGCGCCAGGTGCATCTGTCCCAACAGGCCGAGCGCAAAGGCTCGCATCCAGCCGATACCTTGCTCCTCAAAATGCGCTAGGCTCTGCTCGGCCAGCTGCTGTGCTTGCTCAGGATCGCGCTGCGACACGAAGAGCAGGCGTGCCAGCAGATAGCGGGCCCAGTCCACGCGCGGCTGTTCGCCCAACTCCTGGCTGAGCGCCACACACGCTTCCAGCAAGGTCTGGGCATGCTCGTACTGGCCCTGATCAGTGGCCACCCGCGCCCATTCGCTGAGGTTAAGACTGCTCTCCCAGCTGTTGCCCTGTGCTCGAAAGAGCGCGGCGGCCTCCTCCAGCCGGGCGGCCGCCAGCGGATACTGCCCCCAGACACGGGCCACACTGCCCAGCAGACTCAGGCACGTGGCGATGCCGGCGCGATCGTCACGTGTTCGATAGAGCGCCAGACTCTCCTCACCCAGCGTCTCTGCTCGCTCGAAGTCATCAATGGTGAAGGCCATGGCCGCTGCGTCGCTCAGGACCTGCGCCTGCACCGAGGCTTTGACCCCGGAGCGCACGGCCAGGGCCTGTTCCAGGAAGGACTGCCCCTCCCAGAGGTAGCCACGCTGGTACCAGAAGACATGCAAGGCGGCACACAGGCGCAGCACCTGCTCGGCTGGCTCCTGTCCCTGGCGCGAAGACGGTTGGCGCTGGGCCCGCTCCAGCAGAAAGCTGAGGGCTGCCCGCAGGTTCTCGTGCTCCTGCTCCAGACGGGCGAACCAGCGCTCCTGCTCGCTCCCGCGCAGGCGGGGCCCGGCCTGCTCGGCCAGTGTCAGATAGTACTCGGCGTGCGCCCGCCTGCTCGCCTCGATCTCCCCCGCGCGGGCCAGAACTTCCAGTCCGAACTCGCGCAACGTCTGCAACATCCACCAACGCGGCTCGCCATCGTCCTGTCCCTCCTGCCGCAGCAGGCTCTTATCCATCAGCGACTCCAATCCCTCCAGGATGTCGCCTGCCAGCCCGCCGGCCGCTCTACAGACCTGTTCAGCGGCCGGCCAGTGCCACCCATCGACAAAGACTGCCAGGCGGCGGAAGAGCAACTGTTCCTGCTGCGAGAGTAACTCGTAGCTCCAGGCAATGGCTGCCCGCAGCGTCTGCTGGCGAGCCGGCAGATCACGCGCGCCCCCGCTGAGCACGGAGAGCCCCTGTTCCAGGCGGGCCAGTAACATCTGCGGAGGGGAGTACTTGGCTCTGGCCGCCGCCAGTTCGATGGCCAGCGGCAGTCCATCCAGGCGCGCACAGATGCCCGCGACCGCAGGAGCCGTCGCATTCGTCACCTGGAAGTCGGCTTTGACCGCCTGCGCTCGCTCGATAAAGAGCGCCACCGCCTCGTACTGCGAGAGCGTGACCAGGTCGGGTAGACGTTTGAGGTCGGGCAAGGCGAGCGGCGGCACGGCGAACTCGCGCTCGGCGCGCACATGCAGGGCTACCCGGCTGGTCACGACGATCTTGAGGGAGGGACACGTGGCTAACAGTTCGGCAACCATCAGGGCAGCCGAGGCTACCTGCTCAAAGTTGTCGAGCACCAGCAGCATCTGTTTTGACTTGAGTGCTCGTTGCACCTGGCCCAACAGGGAGGGACCGCTGACATCGGGGATGGAGAGCACCTGTGCGATGGCCTCCATGACCTGCTCAGGATCGGTCAAGGGAGCCAGGGGCACCACAAACACCCCGTCAGCATACCCGTCGCTGACCTCGGCCGCCACCTGCAGCGCCAGGCGCGTTTTGCCCACGCCCCCCGGCCCGGTCAAAGTCAGCAGACGAACGTCGGAGCGCGCCAGCAGGCGAGAGAGCGCCGCTACTTCCCGCTCGCGCCCAATGAAAAGCGTTGGCTCGATGGGCAGGTTGTTGGGATGGCTATCCAGGGTGTGCAGCGGGGGAAAGGCCGTGGGAAGACCGGCCACGACGAGCTGAAAGAGGCGGCTGGGTCGGCGCAGGTCCTTGAGGCGATGCTCGCCCAGATCCTGCAACTGGACGCCCTGGGGAAGGCTCTGCTCCACCAGGACGCTCGTCGCCTGCGAGAGCAAGATCTGTCCGCCATGGCCAGCACCCATGATGCGTGCGGCATGGTGGACGTCTAGCCCCACGTAGCCCTCGGCGGAGCGCCGCGGCTCACCGGTATGCAATCCGATCCGCACCTGTACTACCGCGTCCTGAGGCCAGGAGTGAGCGGCAAGTGCCCGCTGGATGTCCACCGTGGCGCACACGGCATCGCTGGCGCGGGCAAAGACCACGAAAAAGGCATCGCCCTGTGTATCCACCTCCTGCCCTCGCCACTGCCCGAAGGCCGTCCGCAGCAAGCGCCGGCACTCTTCCAGGAGAGCAGCATAGCCTTCGCCCACCTGCTGCAACAGGCGTGTGGATCCTTCTATATCGGTGAAGAGCAGGGTGATGGTTCCCGCCGGCAACTCAGGCATAACTAGCCTCCTCGTCTTGCACCTTGTGGTGCATCATCTTGAGAGCGCCTGCTTGCTGTTGGATATGTATCCCAAGCAGTGGAAGAACGCTGCTGTTAAGATTCTCTCCCGCATTATATCGTATCGATCAGTACGGAGTAAGAGTCAAACCATTCCTGTCAGAAGCCTTGCTCTCTCATGCCCGTTTGCCGGGTAAATGTAATCTGACTCCATTTTTGGGTCTTTTTCAACAGGCTGGTACCCTCATCTGACACAGCATTTGTATCACCCTGGTATACTGATAATAGGTGATCTATGGTGATCGTCTCCCCCACCACCATGTCAACCGTCGTAAAACGTATCATCGGCTGTGGACCCCTGTCTCAAGTGTCACAAATGTCCCAACCGCAAATCACACTCCTTGTGACCGCACCTTTGGAATGTCGAAATGTCTGTCACAAATGTCCCAAATGTCCCAAATGTCCCAACCACTATCCATCATGTTAACCTCAGCAGCCCAAAAAAATTACTTTGGATTATGCAAGATATCTGCAAGCTATCGGCCGTGCGCCAGCACCAATCCATGCTGCAGTGAAACTCCCCCTTTCTGAACGCCGCTATAACTGGCACCGATTTCGTAGATGTTTAGGGAGATAGCTCATAGTATATAATGACTGACATGCCTTATCCTATTATCAACGTCAAAACAAGTGATGGTTTAATACTGCATGGCCTTCTTACCGAGCCAGTGAAGCCTGCTAAAACCATTGACATACATATTCATGGAGCAGGTGGCAACTTCTACGGCAATAGCTATTTTGAAGGATTAACTAATCGACTTGTCGATTTAGGCATTGCATACCTTTCCACGAACAACCGTGGAGCCGGTGTCTATGAACTCGAAAAAGGGAGCATCAGCCACGGTGTCTCACTAGAAAAGTTCGCCGATTGTTTGTTGGATATTGACGCATGGATTGAATTTGCACTAGAGAAAGGATACGAAAACATTGTGCTTGAAGGCCACAGCTATGGCACCGAAAAAATTGTCTACTACATGAATGAAGGCAGACACAAGGATCGTGTCAAAGGGGTTATTCTCCTCGGTTTCTCGGATAACGTCGGCGCGCAAATGAAGTACGAGCAGTCAATAGGTAAGAGCTATCTGCAAGAAGCTCAAGAGCTGGCAAGCAAGGGGGAGAATGAACGGCTCCTCAGTGACCTCTTTGGTCTTTGCGGGGAGTTGCCTATTAGCGCCCAGACCTACCTTCACTGTTTTACTGACCACTCAGCTAATGCTCTCGCTCTGCCACTTCGGCGAGGTGGCAATCTCACCTATTTTCAAAATATTCACGTTCCTATTTTGAGCGTGATCGGTGATCAAGACGATAGTGAGTACACAGTTATACCAACCAAAGATGCTGTTGAGTTGCTAAATACGGAGAACAGCCGAGCAGTGGTGTATCAAGTTGAAAATAGCGATCACGTGTTTAGCGGCAAGGAAGCAGAGGTAATAGCGCTTATTGCTGATTTCATACAACGTAAAATTCTGGTTTAGCACGGCTACTACTCATGCTGGGCTAGATGGCATGTAATCTCTGTTCGGACATGATGTTTCTACCCCAGGCTTCGAGACCCACCATTGTAGAAAAACACGAGAGTGAGGACTGAAAAAGTGACTACAGACGAGATCGATATTCTGATCCGAGGCGCGAAGGTCGTGGATGGTACCGGTAATCCGTGGTTCTATGGGGATATCGCCATCCAGGGCGATCGTGTGCTGGATGTCGCGCCGCCCGGACGCATTCCAGTGGGGGCGGCTCGTGAGGTAGTAGACGCAGTGGGCATGGTCGTCTGCCCTGGCTTCATCGACATTCTCAGTCACTCCCATCTCCCGCTGATGCACGATCCGCGCGCCCTCTCCAAAATCACGCAAGGGGTCACGACCGAGATCATGGGCGAGGGGTGGACCCCGGCACCGGCAGGTGGGCGCATCAAGGATAGCTTCCTGGACCTGGCGCCGAAGCAGCGGGCTCTCATTGGCGACTGGGCCGAGCGCGCGAAGGGCTGGACGCGCTTCCGCGATTGGCTGGATGCCATGGTTGAGCGCGGCGTCTCGCCCAACATTGGCTCGTTCCTGGGTGGTGGGACGCTGCGCGAATACGCAAAGGGGCATGAGATGGGGGTTCCCACGCCCGGCGAGATGGAGACGATGCGGCGCGTGATGGCCCAGGCAATGGAGGATGGGGCGCTCGGAGTCTCCTACGCGCTCATCTATCCACCCGATACTTACACCTCCACCGAGGAATTGGTCGAGGTTGCCACAGTAGCAAGCCGGTATGGAGGCATCTACGTCACTCACATGCGCTCGGAGGGTGACCACCTGCTGGAGGCAATTGATGAGGCGGTGCAGATCGGCCGGCGCGCGAACCTGCCCGTCGAGATCTATCACCTGAAGGCGGCGGGCAGGCACAATTGGCACAAAATGTCTGGAGCCATTGCTAGCATACAGGCAGCGCGTGACACTGGCGTGGACGTGACTGCCGACATGTATCCCTACGCGGGCTCTGGCACCGGACTGGATTCTGTGCTGCCGCCATGGCTCGCCGAGGGCGGCACGTTTTTCGAGACGCTAGCCGATCCATCTGTACAGAAACGGGTCCATACTGAGGTGCTCGAGCCGTCGGGCGAGTGGGAGGCGCTGGCACATGGCATTGGGCCGGAAGGTGTAATGCCTGTAGGGTTCGAGAAGCCAGAGAACCTGCAATACGCAGGCAAGCGACTGTCAGAGATCGCGGCGATGCGAGGCCAGCACTGGCTCGACTCTGTAATCGAACTGCTCCTCTCTGAGCGGCACCGCATCTTCACCATTTACTTCGGTATGGACGAGGCAAATGTCGCACTGGGATTGCGCCAGCCGTGGGTGAAGATCTCGACGGACGCGGGAGGCGTGGACCCCGCATGGGCAAAAGATCTGGGGCCGACGCACCCGCGCGAGTATGGCACCTACCCACGCGTGCTGGCAAAGTATGTCCGTGGGGAGAAGCTGCTGACACTGGAGGATGCGATTCGCAAGATGAGCGGCGCTGTCGCCGCGCGCCTCGGTCTACGCGACCGCGGGCTCCTGCGCGCTGGCTGTTACGCTGACGTGGTGATCTTCGATGCCGAGAGGGTCACGGACCGAGCCACGTTTGAGGATGCGCACCAACTCTCGACGGGCATCCGCGATGTCTGGGTAAACGGGACGCGAGTGGTCAGGGACGGACAGCACACGGGCGCAACACCTGGCCGGGTGGTAACCTCTCATGTCCTCTAAGCCTCACGTCTAACCCAGGCCTCTTCCGGCATCAGTGCCTTATGACCAGCTGGGCGGATTTTGCGATAGACCTGCGCTGGAGGTTGCAGAGAGCCATTGAAGGTGAGCAAACGGTTCAGAGGAATGCCGAAGAGGGCCTCATTCTCCTCGAGATAAGGGTGGATGAGGTCCCAATCCTGGACGGTGAGTGCAGTAAACTCACCACCGTTGAGCTGGTCATCTGTTACACTCTGCCAGGGATCCCGGACGTAAATTGCCCCACCGGAGGCGAGGGAGAAGAGGTTCCCGCCGGGATAAGGGGTATCAAGATCATGGATGGTGCCATCGTCGTCGCGACGGATGCCGTTCACAATGACGAACCCTCCACCATTTAGCGGATCGCCAGCCATGAACGACTCTGCCAGGTAATCCAGGCATGTCCCGTTGATGACGACATGCGGCCGCCCAACGGCGTTGATCAATGGTCGTCCGGCGGCGTTACCCATAATGAAGGCATCTCCTCCCTTCGCAGCATACATGAAGGTCTGACCAACATCGCCATACACCACCAGCTTGCCTCCTTTCATGATCTGGGCAAGTTGATCCTGGGCAGAGTCGTGGACGATTATTGCGGCGCCATCGATGCCTGAGGCCAGGTAGTCACCTGAAGAGCCATATACATCTATGCGCAAGCCATCTGTACTGGAACCGAGACCACAGCCGATGAAGCGTTGACCACGGGTATTGGCAATAATAAAGCGATGAAAGCCTCGCTCATACAACGTGACAATCGCACGCGCAAGCGATGCATTCCCCTCGGGCGGGTAACCACAGGCATCAAGCACGAGAGTTACCCCGGTCTCCTGCGGCTCTGGCAAAGGACTACCGAAGCCAGCCCAGGCGTAGCGCCGGGAAGGAGTTTCGCGTATGCTATCCACCAGTTGGGCAAAACTTCGATCCACTAGAGCGAGCAGGCTGCTTCGTTTCATGATCCCCGTCGGGTAGCGGCGATCTATCAGCAAAGTCAGCATCGTGAACGCGCGGGCGCGGTTGTCGTCATCGCTGGCCGTTCGTTGCAGGCACTCCAGGAAGGCGCTCACATCGTCATAGTCCCACACCGGCAACTGCTGGCATACCTGGTCGAATAGATCCGATGCTGAGAAGTCTTCTCGGACGAGCGTTAATGGGTTCACTGCGCGTTGAGCGAATGAGTTGTGGCCGTCCGGTGAGCGCTTTACCGGTTCGGGTGTAATCTCACAGCCGAACTTGTCTGTACACCGCAATGTGGCCTGGCCCGTTTCACTCGTATGCACATCGAAGATGAAGGCACCGCCATCGGTATGGCTGCCGCCGCGCGCATTCCAATAGAGGTCCGCTCGTGACCAGAAGCGAGTGTCTTCCCGTGCCAAACTCTCCAGGGCCGCGTCAATCGCTTGCTTTTCCGAGGCGGCAAAGCCGACCGTCGCGGCTCCCTGTTGCAGGGCGAACACCTGGGGTCGCAGCATTGATGTATCAGTGATACCAAGCAAGCGATAGGTGTGCTTCTGAACATCCGACTGGGCAAGCAGGAAGAACCAGGGGCCATCAGGGGAGCTATGCAGGTGAACCGCCTGCAGGAGCCGATATAATCGCTGCTTTTCTGGCGTTAACAAAGTGAAATCGCGCTCGGTCGTTGGCGCCATTGCCTCAATGACATATTCTAGTGGATAGCCATAGATCCGGTGGAGCAGGTCAAACTCGAGAACTGCAACCTCGGTATCGGTCAAGAAGAGGGGATAGATGTTCCGCTGCGCAAGGTAGGTGCTGATGGAGGTATAATTGGCAAAATCGCCGTTATGGACCAGTGCTTCGTGCATTCCGATGAACGGGTGGGCACCGCCGGGATGCCACACTTTCCCTTTAGTGGGGTAACGATGATGCCCGATCCAAACATGGGCGCGGAGGTCTTCCAAGCGGTAGTAGCGAATCACATCATCGCCGTAGCCGACCATCTTAAGCACGAGCAGGTTTTTCCCGTGCGATAGGATGAAAGCTCTTTTGTCGCCAGCCGAGGCGTAGAACGTACGATTGAGCCGGTAAGAGTGCTGGTAGACAATTTCGTCCTCGATGGTCATCCCTTCTTCAACAGCAATCCTATGCTGCTGCTGGAAAAGTGTAAGCACATCCGGACGCACTCTAACGAAGTAGCACCAGACATCCGGCGGTCGAACCTCCAGGCCCGAAATTGAGCGAAATTCCGGCAGCGTTGGTACCTGGAATGTCCCAGCGACGATGAAGGTAGGTTCGACGAAGGTCGATTCTACTTGCGGGCGCACCGAACTATCCAGGTAAGCAATAGCCAGTAGATAATCGTTCTCCAGGATAGTCGGTTGGACTCCAAAGAATTCCGGGTCCAATCCGGCAGCGGCGGTTCCGCCGCCTTTACCGTTGCCCCGATTGCGCATCTGTTGCAGCGCCTGGAGCAGGTGTCGCCCGGGGACTGGCACACTGGCGGCCATACCGATAACGCCACAGCCTCCTTCAGCCTCAGTCTGATCGGCCTGAGTTGAAGTTATCCTTCCCAGTGAACGCCGAGAGGCGATCAAGGCTTCAACAAGCTGCTCTCTATTCATGACAACCTTCTTTTCCGCGATAGCTCAGCAGATCTATGCGGCCCCGAAGCTCCCGCACGCTGCGAAGCCCCAGGCGGCGCAGACTATCACACAGTTGTATGCGAAAAGATGCATAGAGTCGACTAATTCGCTCGGCGCCCCAATCGGGATCGACCAGCCGGGAGAGTTCAGGATCGGTCGTGGTCAGGCCAAACGGGCAGCCGCGTCCCCGTTCACAATTGCTGCAGCGTGTACAGCCAAGCGCAACCAGCTCGCTCGTGCCGAGAATGCAACCATCGGCGCCAAGCGCAATTACCTTGGCAATGTCGGCAGCCGTGCGGATTCCGCCGCTGGCCATCAAAACCACCTCGTCCCGGATGCCCTCCTGGACGAGGAAGCGATGCACCTTCGGAATCGCAAGTTCAACCGGCATCGCAATATTCTTCTTGGCGATTTCGGGCGCTGCGCCTGTACCTCCATAGGAGCCATCAATCTGGACGATATGGGCTCCAGCGTAGTAGCTCCCCACCGCCACCATATCAACGTCCGTGGGTGTGGATACCTTGACCGAGACAAGAGCTTCGGGGTGGATGGCTTTTATCCAGTCGATGTGCTTCTTGTGATCTTCAACCGAATAGACGCTATGAAAGGGGAACGGCGAGAACAGGCTGACCCAAGGGACGCTCTCGCGCATTTTTGCAACGGCAGTCGTCGCCTTGTCTCCTAGCAGGTGGCCACCAAGCCCCGGCTTTGCGCCCTGAGCATACTTGAACTCGACTATCGGCGCCCATAAGATCGTTTCTTCTCGCACGCCGAACATACCTGTGGCGACCTGGGTGATCACGTGCTCCCGGTAGCGAACCAGCGATTCGGGATAGCCACCTTCGCCGGTGGATGTGAAGGTGTTCCACTGCCTGGCCGCTTTCGCCCGGGCCAGCATGATCTGTTCGCTGATCGAGCCATAGGACATGCCAGCACCATACCAGGGGATTGGAAGCTGGATTTGCCTGTCATATGGTCGTCTATTCAGGGGGATCGACGTATCGACGGGTTCATGCGCGGGAACCCAGTGTTCTTCAGGAAGGAACTTGAACGCCAGGGCATCGAAACCTCCGCCAGATTGCCCCACCTGGTATTCCAGCCCATTATCGGGAGGATGGCCTGTTTCGGCCTGCATCCAGGTCGCGAGAATGAGATCCGCCGTCCAGCGCGCATCTCCCAGTGCAGGAGGTCGATCGAAGGCCAGGCTCGGCCAGGTCCGGAAACCCCGGTGAAGTGCCTCCTGGTGCTTTGCATTGATATGGTCTTCAGCCGTTTTATCACTCAGCTTCACGTTCCGCTCCCTTCTGCGCCGAAGACTTCCCGTTCCAATTCTTTTTGGAACATGCAGCGCCCGGTTTCACCACGCAACCGGCGTACTTCCCGCAGCCCCATTGCTCCGAGGATTTCAAGCAACTGATCCTGCCAGGAGGCAGCGAGGTTCTTCAAGCGCTGCACGCCCCAGGCTGTGTTCAAACGAAGGAAAGACAGGGAAGCGGTTTCTCGATTGATGCACTCCCCATTAAAGCGGGCCTGGAGCGCCACAGCGAGAGCAACGTCCAGGGAAACTGCGTCCAGTCCGCAAATGATCGCCTTCGGCACATGTTCGGCGAGGACGATACCACCACCGCCAACGAGTGTAATCTCTTCCCGTACACCGGCATCCACCAGGCGTTGGTGAGCCTGGAGGACCAGGTCCATCACAAACTGATCGCCAACATATCCGTGGTAATTGGCGGTGAGGTGAAACACCCGTGGGCCATACTGCACCAGTTCCAGGAGATTTGTATCCATTGGAACGCGAACGCAGATAATACTGTCGGGGAAGCGATGTCGTAATGCGTCGTAACGCTCCTGGTCCCAACCATCGAGTACCAGCATGCGCGGTGACCATGAAAGCTGGTTCAGCCAGGTCCATGCCGCCGGGTCAATTAAGGGGACGACATGCTGCCCCTGCAAGGAGAACTGGATCACTGATGTAATGGGTACTATCGCCAGCGTTTCAACCTGCCGGGCCGCTTCGGTGAAAATCTGTAACAGTGGTTCCGGCGAGGTAGTATAGGCTGGCACATCAAAAAAGAACGGCACCTGCGTTGTGATCATCGTTGGCACGGGGCCAACGACCTCGCCCCGATCGTCAAAGTGGAGAAAGGTGGGTTTTTCGCCGATGTCAACAGCGGTGGAAATAAATTCTCTGCCATGAATGCCATCGCGCGTTGGACGCACGATCTCGGACATGTCGGTCCAGAGGCCGTCCCAACCTTCGCCACCAAAGAGGCCTCTGTAACCGGCGCCGCGCACCGGCACTCTTCCAGTGCGCGCCTCATAGAGGATGGTATCGACATACTCGGGCCTGACAAAGGAATCTCCCAGACGCTGCCGTAGCGGGTTCGGGTGAATCTGCACAATGCCAGGGTACTGGACTGTGCAGCGCAGGCAGCCAACGCAGAGTTCTTCGCGTGGTGCCAGGCCACCAACCGGCCTTGAAAAGACGCCATAGACGCAGGGGCGGCTCAGTGCGACTTTCAGGTCACCTTTGACCTCGAAGAGTTCCTTCAGCACCATGGCAATCAAGCGGTGCTTTTTTACCTTGACCCGGAATCTGGAAGGAAGGGGTACAATGTCTGGTGCTGTTCGAGTCTCGATGTGATAGCGGTGATAGGTGTTTGGTGGCGGCGCAAGTGGCTCCGATAGGGATTGATCAGGTATTCCATTAGCAGACCAAACAGGTGAAGAAGCGAGTTTGGATACCTGCACTTCTGCAGCTGGCACATGCTTGAAAGTGCCTCCAGCAAACAATGGAAGCGGGTTGGACATTGTCATTGTCCTCCTTTGGGGCTTCGTCGCCTCTATCAAAGGTATATCTTACCTTGTCTCCTTTCCAGCATAATGACTCGCATCCTACGATACTATAGATAATTTATCCGAAAATGATGGTGCTTTATTGTGCAATTTGCATAATGTTTCCGATCAGGTTTCATTTACGCACCATACCTGCGCGATCTTTTTGAAGCCAACCGGCACGATGCGCGTATCATCAGGTGACCTGGCAGGGAGTATAGCAAGTTTGGGATAAATCCATTTCAGTTCTGTGAGTGCGAGCATTGCAGAAGAAGCGGGAAAGGGGCTATACTTTACTCCAACCATTTGCCAGGAGTAAATTCATATTGAACGCCAATCGTCAACCACCGATTTTTATCGATGCCTGCCGCATTGCTTTTGAACTGTACAGCCTTAGCGCGTCAGCGCGTTCATTGCCTGGAGAGCGTGACTACAACTTTCACCTGAAGACAGACAGCGGGCGAGAGTTCGTGTTGAAGATTGCACAGGCAGAAGAGCAGCGGGACACACTTGATATGCAGAACAGGGCGCTGGAGCACCTGGCCGCGTACGACCCTTCTCTCTTGCTGCCTCAGGTATGTCCCACATCTACAGGCGAGAGCATCGCGCAGGTAAAAACCGGGGATGGTACGGCCCATCTCGCGCGGCTGCTCACCTACGTACCTGGAAAGCTTTTCGCGGAAACACGCCCTCACACCCCCGAACTGCTTGCCAGCCTCGGCAATTTGCTGGGCCGGATGGATCGCGCACTGCAAGATTTCTCTCATCCCGCTGCGCATCGCACGTTGAAGTGGGACCCGCAGCGTGCCGGGTGGATCCGCGATTATCTCCAGCACATCGTACAACCTGAAAGACGCGCTATTGTCGAGTGTTTTCTCTCAGCCTTTGAAGCGGAGGTTTTGCCCGCATTGCCTGCGCTACGCATGAGCGTCATTCACAATGATGCCAACGACTACAATGTCCTGGTTGGCGACTTCACCAGGGGATCCAGGCAGGTCGTCAGCGTGATCGACTTTGGCGACATGGTACACACGTACACGATCTGCGAGCTTGCAATCGCCACTGCTTATGCAATGATGGGTAAGGTCGATCCACTCTCTGCTGCCGCACATGTTGTTGCTGGCTACCACGAAGCGTTTCCACTCGCTGAAGCAGAGATGGCAGTACTCTACCCGTTGATTTGCATCCGGCTGTGCATCAGCGTGATCAACTCAGCATACCAGCAGAAGTTGGAGCCGCACAACGAATATCTGACTATCAGCGAACAGCCAGCGTGGGTATTGCTCGAAAAACTTGCAAATACCCACCCACGGCTGGCCCACTATACATTTCGCCAGGCCTGCCACCTGCCAGCCTGCCCAAACACAAATGTAGTCGTGCGCTGGCTGGAAAGCACCGAGGATAAAATCGGGCGCGTGGTTGAACCCGACCTGCGCACGGCTCACAAGGTTATGCTTGACTTGAGCGCCGGCAGCCGCGAACTGGGCAACCTAGCGGATGTAGCCGACGTTGAGCTGTTCAGCCGCCACATTTTCGACCGCATCAGAGATGCGAATAGCGCTGTAGGCATCGGCAGGTACAACGAAGCTCGCCCAATTTACACAAGCGATACCTACAAGACGGAAGGCAGCGATGGTCCTGAATGGCGCACAGTCCATCTTGGCCTCGATGTGTTTATGGAAGCCAGCTCGTCAGTCCTGGCGCCTTTGGATGGCATCGTTCACAGTTTTGGCAACAATGCAGCTCCGCTCGACTATGGCCCAACTATCATCCTGCAACATACAGTTGCTGACAAACAACTCACTTTCTTCACCTTGTACGGCCACTTGAGCGCAGATTCACTCGACGGCCTCTACGAAGGGATGCCAGTTGCCCAAGGGACACGCTTTGGCAAAATCGGCAGTTATCCAGTCAATGGCGGGTGGCCGCCGCATCTCCATTTCCAAATCATCACCGATATGCTTGACAAGATGGGCGAATTTCCCGGTGTGGCGCGGCCCAGCCAGCGCGGCATCTGGTTGAGCCTGAGTCCAGACCCGAACCTGGTTACGCGCATCCCCGCCAATTGTTTTCCTGCCGACGCGCTGAATGCCCAGGAGATTCTTGAGACAAGAGTACGGCACGTTGGTAGGTCGTTGAGCATCTCATACCAGAAGCCGCTCCACATTGTACGCGGCTGGATGCAATACCTGTACGACGAGAACGGACGCGCCTACCTGGACGCGGTTAACAACGTTGCTCACGTTGGTCATTGCCATCCGCGCGTGGTCAAGGCAGCACAGGAACAGATGGCGGTACTCAACACCAACACGCGTTACCTGCACGAGAACCTTGTGCGCTACGCCGAGCGCCTGTGCGCGCTTCTGCCAGCATCGTTGAGCGTGTGTTTCTTTGTGTGCTCCGGCAGCGAGGCAAATGAACTGGCGCTGCGGCTTGCGCGTACACACACCCGGCAGAAAGACGTGATCGTAGTCGATGCCGCGTATCACGGCAACACAACCGGCCTCGTCGAGATTAGTCCCTACAAGTTCGATGGGCCGGGCGGCACAGGCGCACCCCCTTATGTACACACAGTGCCTATGCCTGATGTCTATCGCGGCCGATACAAGAGAACCGACCCGCGGGCAGCCGAGAAATACGCGTACCATGTCGAAGAAATTATCCAGCAGCGCCAGGGCAAGGTGGCCGCATTTATATGTGAGTCGTTGATGGGCTGCGGCGGCCAGCTTGTGCTGCCTGCTAACTATCTCAAGGAAGTGTACCATTATGTGCGAAACGCGGGCGGAGTGTGCATTGCCGACGAAGTACAGGTTGGCTTCGGGCGGGTCGGTACGCATTTCTGGGGATTCGAGACACAGGGAGTTGTGCCCGACATTGTTACGATGGGTAAGCCCATAGGCAATGGACATCCGCTAGCCGCAGTTGTGACAACGCCCGGGATTGCTGCTTCGTTCCATAATGGCATGGAGTATTTCAACACGTTCGGCGGCAACCCGGTTTCGTGCGCAATCGGGTTGGCGGTACTCGATGTGATCGCTGAAGAGCAGTTACAGGCAAACGCGCTGCGCGTTGGGACGCATTTGATGGACAGCTTGCGCGACTTGATGGAAAGGCACGCGTTGATTGGCGAGATAAGGGGACCTGGACTCTTCGTGGGCATCGAGCTGGTGCTGAACCGTGAAACACTGGAGCCCGCGCCGGCACAGGCATCTTATATCGCTAATCGCATGCGAGAGCGCGGCATTCTATTGAGCACTGATGGTCCATTCCACAATGTGTTGAAAATCAAGCCGCCGCTGGTGTTCACGAAAGAGAACGTTGATTTCCTGGTTGCCACGCTGGACGAGATTCTGGCGGAAGATTTTTGCGAGGGCGCCTCTTGAGCTAGCAGGTAGAGTACTGGGGGAAGCATGGCAGCCGCTAGCGCTGGTCCCTCGATAATGAACTTTAACGACCGCCGATATTGTCATGCTGAGCGCAGCGAAGCATCTGTCTGCCCATCGTGAGAGACCCTTCGCTGCGCTCAGGGTGACAAAAATTACCGATCTTGCTAGCTAAAAATCATAATCGGGACCTACTACCATGATACGAAACCACGCCCATTGCAAAAATGTACCTTTTATTATTAGCCTGCTGGAATGGTCACTTTTCCCTGGGCCGTTGGCGGCATATTGGGACCGCTGCCTACCCAGCGGACCGCCGTTCCCATAGCCGTGACTTCCATCCACTCTCCGTTATGCATGAATTCGACCTTGATATCGACTCCGATCACGCCGTCTGCTCCAAGCTGGTCTGCCTCGAACTGCATGCGGCTCAAAGCCAGCTCACGGGCCTGGTACATTACTTGTGAGTATTCGCGAATTTCGCCCTGGAAGTTGCCCTTGAAGCCGGCCAGCCAGTTGCGTACCGCACCCATCGAGTAGATGCAGTTGCCCAGCACAAGACCCATTGGCTGAAATCCCTTGTCGACAACCAGCCAGAACTCCTGGCCCGTGAGATCAGAAGTGAAGGCCCGCCCTCGATAGCCCGGTTTAATATCCATTGCATTGCGTGGATCACCCATTGTGCCCTTTATCCTTTCATGATCCTTAAAGAGAAAGAATATCAACGCTTGCTAGCATACGGTATCGATGAGGTAGTGTCAACTGTATATCCTGGCCTGTGTCACCGAGCACACTTCCTCAATGGCCGAAGACACTATAGCGAACGGTTGGATTGAGTTTAATGCCCGCTGTACCTCGCAACCAGGCTTGCATAAGCTGCTAAGATATACTCCTAAGGGCTACCGCTTTTTGACAAAAGGCGCAGAATACTATAAAGTACAAGTGTTTCAATTGATGCATTTCTTAACGTGGGAAGCAAATATATGACGACGCCTGCACGCAGACAATATCTACAGATAAAGAGCCAGTACCCGGACGCCATCCTTATGTACCAGGTCGGCGACTTCTACGAGACTTTCGACGAGGATGCGCGTATTGCTGCCCACGAACTGCAAATCTTTCTGACAAAGCGCGACTATGGCGAGGAGAAAGTACCACTGGCAGGGATACCACTGCATGCCCTGGAAAACTATGTTGGCAAACTCATTACTCGTGGTTACAAAGTGGCAATCTGCGACCAGGTTGGAGAAGTGGGCAAGGGAATCGTTGAGCGCGCCGTGACCCGTATCCTCACAGCAGGTACCCTGTCCGAGCCCAGCCTGCTGCCAACGAAAGAGAACAATTATCTTGCAGCGATTGCTACGGCGCGGGCACAGACCGGGCTGGCGGCGGTTGATGTCAGTACGGGTGAGTTCAGCGTCACATGGTTTGCTCCTGATGAGATGCCAGCCGCCTTGGAGGCGGAGCTACAGCGTCTTGCTCCCGTCGAGTGCCTGCTCGTCGAAGGAAGCCGCACGGATGCCTTTCATTTCCCTTCTGCAACTATGACCGTGACCCATTGTCCCATCTATTTCTTTGAAGAAGAGGCGGCAAGAACTCGCCTGTGCAGGCATTTCGGCGTGCAATCTCTCGATGCGTATGGCTGCGCGCAGGCGCCTCAGGCCATTGCAGCGGCAGGGGCTATCATCGCTTACCTGGAGAAGATGAACGGCGCACTCCTCTCACTGCTGGCAGGACTACGTTCATACCGCACTACAAACTACATGGTGCTGGACGCGCACACTCAACGCAACCTCGATCTCCTGCGGGGAGCGCGTAGTGGCTCACTCCATGGCAGCCTGCTCGGTGTACTGGACCGGACAATCACACCAATGGGAGCACGACGATTGCGCCGCACAATCACGCAGCCGCTGCTTGACCTGGGTCAATTGGAGGCCCGCCTGGAGAGCGTGGAAGAACTCTACGAAAGCCCGGCACTGCGCAGCCGTTTTACCATGTGCCTGCAAGGGCTGGGTGACCTGGAGCGCATTGCCGGGCGTGTGCGCCAGGGGAGTGCCGTCCCCAACGAGGCGCGGGCGCTGCGCGCATACCTCAAACTGATCCCGCAGCTGCGTGAACTGCTGCTTGGTTGCAACACATCTCTATTAATGGGAATCGCCGAAGAGCTTGATCCCTGCCCGCAGGTGATCGAACTCATCGGGAAGGCTTTGACCGGCGCCGGTAGCGAGCAGGAGGACGATGGGCGTATGATACGCGCGGGCTTCCATGCTGAGCTTGACGAACTCATCGCTTCTATCCGCGACTCGAAGCGTTGGATGATCTCGCTCGAAGCTCGTGAGCGCGAGCGCAGCGGCATCAAAGCACTCAAAGTAGGCTTTAACAAGGTTTTTGGGTACTACATAGAAGTCAGTAAAGCCAAAGTCTACCAGGACCTGATCCCCAAAGATTACGAGCGCAGGCAGACACTGACCAACGTCGAGCGCTACACGACCCCCGAACTCAAAGTACACGAGGCGCGCATCTTGAGTGCAGAGGAGCGCATCGAGGAAATGGAGCGCAGTATCTATGCCGATGTGCTACGCCAACTGGGCGTCTTTTACTCTCAATTGATGAGCACCGCCACGGCTGTTGCAAAGGTCGATGTGCTGCAGAGCCTCGCAGAAGTAGCAGCTCACCAGGGCTACGTGCGGCCTGTGTTGGAGCAGGGGCGTCACCTGGAATTCTCCGCTGGGCGTCACCCGGTTGTCGAATATACTCTGGATGGCGATGTCTTCATTCCCAATGATGCGCTGATGGATGCGGAAGATGGAGCGCGCATCTTGCTCCTGACGGGACCAAACATGGCCGGGAAATCGACCTATTTACGCCAGGTTGCCTTAATTACGCTGCTGGCGCAGATCGGCAGCTTTGTACCAGCACGGAGCGCGCGTATTGGACTGGTGGACCGCATCTTTACCAGGGTCGGGGCCGAGGATGATATCGCGTCGGGCAAGAGCACCTTCATGATCGAGATGGAGGAGACGGCGACGATCTTGCATCACGCGACGAGACACAGCCTGATCATCCTGGATGAGATCGGTAGGGGAACAAGTACCTACGATGGCCTGGCGATTGCGCGAGCTGTGGTTGAGCACCTCCACACGGCAGCAGGAGCGCGCACGCTCTTCGCAACACACTACCACGAACTGGCATCGATGGCTGACGAATTGCACCACCTGCGCGTCTATACCATGGCTATCAGCGATGACGAGCATGGCGGCATAGTCTTCCTGCATCGCGTTACGCCGGGATGCATCGGACGCAGCTACGGTGTATATGTCGCGAAACTGGCGGGCATGCCACTCAGCATCGTGCGACGTGCGGAAGAGGTGCTGAAACTTCTTGAGGCAGGGGGCATTCCTTCTGGAGCAGTTCATCTTTCCGGCCAGAATGGACACGCATTCACCGAGGACGGTTTAATGGCGGCTGAGTCAAATGGTCGTTATGGACAATACGAGTGGCAAAGCGAGGAGGCGCGCAGAGCCGCACGGGTACTGGAAAACACGCATGAAATGGAGCCGGATCTTGACATGGTCGACGTATGTGCGATCACGCCGCTCGATGCCCTGAACCTGCTGTTTCTTATGCAGAAGAAGAGAAGCAAACTCAGGCAGTGAGTACTTTGTGACTCTCCTGGCTGCCTGCTGGTTGCGTCAGTAATATCGAACAAGCATCATGAATGTAGAACAAAAACAACTTTCATTTCTTCCCCGCAGCCCCATTCTTCCCTTGACGCCTGATGTAGCGGAACGCATAGCGGCTGGCGAGGTCATCGAACGGCCCGCATCGGTAGTAAAGGAACTGCTGGAGAATGCCCTGGATGCCGGGGCACACGAGGTACGGGTCGAGATACGCGGGGGTGGCCTGCGCCTTATTCGTGTCATCGACGATGGTTATGGCATTCCTGAAGATGAACTGGAGCGCGCCTGCGCGCGGCACTCGACCAGCAAAATCAGCGCTGTTGAGGACCTGGCGCGCTTGCATACGCTGGGATTTCGCGGAGAAGCACTGGCGAGTATCGCCGCTGTCTCAGAACTAACTCTGGTGAGCCGCGCTATCGAGACCGAAGCGCTGGGTGAGGAGCACGCGGCAGCATGGGTGACATTACGTGGCGGTGAAGTGACGCAACGAGGACACCGGGCGCGCTTACACGGCACAACGGTGACGGTGCGCGACCTGTTTTACAACGTCCCTGCCCGCCTGAAGTTCATGCGCGGTGCGCGTACAGAAGCCGGACATATCGTACAATTGTTACAGCGTTATGCAACAGGCTACCCGGCGGTGCGTTTCAACCTCGCGCTTGAAGAACACATTGCCTTGCAAACGGCCGGCAGCGGCGATGTTGCCAGTACACTGGCTGAACTCTACCACCTGCCCCTGGGAGAATTGCTTACTCCTGTGGTTATAGATGCTCCGAGTCAACATCCCTTTGCCCTGCATGGCTATATCGGCAACCGGGCGCTGGCCCAGAACAGCCGTCAACATATAACGCTCTTCATCAACGGTCGTTGGGTCCAGTCTCGCCCGTTGCAGGACGCGCTCGAGGCCGGTTATCGCAGCCTGCTGCCGAAGGGGAAACACCCCCTACTGGTGTTCCACATCGATCTCCCGGCAGAAGAGGTAGATGTCAATGTTCACCCTACCAAGACGGAGGTGAAGCTGGTGCAGGAGGCCAGGGTAGCAGCAGTTTTAACGCAAGCCGTGCGGGCGGTATTAGAGCGCAGTCCGGCACTGCCCGAGGCGGTGCAATTTCCCGGCCCGGCACTTGTCTATCAACGCCGCCTTCCAGGTTCACGGCGGCGCGGCCTGCGTGTGACGGAGTCTGCGAGCGAGTATGCGGGGGAAACATCATCTCCAGGCGCGGCTGAAGTATTGTCGACTTTACGCCCGCTGGCCCAGTTGCAACAGGCGGTAATCCTTGCCGAAGCCCCGGATGGCAGCCTGTACCTGATCGATCAGCACCGCGCCCATGAACGGGTGATTTATGAGCACCTGCGCCACCTGCATGCCAGCGGGCAACACGACGAGGCAACCGATGCTCACCTGCTGCTGGAGCCGGTAATGATCGAGTTGAAGCGTCACGAGGCCGAGTTGTTCGAGCAGCGTCTACCCATATTGCGCGGGCTGGGACTGGAATGCGAGCGCTTCGGAGGCCGCAATTTCCTGGTACGCTCGGTGCCGGGCGGTGACGGGCAGGAGCAAGTGGCAGCACATCTGCACGAACTGGCACAACTCGCAGCGGAGGACAGCGTCGACTGGGAGGATCATTTGCTGATCGGCCTGGCATGCCGTTCGGCGCTGCGGCGTGGACGTGACCTGGGACTCGAGGAGCAGCGTTCTCTGCTCACAGTGCTTGCAAACACGACGGCCCCGGCGGTCTGTCCCCATGGCAGCCCGATACTATTGCACTACAGCCGGGCGTTCCTGGTGGATAAGTTTGATTGGTGAGCGTCTAGTTCAAGACGGCAGCGACCTCCTCGAGTCGTCGTAGGAACTTACGATCGCCAAGTTGTTCCAGCACGGGCCGGGCACGTTCGAGATGAGAGCGGTTTCCTGTGCGCTGTGCCAGGACGATACGCATGCGGGCCGCATGGACAATGAGGCTGTAGGCTTCTGCCTCATCGATGGCTGCTTCAAGCCGGGCGTAGTTCTCGGCGGTGAGGGCTTCGGCGATCTTGACGCACCAGACGGATAAATCATCACTACAGCGGAGTGCCAAAAGATTGAGCCGCATTTAGCTCTCTTCCTGCTTCCCTGCCTTCGCAGCTATGAACTCCTGCGAACGCTGAGCCGCTCGCGTGAGAAAGTCCGCGATAGTTGCGAGTTGATCGTCGCTATATGTTTCAAGGAAATCCCTGAAGTTCTCTTGCAATGAGTTAAACAAGCCGTTCAGTTCCGCAAGCCGTTCCTCGTTTCGTTCTACAATGACGCGGCGACGATCATGAGGATCGCGTACCCGTCGCACAAACCCTTTGCTCTCGAGCCGGTCAAGCAAGCTCGTCACCGAGGGGGTCGTTAATCCCGTGTGATGCGCAATTTCCCCCGCAGTGAGCGGACCGAGCCGACTCAGGAGAAAGAGCGTCTTCGTTTCTGTAGCCCCAAGTCCCACCCGCTCAGCTATACTCGTATGAAAAAAGACCGCTGTGGTGCTACTTTCACGACTCGCGTTTATGACAGCCTCAACGAGATCCTCCCGCTTCGAAGAAGACGATGGACGATGACTTGACATCTCTACCCTCTCACCATATAATTAGATAAATCTAGATATTAGATTTGTCTAGATGTTAGTTCGATCTAGTGTATTCTATCACACCGTCGGATGCTACAAAGAACCATATCGCGAAGATCATCTCATAGAAGCGGAGGAGCAGATTGAAGATATGAACAAGCGCATGCAATCGCAGTGGAGTGCCTCTGGTATTCTTGAGGCCCCTCTCGACAAAGTCTGGGAGAAATTGCTTGACACCTTTCCCATGCTTTCTTCACAAGAGAGAAGCGAACTTGAGCGGGCAGGCAGTCCAGATGTCCTGAAGATGAGTGCTGGAAAACATGGAGAGGGACGAATACACCTTGAGGTGGATAAGAATCGTCACCAGGTCGCTGTCCAGGGTGAATGGTGGTATCGCGGCGTGTACACACTCACGCCACACACGCGAGGGAGTCTACTTGTTTACCAGGTGTATAACGTCGCACCAGGCGTGGGCTGGTGGCTCGCCCAACTCTTTCAAGGACCAGAACACGCCCGCAAGATGGATGCCCAGCTCCAAGCGCTCCTGCGTACCATTGGAAACCAGTTAGGTTGCGCTGCAGAGATGCAACGCCTTGTCTCACACTAGGCAATAGACGCGGAGAGCCGAAGCCCAGCCAGAGGAGGAAGAGATGAACCAACGATTCATTACCAGGTTGCTGCTTGCATGCGGCGTGATAGGGTCGCTCCTCTTCATCATTGTATTTCTCATTGAGGGCGCCACGCGCCCGGGCTACAGTGCATGGCGGCATGCCGTGAGTCAACTCAGCCTGGGTGACCAGGGTTGGATGAACAGCATCAACATCTTCGTCTGCGGACTGTTCCTGCTCTGCTTTGCTTTCGGGCTAAGACTGGTGCTGCAATCGGGGAAAGCTTCTTTTTGGGGACCGAGTTTGACCCTGCTCTGCGGCGTGCTCTTCATCATTGCAGCCATCTTCCCGGTCAACCCGGCTCTCGGCTATCCAAGAGGTGTAGCGCCTACCTACAGTCTGCATGGATTGATTCATGCTCTCGCCGTCACCATCTTCTTCGGCTGTCTGACTGCCCTCTGCTTTGTGCTGGGACAGCGCTTTGTGGACGGTGCCGATTGGACGGGTTGGGCACTCTACTCCCGTATCACAAGTGCGGTAGTGGCTCTGTTCTATATTGCGACTTCCGTGGTCACGACGCTCGATATGAACGGACTCCTGCCAAATGCGCCGGGCGGCCTGCTCCAGCGCGTCGCGATCATCAGCGGCTTTGGCTGGATCATGCTTCTTGCGCTCCGACTTCTGCGCCAGGAGAAGCAGGTGAGAGCTTCACGCTCAGAAAACCTTAGGACATACGTACAGGAATAGACATGAAGGAAGGAATAAGAAGCAATGAGGAGTACACACCTACCAGAGACAGAACACAACGGATTCACAGCCCTGCAAGTCTCCAATGTCGCGCTGCTCACGACATTTCGCCGCAACGGTCAGGGTGTGGAAACACCGGTTGGGATCAGGTTTGCCGAAGGAAAAGCCTACTTTACCACCTGGTCAACTACCGGCAAGGTCAAACGACTCGCCCGCAATCCACGAGTGACGTTGGCCCCATTTACAAAGATGGGGATGAAGGTGATCGGTCCAACGGTCGAGGGAACTGCTCGCCGTCTGGAGGAGGCAGAGGTGGAAAAGTTGTCAGCAGTCTTCAAATCTGGCCTCTGGGGTCGTATGTGGAACCTGATCTATCAGTTGCGCGGCTGGCAGAAGGTCCACTATGAAGTTTCGCCAACCGACGCCTGATCTGCAATCCGCTCAAATGAAACATCTGGAGTTTTTCTCTGTTTCTCCTTCTTGTTGTTCAATGGCTGCATATACTCGCAGGAATCACCTGGTTTGGCGGCTACATCTTTCTTGATTTTGTGCTGTGGCCCACCCGGCTTCGGCTCCCGGTGAAGCCTGCACAGGCCACCAATGCCTTGATAGCCAGATTCGCCGGTGCGGTAATGGCGACAAGTGGTTCTCTGGTCGTGGTGCTTGGGATTGTCAGAGGAACCTTGCTGGGTCCCATCAAATCGTTCAGTTTTCTGTTTGGCTCAAGTTACGGGATCACCTGGCTGGTCGCCTTGGCGGTCTCAGTCATCCTCATCATCTGGGGGGCTGGGTGGCATGATCGAGTCATTGGCCCTGTCTGGGAGGAAGATGGCCTAAGCCCTGGCGTCGTGGGTCGTCTGCGCCTGGGTACCATCTTCGAGATGATGTGTTTCGGCCTCGTACTCGCCTGCATGGTGTTGATGGGTGTTGGTCTGTAAAACGACACCGCATCATGCAGTGCATGATGCGATACGCAACGGCCTGACAGGCGCTAGTCTGTTCTCCAGCATTGCTGCTACCTTCTCACTCACGAAAGGAAGAGCTAAGTGTGGCTCAATCTTTGAGCACGCCGCTGTAAGGTCTTCCATAACCGCCTGTAAGGTTGCTGGTCGGAACGTGCGACCAGATACGGAAGCTACCTGTACTACCGACCGCTCCTGCGGCGAGAGCAGATCGAGACGCGCCAGTACTGCTGCGTGAACGGTGTCCGGCAGGACATTAGCTGTATCTGCCCTGGGGGCATCACCTGTGATGCCCCGCTCGGCCAATCCGCGCACGAGTTCGAGATCTGAAGATAGGCGAAACCTCAACCTGGCTCGTGAACGAGGGGTTTTACTGGATGTTCGCACTTTCCTGGCGTTGCTTTTTGAATAATCTAAACCAGCACACAACAGCTATGATCGCCAGTATAATGAGACCTCGCGCGAGCACGCTTGGGTAGAACGCCGGTATCTGGCCCACTGAGATAACGCCGGGAGTAGCAGAGGCAACTGTATAAATATGAGGGTAAATAAATGTCGTCAACAATCCGACGCTTCCCCAACTGACAAGCCATTTCCAGTTGTTTTTTCCTACATAGGCAACAAATGGTGTCACCCAGATTAAATATTGGGGACTAAATACTTTGCCGGTCACTATCACAACCAGCAATGTTAACAGGCAGGCCAGAGCAAGGTTCAGCCTGCCGCGCCATTGCAGCCAGTAGACAACCAGCAATCCCAGAATAAAACACAAAGTAAACGCCAGAGAGACTTGTGAAGATAAGGGGCTGAGCACATTGCCCGATCCAAAGGAATAGTCAAAGCCCAGCGGGTAACCTATAAAACTGGCTGCCCACAAAACTGCAGCCGGAAAAGACTCCACTTGAATAGGACGATAACTGAAGTACGATAAAGGGCCAAGCGTGCCGTCAACGCTCAACACCAGCGAGAGAGCCGTTACCAGTGCACACACAGTTACAAACATTGCTATGCCATCCCAGCGACGCCACGAGTACCACCTACTGCCGCTGGACTGCTTTTGTTGAGCAATGAAGATGGGAAAGATCAGCACCAGTGCATAAAATTTGAGCAAGGTTGCGAGAGCCAATAACGCAAATGCCCATTTCCACTTTGCCCGCTCGGCCAGAATCAGCGCACCTATGGT
>WNGN01000270.1_pt1 | contig 30744 bp, 36 predicted proteins | sample 5400561 | NCBI WGS metagenome assembly WNGN01 (sample SAMN13153379, study PRJNA577476) | soil metagenome | isolation source: 115 cm soil or saprolite under Garry oak tree replicate 2 | place: USA:California | collected 2016-06-15 | reverse complement strand
AGAGCGTGGACGGTGGAACCTATCCGCTATTGATCGAATGAGTAACGGGACTTGCGGCAGCAGGGTATCGGTACTGATAGAGCAAGACCTCGAACCTCTGGGTTTGGAATGAGTTGAATCCTGTCAGGAGAGAGTATTCTCCCACTCCATCTCTTATCAATTCATAGGAGCTTGGAAATCCCTTGATCGTCTTTACGGTGTTGTTGAAGTCGTCTGGAAATATCACAATGTAGTCGGGCGTGAAATTCGTTGGTAGATGAAAAGTGTTCTCGATCTGCCCAGTCGTGGAATTGTTTACTCTTAGGAGTGGGTAGCAATTGATCCCGTCGACCACGTGAGCGAAGATATCGTCAGACGCTAGTATCGTGGCGTTGCTCGGTATCATTCTGAAGAGTTGCTCGATCGAGGTGCTATTTGTTGGTGTTGTGTAATTCTGGGCAAGGTGTGGGGCAGGAACCAAGTACGGAGAGAATAATGGATAGAACGGGGTGAAGAGAAGATAAACCACTAGCAGGAGTATCGGGACCCTCTTGGATAACGGGGTCAGGCGAAGCCTGAACGCTGGGCCACGGATGGAGGTAGGCCTTTGCCGAAGCTCCTTGATTCCGTATATCACCCCGATTATCAGTGGCGGAATGATCAGAAAGCTGTACTGGTTATAGAACACGGAAAAGTTGGGGTTTCCTCCGAAGACGGATACGAAGAACCATGGAATCACAAGAATCAGCGCTCTCTTGTTCAGTAGAGGTAGAAAACCGGTCAGCGCCAGGAGAACCAGCCAATAAACCACTTTTTGCGGAACATTCACCAGGATATTCAGGGGACTAATGGCGTAGGCTTGAGGCGCCAGCGGGATGAATCCGGCGGCGGGGTTGATTGCGATGAAAAGCCTGTTTTCCAGAATGAATGCCAAAGGGGCCGCGATAAGGAGAGAGAGTGTTATGCCAATGCGCTTCTTCAGCTTATGGTCTCTGAGGAACTGGCGATAGTCGGTGAAGTTGAACGCGATGAGTTGGAGAGCCATGAAGAAGATGAGAACGTCGACGGACTCTTGGATCAGTCCCATGAAGACGAAGGACCCGATCGACTTGTTGTATTGCTTGGTCATATAGAAGTAGTAGGCGGAGAGGAGAGCGAACGGCACGAAGGCTTCTTCGTGGACATCATAGAGATTGGACATTATGATGGGTGGGATCAACAAGTACAGTCCGGAGACTATCAAAGAAGTTCTTCTGTCGTTGAGTACGAAGCGCGAGAGCTTGTAGGCCGGGATTGACCCAAGGGACACGAACAGGGCTTGAACGAAGAGCAGAGTTTCAGCCCGAGGGTAAATCCAGTATGCTCCCGCAAAGAGATATCGTACGAGAGAGAAATGGATCCCAAAGAAACTAAGAGACTGGGTCCCCCCAGAACTCACCCAGTTCGCTGTCTCATATGGGAGGCCAGTCCGGAGTATTGTCTGAACAATCTGCAGGCTGACCCCCATGTCGAACGTTGGGTCTCGGAGGTCTACGTATTGGACCCAAGTAACGTAGGTTAGGACTGAGGTGTAGACTGCAACGCCTATCCCAAGTATGAACTTTGGAGCGTTCTGCCGAGAGAACATGAACTGCCTCGAAAGTGGCCGGGCTACTCTACTTGGACTTTGTCAGCGATCCGCGAATAGACTTCCACATGCATCTTGGCCACTTCCGGCCACCAAAGATCCCGCGCAGAATTCTTCAGACTGCTCCCAAGCGAATCCCGCAGTGCCGAGCTGTCCAGAAGACGGATGATTGCGTCAGAGAGTTGCCCAGGGCTTGCCGGGTCCACCAAGAGACCGTTCACACCATCCTGTATGATCTCAAGGAAAGAATTCAGTCTCGACGCGACGACCGGCTTGCCTGCAGCCATGGCGCGCGCCATTACTCCGCTCGCGCCAAACTGTTCGACATACGGGAGAACTACGATATCAGCTGCAGAGAAGTACATCTGTATAAGGTCGCTGGGTATGTACTCCGCTCTGAAGACAACGTTGTTCTCCGTGCGTACCTCATTGACCGTGCGCTTCAGTTTCTCTAAATATTCCAGAAAATCGTTCGGTCTGGCAGAATGACTCACATGGGGGCCTCCCGCGATGACGAGGAGCGAGTCTGGATGTGCCTTGATTACCGATCCCATCGCTCGTATTGAGTATTCGATCCCCTTCTTCTCATGAATATATCCGAAATTAAGTATCACCGTTCTCCCTTCAAAGCCAAGAATCTCTTTAGCACTGCTTCGATTCATCATCATTGGTTGCGGGATGGGGTGTCCGATTACGGAGATATTTCCAATAGGGTAGCCATACTCATTTGACAGAATGCTCTTCGATGCCCGCGAATGAATGATGATCTGGTTTGCCAGTCTCAACATAATCCGCGTCCAAGCAAGAAACAGTATAATCTTCAGTGGAGCTAATCCTCTTGAGCCGTATCGTTTGAAGAAGCCATTCCATATCGTCTCCCGAGGCACCACGCTGTGCAGTGTTAGAACGGTGGGACGGCGAGCCACTCTAAGAAGCAACAATAGCAGCGGCATGAGCGCGCCGTAGAACGGCCGTCCATACATCATGTAGTCGTGGTTGATGTGAACAACCTTGGATCGAAGCCTCAAGCAAGCCTTGAAGATTCGAAACGGATACGCCAAACTGTTCAGTCGCCAGACCCTGCGCATATCGAGCCTGCTGTCAAGTTCCGGGGGCGGAGGCCCTCGATCAAGGTTGGCGATCCCGACAGTCGGGCAGAGGTCTGAGACTGACCTCGCGAGATTACAGAAATATTGCACCACGCCCTCGGTGGCGGGAGAGATTCTCGACACGAGAGCGACCCTCAAGTCCGGCCTCTTCAATGGAAGCTTGAGTTGAAGACTATTCACCTTGCTGGTTTGTTGCTCTGCGGCTTCGGGTTGAACCTGTCCCATCATTTCCGGCTCGACTGGGACAACTTCAGTCATGATGATTATGCTCCGGCATTTTGAGAAGAGGCTCCAGTAATTTCTAAGACTCGGTCGTGCCTGCACTCTATTTATTCATTATACAACCGTGAAGATGATGTCGAGGTTCGATACGTCTAGACTAGACCTATTCGGTCAACCAGTCTTCCGCTCTGATCAACTCTGTTTGGAAGTTACGATCAAGGAATCTTCAGAGAAAGACTAGGATGCATCATCCGAGTCGCAGAAGTAGAATCCCGTATCCTATTCCGCTCTTAACGAAACTCAGTTTACTTACTCCCCTCGGCCTTCGAGTGAACGTAATCGGAACTTCTGTAATCGAGTAGCCCTCCTTCTTAGCTCGAATTAGCAATTCCGCCGTTATCTCAAAGTTCTTGGAGACTAGCCTGTCCCGAATCTTTTCGATTGTCTTTGCCGAGTAGAGTCGGAATCCGGAAGTAACGTCGCTACAAGGGATTCCGAATGCTTTCCTGAGTATCCAGTTCGTGCTGCCGCTTACTACTCGTTTGAAGAACGGGAGCTCGTTGACCAGGCCGCGTTCCCTTGACCTGCATCCGACGACTATATCGGCTTGGGATGAGACCTCTAGGAGCCTCCCGATTTCCTCAGGATGATGGTTGAGATCAGCATCCATTATCAGGACGTAGTCGGTGTTGGGGTCGATGAGTTCCAGACCCTTCCTCGTGGCTGGTCCAAGCCCTAACCTCTTCGGGCTGTAGTGCACTCTGACCCGCGAGTTCCCTTTAGCAAGCAGAGAGAGCTTCTCCTCGGTAGCATCGGTTCCCTCAACTACGAAGATGATCTCATAATCCGGAACGATCTGCTCGAGGGATTCGACGAGTCGGGTTGAGAATTCGTCTATGACCTCTTGCTCGTTGAAGACGGGAATCACTGCACTAATCATTACATCGCCCACTTCTCGTTGCATCCCGCTGTGTCTTCTTGAACAGACGCATCCCGGCGCAAGAGTACGTGCCGTAAGCAATGTTTTGAAAAGGGAAATTGGACGATTGCCATTCTACTCACTTCCCGGGAAGCAGCGCCGGAACTTTCTGAGTTTAGAAACAACTATTAACTCACTGTCGGTCTCCGATAGATGATTGATCTCCATTGTGCTCGTCCAAGGCGGTCTTCCTCGACCGGGACGGCGTTCTGACACGGGAAAGATCGAACTATGTTAAGACTCCGGACGAACTTGAAGTTCTTCCAGGTATCGGGCCTCCTTTACGCGATCTTAGAAAGATCGGGTTCCGATTGGTCATAGTGACTAACCAGTCCGTTGTTGGTCGGGGACTGGCTACCGACGAGCAAATGGATAGGATTCACGAGAAGCTACAGTCAGAACTGAAGCGGATGGGCTGTTCCGTTGACGCCATCTACTATTGCCCACATCTTCCCAGCGCAGGATGCAGCTGTCGGAAGCCTGAGCCAGGCCTAATTGTGCGTGCGGCGAGAGATCTAGGAATAGACCTTGCATCGTCTTGGATGATCGGAGACAAAGAAATTGATCTTGAGGCCGCCAAAAGAGCTGGATGTCGTGGTGTTCAAGTCGTGACGAACTTGGGGGACTTACGACAGGCTGTCTCGAGTATCATCCATGCCGAAGAAAAAGCTGGGAACGGCGTGATAGTGTGAACAAGATTCGGGCTAGAGCTCCTCTCCGAGTAAGCTATGCAGGTGGCGGAACAGATGTTCCCCCGTACCCGGGGTTGAAGGGAGGAGTGGTTCTCTCCTCTACCATTCAAAATTATGCTTACTGCTCTATTACCCCTCGATCTGACGGAATGGTCACTGTCTCTAGAGAGGACCAAGATGTCTCTATAGGACCTGAAAGACTTACGGAACTCAAAGGGAGTGGAGAAGTGGAGTTCGTCCGTGCGGTCGCCAAGAGGTTTGGTGTGGAGCAAGGTTTTGATGCAGGCCTCAGATACGACGCTCTCCCTGGCACGGGGCTGGGATCGTCCTCGGCACTCTGCGTCGCTCTGATCGGCGCGTTCCGTGAATGGAAGGGCACGTCCATGACAGACTACGACATCGCGAACCTTGCGTATGATGTGGAAAGGAAGGACGTTGGCATTCCGGGTGGCTTACAGGACCAGTACGCGTCGACCTTCGGTGGCTTCAACCTGATCGAGTTTAAGAAAGACTCAAACATAGTGAATCCTCTTCGCATAAAGCGGGAGACCTTGAACGAGCTAGAATACAGCAGTCTTCTCTGCTTCACTGGAACCACACGGCGCTCAGGCGGTATCCTTCAGAGACAGATCGAGTCGTATGAACACAAAGAGTCGAAAGTCATGGACGCGCTCGAGCGTATGAAAGAACTAACCCTTCAGATGAAAGACTCCCTCCTCACGGGCAACCTCACGGAGTTTGCTAGCCTGCTAAACTCAGAATGGGTCACAAAGAAAGCACTTGACTCTGCCATCTCAACCGATGAGGTCGATAAGCTTCTGTACGCTGCGCGAGAGAACGGGGCTATTGGAGGCAAACTCCTCGGGGCTGGAGGCGGAGGATTCCTGTTTCTATACTGCGAGCCCGGCAAGCAGGTCCACGTTGAAAGAGCGGTCGAACGTCTCGGAGGCAAGGCCTTCCCAGTCCGATTCGACCTCGAAGGTTTGCAAACCTGGCGAAGCCCCAAGTAGGATTCTAGCAACGATGCAAAATAGCCCAGTAGGTCCCAAGCGATCAGTCGGAGAAAAGAACGAAGCGTCTGCAGCACTTGCGGCAATTCGAATGAGTATCGAGACAAAGGAACGAGTCGCTAAGGAATGTCTCAACGACATCATTGAGATGGCTCACATGATGACGACAGCACTGCTGAAGGGTCGAAAGGTGGTCTTCTTCGGGAACGGTGGGAGCGCTGCCGATGCTCAGCACATTTCAGCGGAGCTGGTCGGGAAATTTAAGAGGATGCGCCCTGCGCTCAGAGCGTCTGCCCTGACGACCAACACGTCGGTTCTAACCGCGATTGGTAACGACATTGGATTCGATGAGATCTTCTCGCGCCAGGTCCAAGCGATGCTGGAGCCGGACGATGTTGCGGTCGGTATAAGCACTAGCGGCCGATCACCGAACGTTATCAAAGGCATCCAAGAGGCGAAGAGGATCGGCGCGAAGACAATAGCACTCACTGGTTCTGGGGGCAAACAATTTGCCTCTTTGTGTGATCACAAAGTGATCGTGCCCTCAGACGATACTCAGAGGATACAGGAGTGCCATATCATGATAGGTCATATCGTCTGCGAATTGATAGAAGAGAGCATGTGAGCGACAATACTCTAGAAGAGTGGCTATCAACTCGAACCTTGGCATAATCAAATGACTCTTTCCGTCGAAGCTATTATCATCCCCGTTCGGCATGAAAAAAAGTGGGAGCACAGACTTCTATATGGCAAAGAGCTGGCGCTACGCCCTAGTCACGGTATTGGCGTCCGGGCCCATATACTTTGAAGTGTTACCAGGACTATTTTCAGCGCCCATCCTCGGCCTAGCAACACTACTTGTTCCATACCTAGTCGCGACGTACCGTCTTGGCCATCGCGAAACACTTCGTAGAGTGCTTATCGGAAGTTCGGCTGCAGTGGGAATCTTTTCCATCTTAACAGGATACGTGAACTATCTCACCGACGAGTGGGCTACTCCCCAATACGTGTCCCTACTTTTGAAAGGGCAAGACTGGTACTCCGTGCCCCTCCATTTTCAGTATATGAAAATGGATACACTTCTTAGCGCGACAATCTGGAACGTCTATCTGCCCCTCATGCCGTTCATTCAGGTCCCGTATGTCTGGCTGGATTATCGTTGGTTGACCTTTACCATGTGGGGACTCACAGTCTATGCGGCTCGGAAGCGATACTATACCTCAATGACGCTAGGAGGACAGTATCCTGCGCTGATGGCGGCGAACGGGTTCAACGATATCATCCCCCTACTGTTCCTCACCTTGGCCTTCGTCACATTCAGCGGACGGCGCGCTAGAACAGCCCAACTACTCGCTCTCGGAATGAAACAGTTCGCAAACGCCTTCATCTTCGTCTATCACATTCTACGACGAGACTGGCGTCAAGCAGCCATTACGGTTGTGGCCTCCACCATTTTCCTCCTACCGTTCTTCATATGGGATTGGAAGTCAGCGATCTGTTCACCTATTCTCGATATGCCTCCAAACTGCCAGAACACTCAGAACCTGACAATCAACTCGGTTCACTCTGACATCAACTTTGCACTATGGCCAGTCTGGGTGGTCGCGGTCTTCTACCCAACCCTCCGAACCGCAACAAAACGGTGGAGTCGACGACTTCGAGATATTCAAACACACTTGCGAGAAACGCTTGGGTGGTGGGTTGAAAAGTGAAGGGCATTGGGAAGCTAGCGAATAACGGCGCTTTGCGCCGGGCCACCTTCACGCCGGGCCTCGATTTCTGCTAATTGCGACCTCAAGGCGTTTGTACCCTTAAGTGACACTCAAAGGATACAGGAGTGTCATATCATGATCGGTCACACGGTCTCGGAATTGATAGATGAGACTCTTGGAGGTAGTTCCCACGAGGGATAGGCCTCAGTTTGCGAGAACCATTCTGCCAAAAATGCAGATCGATAGTTTCGTATTCCACATAACCCTTAAGTGGGAAAATCCGTGGCCTATGACTATCGCATGAGCTGAAAGCCCGTAGACGTGGTCGTCCGTTTGGTGTTTTCCAAGTTTCTGGCCCGACTTCACCGGTCTATTGACAAGGCCAAGGAATACATTTGGCCAAAAGAAACTCTCGCCAAGCCCACCAGATTGTCACTGTCAGGCCTCGGGCTAACCGGCCTACTTTCGATTCTGGCTGGCTTGTGGATTGTTGCAGTCGAGCCGAACCTTGTCGCAACGCTAGTCCTCGCTGCCGGCCTTGCTGGATTTGGATTATTCAACCTGATATCTGCGTTACGAAAAAAGCTGAGTCTTTCTCGTACTAACCAGCTTTCCCTAGTTGGTAACCTTGTTCTGTTCATATCGCTCTACGCTGTCATGTCTAGACTTCTCGTAGTTAGTTACACTACCGATACCGTCGTAGGAACTTACATGGGTGTCTTGAGGGTTTTGCAGTTGCAGAGTCCTTACGGTTTCTCTATTAAGCCTCTATTAGACAGGTTTGGCTTCTCGCCTTCGTTCTACACTCCAGGCGTTGATGGCTCCTTCGATTTCCATCTGGCCTATCCCTCCCTCAGTTTCCTTTCCATCGTGCCATTCTACTTGCTCGGACTTCATGATGTCCGAGACACTGTCTTCATCTTCCATATTATCTCGGTCCTCGTCATATTCAGCCTGGCTCCTGCTAGGCTAAAGAGCGTCAGCGTTCTGCCATTTACCTTGTTTTCGGTCGTTATTGCGGGTAGCTGGACTGATAGCGTCTGGGCCTTCTTCCTTGTTCTCACGGCGGTCCTTTGGTACCGTCATCCCAAAGCTAGTTGGATGTCACTTGGCCTCGCTGTCGCAGCGAAGCAGATCGCTATCGTGGTTGCTCCTTTCCTCCTGATTCGGCTTTGGAAAGAGACGCCACATTCCGGCTTACGCTATCTGGCTAGAGATGCTGGTTTGATGCTATCCGCGTTCTTCTTGCCTAACCTACCATTCATCATCTCCACCCCAAGCTCCTGGTGGGCTGATGTCGTGGCTCCCTTCTTGCCAAACGCCCCGGCACAGGTTCCTGGAGGGATAGGTTTGTCCGGCTTTCTTCTTGACCTTGGGATCGCGCTCCAGTCTTCCTTCTTCCTAGCCCTAATGGCAGGTGCCTCTGGCATTCTGTTGTACGTTTACGCTAAACATTATCGTGGCTTGAACAGTCTAGTTTTCGCCTTTCCCATCCTGATCTTCTTCTTTTATTATCGGTCTTTCCCCAACTACATGGCTTACTGGTTGTTCCCGCTGGTGATTGAACTTTGCCGACTTGGCGGACCAAACTTCAGACTAGCGTTCACAACGAGACTCTCGAGAATCGCCTGGCGTCCTCCTGCCGGAACTTTCCTCAGGATCTTGCGTCAACGACTGACCCCGTCCTTGATGATTTTAATGGCGCTAACCGTGGTTTTTGTCGGTGTGTCTGGGGCCTACATATCCCAGGCGTCGAGTCCGAGGACTTCGATCCAAATCAACGCCGTAATGGACCCGGATAGCATAGGGGCAGCGACCATGATTAGAGTCAGTGTTACGAATCTGATGCCGACTCCAGTCTCACCTATCTTCTTTGTCAAGTATAGTCCACTGCCCTACTTCTGGGCGAGCAATTCAAGTTCGCCGCTAAACGGTGGTTCTACGAATTCCTATGACATTAATGCTCCTGATGCTTTGAGTGCTGTCCCGCGTGGCGACCAGTTCCACATCATGATCTATGACAAGCTGACTGCGCAACTGTTGGGGGAATCTTCGTCATCGAAGGCAGACATCCCGGTTCGACCTTTGCAGAATCCCGAATTGAAGTGGTGGGTTCTAGATCCAAGCGTTGGGACCAAGGTTCCTTTCAACTGGAAGCTTTCGCTTTACAATACGGACCCTGTTTGGTCGGGTATCATACCGTTAGGCGTAAACGGAACGAGCGGTCTTCAAATGATCTTAAACTACACATCTAGTGTTGCAGGGATGGAACAATTGGCGTTGTCGCAGAAAGTCCTGTTGAACGCCACCAGCGTGAGAATCCATTTTAACCAGTCACTCACGACAAGCATTGCAAGCAACCTGTTCTTCGGAGCGAGTATCACGGATGGTACCCACACCTTGTACTATGTCTTTTCCGACCGGACTACCCGACAAACCATCACGCCATACTCTACAAACACCACCGTCATCCTTCCAACACAAGAGTCCCGGTGGAACACGATCATATTGAATCCGCAGTCGATCTGGAACGGTCAAAACTGGGCAACACCTCAGCAAGTGACCTTCACCATATTCCTAGAATCAAATTCGGTAGGGGTCTACTACGCGAGCCTCGACGGCATCAGTCCAGTGTAATCGCGAGACCGTAGCGAACTAACTCAGAGTTTTTCGTAACAGGTAATCGGCGCCTTAACCCATTTATTGCGAACCTTGGCGTTTGTGCTTTCAAAGACGGGCGGTTTCAAACTGGCTTGAAAGGTCTACTCCTGGCGGGCGGGCATGGAACGAGACTGCGTCCGTTGACATACACCGGAAACAAACACATGCTTCCTATAGCCAACAAGCCGATGCTCATGTACGGATTCGACCAACTGAGAGCCGCTGGCATCAAAGAGATCGGAGTCATCCTCGGACCCTTGCAGGAGGGAATCACGAACGCCCTCGGAAACGGTTCAAACTTTGGCGTCAAAGTCACATACATAGACCAACCCGACCCGAAAGGCATCGCCCACGCGGTTCTAATTTCCCAGAAGTTTCTAGGTGATTCTTGTTTCATCGTTCACCTGGGTGACAACTTGCTCAAAGACAACATTCCCGAGTTGGCGCAGGACTTCCAGAGATCTGGGGCAGATGCCACCGTCGTTGTTAGCAGAGTACCTGATCCCGACCGCTTTGGAGTTGTGCAAATTGAGAACGGGAAGATCGTTAAGCTGGTCGAGAAACCGAAACAGTATGTTAGCGACCTAGCTTTGACTGGGATATACTTCCTCCGTCCCTCGATCTTCCCTGTCATCGAAAAGCTGAAGCCCAGCTGGAGGAATGAGCTGGAGATTACGGATGCCATTCAGAACTTGTTGGATATCGGAGGGAAGGTAACATATCACGAGGTCTCAGGCTGGTGGAAGGACACCGGGCGCCCAGAGGATATCCTCGAAGCGAACCAGCTTGTTCTAAAAGACCTCAAAACCTCGATTAAAGGCAAGATTGAACAGGAAGCTGCGGTTTCAGGCAGTGTGGATCTGGGTGATGGAGCCGTGGTAAGAACAGGTTCAGTGCTGAAAGGGCCAGTGGTCGTAGGTGATCACTCCGAGATCGGGAACGGTGCTTACGTTGGCCCCTACACTTCCGTGGGAGGCCATGTGAAGATCCTTAGAGCAGAGATCGAGAATAGCATCATTCTAGATGGGACAATTATCGACTGCAGGGAGAGAATAGTTGACAGTATCATCGGGAAAGATTCTAAGATCGTCTCCTACGATGGCGACGGGCCAAGAGGTAGAAGGTTAATAGTGGGCGAAAGCACTTTCGTGAGTCTCTAAAAGAGAAAACCTCGAACCTCGTTGATGCACTTCTAACTGGAGAGGACCTGTCTCAGCTTTGACTCTTCTATCAAGTGCATTTTGGATCGGGTCTCGTAGTTGCGATTTATGTTTTCGAGCAATTGATTCCGAAAGTTGGAATCGGCGGTTATCTTCGCCAACGCCGTTTTGACGGTCTCTGGTCGAGCATCGTCTATCTCAACGATCGCGGCGTCGAACAACGAACGAAGAAGTGTATCTTTCAAGACTATCGTCGGGACGCTGTATGACAAGTACTCGTGCATGGCGTGTGGAACTGTGTTTAGTTCAGTGCTCAGAGACAACGCGACGTCAGCGTTCTTCTTCAGCGCTTCATAATCTGCATCGTCAAGATACCCCGGATACACGACATTTCTCGGCGGGTTAATCCTCGCTATTCTCTCTCCTAGCTTTTCCCGTTTCCCCGTGATTACGAGAAGGTAGTCGTCTAGTCCTGATATCGCAGCCACTTCTTCTTCCAAGAGCTCTTGGGGATGTCCTCCGTGAGCCGCAATAACTAAGAATCGATGGGCGGGAAGAGGATAGGGGATTGATTCCTTGTTTGCACTGGGACTCTTCGTCACCCCCGGCCGGGGAATAAAGTCATGATATGTAAAGGCGTCAGTTGCCCCCCTCGCCTGAAGTTCTCTCGTCCAGCTATTGTTTGGGGACATGTTGGAGTCGGCCATTTTCGCCACGTATCTTTCTAGTACTGCAATCCCTTGGGAGAGGAATGGTTGACGGAGCGTCTTCATGCTCCAGACGGCGTGGTGGTCGACAATCAGTCTAAAATTATAAAGTCGTCTTGCAAGAACTAGCAGAAGAGGGAGGAAAATGGGTGGGTTCTGAGCAAGAACAACCTTTGGTTTTTCTCTCCCCAGAAGATGTAGGGTCCTGAGGGCAAGTAGAGTATAGCGCAATGGAGCCGCTAATTTTCTTCCGAAGAGAATGCTGAGAAAGACGACCCTTCCTTCGACGAGAGAGCCCACCTCAATGAGGGTAGGGGAAAACGGAGCCCATGCTACGAGTAATGGACGAGAGTTTGTTAGGGGTTTTCTCCGCATTGTCAAACCCTCATAGTCATTTCTTCTCGACGAGTTCTAGTTACAGGGTCAGTTCGTGTACCTAGGCCTCTGTTCCATCAGCATGTAGACAAATTATCCGACTGAGTATTAATCAGGTTACTCTATGTTCGTGGCGAGAAAATAGATCAAGGCCACCGTTAAAGGAAATAGGAAGATAGCGTAGTAAAAGACGAGGATTCCACTTGCGAACATAACTCCCAGAGCTACGATATCTGTTTTCACTTTCCGATTTGAGAGGTCGATATCCCACATTCCCAAGGCATAGAGGCTGAGACCGAGCACCGTCATTATTGCTGCGACGTTGAAGAAGAGTGCAGGGAGGTATGAGCCCCCAATTGGCTTATCGTTCGCAGGAAAAGGGATGGTGCTTGCTATCGGGCCGTAAAGGTAGCTGAGGACTAGAACTTCGCCGAAGCCGAAGAGTCCCCATAACAGGGGCAACAGCAGAACACGCTTCTGCATCGGATAACAAACTGGATTTTCAGCCACATGTTGATATAAGGATTTGGCCGCTCAGCCCTTAAAGAGGAATGAATAATTGAATTTCTGGAAAGTACTATTCCGCAGCTGGTTCTACTTCAGGATAGGATACAACACATACTTTGCTTTCCTAATCGGGTTCGCAAGCAACATCATCGTAATCTACAAGCTAGGAATAGCCGAGAATAAGATCCTAAGCACTCTCCAAATAGGTCTGACATTTTTCGCAATACTTGCACTTCTCATCATGGTGCCATTGTGTATTTCCATTGGCCTGTATCATATGCGGAGGACTGGGGCCTTTGCCGCTGAGGCAAGCGTAGGCACTGAGTCGAACCCATACATGTACAAGGTTATTCCCGGAAAAGAGCGAGAAGTATTCTTACCTCTGTGGGTAGCGACGGTTCGAGGATTAGCTAGGGTGCTAGATCGAGAGAAGACAATGACGCCTGAGGAGAAGCGGCAACTCGAAGACATCTTGAGCAAGGCCGATGCCTTATTGAAAGGCGAGTTCATCGGTTATTCGGGACAACAGAGCCTAGGGAGAACAGCGTAACGCAAGGAGACGCCAGAGGATTCACCCGTACTCCTACCATCGCTCCTTCCATGGCGCGTCCGATAGAACTTTCCTTGTAGCAATGGGTTTCCACCAAGAAACATTTTCTCGGTACCACTTGACAGTCATAGCGAGTCCTTCGTCAAATGAGTGAGCGGGTTTCCATCCGAGACTTCGGCGTGCCTTCTTCGAGTCTAGGCTGTATCTGAAATCGTGTCCCGGCCTATCCTCAACTTCTAGGAGCTTTACCTCAGCGCCATCGAGCTGCTTGACCAATTTTCCGGCAACCTCTCGATTGGACAGTTCATTTCCCGCCGATATGTTGTAGACCTCACCCGGATTTCCTTTCGAAATGGTGAGTTCGATAGCAGCGCAAAAGTCCTCGACGTATATCCAGTCGCGAACTTGGCCTCCTCCGCCATATAGAGGGATATTTCTCCCGCTCAGAGCCCTGATGATAGCCTTAGGAATGAACTTCTCGGGGTGTTGGCGGGGTCCGAAGTTGTTCGTGCACCTAAGAGTGATTATTGGAAGTTTGTAGGTCGCATTCCATGCGCGCGCGATGAGATCGGCCGAAGCTTTTGTTGCCGAATAGGGACTGGACGGCTTGAGAGGGCTCTCTTCATCGAAGGATCCAGATTTGATCGACCCATAAATCTCGTCAGTGGAAATATGGACCACCTTGTCGACCATCTTTTCTTGGGCCGCTCGAAACAGATTGAAGGCGCCTCTGGCGTTGCTTTCAAAGAATGGTTCGGGGTTGGAAATGCTCCTATCGACGTGGGTCTGCGCTGCAAGGTTCACCACGATATCTGCATTCTTCAGAGCCTTGTGGGTGAAAGTATAGTCGGCGAGATCCCCCTTGACAAATCTATAGCGCGGGTTCCTCCTAAGCTCCTTAACACTGGCCGGATTGCTTCCGGGGCCCTCGAAATCTATGTTGGTGATTCTGAGATCTTGTCGGGACTGGATCATGTGATGGATGAAATTGCTTCCTATGAAACCTAGACCGCCGGTGACGATCAGATCTTCCAGATCAGTTCCGACTCCTCATAGTGCGCAACATCGACATGCTCCCTATGCTTGGGAAGTGTTGTCTCAAGCTTGAAAAGCCTACTTGATGGAACTAGGGTCTGAGCTTGGACAAGCTTCTCGTGATCGGTTCCACAGGACTAGTTGGCTCGAAACTAGCCTTCATGGCAGCCAGCCATGGCTTCGAACCTTACAGTACACAGCATACGCGGAAATCACCCTTTCCAAACTCTGCAGGGCTTGACATAACCGACAAAGAGGCTACGTTGCGTCTGGTGGGAAAAATTCGTCCAGAGGTCATTATAAACACGGCAGCACTGACAAATGTAGATTATTGCGAGACCCATAAAGACGAGGCCGAAAAAGTGAACGTTGGCGGGGCGAGAAACGTCGCGGAGGCTGCACGTCAGAATGACAGTAGACTCATACAAATATCAACTGACTCGGTGTTCGATGGGACTTACGGGCACTACACTGAATTCGACACGCCAAATCCTCTCAACCACTACGCGAAGACAAAACTGGAGGCTGAACGACTTGTATCACATCTATCGAATTATGCGATCGCGAGGCCCAGCGTAGTTCACGGCTGGCACTCGCAACCCATTGCTGCAGGCTCCAACGCGACCAAGACTATGAACTTCGCCATGTTCGTTCTGGACAGGCTCAAGAATAATGAAATTGTGAAGGCGATCAGGGACCAGTACAACTGCCCAACCCTTGCCGACAACCTTGCAGAGGCGCTTCTGAGACTGGCGAAGAGCCATGAAATCGGCATCTTTCACACAGCAGGAAGATCATGCCTAAGCCGTTACGAATTTGCGGCCAAGATAACCGAGATTTTCGGCTATCCCACCCGTTTGGTTCAACCCGTCTTCAGCAGTGACTTCAAGCAACTGGCCGAGAGGCCGAAGAACTGCTGCTTGCGAGTCGAGAAGGCTGAGCGAACTCTCGGGATGCGATTTCTCACCGCCGAGGAAGGAATCAGGGAAATGAAAAAACAGGCACCTTCGCAGTTCGGCCTTTCAATGCGACCCTAGGCAATTGAGCCCAAGGGTTTTCATGCTCTAAGATTGACCATATTGTCTCATCGGGGTGCCTCCTCCATTTCGTCTCGTCTCTTCCCTATCGAGAGAATGGTAATTCGCAGATGACGCGCCTCAACATTGGTTGCGGCGGAGACCCTTGGGGGGATATTGGAGTAGATCTTTCAAGAAGTCCGCCCGAGGTATCAAACCACCCAAATGTTGTTGCAAGTGCGCTTACCTTGCCGAATAGGAGCGGCGTCATTCAAGAAATCAGATGCCGGCATGCAATTGAGCACATTCAAGATTGGAAGGGTGTACTCAATGAGATTGTTAGGGTGAGCGAGAAGGGCACTCGAGTTCAGCTTCGTGGTTTCCCATCGACGATGGGTTCAAGCGCGATTTCTTGATTAACTGGAGTAGGTTCAACTTAAAGCACATGAGACATTCGTTCCGCACGAGAAGAGATCGCCTCCACGTTTGGATTATCAACCCAACCTTAGTCGCCCAACAACTCTCAGCCGCTGGGTTCCTTGTCAGGATAGGACGCAATACTCGAAAATTTTTTCCACCCTGGCTAGCTCTTGGTAGGAAGGCTAGGATCTTCGGCCGATTCTATCCTCACTTTCCAGAAATCGATTATGAGTGGGAACTCAACGCAATAAGGGACTCTCCGTAATCACGGAAAACTCTTCGGCAATTCAGTCTTGCTCACTTGAAGGGGGGTCCGTTCCAGTCGAACGATTTCGACGTCCTCGAGTCAACAATGCCCGGGTCATTCCATGACCTTCTCTCTTCGTCGGGATTAATGGGATCGTACAATTGACTGACAAAGTACAACGTGAGCGACGGCTTGACACCTAACGTCTTAGTACCATGCCAGTAATGACCTGGCACTCGAACGAGCTGCAGCTTCTCCTCGCTTGCAATAACTTCTGCTAAATGTCCTTTGGTCGGAGATCCTGCTTTATCGTCATAAGCACAAATCTTCATTGCGCCTTCCAGCACAATCATGTAGTCCACTTGCCCTCTTTTGTGCCTGTGCCAGGCTCTGATCATTCCAGGATAACTGAACGACAGGTTTGCCTGTTCAACCTTGTCATCTCCGAAGAAATCCTTCCAATCATTTCGCAGAATTTCAGCGAAGAAACCTCGCTCATCTACCATCTTGCTGATGTCGCGAACGGTCACACCCGGCAGCATGAATTGACTTCCAGATTGAGCGTTTATTAAAAGCAACACCGCGCATCTTGTGCGTCCCGCCTGGACAGGAGTCAGTCTACACGTCGACCCAACCAAGTTGCAGGGCTTGCGGCACTACAAATTTGAGACTTGGGCTCGATCTGGGTAGACTCCCACTTGCGAATTCATTCTTATCTGTTGAACGCACGCGAGACCCGACTCCTGAGTCGAGATATCCGCTTCGAATGTTCTATTGCAACGATTGCAGTCTCATTCAGCTACTCGACCTCGTCGATCGGAAAGAAATGTTTGACGACTATGCCTTCCTGACCGCGACAGCCAACACATCATTGATCCACTTCGACCAATACGCGGAAGAGCTCACGCGGCTTCTTTCGCTAGACACTAGGGACCTTGTAGTCGACATTGGAAGCAACGATGGGACTCTGTTGAGAGCGTTCAAAAATCAGGGCACTTCCATCCTTGGTATTGAGCCTGCTCGCAACGTGGCAAATCTAGCAATTGCAAATGGAGTACCAACACTCAACGAGTATTTTGGTCCCGAAACCGTCGAGAGAATTGGGCCAGGTAAGGCTCGGATCATAACTGCGAATAACGTGGTGTCGCATGTCGGAGACCTGAATGATTTCATACAATCGGTCGATAGCCTCTTGGGGCCAAAAGGGCTTTTTGCCTTTGAAGTACCCTGGGCAGTTGATATCCTTCGACACTACAATTTTGACATAGTCTACCACGAACACCTCTCGTACTTTGGGTTCAAACCTCTCTCAGAAGTTCTCGAAAAACACGGCCTGGAACTCGTCGACCTCGAATACTTTCCTGCAATTCACGGTGGGAGCTTCCGAGGAATAGCAGCCCATATCAACACATACCCGAAAGAATTGAAGACGATTGATCGAGTTTTCCGAGATGAGGAAAAAGGCGCTGATTTTCGCGCACTCGAGCAGTTTTCCTCTCGCGTCCAAGAGTTCAGGGAAAAATTGAACCAGCTCTTACGAAGGCTAAAGGGAGGTGGAAAGAGAATTGTCGGATACGGAGCTCCGGCGAAGGCGACTATTCTTCTCAATTACTGCTCTATCGATCGTTCGATCCTAGATTTCGTCACTGATACAACGCCTTTCAAACAGGGAAAATTCATTCCCGGAGTCCGAATCCCAATCGTGCATCCAGACGAATTCCGAAATGCGGCTCCCGACTATGCTTTACTCCTCGCTTGGAACTTCAAGAATGAAATCTTGTCTAAGGAGCGAGAGTATCTCAAGTCTGGAGGAAAGTTCATCGTGCCCTTTCCAGAGCTTGAAGTAGTTGGTTGAGATTCTCGAGCCGTTCCTCCTGAAGATTGTGACTTGTTAGCTTTAGATCCTCTATGGTCGGTATTCCTCCTAAAGGGAGGACTGCACAATGCTCGTAGCAATAACAGTCGAGAACGCACCCATCGTGAAAAGACGGCGCGACAACGCTAAAGGCCTCTGACGCGTCATACCTCTACCTTCCATTCGTAGTAGTATGTCGTCGTAGCCCTCTTGAGCAGAGGCCTGAGGGCGTTCAGGATATGCCTGAATAGCACGGATTTTCTCCCGGAGAGAAGTCCGCTGGAATGAGGACACCGAATGAAGCGGTCAGATATTGTTGAGTTGACCAAAGGGGGTTTGCTTTGGCCGCCTCTCAAAGACCTTTCCACGAATGACGGATTTATCCTCCATAGATGAAAATGTCCTTTCATGGTCCGGTATGCCCCAAGAAACATGCCAGCATCAAGGCTAAGCGCCCCGATGATCATCTGTTTGTAGTACCCTTCGTCGACCGGAAAACGAACATCAAAACTCTCGCAGGTTCTTCTTAGCTCCAAAAGTGCCTGCGCTGGATTCTCAACGTGCTCCAGAACGTGCCAACAACGTCCAAAGCCAAATACGCTGTCACGGAAAGGCAGATGATGAGCATCTGCTCTAACGTTAAGCTTTGAGTCGGCACCTGTCTGGGTCTTGAAATCTACATCTACGCGAACGTCACCCCAATCATCCGGACCGCAACCAACGTTCAGGGTCCTCAATGAATGCTACACCAGAACTTCATGATACGCGACCTCAGCATGAAAACAGAATGGACCGCATTTGGAACATCCAAGTTTCTGGATCTGAGCTTGAATAATCTCGCAACAAACCCGAGAGACACGGCGAGGATCGAGTCCAAGAAGAGGACTCCTTGAATGACTCGTGGATGTAATTTCCACTTGTCAGCAAACCCCATGAGCCCCAGCTTCCCAAAGAAGAGTGTCAAACGCATTTCGCTATCGAGCTTCTTGACGGAATGTCCAAAGCCATGCAAAATCCAGACTTCTGGAACGATTACGAATTTCAAACCCTCAACCCTGGCCCTCATTGACAGGTCAACGTCGTTCCAGAATACCGGGAATCTCTCATCGTACAGTTTTCCCTCCCTTGATAGTTCTTCTAGCTTTTTTCTGTGAAGTACGAGAAAGACTCCTCCAGGTTGCTCGATGATAGTCGGCGCGATGAATTTTCTCTTTGAATATTTGTAGTCGTCTCGAATGAAAGGGAGGAACCGGGACAAGAAGCGCCCGAAAGAAGTGTACTCGAAAAGTATCCTCGTGAGGGTTGGAAAGCGTCGATGAACGGATCTTTGCGTTGTGCCATCTGGATTCTTCAGGTCCGGAACGACACCAAGCTCGGGGTGCGATAACGCGAAATCTAGCAAATCAGAAACCTCATCAGAGAACTCCACATCGGGGTTGCACAGCAGAACCAATTCGCCTTCAGAACTCGCGACTTCCGAGTTTATCGCCCTACTAAGCCCCACATTCTTGGGTGAAAGGTTGACACTAATCCTAAGTTCGGGAAGATTCTTTTGAGCGATAAGAAGAAATTGCCCTGTTTCATCTGAAGAGGCGTTATCCCAAATTCTTGTTTCTGCCTCTCTAGGATCCCTCCTTATCATCTCGGAGAGTGAGACAAGGAAGTGTTCAATCTCCAGCCTAGAATTGTACGTGACCGTAATTATGGTAATCATCCAGTCCACTCATGGCAATACGATGGATTCCGAGAAAATTGCGGTTAAAGATAGCATTCGAATGGGTTGTTATCTATTCCTAACCACCTCGATCGCTTTCTTGACGCCAATCCATATGCGGTAGGCGGGAAGATCCTGATACCACAGATTCTTGTAGGTAAAGGGACCCAAGTGATTGTGCAATATTGGGAAGTCGATGATTCCGTGCGGGTCTCTCGGAGTAACCTTCTCATGAACTCGACCAACAAACGTGACCCTGTTTGATATGAGTCTAGGGGCAAAATCTGGATTCCAAGCCTCGCGATATCTCCCATCGTGTAAATTGATGCGTCTTATCCAGTAATAGGGAAATTTGGGTTCCAGATGACCAAGATAGTTCAAAAGCATCTGACTCACCTCTTCGTCATCGTCGATGAAAAGCACCCAGTCATACTTCGACAGGAAGAAGTTCCTGGCGGCGGCAAAATCCTCAATCTTCCCGGGATAATCTCTCCCTAGACTGACTATTTTGAATCTGACAGCCAACCGACCTCATTGATTGAAATTGTTACGGTCGCTATTCCTCAAGGTTATGAGAAGAGCATGATAAGCTATTGGGCTGGTTGCCATTACGCCAGTAATGAGTACGCGAAACATCTAAGTTGGGCAGTCGTCTGCATCATCGAGTTGCAAAGGGTTCAATTGATTCTTCACAAAAGCCCCCGAATGGTTCGATGCTATGGTGGAATTTTGATTTCATGTAAGTCGATGTGAAGGTGAAGCAAACGGATAACTTGATTGTTTGGAATCTCCTCGAGCCCTGCCTCAACGCTCTAATTCACAAAGTGAATGCGGTGCAACCGAAAGGCACGCCAGAATCGGATCTTCTTTGATATCATGATTGAGGTCGCAGAGGTTGAAGCTGAGAAAAATCGACCTTGTAATGTGGACACTTAACAGCGCACGAACGCTAGACAAGTCACTCTCGTCCATAGCAGAAGCGATACCAGAGAATAGGATTTGTCACAAAATAATGGTCGACGGTGGGAGTAAGGACAATACTGTCGAATTGGGGATTAGATTTGGATGGGAAGTCCTTCGTTCGGATAGCGGCATTTGGCGACAGGCCAACTATGCCTTGAACAGGGTAGACTCAGAATTCTATACCAGTTTTGAACACGATATTTTGCTCGCCAATAATTGGCTTCCAAGGGTCGAGGATGCGGTTGCAAGACAGAATGTAGCCGTGGCGCAAGGAATACGCCTATTCACAGGTTCAGGGACGCTCGCGGCGATGGATAGATGGAACTTTGAACACCATACCATATCGGCCCCTTACGCGTCATTGGACAATAATCTATGTAAGACGGAAGTCATTCGGCTAGTGGGGGGATACGCTCCTCCCACCGGACCCGCTGGAACGGACTCGCTGCTCCTTGCCGCTGTTCATCGTCACGGATACGAATGGGTGATCGACAAGGGATGCGTTTCAGGCCATATAAGACCCAGTATCTCCCGCTATGCTAGCCACATCTTGGGCGGTCAGCAACGAATGATGATGGAATACGAGAAGGAATATGGCCCTCGCCCCATCGCTAGACTACTCTTTTCCCCCCTTAGAGGAGCCCAGATGGCAGCCAAGTACCATGCGTTCACCGCGTTGGGTGGTTATCCCGTCTACCGCTTTCTGATATTTGTCGTCGCCAAGCGCGTCGCAGCTCAGCGACCTAAGGTGCAACCTGATTCCATCAGCATTGCTCAGTAACAATTCCTGAGATGCGGATCCTGACAATCTGGTAGACACGGGTTATTTCTCGTATTCTCGTAGAACATTTGCTAGGCTCGATTCGAACACCTCCGAGCCGAACTGCTTAGCGCGAAACTCTGCGGCCTTCGACAGTTCTTTCCTCGTCTCATCTTTCTCAATCACATTCGAAACTTGCTGAACGGCTTCATCAACTTCATTCCATTTGTAGCCCACATTCTCTGTCACGATCTCGCGGGGTCCTCCGCTGTTGTGGACGATTGGTACGCATCCCGCGGCCATTGCTTCAACAATTGTGATTCCGAAATGCTCATCATGGGCGCAGTGAACGTAGGCCTTTGCCCTTCCCAGAATGTCTCTCACCTTTCTCAGAGGTGAGACCACGAATGAGACATTGGTTGGTGCAGTAGCCCTCAGTTTGTAGTAGTAGGATTCTTTCTCTGGCGCTACGCTTCCAATTATTACAAACTTGACGTTGGGCAATCTCCAAGCTATTTCCAGGAATAGCTCCATCCGTTTCTCAGGCGCCATTCTCCCAACAGTTATGACCAACTTCTCTTTTGGAAGATTCAAATTGTCATACAGGTCTACCGGACAGGGGGGGTAGAGAATGGTAGACTCCCGTCCCCACTTCTCTTTCACTATGTGTCGAGTGAAATCAGAAACGGCTAGTAATCGGTCAATATGGCTGACTCTCGAGTGGTAGAATACTCTGGCGGGCAGGTAATACATCTCCCAGAGTCTGGGGAGAGCATTTGATTCCAGATGGCTGAAATATTCGGGAAAGTAGCAGTACTGCAACGCTGGAAGTCTGGCAGCTGGCTGGTTGGCTACTTCGGCTGTGTTGAGAATTAAGTCGTAGCCTTGTCGCTTGGAAACAATTTTTCGCAGTCGTTCCTGTTGATAGATGAGTCTCTGGTAGAGGACCGCTCTATCAATTAGGGGTCGAAAGGGCGGATAAGTTAGCAAGCGGACGTTCTTGAAGAGATTCTGGACGCCAAAAAAGTCCTCAAAAGCCTCAACGTCGAAATCTTCAGTGGCGAGATACACTTCATGACCTTCTCTCAGCGCCTCTTTGATTGAGTGGATAACGACCTGTTCCCCGCCTCCCATCACGCTCATTTTCGGGTGAACAATGACGATTCTCATGGCTGGGTTAGGGAGTAGAGAGAGGAGCCGCTGTTCCGTTGAACGTATGCTTGGAGGACGCCTTTGAAGATGTTCAGGTCTTTCTCAACCGCGAAGGTTCCAGTGTGAATGTTGCGTGTGTACGCGAGGGCGAATAGGACCTTGACTGGCAGCTGGGCTACTCGTTTGAGCTGGGTCCTCACGCTCAATAGTCCGAGATAGTAGCCGTACTTGCCCACGTTGTAGGAAGGTTTCAGATTGTACGTGCGAAGATGGTCGCATACCACGTACGGCGTTCTGAGCCATGTGAAGCCATTTTTTTGGACCCAGCGTCGAATGTATTCATCTTCCCAGACAGGTGTATTTGGCATGCGAATATGTTTGACGGCTTCTGTCCTGACTAGGGTGTCCCCTGTGAAGGCTCTGTCAATCCTGTCCTTCCAAGATTCTTGTCGGAGCAGTTTTGCCAATCGCGACATGGCACGGGTGTAATCATCGACCCTCTTGTCCCCCGTGAGGTAGCTCCATAGGCCCTCAACCCCTCCGACTTCCGGACTGATCATTCCTGTTACTGTGGACCACCAAACAGGTCTTAGCTTGACGTCATCGTCAACAAACGCAAACCAATCCGTGTCAACGCGTTCCATTAGTTCCTGTCGGGCTCTCGAGGGTCCGATTACCGAAGATGTGAGAATACAGTGAACTGGGATTCGACTGCGTAGGTGTTCGACAAACTCGCTGGAAAGTCCCTTAAGACTCGGGACAAGGACGTCCACCTCCGTGGGCACTTGATGTTCCTCTCTTATGTTCAGAGAATTCGGAGGGCGCGTGTGCAGATTGGCCCGCACTATTCTGACCCTCTCATCTTCTGAGGATCAAGCATCTTGAAACTGTTCCTGAGCGATTCTAAGATAATTCTTCTCCTTGAAACGAATCGATGATGGAAGCTTTTTCCTTGGCCCGAGCGTCCTCCTCCCATGGAGGGTGGATCAGTAACCGAGGGAATCCGTCGTTTGGCGGCGGGAAAGTGTGTCCCATGTAGTGATTCGAAACCGTTCACGGTCGAGGAGGCTAGTGAGCGTTTGAAGGACCTACCGGGTTGGGTTCTTCAGTCGGGTTCGATCCACAAAGAGTTTCGTTTCAAATCCTATCTCGAAGGTCTCGATTTTGCGTATTCGCTGGGTAAGATTGCTGAGCTGGAGAATCATCATCCGGACCTTTTCATCGGGTGGCGTCGGGTCAAAGTAGTGTTGTCAACGCATGCGATTAAGGGTTTGAGCCATAACGATTTCATAATGGCTGCGAAGGCCGAGCTAGAATACTCGAAGACCAATGATCAATAGAGCGCAAATGTCAGCGTCTTGTCTTGAGTTGTTCCTCTATTGTTTTGAGTCTGCTCTCTATGAGTGCTAGTTTGTCCAGTATTTCTTTGAGTATTCTACCGAGTTCTTCTTGTGGTCCGATGTATTGTCCGGGTCTGAGTGGTGAGGGGAGTGGTTCAATGGGTCTGGGTCGTAGTGGGTCTGGGAGGTTGGGTCGTTCCAATCTGGTTCTCGTTGATGCTGCGGGTTTCTCTGTTTTCAGGGTTTTCATCTACCTAGAACATACTTTTTAGAGTATGAATAGTGGGAGTCTAACTTCCGCCGAACCTACTTTTCAGAGTAGAAAAGGTAGTATACTGTAGCTGGAGAAAATTGTTCAAAACAAGCCCTGATTCGGAATCGGGGCAGGCGATTTCAGATCACGAGATTTTCACGATAAGCCTTGCGCTCAATTTCCACTCTAGAAAAACCCTTGGCCAGCCTATTCTAAACCGTGAATCGGAGGACTTGGCCCAGAATAGCTTCAACTGGCGAGAGTCCTCTAGCAAAAAGGGGGGTAGGAATTTTATTCTCATGACGCAGAAGCGGTCTCTCTGGTAATCCGTCTTCGAAGTCTATTCTACTGGTATGGGTCGTGTGGGTTTCTTCTCGTCGCTCTTCGCGAATCGGACTTCCAACACTCCATTCTTGTAGGTGGCCTTCGCCGTTCGCGGATCGACCATGTGAGGCAGTTCAAGCTCCTTCAGGTACCTCCTCTTCGCTGAGTCGACACTGATCTTCAACGCTCGATCAGTCGATTCGAGTTTGATATCATCCTTCTCCACCCCGGGCAGCTCAGTAACCACCACGACCTCGCGCCCATCATCCATCACATCCACCAACGGCTCACGCTCCTCCTTCACCAATGGACCACGCGCGCCTGGTTCCACGTTCCCGAATTCTCGAATAACCGGCTTCCCATCTGGACCGACAGACATTGAGAATCCGTAGACGAATGGCGAGGCACCTTCCTGCGCCTTTGGCATCTCCACCGCCTTCCGCATCATATCATCCATCAACCGGTCCATCCGCTCCATCTCATCAAAAACGTCAAACCACCAGCCCGAACGGCTACGGCGTCGTCGAACCTCCTTATGGGGAGCCAAACATTACACCGCCAGAACCAGACGGTCTTCTGAGATATATTGCAGTTCCTACCCAGCTCGACTCAGATCATACGCTTAGCCAGACTATTGATATCCACGCCTCGGTAGCCCAGCTCGCCACCATCAGTCGCAGCCCGCCGGAGACTCCTCTTGAATCCTCCGCGTGGAGGATGGAACCTGAATGGCACCTTCAAGCCGGCCCGCGATAATTCTTGGAGAGTAGTCTCGCCCGCGATGATCGATTTCGCCAAGTCGTCAAAGCTCAACTTTCCGAGGAGTCTAAGAAAACCGTCATCCAATCCGTCAGCACCATCGCACTCGCCACGCTTCTCCAAGACCCGTCCAAGAATGTCCGGGTTGATTTCGCCCCAGGCTACGAGAACCTTCGCCGAGCGAAGCATTCCCAAATTTGACGGAGTATTATCCAGTAGTCTAGCCTGGAAGGTCCGTTCCAGCTTAAGCGATTCCATCGTCCTCTGAACATCCGGGTCGTCTGAGGCCGTCCCTCGAAGCCGAACTGCCAAGATCGGGTTCTTGCTCGGCGACTCCATCTAGTTCACCCAGTCACTCTGAGTCACAACATTATACGTCTGCGTCAACGCGTCAAACACCGCCAACGCCGACGATGACAAGGTCGAGGTCGACCCGAAAGTCCGCGTCCAACAATCCCTCACACCCGCCAATCGTAGCACCTGTTTAGGAATCTCCCCGGCCACCAAGCCCAGACCTCGCGGCCCTGGTAACACCTCGACGCGGACACTCCCAGTCTTCCCCGTAACATTGAACGGGACAGTATGCCGTGTCCCACAACGGCACTCCCAGCTTCCACAACCGCGTCGGACTGGAATAATATTCAGCTTCGCTTGGACAGTGCCCTTATCGATCGCCGTCCGAACCTGACGCGCCTTCCCCTCACCAATACCGATAAACCCATCACCATTCCCGATAGCAACAACGGCCCTGAACCTCGATCTCTCCCCCGCATCTGTCTGTTTCTGGACGAACCCAATGCCCAAAACCTCCTGTTGAATATTCGGCAAGAGCGTGTCAACGATCTCCGGCTCCTTGATCCTCAACCCCTGAGTGAAGATTTCCTCCATCGATATGATCTCTCCCTGTTGGACCTGTCGGCCCAGCTTGGTCTTCGGCACCCACCCGATCTCTTGACCGGGACGCTGACTCATCGCGCATCCTCCACCGGCGCAGTTGAGACTGCCTTCCTAACCTGATCAAAATGTCCAGACAAGTCCTCAGGCTTCAATCCCCGGTTGAGATATGCGCTGAACCGCCTCTTGTACAGATCATGCTCGCCCGCCAACGACTTTGCGTAGCTGGCGATGTGACCGCCTCCGATCCGCTCCATAGATGGAAGACGGTCCGGAGAATGCGGAACGGTGAGACCAGAATCCGCTAATCCTTTCAGGACAGCGAAGAGCTTTGAGCCCTTCGTCGCGCCCTTGAGCCCAAGATCCAATATCGCTTCCTTGATCCCTCTTGCCATAGCTCTGCGCGCCGCGAGCGCTCCGGTCAAGTAGGCTGAAGGAAGATTTCCTAGCGCGCCCTTCCAACCCAGCTTCGGAAGCTCCTTGGATGAGGCTGAGGCTCTCACCATATCGCCGTTGATGGTTGCGTCAGTAATTTGCACAGTGATATACTTGTTAGTAAGTCGGACAACAGCGCGCGGCTTTCCGGATTTCACTAGCGCTCTGCGGAGCTTGTAGTCTGTCTTTCCCTCTCTCCGTCGCCGGTAGGGTAACGCGTAGCGCGGACTGTCAGCCATGAATCAACGCTTCTTTACTAGTTGACGGGCCTTTGCATACTCATCTACATGAGACCCGCTACGAAAAGCTCCACCCTTCGCCATACCCAGTAGTGTCGCGTAGTTTCCTGGTGAGAGCTGTCTCTTGTCCCTAAGCCATCGTAGGTGTCTTCGGATCGCTCTGATCTTGAGAACCCAAGCCTCCTTACCGGGTTTCTGGCCGCCTTTCCTGCTGCCAGCCTTTTTCCTTCGCCCTGATCTGGCGCGATGTCTGCCTCTGCTGATTCCTGTCTTCGGAAGGAGGCTGATCCTGCCTTCACGTATGAGATTCTTGATCTCATCTCGAGTAATCGCAGACTGGACCCGGTCATTCTCTTCTGGGTCAATCCAGACCCTGTTCAATCCTCCACCCAGCAGGCTTGCAGCCAATCGCTTCTGGTTCTTCAGACTCATTCAGAACTCTCCTCTGTCTTGTTGGGATCGTCGTCCTCAGCAATCTCGGCCTTTTCGTCCATCTTCTCCTCCCCCGTCTCGGCAGGCAGTGCTTTCTCTTCATGAACAACAGGTTCCTCGGCCACTGCTCTTCCTCCTTCCTTTCCAGGGTTTGCAATATGGAAGTTGAGATCCTTCGCCTTTGCCAGGATTCCAAGCCTCTTCTTCTCTCCAACTCGTGCAGCGATCCTGACAATGTGGACCTTAGGATCAAGCCCATCTAGCTCAACTTCGCGCCATACTATTTTGTCGACGAGACCTCTAGGATGGAGTCCGCGGGTCGAAGCGGCTGAACCGTATCCATTCTTGACCTTTGCTGGAAAACCACTCTCCTCCTTTCTCATCTTGCTCGTAACGCCGCGGGGTCGACGCCAGTTCTCTTTGACCCGTTTGTATCTCCAGCTTTCTTGGCGTCTGAACTCTGGCTTTGATTCTGTCATATCTCTCACTTTACCAGTTTGGTTGAGGGTTTGGCAGGTCCTTTTCCTGAGACGTAAATTCCATCTAGGAATACCCGGAGATCCTTCTTCTTGATCTTAGTACTGTCTTGAATGTTCGCCGCGGTTTGGCTTACAGATTTCAGGTCGATGCCTTCAACTGAAATGTCTTCGCCCTTGACATCCACCTTTACCCCTTCGACTATCTTCGCGTATCTTGGCGTCTTCTCGCCAGTGAAATTCTCGATCTTCAAAACCTTAGCCTTCTCATCAACCTTCACAGTAACCGGAAAGTGCGCGTAGACCGTGCGTAGTTCGTACCTGTACCCCTGCGTGACTCCCTTGAGCATGTTTCGCACGTGGGCCGCTGCGGTTCCCAGCATTCCTATCTCCCGCTTTCTCGGCCACGTCGTTTCCAGTCGGACCTTGTTGTCGTTCACATTGATCGAAACTGGTAGGTGGGACAAATCTTCCTGAAGTGACCCCAGTGGACCCTTTACTCTTACGGTTCGTCCCTCGACCTGCACTGACACCTGTTCGGGGATGGGGACTGTTCTTTGAAGAGTTTCAAACCTTGTCGTCATGTTTCACCTTTCAGAAGACGTATCCTAGGAGCTGGCCTCCAGCTCCAGCCTCGCGTGCCTCCTTGTGCGCCAGAACTCCCTTGGGTGTTGTGAGTATGAGTATTCCAACGTCTCGGGACGGTAAGAAGCGTTTTCCCCATTTTTCGAACTCGCCAATGGTCGATGAGAATCTGGGTCTTACGCTTCCGCAGTCGTTGACTCGTCCCAGAAGCTGAATCTTGAATTTTCCTCCCCTACCGTCGTCAACGAATTCGAATTCCCCAACATAACCGTACTTTTGCATGACACGTAGGACTTGCCCCATCAGTTTGGATGCGGGATAGACGATGCATTCGTGTTTGTGTCTGCGTTCGTTGTTGAGGATGGATGAGAACATGTTGGATATTGGTTCCATTTTTGTCACATGTATTTCTTGAATCCGAGTCCTACCGCTACTTCTCTAAAGCATTGTCTGCAGAAGTTGAGCCCGTACTTTCTTACGATGGGTCCGTACTGGCCACAGCGTTTGCATGGGCGAGCACCCTTCCCATATTTCCTCACTTTTTTCGGTTTCAGCTTGGCCATGACGGTTCTCAGTTTCCTACGTTAGTTCCGAAGTTGCTCTGCATGAACTTGACGGCGTCTTCCCTTGAAACGTAGTGGTTGCGTCCGATCTTTGAGGGACGGATCGCTCGTGATCGGATTCTGTATCCGGGGCGTCCCAAAGTGACATGGATGGTTGCCCCGAATATTCCCAGTTCGGGAATGTATCTTGTTCCGGGAATTTCTATGTGCTCTTTGATTCCAAATGAGAAGTTGCCAAAGTCGTCGAAGCTCCTCTCGTTGACCTTGTTGCTCACTGCGTCCAGTGCTCGCCTCAGGAACTCGCCCGCGTCCTTGCCGCGTAACGTCACCACTGCGGCTATTGGCTCTCCCTTTCTGACGTTGAAGTCTTTGATGGCTTTCTTCGCCTGTTTGGTTGTCGGGGTCTTGTTAGTTAGCTGGGTGAGAACCTTCTTCGCCTTTTCAAGGGGTTCGCCTGATTTGCCGGTCGCGATGTTCAGTGTGACTTTTTCGATCCTGACAACTCTCAGAGGGTTGGTCGACTGCTCTTCCGCTGTGGGTTGAGACATTCTACTTCTCTCCTATCCCAACGAGTGATACTTGAGTCCCTACGGGTATCACGTATTCTGCTGGCGTGTCGAAGGCCTCGCTTGCCGTCTCTATCTTGACTATCTTGGGGCGGGTGTGAGTTCCGGGGGTAATAGTCGTGATCTTGCCGAAGATTCCCTGGTTTCGACCGTCGATGACCAATCCGAGGGCGCCTGTTTGGAATGGCACCATTCCCATCATGTTCTGTTTCGGTAGGCCGAGTTGCATTGCTCCTCCAGGAGCGAATTCTCCTTCCGTTTTCTGTCTAGGGCTCTGGCTCGGAAGGATGATACTTCGGCCGTCGTGAAGGTTGAGCTGGACTTTTCCTCCTTCGATGTTTCTCTTTCCAATTATTTTGCAGAGTTTGAATCCGGCTTCTTTCTCAGAGATTGGCGTCGGGGTTAGTCCTCTGTTGGGTTTGGGTAGGATGCGAAAGACTTGGCCGGCACCTTCGATCTGTAGGACATCCATCAGCCCTACGGGGAATCGGTGGTCCCTTCTGACGATCCCGTCCAACTTGACTTTGCCGCTGTTGATAATTTGGACTGCCTCTTTTGAAGTTCTAGCGTATCCTAAGATTTCTCGGATAATAATTACGAGCGGGAGGCTCTTTTGTCTAGAATGAGGACCAGGTCTTGTATTGGGGGCCCATGTCCGTTCCTTGCGCTTGATTGGCCAAAATCCCGGTGCTGGTTCGCGTTTCAGCTGTCGGGGTCCCGATTTGCGTGCCATCTTCTATTACTCCCCGGTCTTTGCTTTCTCGGAGAGGAGTCCGCTGCGCCACTTGTCGGACAGGTTAAGGCTCGTGATTAGGACTTTACTAGAGTGAACAGGAAGTTTTGATGAGATGCCCGCCGCCTTCTCCCGGGTCATGCCCTCCACGAAGATTCTTCCCGTCGAGTATTCCACCTTCTCCACCTTCCCCACGAGGTCCGCGAATTCGCCTCTCATTATGCGGACTGTGTCTCCTGTTCTGAGAGGAATGCGTCTGACCTTGTGTCTCCCTGCCAAGTCATCTGATAGACGAGCTGAGAGCATTTTTCGCTGCCGGTGATTGGGTGCTTGGAAGAACCGTTTTCTTTGCTTGGAGGGTTTCGAGCTGGCCGTGTTCTATATCACCGTTGACGCTAGGTTCGCTACTCGAGGCCATCTCTCGGCTGCTTCCCGAGCTACAGGTCCCCTGATCTCTGTTCCTTTCATCTCGCCCTCCGGGGTCATTAGGACGCCGGCGTTATCTTCGAAGGAGAGTCTTGTTCCATCCGGTCTACGCAGCGCTCGCACCTGTCTCACAACGACTGCAGGAAAAACTTGTTTCCTCAGGTCGGGTTTGCCTTTAGACACCGACACCATTATCATATCTCCGACGCAGGCGGCGGGGACTCGTCGGAGGCGCCCGTGGTATCCTCGGACGTTTATGAGTTTCAA
>WNGN01000383.1_pt1 | contig 30747 bp, 28 predicted proteins | sample 5400561 | NCBI WGS metagenome assembly WNGN01 (sample SAMN13153379, study PRJNA577476) | soil metagenome | isolation source: 115 cm soil or saprolite under Garry oak tree replicate 2 | place: USA:California | collected 2016-06-15 | reverse complement strand
AGACGGAACGAAAAAAACGGAATTTATGGATGCTAGAGAATGTTGACGAGCTGACCAAGAAAATAATTAAGATGCATGCCATTGAACACGATACGACAATTGCCACTGCTTTGAAACAGTTAGTGGAAGCCGGAAAGTCGGCGCTCAACCAAACGAAGTAAAGCCCCCAAATATCTGCGTCCGCTTGCTTACATAATCGGACTGTAGATGGAATAATCCACTGACAATTGCCCAGTGTTGTACGAACCTGTAAAACGAGCTTGACCGGCTTTAGCATACTTTAGACCCCAATTTTCCGCCCCTCCGAAGACTCGTCCAAAGAACCCGTAACTTTTGGATACCTTTTCCATATAACAGGTAAGAAGTCACCGAACCGATGTTCAATTCTTTTACTGAAAGGATTTTGTACCATGTCCAAAACCCAAACCCTCGTCTGGACTATCGTCTGTAGCATGGGAGGCATTTTCTGTCTGGTGATCGGCCTCGGGATTATTAGCCCCGCGTGCTTCATCGTCGCCGCTGCCTTCGGCTTGCGTTGGGGTTTCCAGCTCATGCGCGACTATGGCCTGGCGCATGCGATAGAAGAGTCTCAGGACAAGGCAGAGGCTGCCCCCACGTTAACCACTCCCGGCAGCCACCGCTTATTCGTTCCGCCGCAGCATCCATCGACACTTGAGAACCGTTAGCTTGTTACGAGAAAGGAAAACAAACAATGCCGTTTTATTCACGGCCCTACTTGGCGTCGCATGACGTGACCATCCCATCCATCGGCTACCATCCTGAAACCCAGGACGAATTATGTATCCCTGATATTGATCGTTACAGTGGCACCTACATGCTCGGCGTCCAAGGTATCGGCAAGAGCGGGCTGCTGCAAAACATGATCCGCCTGGATATGTTTAGCGGCCGCAGCGTGATTGTCATTGATAACCACGGGGACTTGATCCAACACTGCCTCAGCGTCATTCCCTACGACCTTCGGGATAAAACATACCTGCTAGATATGACGGACGAGGGTTACCCGTTCGGCGTCAACATGTTCAGTACCGGCAAGCTGCAAAGTTCGGTTGCCGAAAGCCAAGCCGTCGAGCGCCTTATGCACATTTTCGAGGTGCTGTGGCCGGAAGTGTTGAGCCAACAAAACTTGCCCCGGTATGTCCGCGCGGCCGCGATTACGCTGCTCACGAACCCTGGCGCGACGCTGGTAGATATGTATACGTTCCTGCAAGACCCAGGATACCGCGCCCGCTTACTTGCCAATGTCGCGGATATGAGCGTGCGGCAGTTTTGGCACACCCAGTACGATAACCTCAGCCCCCACGAACAATACCGCCGTGTGCAGCCGTTAATTGGGCGGTTGGAGGCGCTGTTTATGGGCAGGAGCCTGGTACGCAATATTGTCGGACAACGGCAAAACAGCATTCGGTTCCGTAAATCGATTGAAGAGGGTCAGATTATTCTCATCCGCCTGCCGGTGAAACTACTCGCCCAAGATGCGCGGCTTATCGGGACGCTGCTGTTAGCCCAAATCCACGCAGCGGTATTCTCTTACGCCGATGTGCCGGAAGCCAAACGTCCCGGCGTTTCCCTGTATGTTGACGAGTTCCAGCATTTTGCAACATCCGACTTTGCGGAACTACTGACCGAAGGCCGCAAGTTTGGGGTACGTGTCACCGTGGCGCATCAGTACCGCAACCAGCTACCGGCCTTCTTGCAAGCCTCAACCATGACGGCACGGACAAAGATTTGCTTTCAGCTCACGCCCGAAGATGGCCGTGAAATGGCACATGTGTTCCCGTCGCAAGAGGCAACTGTTAAACCGGAAGATATTGAGCAGCAACCCGTCTCGTATCTGCTACACCACCCGTCCAACGATGCAACGGTACGGTTCTTTACCGACACCTACCTGCATCCGCTGCATGGGGCAAAGCGGCGTGGCGGCCGCATTGACGTGGATAGTTACCGCTATGACTACTACCACGGCCGCGAGCTGCCGAGCCGCCAGGTTATTGACCCGACGGTGCGGTTGAATAACCTGCTGTATGAAACCATGCAGGGGGGCAACCCCAACTTGCCCATACCCCCGGAAGTAGTCGAAGGCTTTTCGACAGTCGGGCAAGGCTTCTACGGGGCTGCGCGAGGCTTGCAATACAATGACGCTCTGTTGCACTATGACTACCCGTTCCCCGCTCATTTGGTACGCGGGGATCGGTGGCTGCGCAAGCCAGAACACGGCGGGGAAAATATGCTGCACTTTGTCTTCTGTTTACGTCTGCTCATGCGCCGTCTAGCAGAAAATCCCATCGGCAAGAGGACCACCGCTTCAACTGCGGATGTCGCCCGGATGCTGACCCAGCTACCGAAACGTGCCGCCTTTGTTCATTCAGGAGATACCGTTGGTGTCATATATACGCACGATACCCCGATACTGTTACCACCCGTCCAGTTGTTTGAGCGGGCGAAAGCCATTCTGGAACACACGCGGCAGGTGTATTGCCATCCGAAGGCGGAAGTAGAACGGCTGTTTATGCTGCCTGCACAAGCTTCAGCATCTGTGCAGCCGGTAAGCCGGTGGGAAGAAATCGAATAAAAAAGAGCTCCGGTGTCGGTATGCCCCTGTTCTGGGAGTAACGTTCCTGGAGTCAGTATCCAATTATTACAGGAATATAACATGAGCAAAGCGTTCGCCATAACCCCCGTCCACGATCTGCTGCTACGCGGCTCTGCCGACATGCCGATTGGCCTGTATCACTTGCACCTAGCGACGACCGAACAGCTTACCCGGCTGCATTATAAGCCGGGGATGCTCAAAACCGTCAGCAAGCGGTTAAAGGCGCTCGTAGATAACGGTTTCGTCCAAGCTGACTGCATCCCTACCAAGCGCTTTAAGAGTCCCTACTACTACACGCTTGATACGAGGGGTATGCGGTACTTAGAGAGCATCGGGCTGGATACGGATATATCGTTTCGGGCCAGTAAAGAACTGTCTGAGAGCTACTTGCACCTTCGCCACGCGCTTGAACTGAACGATGTGTACATTGCCGCGCTACGGCTCAAGGCAGTCACCAGCAACCGTTATTACTTATCGCGCTACATCCAAGATCGCACATTCAAGCGTTCACCGCTCATGGTGACAGCTAACGACACAACCATACGCCTCATACCGGACGGGTTTTTGGACGTGCGCCAGCGCCGTCAATTGCTCCCTGATCTCAGCTTGCTTCTGTTGCTTGAGCACGACAGAGGCACCGAGCAGCAGGAGCATTTCAGGCGGCGCATACGGTCTTACAGCGCGTTTATAAGCTCTGGCGCACACAAACAGCAATTCGGCGTCGAACGCATCACAGTAGCCTTCACGACATTTGTCGGTAGCCGTCGTATCGCCCAAATGCGCGAGTGGACGAAAGCAGAACTGGCGACTGAACCGCAGCTAGCCAGCATGTTCATCTTCGCCGAACTGCCGCGTCCATTAGAACCTCATCATTTATTGTTTGACCAGCGCTGGTACACGCTTACCGGCGACCAGCCTATTGCCTTATTGTCCAACTAGCCGAAAGGCACCGCCATGTCCTCATTTACCAGTACGCCTGCCGACCTGACGAAAAGCGGGCCGGTCATTGCCGTCAAACTATGGGTGCCGAAGCAGGTGGTATCGACACTAGCGCCGATAGATACATTGGCGGTAATCGACACCGCATTGGCGACAACCTGCATCCAGGAGGGCGTCGCCACCAGCCTGGGGCTGCAACCAAGCGGTATGGTGACAATTACCACGGCCACAACAGTCATGTACAAAACCCACCTGTTCCGGATACGGGTCGCCTTCCCGGAAGGGAACATGTCGTTTGAGGTGCAGGCAGCCGAGGTGCCGTATATGTTGCAGCCCTATGCGCGGCTCAAATGCCGTATCGGGCGCGACATACTGCAATTCGGCATACTGTGCCGTATATGTTGCAGCCCTATGCGCGGCTCAAATGCCGTATCGGGCGCGACATACTGCAATTCGGCATACTGAACTACGACGGGCCGACAAACACTTTTTCCCTGAAGTTTTAAGGATTGCCATATGGATGACAAGACAACAGGACGTACCGACGAACCGCCCGTCAACCGGCTTGATATACTCTTTTTAATCCGGTCATATAACCGCAAGGAAATCAGCTATGAGGAATGGCTGTGCTTAAGCCGGGCATGGGCTGAAGCGATGATGCGTCAGTACGGGCCGGTTTGTCCGCAAACTGAAGCAGCAACGGGTTAATATGAATGCCATCGCGGTCAACGCCTAAAAAGTAGTTTTTGAGGTACGTTTTTCCTCAAGAATGTTCGGGTGACTACGCAGAGCTGGGACCCAGCAGTCAAAGTTCCCCTGGATGATAGTGGGCTGCAATTTATTGGAGATTATCAGGGACTCACTGCGGATAATTTTTTCGTCCACCCGGTGTGGAATGATACACGAACCGGCGCACAAGAAATGTTCACAGCAGCCATTCCTAGTTCGCAACCACTAGGATGAGCAAGGCGAGCAGGACTGGTGGAGGCCCAACAGTGGGGAGCAACTGTGCTGCACGTGCCCCTCCGCGAGCCAGTGGTCAAGCTCTCTGAGCCCATTGGTCGTCGTTGCAAAGGTCCGGATCGCTTTCTCGATGGTCCCTTTCGACCCGGTCAGGAGCCGACAGCCTACCACCGTTTTCTGATGCACATCCAAACCACAACAGCGTTCATACACGACTTGCATTCGCTCTCTCCTTTCAGGAACAGCTTCTGCTTGTGAGACAGAGTCATCAAGTGGAGCGGAGAGAGGTGCGGGAGAAAAACACACAAGCGCCTTCACGTGCTCCCCTGCATCACACGGGGAGACACTTATCTCTTCGGAACGCACCAGGATCAGCTTCGAACTCGGGTTCTTTGACACCATCCTTCAACGATCTCGTCTCGCCGCTCTGCTGGATTCTACCCCATTTTCATCTCTCATATTGAATCCCTTCTCCAGAAGTGGCTCCACCCATGCAACTTCTGGATGGATCGAACCTTGAACTCAAAATTCGATCCTTCAGGTCATTTACCATTACCATCTCCAGGTGTTGGTGGTATATTCACTCAAAGGGTGGTCAGATGTTGAACTGAAGAGTGGGAAATTGATCTGAATCATGGGAATCGGCGTAGGAGGTGATCGTCTCCCCAATCCGCTCCAGAGTTGCCCCCTGCTTGTGCCCCGTGTACATTGAGGCAAGCCCAGGTGCGTGTAAAAATCTCTCACACGCTTACAGATCAGCTTCATAGGCTAGCCGAAGCGATGAGAGAAAGAGCAACCGCTGGCTTGCAATTTCCGTTCAGATGTGTTATATTGCTTGCATGAGCAAGCAATATAACACATCTGAACAGTCAGAGGAACAGCAAAAGACGAGAGAACGCATCATCACCGCAGCCTCGAAGGTACTCGCAGAGAAGGGATATGACGCGACAACGCTGAGGGAAATCTCACGCGAAGCCCAGGCTGCACCAGGGCTGGTGCATTATTACTTTGGTGGCAAGGATCAGTTGCTCGTTGAGGCGCTGCAAGCAGCTGGTCGGCATTTCCATCAAAGAATGCAACACCTTGTCCAGCATGTGCCTGGCGATCAGGCTCTCGACGCGGTATTGACCCAACTCTATGAACGTGTTGGGCAGGAACCTGAGGTGTATCGCCTGCGCTACGAGTCGTTCTCCCTTGGTTTACACAATCCCATCATTGCACCTGGGGTGCGAGAACGGCTTGCACAGCGACGGGAGGAGATTGGCGAAGTCATGGCAAAGGTCTTGGAGAACCCGCAGAGGACAGAAGGCGCGCAGCCTTCATCTCTCGATCCAACGGCCCTGGCTGCTCTTCTGCTCTCTCTTTTCGATGGACTGGCATTGCAAAAGATTCTCGACCCGACGTTCGATCTTGGTGCTTCGTATCACTTGCTTGCGCACATGTTGCATCGTTTGTTCTCTCCCGATGAATGAGAGCTCTTTTTTGACGAAGAATCGCTTCTTTGTTCCATCAGGAGCATCCTTCTCCCTGTGAATTCGTGACGAAGCACAGATGATGCAACTCGCACTGTGGCAGAACAGCAGGAAAGACCTCATCACGATGACGGTTTTGACCGCTTCTCCGGGTTCTTGAAAGGTGTTTGTATCGTTGCTTGTTCGAGCAAACAAGACAAGAGAAGAATTGAGCCTGCTCAATCAAGCCTCTGTTGCTCCTCCTCCGCAACAGTTGGCTGAGCTGATGGCTCGCTATGACACAGAGGTTGTTTCTTAACTGGTTTTTTTACCTTGTATTGCTTGCTTGAGCAATACAGGAAGTGTCACAGAAAGGATGAATCCCATGAGCACTCTACCTCCTTCTTCTCCCAGAACTCGAAGAGAGTCTTTCGCCGATGGCTTGACCGTGCGCGTCGACGAGCGAGGGAGCGGTCGTCCCATTCTCGTCTTGCATGGTGGTGGCGGGCCGCAGACCGTGTCTGGCTTCGCTGCGGCAGTAGCAGAGCGTGCATACGTGCTCACGCCGATCCACCCCGGCTTTGGGGGCGAGCCGCGTCCTGAGTGGTTCAACAGCATCGATGATCTCGCCCTCACCTACCTCGAACTCCTCGAACGGCTTGACCTACGGGATGTCATGGTTGTCGGATTCTCGATTGGGGGCTGGATTGCAGCCGAGCTTGCCTTGCGAGACACCACGCGCCTTAGCAGCATTGTCCTCGTTGATGCAGTCGGCATCCAGGTCGAGGGTCACGAGATCGCTGATGTGTTCCCCCTGACTCCTGACGAGTTGTCAGCACTGAGTTACCACAACCCGGCTGCCTTCCGCATTGACCGCACCACCCTCAGCCCTGACCAGGTCGCAGCGATGGCAGCGAACTTCCAGGCGCTTGGGGTTTACGGGCGAGAGCTGGGGATGCACGATCTGAAGTTGCGCCGCCGACTTGGTCGCGTGAGGATTCCGGCCCTCGTGGTCTGGGGCGAGAGCGATGGCGTCGTGGACCCTGACTATGGGCGTGCCTACGCCCAAGCGTTGCCCAACGCTCGCTTCAAACTCATCCCAGAAGCTGGCCACGTCCCGCAGATCGAGCAGCCTGAGCGCTTGCTCACACTTGTGTGGGAGTTCGCGGATAGCATTACGGCTGCGCCGCCAGTCGCAGGATCGTTCGAGGAACGTTGACCCTCACGCGCTCATCATGGGAAGGAATCCTGTTCTGTTGCTCGACGCGTGGGAACCTGATTTCTGCACACAAAGCCTGTGAAGCAAACGCTCCTCCAGGCACTCATCCATGCTGGTTTGGCGGCTGCCTACGACCTCGCGGTTGTCTGGCAGCCGCCGTGCCAACAACCCTTTCACCTTCCCTCCTCTTGCACCAGGTCGGTTTGTCGTAGGAAACGCGCAGGGAGTTGGCCCAACTCATCTCCAGGAAGCGTGATGATGGACAGACGGTTTTCCGCGTTCGGCACAATGATGCGATTCCACGAAGTTTGATGGGGTTTCGGGCCTCGCACAGGCTGGATCCTCCTTCTTTCTTCTTGAGGTTACATGCTCCCACCATACTCTTTTATACCTCTGAGTGCTCGTGTGTAACCCAAAAGCGTTTGAGTTCTTGTGCAGCGGTTTTGGTTCGCAAAGAGGTTTTCGTGTCGGTTCGTATCGTCCAGTTAGCAGGAGTACCTCCTCGGGCTAACCAAGGAAGCGTTACGTACGCTTTTCAAGAGACGCTTTGTAGGTGTTTATCCAGTTCTTCACCTTCACAGGCAGTGCTCCCAGCCATACTGGATCCGCTAGATGAGCAGGAAGATCCATTGTACGAACTAGCCTTGCATAGGTCAGGAGCTTTGCCATCCTGACAAAAAGTGGGAGATGGGCAAGGAGATCATCCTCAAGTGGATACTGCTGGCAATAGCCGCGGACAAATGCTCGGAATGATCTCGTGCTCAAATCGATACTGTCGCTAAAAAGGTCCCTGAGTGCCCAAGCGATATCGGCGACGTACCAAGAGTGTTGCAGTCATCAAAGTCTCCTGTGGTTGTGAGAATGAGGTATGCCTCCTGTCTGTGCTCTTATGCTCTCACTACACGCGGATCAGGTCGAGGTCACCTTCTCCCATTGACAAACTAATTATATTAGCTTATAATTATAATGAATTAGTAATAAGGCTATGTATATTAGTAAAAAGGAGACAGCAAACCATGAAAGTCACAGCTTCCAGCAAGAACCTTTTCCAATTGACCCGCTTAGTTGCCTTCAATTGCTACCTGATACGCGAGGACGATGGCTTTACGTTAATCGACACCAACATGAGCGGCCAGGCTCAGGCGATCGTGCAGGAGGCCAGCAAGCTGGGTCTCCCGATTGTACGCATCCTGCTGACGCATGCCCATGTCGATCATGTTGGCTCACTCGACGCGCTCCATGACGCCTTGCCGAATGTCCAGGTTGCTATCAGCGAGCGAGACGCGCGTTTTCTGTCCGGTGATAAGAGCCTTGATCCTTCTGAGCCGCAGGTACGCCTGCGCGGAGGCTATCCCGTCTGCAAGACGAAGCCGGCGCTCCTACTGCACGAAGGAGATCACATCGGCTCACTCGAAGTGATTGCCACACCAGGACATACACCAGGCCACATCGCTTTTCTCGATACCAGGGATCGCGCGGTGATCGCAGGCGATGCCTTCCAGACGCAGGGCGGCGTTGCCGTTTCGGGAACGTTCGAATGGCTCTTCCCCCTGCCGGCGCTCGCTACCTGGCATAAAGGGTTGGCTCTGGAGAGCGCACGCAAATTGCTGGCGCTCCAGCCTTCGCTGCTGGCGGTAGGACATGGGCGCGTGGTCAGCAATCCACAGCCTGCGATGGAGCGCGCCATCCATGTCATGGAACGCTCACTGGCGAATGAAGAAGGGAAAAAGCCGCATGTCGCATAGAGCGGGACTGGACAGGTCGACCGTCGTGGAGGCTGCGGCAAGGCTGGTAGATGAGGAGGGAATCGAACAACTCACGCTTGGCCGCCTTGCCGAGCGTTTAGGCGTTCGCACCCCCTCCTTGTACAACCACGTAGCCGGACTCCCCGGACTCAAACACGACCTGGCACTTTACTGCCTGCACGACGTCTATGACCGCGTCACACGCGCAGCCATCGGGAAATCACGGGCAGAGGCCATCTTCGCTTTCGCCAATACCTACCTGTCCTATGCGCGAGAGACACCTGGGCGCTACGCCCTCACTCTGGCACCCGATCCTGACGACCAGGAAGTGCATATGCTGGCAAACCAGCTCGTCGATGTCGCTCGGGCCATCCTCGCGCCTTACCATCTAAGCGAAGAAGACGCCATCCATGCTATTCGCGGCCTGCGTAGCATCGTCCACGGCTTCATTTTACTGGAAGAGGCTTCCGGCTTCCGCATGCCAGTAAATCTCGATGCCAGTTTCCACTGGCTTATGAACCTGTTTATAACCGGACTTGAAAGGAATGCATAGGGATGTTTCTCACAGTGCTCAAAAACGCAAACCTGGCATTGGCCTTTTTCCTGGAACTGGCTGTCCTGGCTGCGCTTGGATATTGGGGCTTCTCTACTGGACAGGGAACGCTCGCCAGGATCGGGCTCGGCATTGGTATTCCGGCGGTGGCTGTGGTGATATGGGCCCTCTTCGGCTCGCCGCAAGCGGCGTGGCGGCTGGAAGGTCCCTGGTTCTTGATCTTGCGAGTGGTCTTCTTCGGCTCAGCCGCTGTAGCCCTCTTTGCCGCTTCCCAGCGCGTCCTGGGTGTGGTATTCACGCTGGTCTTTGTAGTCAATCTCGCCCTGATCTACGCGTGGGGGCAGTAACAAGAGCGAGTTTGTACATGCGTTGAAACACATCCAGGACAATCTTTCTCGTTGGCAAGACAGGATCATTTTACTCCAAGTTCATCAGAGGCGATCCCACAAGCTCTTAGGGATACCGAACAGCTGGGTCGGGCTGTGTGAGGTCCGGCAGATGGGAACCCCACAGGTGGAATTCAATGGCCCCCTGGTTGGCAAAACAGAGCAGGCCCGCCGCCGTGTCGAGCAGTGGCAAAGGAACCGGGTGGCTCACCGTCTTGGGTTGGTATGACGCCCGCCGGAGCCAATCGGGTGCATCCTCTGGACAGTCACGAAGGTAGTAGGAAGCTCCCTCAATCCCTTGCGGGTACACGCGCAGTGTGACCGGGCGATCCTTGAGAAAAGGGAGTGCGACCGGAGCGATCTGGCGGTAGTAGTGGAGCACCTCTCCTTTGGTGAACTCTGCCTGCGGCCAGTACACTTTCTCCAGGTCACGCACCTGGACGCTCTGGTCTCCGAGTTGCCACGTTTCCGAAGAGGCGTTCATTCGGGCATCCTTCTCCCTTTTGTTCGTGCTATGACGGATTTGACCGTTCTACATTGGGAAATCAAAGCGCTCGCTCACAGGCTTGCACATTCCACCCATCCTATTGTACCATTGACGCTGTCGACCCTTGCTGCTAGGGCACCATGAGAAACGGCAACCCGAAGCATCCTGTTTGCTCGCGAACCGCCCGCGCGGAATGTCAGGGAGATCGAAGCCTTGCAATGGCAGCGAGAAGCGTTTCCTGCACCTGTCGGAGGGCAGCATCATCCGGGTACCGTTGTCTGGGCCAAAAGAAGCCTTTGAGGCCGTCCTTGCGATGGCGAGGCACGAGGTGGATATGCACATGGGGAACGCTTTGACTGACGTGGTTGTTGATGGCCACAAAGGTTCCATCGGCGGCTAAGCCCTCTTCAATAGCCCGTTCCAGCAGTTGTGCATTTTGGAACAAAGGCCCGACCAGGGGAGAGGGAAGATCGGCGAGTGTCTCGTAATGCGCCTTGGGCACGAGCAGGCAGTGGCCGGGGAAAAGAGGCCTGCGATCCAAAAAGGCCAGGGAGAGGCTGTCTTCAAAGACCAGAGAGGCTTGTTCCTCCCCGCGGATGATGCGACAGAACACGCACGTTGTGCTCTCGTGTGGTCGGTTTCCCTGAACATCTGGCATCTGTCCCCTCTTTCGTGAAGAACGCTCATGCGTTCGCAGCAAAAGGTCGCCCGGCGCTCTCCGTGTTGATGCGTCTTTTCGCCTTGCATTCGTTATAATAATACGACAGGTTGGATGAGAGCATCAGGGTGCCGATGGGAACCACCCAAGCCAATGTGAGGATTCCTGAATGGAGGCGGAAGCACACTGGCCGGGCGAACGAAGCTCTTGCTCAATTCGATCAGGAAAAAGGAGGACACCCCGTGGAATTTGCTCGCCTTGCGCACACCTTTGAGGAACTGGAAGGGACCAGCTCCCGCCTGACGTTGATCGAGCTGCTCACGCAGCTGTTTCGCTCGATCGAACGTCCAGAGGAGATCGAACAGGTCTGCTACCTGGTCCAGGGGAGAGTCGCGCCGTTTTTTGTGGCGCTGGAGATGGGGATGGCGGAGAAAAGCGTGGCCAGGTCTATAGCTCTGGCCTTTCACACCACGCCAGAGCACGTTGAGGCGCTCTATGCGACGCTCGGGGACCTGGGACTAGTTGCAGGGCAGGTGAGCAGCGAAGCAGGGAGTGTTCCCACGGTGCTCAGTATTGACGAAGTGTTTCTTGGCTTGAGATCCATCGCGCAGACGGCCGGCAAAGGAGCAATCGAACAAAAGAGTACGCGGCTGGCCGACTTGCTCACGCGCGTTGACAGCGTGTCCGCCAAATACGTGGTGCGCATTCTGCTGGGGAACTTGCGGCTGGGTATCGGCGACGCGACCGTGCTCGATGCGTTAGCGAAGGCCAGGTGGAACGATGCCAAGAAGCGCAAGCTGTTAGAGGGAGCCTACCACAAGACCTCGGACCTGGGGCTCATTGCCAGGACCGTCTTCGAACATTCTGGAGAAAAAGAGGCCGAGCGCGCGGTGGCGGCCCTGGATATTCAGGTCGGCAAACCGGTCCACTCGCAGCTCGCCGAGCGGCTCCCCAGCGCCGAGGCCATCATCGCCAAGATGGGGACGGTCGTGGCCCAGTACAAGTACGACGGCCTGCGCGCGCACAGATCCATAAGGATGGCGGGCAGGTGACCATCTTCTCACGCAGTCTGGAAGACCAGTCACACATGTTCCCCGAACTCATCGAGGGAACCCTGGGGCAGGTCAGGGCCGAGCTCGTCATCCTGGACGCCGAGGCCCTGGCGTACAATGCCACCTCGGAAGAATTCCTACCCTTCCAGGAGACGACTCGCAGGCGGCGCAAACACGGGATCGAGGCCATGGCCGAACAACTCCCGCTGAAAGCCTTCGTCTTTGACATTCTCTATAAAGACGGAGCATCGCTGCTGGATGTCCCGCTGGTGGACCGCCTCAAGGTCCTTGAAGAGACTCTTCAAGCTGACGACATCCTCATGCGCACTGCGAGCCACACCGTGAGCGATGCCCACACGCTCACGCTCCTCTTTGATGAAGCGATCAGTAAGGGATTGGAAGGCCTGGTGGTGAAAAAGCAGGAGAGCCGCTACGAAGCGGGCGCGCGGAATTTCACCTGGGTGAAGCTCAAGCGCCACTCGGCCGGGACCCTGAACGACACCATCGACTGTGTCCTGCTGGGCTATCTTTATGGCCGTGGCAAGCGCGCGGCGCTCGGGGCGGGTTCTCTACTGGTGGGGCTGTACGATCCGGAGCAGGACCAGTTCGTGACCGTGACCAAGATCGGTACGGGGCTCAGCGATGAACAATGGCGCAGTATCCGCGAGCGCACCAAAGGGCTAGAAGTCGATCACCGGCCCGCCCGTGTCTCCTCGCTCATCGAGCCGAGCGTGTGGGTCGAGCCGCAGCTCGTCCTCGAGGTGCTGGCCGACGAGATCACACGCTCGCCCACTCATACGGCTGGCAAAGTCGGGGCAGAGCCGGGCTATGCCCTGCGCTTTCCGCGGCTCGTCTCCTTCCGGGAGCGAGACAAGCAGCCGGAGGATGCCACGACGGTTCAGGAACTGATCGAACTGTACCAAAGCCAGGGCAGGAAATAAGCAGCGGCTGCCCCAGCTTCGCCTCCGCCTGAAGAGTGATTTTCTAGAGCTTCGTGTATCTGTTCGAGGCAGCGGAAGGCTCGCTGCTGTATCAGGATACGAGCGGACATTGGAGCGGCATCCTGCACAATCTGCGCCCAGATGTCGCTATCCTGGCTGCGGCTGGACGCGGCACCATCGATGGCGAACCCATTCAGGGCACCCTCGCCCAGTTCGTGGCGCGGCAGGCCGATTTGCTGCGGCCACGCCGCGTGATTCTGGATCATCATGACAACTGGCTGCCCGGCTTTTCGGTGCCCACTCGGCTTGCACCGATTCGCGAGGCGATGGCGCGCAGCGTGCCGCGGACCGAACTCGTCGAACTCGGCTACCTCTCCGGCTACCTGCTGTTCGATGGACTTCGGTGAGGGTGTGTTCTCTTCTGGACCTGTTCTTTGTCAGCAAGAGGGCAGAGCTGACCCATCCTCGGCTCCGCTGTGCCTGCCAGAGTTGCCTCCTGGCCTATTGCTCTGATACGATGCGGAAGAAGCGGCCAGGCGTGAGGAGTGAAAGAAAGATTTTATGTGGCAGAAATTCTGATTCTCATCAAGGTCTGGAAAATGCATGGTTATGACGATGTTTATGGCGCTTTCATGGCGATTCTTGGTCATACTAGCAACAAAGAGGACGAGGAGCAGCCGGTGGCGGTAGGATGGGAAACAGGGGCTGCTACCCAGATGGTCAGCTCTCACTTTCCGGCTGCTGCGAAGCAGCGCTGTTCTCACAGGCGACGACCGAAGGAGCACCGCACAGGAGCTGTATCATCCAAAGTGGACTGTCAAGCACGAGATGCCAGAGCGGTGTGGAACGTGCTTGTTCACTTTTCAAGAGGAGGTAAGCGAGGATGCGATGTCTTCTATAAAAAATAGGGAGTTCATACCGGTAAAACAGAGTGAGCACATACCAGGTAGATGGGGTGGCGATGTCGAAGTTCCTCGACTTTCGATGCGTGGACAACTGGTGTTGAATGTGCTCTGGTTTGCCCTCAATGCGCAATCGGCAGCGCTGTTGCCTATAGTCATTCCAGCCCAAATTGTGCTTTTTATCTCCTCTAGCCAGGTAGGCAGTGCGCAGCAGGTGTATTTTCTGAGCTGGCTCTTGATAGGAGCTTCGATCATTTCGTTATTTATGCCACCCATCATCGGGACCCTTTCTGATCAAACCCCCAGTGGCTTTGGGCGTCGACGCCCCTATATCGTGATCGGAGGTCTATTAGTGGTGCTGAGTACGCCTTTACTGGTAGATGCTGGAAGTATAGTGATCTTTCTGGTTGGACTTTCGCTTCTACTGGTAGGCAAGAGCATTCTAACCCCTGCATATCAAAGCCTGGTGCCGGATCGTGTGCCTGAGGAGCAGCGAGGCGAGGCTGCAGGGTACATAGGCACGATGACGCTCCTGGGGAATGTGGTGGGGCTGGGTCTTGCGGCATGGCTGCTTGGTGGGATGAGCCTGCATGCAAATAATATGAGCGTAATTCGCTCCAATGCAGGCATCTATTATGCAGTAACAGCCTTCCTCGTTCTGGTAGGCACGCTGGTGACAGCGCTTGGCGTGCATGAAACCCCAATGTTCAGACATCAGCGTGCATTTGCCAGGAAAAGAATGAAGACGCTGCTTGAGTTTACTTACCAGTTCCAGTGCGATTGGATAGATCCCTGGCGCAATGCCAATTTTACCATTGTGTTTCTGACACGAGCATCTCTTATGCTTGGGCTGTCACTGTTCATTACGTATATCGAGTACTATTTTGCACAGGTGCAGCATATTGCAAATTTTGTGCAAGTGACAGGCATGGTGGCAATCCTGGCGTTGGGGGGCGCAGTGGTGAGCGGACTGGCGTCGGGTATCCTGTCGGACCGTTTCAAGCGGCGGGTGCCCGTGGTATGTGTGGCAACGCTGTGTATGAGCTTGGCTGCGCTGGCATTCGTGATCTTCCCTGGCCATCTGATGACCTGGCTCTGGCCGTTAGGGGTGTTGTTTGGGTTGGGGTATGGGGCATATACGAGTGTGGACTGGGCCCTGTCCATTGATGTGCTGCCTTCATTAGAGAAAGCGGGGAAAGACCTGGGAGTATGGAATGCTTCGACGGCGCTCCCAGCGGTTGCAGCTCCCTTGCTGGGCAGCCTGGTGATCAATGTCGCAGCAGGAGCCGAGCAGACAGTGCTGGGCTACCAGATGGTTTTTGGGATGGCGGCGCTGTTCTTTCTGCTTGCAGCAGTTGGGATAGTCTTCGTGAAGAAGTGAGTCGACTCATTCTCCCAGCATAAGTTCTGCGAAGCTCCCCACAGCTAATTCTTATCCCTGGCTCGCACACATCTGGTTCTGCCAGAGTCCATCTCAAAGGGACTGCTTGAGAGCCTCCACAGCAATCTCGATCTTGATCGTATCGCTCACGAGAAAGCCATCAGCTTCCAATGCCATGTTCCAGGTCAGTCCGAAGTCTTTGCGGTTGATCGAGGTCCTGGCCTCGAACTCGATGGCCTCCTGGCCGCCAGGACCCTTCCCACGTTCCGTAAGCCTGGTGTCTAGCACCACCTCGCGGGCGACCCCGCGAATCGTCAGGTCTCCAACCACCTGCGCCCGGTCGCTACCCATCAACTCAACGCGGGTGCTCTTAAACGTGATCGTCGGATACTTCTCGACGTCCAGGAAGTCGGGGGACTTCAGGTAATTGTCTCGATACTGCACTCCTGAATACAAGTTGGATGTATCGATCTCCACTTCTACCGATGAAGAAACCGGATTAGCCTCGTCGAGGATAATGGTGCCTCGCACGCTCTTGAAGTGACCCTTGATCGTGGTAAACATCATGTGCTTGCTAGAGAACTTGACGTGTGCTTGCCTGGGGTCGATCTGCCAGACACTGCGCGTTGCCGCTCCTGCCTCGTTGTACATCGTCATGTCACAACCTCCCTTAGGAATGAACCCTCAAGGTTCTGTTTGTATAGAAAGAACACAAATAGAGGCAATCATTACAAATCATCTATGTATTCCGATACTTCAATATTTCCCGATACTTTAGACATGTCATATGCGTGAGAGTACAGGAATCCCAGCGTCACTAGTACAACAGAGCCTTCCTGGCTGCCCCAGAGGTCTTCCAGAAGAGAATTTTCTACTCTGGTACTACTATGAGAAAGAAGTGCCATGAAAGCGTCATGAACATCGTCATGAATGGGAAGTGCCTCCGCGCGAAACCACATTGTTCGATGGCCTGAAACGGACAATCATAGGCTAACTCAGCACTTTGCTCTCCGCACTTCTAAAAGCAAATTCAACCCGCTTTTCACCTGTTCGCATCATCTTTCTTATAGGTCCAACTTGCCATTGAGAACGGGGTGCTTGAGAAACCCCCGGTGGCCCACAGCACAACGCGGTCACTGCCCCCTGTTTGATACCACTTCTGAAGCCAGAGCAGTGAAACGATTTCCTCAGAGGTGAAGCCACAGCCGGCAAGTCTCTCCAGATCCGTCTCGATCGTCTCCAGGTGCGTTGCCATTTTACTCTGGTTATTCGCATGGATGTGTATGTTCATCATCGTGTCCTTTCCACTGAAGAGGTCAAGTGAAAAGGGAGTCCCAATCCGCTCGGAGGGGCGACCTTTAAAGATACTCCTCGGATGTTGTTGGATAGCCTTGTAAAGGGACTTCAAAACACTTTTCACACAGTTTCTGACTTCTTAATACTGCACCTCGTCAAATGATATCTCCCCTTCTAGTATGACCAGGCCACGTCACGAAAATGTTATGGGTATCGTCATGAACGAGAGGCTCTTTGGTGAGGCAATGGTTGCGTTTTGTCTGGAGAGTAAGATTCTTTATGAGAGAGATTAGTATCTTTATAAACAATGGCTTTTTCATTCGCTCAACAGAGCGATCGATCACTTGGCAACACGCATGGGGAAGATCTGCTCCGCCGATGCGGAACTGGTCCTTACCTCTCTTGTATATATAAAAGGGTCTATTTATGGGTCTGTTACGTTTGGCCGTGCTGGGCACTCCTGAAGTGTATCATGACGGGAACCGCCTCACATTTTCCTTGCGCAAGGCGCTGGCCTTGCTGCTCTACCTGGCCGTCGATGGAGACATGCATCTGCGCAGCAAGCTGGCCGCCTTCCTGTGGCCCGACAGTGAACCCCACGATGCCCGCACCGCCTTGCGCAATAGCATTGCCCTGCTGCGCAGTCTGCTCGAGGACCCCAGCGCCTCGCCTGCTCCGCACCCCCATGTGCTCAGTCAACGCGATCTGCTCGGCCTGAACCCTCTTGCCCTGCTGGAGCTCGACCTGGACATCGTGCAGCATGCCTACCAGCAGGCGCAGGTGCTCTCCGCCTCCCCCTCCCCTGAGCAGCGCGCAACCCTGGTCGCGCATCTCCAGCGCGCTCTGGCCCTGGTGCGCGGTCCCTTCCTCGACGGCTTCTGGCTGCGCGAAGAATCCCCTTTTGACGAATGGCACCAACAGCAGCAGCACTACTGGCAAGTGCGCCTGCACTGGCTCTTTGATCGCCTCTCCTCCTTGCACGAGGCTGCCGGGGAGCATGAGCAGGCCATTGCCACCCTCACGCGCTGGCTGGCGCTCGATCCGCTCACCGAGGAGATCTATCGGCGCCTCATGCGCGTGCAGCTGGCGCAAGGCGAGCTGAGCAGCGCCTTGCAGGTCTACGCCAGTTGCCGGGTGCGGCTGGCCGAGGAGTTGCAAGTCAAGCCATCGGCGGAGACCATCGCCCTGGCCGAGCACATTCGCGCCACCCAGGCGCGCCAGCGCAGGAACGCCCCTGCCCGCACAGGCAAGGTCCCTGCGCAGAGCCGCCCGCCCAGCGAGCTGGCGGCGCCGCTGGTGGGGCGAGCCGCCGCCTTCAGCCAGCTGGTGGGGAGCTTTCAGCAGGCGTGCCAGGGGGAGCCGCAGGCAGTGCTGGTGGTGGGAGAGGCTGGCATGGGCAAAACGCGGCTGGCACGGGAGTTTGTGGCCTGGGCGCAGGCGCAGGGGGCCGAGGTGCTGTGCGGGAGCGCCTTCGAGATGGGGGGACGGCTGCCTTATCAGCCCTTGGTGGAGGCGATCAGGCCGAGGCTGGAGGAGGAAAACGCGCCAGAGGACCTGCTGGAGGACGTGTGGCTGGCAGAGTTGTCACGCATCCTGCCGGAGCTGCGAGTGCGCTACCCGGACCTGGGGCTGGCCACCGAGGAGGAGTTGACGGCCAAGGTGCGACTGTTTGAGGCTGTGGCACGGCTCTTCGCGCGGCTAGCCCAGGGAGGGCCGCTGGTGCTGTTCGTGGATGATCTTCACTGGGTAGATGGGGCCTCCCTGGACCTGGTACGCTACCTGGCGCGGAGCTGGAAGGAGCAGAGCCTGCGCATCGTGCTGCTGGCGACGGTGGGGAGTGAAAGGCTCAAGCTGCACGCGGCGCTGGCAGCGGGGTTAGCCGACCTGGGACGGGAGCTGCCGGTGAGGCAGGTGGTCTTACAGGCGCTGAGCCGGAGGGAGACCATCCAATTGATTGGGGCCGTGGTTGGGGGGAGTGAGGCAGGCAGCAGAAGTGAGGCGGCGAGTGAGGCTGGAGCGGCAGGGCCAGGAAGTGTGTCGGAGCCGCCGCTGGTGGCGTTGGGCAACTATCTGTATGCGCACACTGGTGGGCAGCCGTTTTACCTACTGGAGACGCTCAAGAAGTTGCGAGAGCGGGAGTGGCTGGTACCGCGGCTGGTGACTGATGGGTCCTGGAAGCTGGAGCCAGCAGTACACATGGTAGCGGCCCTGGCCCAGGAGCAGACGAGGCGCGAGTTGTTGCCCTCCTCGGTGCGCGCGATGATCCTGGCGCGGCTCTCGCAGCTGTCGAGAGCCGCGCGACAGGTGGTGATGGCCAGTGCGGTGCTGGGGACGCAGGCAAGCGCGCTGCACCTGTGGCAGGTGACCGAGGTGGGGGTACAGGTAGGGGTAGAGGCGCTGGAGGAGGCGGTGGGCAGTGGGCTGCTGCGAGAGGAGGAGGCGGGGGGAGGGCAGGGGAGCAGCTATGGCTTCGCACATGAGCTGATCCGGGAAGTGGTATATAACGAACTGAGCGAAGCGCGGCGGCGGGTGTTGCACCAGCGGGCATTAGGGTTGGCGCAACGGGAGGGGGCGCGGGTCTCGGAGCTGGCGTATCACGCGCTGGCGGCTGGGGAAGGGGAGGCAGCGTATCGTTACAGTGTGCAGGCAGGGGATGAGGCCATGGCAGTGTTTGCGGTGCAGGATGCGATCGTGCACTACGAACATGGGCGTACGTTGCTGCATGAGCGGGTGCAGCAGGCGATGCTGGAGCTGTTCCAAAGCAAGAGCCTGCCGTCGATCACGGTGCAGGAGATAGCAGAGCGAGCGCGGGTGGATCGCGGGAGCTATCCGGAAGTGGAACACCTGTACGTGAGTCTGGGGCGGGGGTATGCGTACCTGAATGCATGGGAGCAGGCGCAAGAGGCCTATGAGGAGCTGTTAGCGTATGCGCAGCACCACCACCTGCCCGGGCTGGTGAGCATGACGCTGAACCGGCTAGCGATCCTGGCGGTGCAGCAGTCCTACGACAAGCAGCAGGTGAGCACGCTGCTGGAGAAGGCCTGGGAGATAGCGCAGGCGAGTCAGGATGAGAAGGCGCTGGCGGAAACAGAATGGAATCAGGCGCAGGTGGCAGCGATCTTGGGGGAGGACCCAACGCGGGCCTTTCCGCTGGGAGAGCATGCGCTGTCTCTGGCACGGGCCAGCAACGACAAGGAACTGGAAGCCAGAAGTCTCTCCTCCCTGGGATACATCCATCTGAATGTAGGAGACTTTGTGGAAGCTATGCGTTCTCTAGAAGGCGCTCTGGCGCTATATGCGGAGCTGGGAAGCGAGCCAAGCGCGTCGGGAGAGCTGAGCGTGCCATCCTTTATCCTGGGTGCACCGCCCACCCAACCTTTGACGAATCGGGCAGCGGAAGCCGTGTGCTGGGGGCTGCTGGCGCAGGCGCAAGTGCATGATGGGCAGGTGCATCACAGCCTGCGCAGTGGTCACATGGCGCTGGCGCTGGCGAAAGAGATTAAGAACGTCTGGGTACAAGTCAACAGTACGCTCTGCCTCACGTATGGCTTGTTGGAGGGGGGAGCCTACGAAGAGGCGCTTGTGCTCATGCAGCAGGCGGTCGCGCTGGCACGAAGCCTGCCGCTGCGGGTAAACTTCCAGGGGGTTCTCATTGGCCTGGGGAGTGTCTATCACGCCTTGCAACAGTGGGAAGAGGCGCGCAGGACGCTGGAGGAGGCAGAAGCGGTAGCAGAGAGGTTAGAGCTGGGGCTCGTGCGGGTGGCCGCCCTGTCGCAGTTGTGCATGAACTGTGCTCAGGCAGGAGAGTGGGAAGCAGCCTTCCGGTATGCGATGAAGGCCATGGCTCTGCGCAGGAGCCATGAGGTGAAATTGATCGCGCTGGATTTCTATAGTCAGTATGAAACGGAGGCGTTGCTGCGTGGGGGGGAAGAGAGGCAGGCGAGAGCAGAAGTGCAGCGACTGGGGAACCGTCTGGGGTCTTACCGGCGCTTCCGCATTCCCTACCTGAGGTCGAGGGCTGTGCTGGCGGCGTGGGATGGGCGCAGTGAGCAGGTAATCGAGCACTTGCGGGAGGCAGCAGGGCTGGCGGCAGACATCGGGGTGCCAGCAGAAGGCTGGCAGATCCAGGCGATGTTAGGGAGGTTGTACGCAGCAGGAGGCGAAGCTGAGCAAGCGGGCGCTGCCTGGGCATCGGCGGCAACGCTCATCGGTGGCTTGGCGGAGGGCATCGGGAATGAGACGCTGCGGACGCGCTTTCTGGCTGCGCCGCAGATTCAACAGGTGTTGCAGCAAGCCCAAGGTGAGACCTCCCCAATTCGGAAAGATCATGCGGAGCAGAGCGGACGTTGACGTAAGCGAACTAGAAACGAGAAAGGAGTCGGACAACGATGAATTACACTAGTGTTCAGGTCGGTAGTAGAGTATATGTGATCGCTTCCGGTCCCTTCAAGGGCCTGCGAGGGACTGTGCAAAGCGTTGATGCCATTCCTTCCTTCGACGAATCGTGTTATTTCTATCTGGTGAAGTTAGAAAGGTCATATATTCCGGACCCGGTGTGGTTTCAACATGAAGAAGTCGAGGTCATTGCTGGAGAGGCGATCGCCTCCTCTTTTGGAGTAGGACCAGTTCAAGTGCATGAATGATACCCCGGGATATCAGGTAGGAGATTGACTGGGTGAAGGCAAGTGGCATGCAAGGCACAAAAGAGGGCCCGCTCTCTAGTGTAGCAATGGAGAAAGAGGTGCGGACATGCCTCGTGCATGACCACCGACTTGAGAAATGATACTGTCATGCCTACAAGCGGCCAAGAGTTAACGGAGTGTATGCTCACTATGGGCTGTTTCTCTGGCCTCTTTGCCCACTGCCCAGTGCAGCTCCTCAGGAATCACAATCGTGTATGCCACCCACGCTTTCCCTTGTTGGCTTTCCTGGTTAAAATGCAAGCTTGGTATGTCAGCCACTTGCACCTGCTGAAAGTCTCGATGCCTCAACCGCAAGTTCCCCGCATCAACATTCCGTAGTCCTCGTCCCATTGTCCAAGGACGACTCGTCCTGGGCCAATCTTTCATAAATGTAGTCTCGCGCGGAGACGCTTCCCGTTTATGACGATGCTCATGACGCTTTCATGGCGCACCTTCATCATACTAGCAGCAGAGAGGACGAGGTGCTGCCTCCACAGCTCAGAGATTGCAGGTTGGACAGACAGCGTGGTCGCCAACCTGCAACTGCGGGCGTAGAGAATTACGAAACAGTCAAATCGAGAAAGGAGCGGCATTCCCCCTGTGCTTGAAAGCAGGGGACTCCTGCCGCAGCTAGTTGAACAATGTTACAGAGCATTTCTTTACAACGTCACCGGTTCACGATTGTGCATGTTTTGAGCTACCCGATCGTGTGGCTGGGCTTGATTGTCGTGCTGGCAACACCTGCTCTCGTTCTGGGAACCATTTGGGCCTTCTATACCATCACTCCTGATCCCGCTGATGTGTTTATGCAATCGGTGGCCAAGCGCGATGGTGGGCTAGGCTGGCACCAGCTCTGTCCGGCACTGCAGGCACAGGTACCACTCTCGGAACTCGCCAGCCAGGCAGAGAAGCAGCACATCGCTGAGTCCAGACAAGGCATGATGTTTACGGTAGACTTTGTTGGGGCCAATGCGCGATCGCAGGGTGGGCAAATCCGCGTGTACACCCTCACGATGCACCAACCCCATAGGCCGGTTGAGCAGCGAACGTACATCGTGTATACGCAGGCCAGCGGCTGTGTCGAGGATGTCAAGAACTTTTAGTTCCTGGCAAGTGGGCATAATGATGTCGTTACATCGAGATGTATGTCCCGCAACTATGACACCGTTTCCTTAGAAATAGAAAGGAACCGTTCCCTCACCTGCACCTGTGAGCGCAGGATACCGTGAGTGAGCGTATAAAACGATGGCACACCTAGATTACGACGACAACAACATCACGCATGCACCAGGTAGGGCACCTTCCTTGACAGGACCAAGCCAGCATGGCCGTAGAATGCCCGTGACAAACTGTTCTTCTGCGCTTCCAGGCAGCGTGTGGCGGCTCGGACACCGTGAACACGCCAGGCTTAGTAGATTGAGCAAATTTCTGGTGGTAGGTGGGACAGGGGTGCTGGTGAACAGCCTTGCTCTGCTCATTCTTTTCCAGTGGGTGCATCTGCACCTGGTTTTCGCCTCGGCTCTGGCGACAGAGCTGGCGATCGTCAACAACTTCTGCTGGAATGACCACTGGACGTTCAGGCGCCCACAGTTTTCTTTAAGCCGCTTTGTCAAGTTCAACCTAGTGTCGCTGGCTGGCCTGGCCATCACCGTCTGTATCCTGTGGATCCTAGTCAATCACCTGGGCCTCTACTACCTGGCAGCAAACCTGCTGGGCATCGCTCTGGCGACTGCCTGGAACTTCGCGGCGAACTCGTTCTGGACATGGGGGGGTGCGCGATGAACGTGGGCTTAGCCGTGCTTGCTGTCAGTCATGCTGTGGTGACGTTTCTGCTCTTCTGTGCGGTGGCGCTGTCCATCCTGCTGACTATCCAGTCGGTCTATACCCTCTACATCATGTTGTATACGTGGGACCGGCCAGAAGCCTCACAGAGGGCTAAAGCGCCTACACGCTTTCTGCCACCCAGGAGGTCTTTCAGCGTGATGCTGCCTGCCCGCCATGAAGAGGAGGTGATCCAGACGACCATCGAGCGGGTGGTGCGAGCAAACTACCCCCTGTCCCTGTTGGAAGTAGTGGTGATCTGCTCAATCGACGACACCGGCACGATCGCCAAGGCACAGAAGAAGATCGCGCAGTTGCGCCGCCAGGGAGTAGAGAACGTGCGCGTGGTCGCCTTCAAGACCGAACCCATCAACAAGCCGCATGGCCTCAACGTAGGCCTGAAAACCACCCGCAACGAGGTAGTGACCATTTTCGATGCCGAGGACGACATTCACCCGGAGATCTTCAATGTGGTCAACACCGTGCTGCTGGACGAGCAGGTCGCTGTCGTCCAGTGCGGGGTGCAGCTCATGAACTACCAGTCCAGTTGGTACTCAGCCCTCAACGTGCTGGAATACTTCTTCTGGTTCAAGAGCCGTCTGCACTACCATGCAAGGCTGGGCATGACCCCGCTAGGAGGTAACACCGTTTTCTTCACGCGTGAGGTGCTCCAGCGCGTAGGTGGCTGGGATGAGCGGAACCTGACAGAAGATGCTGACATCGGCATCCGCATCAGTCGCCTGGGCGAGGCGATCCGTGTTGTCTACGACGACCGCTACGTCACACGCGAAGAGACGCCGCCCACGCTTGGCCAGTTCATCAAGCAGCGCACGCGCTGGAGCCAAGGGTTCTTGCAGACACTGCTCAAAGGAGAGTGGAAGCAGCTATCCACGCCGGGGCAGCGGCTGATGGCTGTCTACACGCTGGGGTTTCCCGCCGCCCAGGCTGTGCTTGGGTTCTACATCATCGTCTCGGTGCTCATGATGTTCACCTTGAAAACGCCGGTGCTTATTGCCATAACGCTGGACCTGCCTTTCTACTTGCTGGCGGCCCACTTCACCCTGAGTGTTATCGGCCTCTACGAGTTCACTGCTGCGCACGGGATGAAGCCGACCTGGAAGACGCCGCTGGTGATGGCCCTGGGCTATATACCTTATCAGTGGGTCCTGGCTTATGCGTCGATGCGCGCGACAATGCGACATTTGCGAGGCGTGAATAACTGGGAGAAGACCCAGCACGTGGGAGCACACCGCCAGGCTGGCGAGACCGGAGCGACAGCCTCGCCTCAAGAACGTGCTGGCGACGAAACTACGCAATTTGCACACCGCCAGGCTGGAGAAATCGAAGCGACAGCCTCGCGCACCTAAGGAGGAAAAGATGCACGTCATGCAGGATGGAACAATGTCAGTCCAACAACCGAGAGGTGTAGGCCAGAAAGAACGCCTCAAGCAGGAGTTGTCAGCACAAATGGGCGATCACCTGACCGTGTTTGGCCGCTTCCTGCTGCTGGTCTCGCTGCTCACGGGGGCGATCTCGCATGGCTATCACATGTTCCTCTACCCGCTCTACATTACGGATGAAGGCATCTACATGCAGCAGGCGTGGTCGATTTTGCGCGAGGGTACGCTCTCTCCCTATACCTATTCCTATGACCATGCGCCTGCGGGCTGGCTGGTCATTGCTGGCTGGGTGAGCATCCTACCTCGCCAGTTCCAGACCTTCGGCGACGCGATTAACACGGGTCGTGTCCTGATGCTGCTGGTACACCTGGCAAGTGTCTTCTTGCTCTTCCAGGTTACACGCCGCCTCTCGGGGGGTCTCACCGCAGCAGTGGTGGCCTGCTTCCTCTTCAATCTCTCGCCACTTGCCGTCTACTACCAGCGACAGGTGCTCCTGGATAACCTGATGGTCTTCTGGCTGCTGCTGAGCCTCTACCTGGCGACCAGCGAGGATCAACGCATTCTCACCCCACTGCTCAGCGGTCTGGCCCTGGGGGTCAGCGTGGTGACGAAAGAAAACGCCATCTTCTTCGCACCTGTCATCGGTTACCTGCTCTACGGCAAGGTGCGACCACGGGTCAATTATCGCTTTGCCTTGAGCTTCTGGCTCTTCACCGGGCTCTCGACCATTTCTTTATACTTTTTATACGCCGTACTCAAAAACGAACTGCTGCCCAGCCATTTCAACTTCAATCTCAACGCCGCGCCCGCCGACCACGTGTCTCTGCTCTACACCATCTGGTGGCAACTTCACCGCAACCAGGGCGGTCTTCTGGACCTGCATAGTAACTTTTGGACGTTTTCCCTGGGAGCATGGCTGCCCAAGGACACCTTCATTCTGGTGGGCGGTGCTATTTCCATGCTCATCAACCTGGTGCTGGGCCTGCGCGACCGGGTACGCTCCCGTGGAGAGCTTGTCGCCTCGCTGCTCGCTTTGAGCTACACCTTCTACCTGGTGCGAGGCAGCGTGATGCTGGAGTTCTACGTAGTGCCCCTGGTACCCTTTATGGCCATTAACATCGGTCTGCTGGTGAACCGATTACTACCCACAATGCCTGAGAGGCGCTTCCTGCGCTACTTCTCTGGCAGTGCTCGTACTATGATTCTGGCCGCCTTCTTCGCCGTGCTGGTGCTGCCCATTGGGCACTATGTACTGGTCCGTGACGAATTCGGCAAGGTGGTACCACACGACCTGTACAAGCTCCCGCTGACAACGCTGCAAGCGCAACAACTGGCGTTCATACGAGCGCACATCCCGCCAGACGCCCGCATCGTCATGGACGACGACTTGTGGGTGGAATTGCATGATGTGCGCCCCTATTACCCGAAGGCACACTCTCACTGGAAGGCGTCGGGTGATCCCGCAGTGCGCGACAAGCTCTTCGCCAGAGATTGGCACAACATCGACTATATTGTGATGTCTAACAAGATGCTCATCGCTATGCGGCAAAACAATACGGATGGCGGTGAGAACTATATCCTGGAGGCGCTCAGCCACGCGAAGCCGATCTGGCAACTGACACACGGCGGTATCAGTCTCGCAATTTATCAGGTTCAGAAATAAGCGCCTGGATTCAGAAGGAGGATACGCTCATGAATGATGATCTACACAGACCAGTCAATGATAAGGAACCGCCCGTACAGGTGGAGTATGAGGAATTGCCTGTACCGGAGGAGTATGAGGAATTGCCCGTACTGGTAGAGGATGAGGAGCCACCTGGACCAATCAAGCACGAGGGACCGCCTGGACCAGTCAAACACGAAGGATCGCCTGGACCAGTCAAGCAAGAAGAACCGCCGCTACCCATGATAAATCGGCCCCCGCGCAAGGCCCGGAGAAAGAGCCGCAAGCTGCTATTGGTGACGCTCGTAGCCCTTGCTGTGTTGGTTGCCGTGTCCTGGCTGCTCAACCAACCCGTCGGTCAACAGGCTATAGACACGACGGGCCTGGGCAGCCACCAGGCCGCACCCACGACCAGCCTGCCCACGCCGACACCTGCTCCTGCCACTCCTACACCAATTGTGAAAGTGAGAGGCACGCCGGTGGGGCCAAACACCCTCGCGGCAGGCGCGCTGATCCTGCTCAACCCAGGCATCGTGCGACAGGGCACGAGCATGGGGGTGAACGGCAGTGGCTTTGATCCCAGAGCCACGGTCGACCTGGCCGTCAAGCAACGCAAGTCGGGCCCTGGGCAAGTGGTCGGTTTTGCCCGGACCGACAAGTATGGCAACTTCTATGAAAATCTCATCGTGCCTGCCACCTTGAGTTCTGGGACGTTCTTTGTCGAGGCGCGCGAGCGGGGCAGCACCAATGTGGCGCAGGCCGCGGGCGTGATCGCGGGCGGCGCTCCTCAACTCAAATTAGGCACGCAGGTGGGCAAGCCTGGCGACATGATCGTCGTCTCCGTTCACGGCTTTAGCCCAGATGAGACGATCAAGGTCTACTGGAATACGATGAGCGGCGATCCGGTCGCGACGCTGCAAGCGGACGGGGGTGGGAGCATCGGACAGGCACCGGTGCAGGTACCCTACGGGGCAGCCGGAGTCAACACCTTCCTCTTTGTGGGAGCCAAAAGCCAGTCCATGGTGGCCGCCACGTTCTACTTGCTGTCTTTGTACCCGTCAATCAAACTCTCCAGCTATGCCATCCGGGCTGACCACCAGATGAACTTCTCTGGAGTGGGTTTTGGACCGGGGGAACGGGTGTTGGTCTTCCTGAATAGTGCGATTGGGCAGCCCGTCGCGGTCATCCAAACCACGCAGCACGGCACGTTCGCCAACGCTGGCGGCTTAGCCGTTCCCTTTGGCTTAAAAGGGCGGCAAACACTCATCTTTCTGGGTGAAGAAAGCCGAGCGTCGGTGGCAGTCAACTGGACTGTGCTGCCCTACATGCCCACTGCACAGGCAAGTACCTACGGGGGCCTGCCAGGAACGACCGTGTCGTTTTATGCCACCGGCTTTGCCCGCCAGGAGGTGGTGCATGTCTATGTAGGTCACACCCACGACAATAGAGGCACCATGGTGAGTTGTTTCCTCACCAATGACAAAGGCAATGTGGCAGCAGCCGGTTCCTATGTCATCCCAGGCGATGCCCAGGGGAAACTAATGTTCACGTTGGTCGGGAGCAAGAGCGGAGGGACCGCCACGGCAGCGATGAATATACAAGCCCCTCCAGCACCTGTACAGGTGCCGGCGCAGCCGCCGTTCACCTGCCCGTTGGACACAACATCCTGAGGATCGACTATGACACCCAGGCCAGCGGCTAGCCTGAGAGAGCCACGATGAAAGGAGAGAGCCAACCATGAACCAGAGCAATCATCACCAGGCAGAGTTGCCCGGTGTGCTCATCAAAGCCACCTCGAAGCCTAAGGAAAAGGCGCAGCGGGAGAATCTCGTCATTCTCCCCACATACAATGAAGCTATAAACCTGCAACTGCTGGTGCCCAGCATCCTGCGACGGGGGCCGTTTGACGTGCTGATTGTGGACGACAATTCGCTGGACGGCACCGGAGAGGTGGCTGAAAGCCTCGCGAAGCGCTTTCCTGGCCGAGTGGACGTGCTGCACCGCCCTGGCAAGCTGGGCCTCGGCACCGCGTACCTCGCGGGCTTCCACTATGCCCTTGCGATGGGCTACCAGCGGGTCTTTACTATGGACGCAGACTTCTCGCATGAACCCAGCTACCTGCCGACCCTGCAAGAGGCTCTGGATGATGCCGATGTGGTGCTCGGCTCCCGCTACGTGCCTGGAGGGGGCACAATGCGCTGGTCGCTGAGGCGTCGCTTGCTGAGTCGCGGCGGCTCGACCTATGCCCGCCTAATGCTGGACCTGCCCATCCACGATCTGACCAGCGGCTTCAAGGGATTTCGCCGGCAGGTCCTGGAGACCCTGATTCCAGAGCTGGACACAATGCTTTCTAATGGCTACGCCTTCCAGATCGAGATGACGTACCTCTGCTCCTGCCACGGCCTCCGGATGGTCGAGGTCCCCATCATCTTCGAAGAGCGCCTGGTAGGGAAGTCCAAGATGAACTGGCACATTATCGCAGAGGCGTTGTGGATCGTGTGGGTTCTGCGATTGAACAAGGGATCAGTGCGAAGCCTCCGAAACGCACATCCTCGGTTACCTCTAGGGCGTGCGATGGCAGCGATCATCGCTCTTGTCAGCCTCATCGTCCTGGTGACGGTCAATGGTGCTCCGGGACGGCTCTCTCACCTGGCCCGAGGGGCATCTAAGCAACCAGCAGCCCTCAGCCATTTACGTCCCTCTCCGACCGTTGGCAGCAGGTCGTTGCCCAGCAAGCATTCCGCCTTCCTCCAACTTCAGGGAACGAACTTGACACTTAATGTGCCGCTACGCTTCGCGGCCTCAGGATTTCTGCCAGGCGAAGGGTTGATGGTCACCATCCAGAATCAAAAGGGGCGGCCGGAGGCACAACTCAATCCCACCATCGCGGACAAGGCCGGGCAGATCAGCACAACGGTGGAGGCGATCCCGGCGAACCTTACTCCCGGTACCTATGTGCTGTTGGTAGAAGGGATGAAGAGCCACCGCAGGGCACAAGCCAACTTTCAGATGCATTGGATTCCGCCCACTGTGCTGTTGGACACGTACTCAGTCAAGCCCGAGCAGGGTTTCAGTTTCTCAGGTAGTGGTTTTATGCCCAACGAGGTCGTAGAGGTCCATCTGAACAGTCCAACGGGCGAGCGCCTGGCCACGACGAGCGCGAATGCCGTGGGTAATATGAAAGGGCACGTCGTGGTGCCACTGCTGCCGGAAGGGAACTATTCCCTCTTCTTCGTGGGCCACCAGAGCAAGACTCCCGCGTCAGTCGGTCTGAACATCCAGGGCTTCCACCCCTGGGTCGTCCTGGACACCTACGCGCCATCCCCTCATGCGCGTATGGGATTTCATGGAGAGGATTTTGCCCCTAATGAAGAAGTGTTGGTGTACCTGAATCAGCAAATGGGAGAGCCCATAGTGCGCATCCAGACTGATGCCAGCGGCCGGATTGTGGCGCCAGCGGCCTGGGAGGTGCCTAAGCTCAGCGGAGAGAACACATTGAGCTTCGTAGGTCAAAAGAGCGGAGTTATGGTTGTTACCAACTTTACTATAGCCCCCAAAGCTGTGGGAAGTACGCCTCAAAGCTCATCAGTGCTCCTGCCGACCGGTACGGCAGGAGAGAGACAAGATGATCCGACAGTACATGCGATATGACAACACCTGTGGCGTCGAATGCGAAGGGACAGTGCTCTGTGAGCCATCGCCCAAAGGAAGGAAGAAGAGCCAATGAGTACGTTTAGCTTCATTTTAGAGATGCGAAAGGTTTACCCGGCACCCGGTAGGAGCCCCATGGCCTGGCATCCTTTACTGTCCGCTGTCGCCTACCTGGCTCTTCTTTTTGCCAGGGGATCGCCATTCCAAACAGCAACTGCTCCAGGCGTAGAGGTGAGTGTTTTCCCTTTTCCTTCCCTGGTACTCTATCTCGCACTATTGGTGACCGGACTGATAATCCTGATAGTAGTGCTAGTGCTGATACGCCTTTCACGCGGAGGTGTGCAAGCGAAGCGCCTCCGAGAGGGAATACAAGATTCTCCTACGCCCCTTCCTACACTTTCACAGACATATGCAGCGGCGGATGAACCAATGGTACAACTATCGCCAGGCCAGCTGGGGAGTGAGCAGGCGGAGGCGGCGCGGAACGTGTCTCCTTTCCAGGCTCAACCGCTGAGCAGCCATCTGAGCCTGGCAGTAGGAACCCTCTCGCATCCTGGCATCAAACGCCAACGGATGCCTAACGAGGACAGTCTCTTTGCAGTAAAAGGAATAAGACCCCAGATCTCACAATCACAACCCTTTGGGTTGTTTATCGTGGCAGACGGTATGGGTGGGCACATGTATGGTCAAGAAGCAAGCCGCCTGGGAATTCAAATCATGATTGATCAGGTGTTGCCGAAGATATCTGGGAGTGGCGAGTTGAACGAGGCCGATTTCAGGAGACACCTGATCGACGGAGCGCAAGCGGCTAACCATGCTATCTATCAAAGGAATAAGGTGCAGCGCACGGAAATGGGAACAACCATCACTGCTGTCTTGATCGTAGACGCTACCGCTCTAGTTGTTAACGTTGGTGATAGCCGCACCTACCTGTATCGAAAAGACG
>WNGN01000456.1_pt1 | contig 30814 bp, 24 predicted proteins | sample 5400561 | NCBI WGS metagenome assembly WNGN01 (sample SAMN13153379, study PRJNA577476) | soil metagenome | isolation source: 115 cm soil or saprolite under Garry oak tree replicate 2 | place: USA:California | collected 2016-06-15 | reverse complement strand
CGCCAGACATGCCGGGATTCGAGATACTCGAGGAGCGAATGCCGAAGATGGGAATTCGCGGCACAGCGACTGGCCGTTTCGCGTTGCGGGACGTTAGAGTTCCGAAGGAAAATATTCTCGGACCGCTGGGGAAAGGTCTTAAAGTCGCACTGACGGTACTCGATTTCGGCCGCACAACTTTCGGCGCGTGCTGCACCGGCGCGGCCAAGACGTGTCTGGAACTGGCGATCAAGCACGCGAACACGCGGAAACAATTCAATAAGACGCTCGGTAATTTTCATTTGGTCAAAAAGAAAATCGCGCGGATCGCTGCGGATGCCTATGCGATGGACGCGATGACGACGGTTACAGCGTCGCTCATCGATCGCGGTCTGGAAGATTACATGCTTGAGACCGCCATGCTGAAGGTGTTCACGACCGAGCGACTTTGGGAATGCATCAACGACGTATTCCAGATTTATGGCGGCTCTGCGTACTTTGTAGATCTTCCGCTGGAGCGAATGCTGCGTGACGCGCGGATCAACCAGATCGGCGAAGGCGCAAACGAAGTGCTCACTTCGTTTATCGCGCTGGTGGGAATGCGCGGGCCGGGGATGGAGTTCAAGGAAATCTACGACACAATGATCAAACCTTCGCGCGATGGGATGAGCAAAGCGTGGGCCGCCGGAAAGAGCCGGATCGGTGCGACGATTCGCGTTCCTGACGTGCCCGTGCAAAGCGAGCAGCTCCGCGGTCACGCGCGGCAGCTTGGCCGTTTGATCCGGCGTTTCAATTTTGCTGTCAACCGCGCGCTCATCACGTATCGCGAGCCGATTCTGGATATGCAGCTTGTCCAGGAGCGGATCGCAAACGCGGCGATGGATCTCTTCGCGTCGACTTGTGTCCTCAGCCGTCAGGACACCGAAATTCAGTTTGCGCGGCGAAACGGCGACACGGCTGCACCGGATCACGCCGCCGCCGATCTGTTCTTGCGTCAATCGTTTCGCCGAATTCGCGGTTTCCTCGCGGGACTGACGGATAACGACGACAAATCGGTGCTTGCGACAGCGGATTCCTGCCTGGCCACGCCACGCAGCTAAATTTGGCGGCGCTCCTTTACACCGACGAAGATCCCGACCTTCATTGGCAGCCGAGGCCGAAAGGCATGCAATCGAGACGGGTGGAGCGCGTAGTTACGAAGACTAATGGCCTGGCACGCAAAAAATAATCTCACGCTCGCGCTGCGGACATTGTCAGCGCGCCAGTAACCGGCGAAATCGTCGGGAGTTTTGTTATCTCCCCGGACGGTGGCCGTAAATCGTCATCGCGTTAGCGGTAGTCGGAATCGCGGCGAGCCGATCGCAAGACTGCGGGATACGGGATCCTGACTCCACAACGAAGCACATTTTCCTTACGGTTTGTGTCACTGGCTGTTGTGTTGCCGGCCGCACCACCACATTCTTGCTCGGATCAGCAGCGAACGCGGATATGCAAAACGCGAGTGCCAACCCCACGCTTGCACATCGAACCGACCAGGCGCACGAGCGACTGAGTCTGTTTTCTTTTTTCATGCCGTGATTGTGAGCCCCGGCAATGATCGTTGCAAGCTTATTTCCATCGGCTTTGCGTACAAAGAATAGACACTTGCAGCGACCGGGGACTCAGTCCGTCCAAAGAAAATGTTCGAGGCGAAGATTGTTGAGACGCGCTTTTGCTTCTTCGCTTCGGCCGTCTCCGGCCGCAGCGAGCTTATCATAGATAGCAGCCGCAGATTCCCACTTAGAATCTTCCTCCAACAATCGGCCTGCGTTAAATCCAGCTTTGTAATACCAAAAAAGCTCGCGCCGCTGGTCCGGCCGCCCTTCGTCTTCCAAAATTTCGTAAAACGTCGCAAGCGCTCCGGCTCGATTACTTTTCTTTTCCAGGCACAATCCCTTTTTGAAGAGCGCCTGGTTGCGCCAGCCGATCGCCTCCTTTTTATCCGAGGCTAATTGGTCGTAGGTCTCAATCGCGCGCTGATAGCTATTCGGGTCGGTTGCTCCAGCCTCAAAGAAAATGTCTCCTTTCCCGCAAAGCGCCTCGCGTTTGTCGGACAGGCCAGCATCGCTCTTTAGTACGTCATCGTACAAGGCGAGAGCATCTTTCGGCTTGCCAAGCTTGCGCTCGATTACGGCTTGTTCATTGCGTGCGCCCCAACGTAGCGGTCCGTTTTTCTGCACGACCTGATCAAAGAGAACAATCGCTCGGTCAAGCGAATGCTCGCCCATGCTCGACATGGCTGATTCTGCAGCAAAAAAAAGTGCGCTTTCCGCGAGAGAGTCGTCGGGATTCTGTTGCGCGATAATTTCGAACTGCGTCTGCGCGTTTGCGAAATCCTGGTGCCGGTAATAAAGCTCCGCTAATTTCATTCGAACCTCCGAAGCGAATGGTGAACCGCCATGTTGCTCCAGAAAGCGCTTTGCCAGATCAATCACTTGCATCTCGTTTCCGCGCGCTGATTCCTCCACCCAAATGCTGAGATAATCGGCGCGCTCGGCGGCCGCGGCGGTTGGCCTCGACTCGGCTGCACGAGCCAGATTTTTTCGCGCTTCATCGAACCGCGGCGGCGAGGAGTGAAAGGCCAGCTCAGCCAGGCTTACCCAGGCCTCCGACACACGCGGATTTTTGGGGAAATCACGAATGAACTGTTGCAGCGATGCCGCCGCTCTCTTATCGCCCTTCGCCGCCTGCATCAAACCTTCCTCCAATCGCAAATTCGCTTGCGCCTCTTCGCCGCCGCCTTGCTTCTCTAACTCAGTGTAATCAGCTGCGAAACGACCATGATTACCAAGTTGTAGCCAACCGCTGGATGCATTAAGCAGGGCAATTTTTGTCCAGGGCGAATTGGAATGTGCGATTTGTTCAAAACCCGCCGTCGCTATGTCAAATCGCTTCGCCAGATAATTCACTTGGGCGGACAAAAAATTGATCCGAGCCAGCAAAGTCGGCTCGGGATGCAGCAGACGCGCCTCATCCAAAATCGTAATCGCCTCATCCAAATGCCCATCGTCCATTTCAAATTGCGCAAACTCAAGCAGAGCGGGTGCGATCGCCGGGGATTTAGTACCGGTCCGCAGATCGGAAAATAGTTCCCGGGCTCGCTCCCGACGCCCAGCGCGAGTTTCCAACCGTGCGAGATACCATCGGGCAAAAGTTCGCCGTGGTTGTTCCGGCCTGCGCACCCACTTCTCCAGTTCGCTGCGGGACGGTTTGTGCTCCGCGCGATACAGCTCATCCAGTTTTGCAAAGAGAAGAGGGAGATCCGGGTCCGCCGGGTGGCGATCGATAAAGCGTTCGATGAAATCATCTCCAGCTTCCGGCGTCTTTAGTTGCAAATGTGCATCGGCTATGCCGAAGAGCGCCGCGATTAGCGTGGCATGGGGTGCTCCCTCCGGCCTTTTTAAAAGCGCTTGAAACATGCCGATTGCTCTCTCAGGCCGCCGCAAGATTAGCTCCAGCCGCCCGCGTAACACCCGCCGTTCTCTTCGCTCCGCCACCGATGTCGGTCGCATTTCTGCCAGGAGGCGCTGCGCATTAGAAGCATCGGCCATTTCAATGTGCAGTTCGGCTGCTCGTAACTGCGCTCGGGTAGCCAATTCTTTGTCGTGGAGCAGGAGGTTCAGTTTTCTAAGAGCTTCTTGCCGCTTTCCTAACGCGCGCAGCATCTCGGCCGCGCCAAATACGGCTGCTTCAAAAAAGGGAGAGGCTCGGTCGGTGGTCAGTTCCTCATACAACGGCAGTGCGTCAGCCCATCGGTTCACGCCGGCCAAGGCTTGGGCGCGCCAGAATTTGGCCCATGGAAGTTCCCATAATCGAGGGTCCGCCAACAAAACGAGCGTATCCTCTGGCTCTCTTGCAACCACTTGCGCTTCGGCAAGTTTCTCGGCAACGACGCGCCATTCGGTTTCAGGTAGGTTCTCATTTAACAGCGCCTGCAACCTCGCGACCGCTGCTTCCGGAACGCCCTGTGTTAGCGGCGCGCTCGCTTCAGCAATCCGAGCGGAAATGTCCGCGCGGGCGAATTGCGCGAGTGTGCCGACCAGAAAACTGAGTCCTATTTTTTTAAAGCTCATTTCTTCTCCAGCATCGACTGCAAATATCGCCCCGTATGACTAGCGGGGAGTGCTGCGATCTCCTCCGGCGGAGCGGCTCCAACGAGATCGCCGCCACCTTCGCCACCTTCAGGTCCCAAATCGATGATCCAATCGGCGCACTTGATCATCTCCAGATTGTGCTCAATCACAATCACCGTATTACCCGCATTGCGCAGCTTCATCAGCACTTGCAGCAATTTCTCAATGTCGGCGAAATGCAATCCGGTCGTTGGCTCATCGAGAATGTAAAGGGTGCGCCCGGTTGCCTTTTTCGCAAGCTCCGTGGCGAGTTTTACGCGCTGGGCTTCCCCGCCGGAGAGAGTTGTCCCGGCTTGGCCAAGCCGCAAATAACCGAGACCTACGTCGAGCAATGAGTTTAACTTTTCCGCGATGCTGGGCACGTTGCGAAAAAAGCGCGCCGCCTCATCCACCGTCATATCGAGAACGTCGGCAATATTTTTACCTTTGTAAGTGATCTCGAGTGTCTCACGGTTGTACCGCTGGCCGTGGCACACTTCGCATTCGACATACACGTCCGGCAGAAAGTGCATCTCGATTTTAATTAATCCGCCCCCTTCGCAATTTTCGCAGCGGCCCCCTTTAACATTGAAACTGAAACGCCCGGCGTCGTAACCGCGCACCCGCGCCACAGGCAGCTGGCTGAATAGCTCGCGAATCGGCGTAAATGCACCCGTGTAGGTGACGGGGTTTGAGCGTGGCGTTCGTCCAATTGCACTCTGGTCAATCACAATCGCCTTGTCGATCTGTTCCACTCCACGAATGGCCCGATGCGCGCCCGGTTTTTCTTTCGCATTATAGAAACGCCGAAACAGCGCGCGCCGCAGAATGTCGTCCACCAGAGTGGATTTACCGCTGCCCGAGACACCGGCGACGCAAGTCAAACAGCCGAGCGGGAAAGAAACCGTAATATCTTTCAAGTTGTTTTCCGTCGCTCCGACCAGTGTTAACCAGCCTTCGGATTGGTTGCGAGGTGGCGGTTTGAGCCGCTGTCTTGGAACGGAAATTCGCGCGCGACCAGAAAGATAATCGCCGGTTAAAGAATTCTTCGCAGAGACGATGTCGTTGAGTTTCCCTTGCGCTACGATTTCGCCTCCGCGCGGGCCCGCCCCGGGCCCGAGATCGATGATGTGGTCGGCCGCCCGGATGGTTTCTTCATCGTGTTCAACTACGATGACGGAATTGCCCAGATCACGCAGGCGGTGCAGGGTCCCCAGCAGCTGACCATTGTCGCGCTGGTGCAGCCCAATGCTTGGTTCGTCCAGAATGTAAAGCACTCCAGCAAGGCCGGAGCCGATCTGTGTCGCCAATCGAATCCGCTGTGCTTCGCCCCCGGAGAGCGTGCCGCTCTGGCGATTGAGCGTGAGATAACCGAGCCCAACTTCAACGAGGAATTGCAATCGCGATTGAATTTCACGCACCACATCGCTCACGATAGTTTGTTGCTGCGGAGTTAGCTCGAGGTCTGAAATAAACCGTGCGGCCGCTTTCACTGAACTCGTGAATGTTCAATTCGCGTTGATTTCGATCTTTGATGGTGACCGCGAGGACTTCCGGCTTAAGCCTCGCTCCATTGCACATCTTGCACGGTTCGCGCGCCATGAACGAGCGAATGCGGTTACGGGTGAATTCGCTTTGCGTTTCCTCATAGAGCCGCTGCATCTGCGGCACGAGTCCCTCGAATGGCTTCGCAACTTTCTGTTGTCCATTCTCGGAGAAGCTCATTTCAATCGGCGTCCCATCGGTGCCGAAGTAGAGGGCTTGTTTGAATTGCTCCGGCAAATCGCTAAACGGAATGTCTTCATCGACGTGAAAATGTCTTACCAGCGCCTTTTGCAGATGCCGATAGTATGCTTGCATCCGCTTTGTCCCGCGTCGCCAAGGCGTGATTGCCCCTTCTGCCAGCGTTCTGGCAGGATCGGAGATCATCAGGTCCGGATCGCAGACCAATTGCGTGCCAAGCCCATGGCAAGCCGGGCATGCTCCGAGATGACTGTTAAAGGAAAAATGTCTGGGAGTTAGATCGCTTAACGTAAATCCCGTCTCCGCGTTTCCATAATCCGTGGAGTACCGCAGTTCTTCCCACGCTGCGGCTGGAGTAATGGAGTGGTGGAGTATTGGAGTGTTGCGTTGCTCATTACTCCATTTCTCCTTTACTCCATCACCGTGTCGTTCGCGCAGCACAACGACACGGTTGCCACCCAATTTGAGCGCAGTCTCAATTGAATCTGTTAGGCGCACGCGAATTCCCTCGCGAATGACCAATCGATCAATCACCGCCTCAATCGTGTGCCGCCTGTTCTTGTTGAGGCGGATCGGCTCGGGGCGATCGAGCTCCATAAGCTGGCCATCAATGCGCGCGCGAACGAATCCTTCGCGCTTGAGCTTTTCGATCACATCGCGGAACTCGCCCGGCTGATTCTCGATGAGGGGCGCCACCATAATGATTTTAGAGCCCGCTTCGTGCGCGAGGATCTGATCGACAATCTGCTGAGGCGTCTGGCGGCTCAGTGGCCGGCCGGTGAGCGGATCGTGCGGCTGCCCCACAGCGGAAAAGAGGACCCGCAGATAATCGTAGATTTCAGTGGTGGTCGCGATTGTCGATCTAGGGTTAGCGCCGGCGCTGCGCTGCTCGATCGCAATCGCAGGAGAGAGTCCTTGGATAAAATCGACATTCGGCTTTTCCATTTGATCGAGGAATTGCCGCGCATAAGCGGAGAGACTCTCCACGTATCGCCGTTGCCCCTCGGCATAAAGAGTGTCGAAAGCCAGCGAGGATTTCCCCGAACCACTCAGGCCTGTGATGACGACAAACTTCTCCCGTGGAATCTCCACATGGAGGTTCTTGAGATTGTGCTGGCGGGCACCACTAATTTTGATAACTTGCGCAGGCATTCTGACGAAGAATGTCGAACCTATCAGTCAAGCACAGCTGTTCCTTTTCTCCAGCGAAATTGCGTTATCGAGAGTACGGCGGGGTGGCTGCCCCGGTGAAACTTCACCAGGGTTGTAAAGATGAAAGTCTTAATCGCAATCGGAGTCAGGGATGATCTGACTCAGGGGTACGAAGGAGCTTCCCTTGAAATTCAGTCAACGAAATGATGTAGTCCATTTTTGCAATCTGTTGCTCAGTGACTTGGTTCGCTCCGGCAACGTAAATTCGCAAGGAATGATCGTTCCACACAAGAGAAGCAACGAAAAGCGGATAGTGTTTGTTTTGGTAGAACCGGCTTTCTGGCCTCAGCAAAATCATGCTACCGGGCGATGGATGAAGATCTAGCGAACGGAGCGCTTGGATAACGTGAAGCGTCTTCAGCCCTACATTGAGCCAAGCGCGAATTATAACGCGATTTGGAGCTAGATAGAAAAGCTCGCTAATACACACTCAGCATGCCGCCGTCGGAACGTCCACACTGGTTTTTCCGGTCGATGCCAATGGCAACCAGACCAGCGACATTCCCTGCGCATTGTCGATAATTCCGGCAAGTACGGTTATTTCTACGGAGTGTATTTGCAGGATGAATATAAACCGTTCGAACAACTCACCATCAATTTCGGCGGTCGATTCGACATCGTTGACGCGTTCGCGCACGAGAACCAGCTCAGTCCACGGATCAATATCGTCTATGAACCATTCAAAGGGACCGCGCTACGCGCCGGTTATGCGCGGTATTTCACACCACCGCCGCTGGAAAATGTCGAACAAGGCACGGTCTCAAAATTCAACAGCACAACCAACGAACCCGCAATTCAAAAAGATTTCGTCACGAAATCGGAGCGCGCGCATTATTTTGATGGGGGCATGACGCAGCAAATCTCCAAAGGCTTCAGTGTAGGCATCGATGGTTTTCTGCAAGAGCTCACATTCAGTGCTGGACGAGGGTCAGTTCGGTGAGGCGCTTATTCTTTCGTCGTTCAATTACAAGCGCGGCGAGATTTACGAAGGCGAATTCACGGCAAACTACAACGAGGGTGGCTTCGTCGCGTATCTGAATGCGGCGTACGAATGGGCGCGCGGCACGAACGTCAGCTCCGCACAGTTCTTATTTGATCCCGATGAGTTCGCCTACATCCGCAAGAACTGGGTCTTTCTCGATCATGATCAGCGCTTCACCGGTTCCGCCGGTATTTCCTACACCTGGAATGACTGGAGGTTAGCCATCGACGGACTTTATGGAAATGGGTTGCGCCGGGGTTTTGCGAACCCCCAAAGAACCATCCCTACGAGACTTTTAACGTTAGCTTGCAGCGTCGAATCCAGATCACGGCGAAGACAGCCCTCAAAATCCGTTTCGATGTCGTCAATATTCTCGACACGATCTACGAATTGCGTGACGGCAGCGGCATTGGAGTCGGGGCGCCGCAATTCGGCCAGCGTCGCGGTTTCTACGGCACCGTCGCCTACGAATTTTAAACTGACGCTGCAATAATTGAGGTATCTTCCTGCGATGCGCCGGGATGATTCCAATTCTGACCACCACGGCGAGCAAAGGCACGTCCACGAGCACAAAGAAGCATTTGCTGAATACGTGCGCCTGGCGCTGATGGCGGCAGTGATTGTCGCCAGTCTCACTGGCTGGTGGAAACACTTCATGAGCCGAGACTGGCTGGCTTTCGTCGCGACGCTCGTTGGCGGCTATCCCATTTTTCAAGAAGCATGGGAGAACCTCCGCAAGCGGCGGATGACGATGGAACTTTCCATGACCATCGCGCTCGTCGCAGCGCTGTGCATCGGTCAGTTCTTCACGGCGCTCTTGGCGCGTGCATTTTCGAGCATGCGCCGCCCGTACGCGGTTAGCACGTAGCCCGTAGTCGTCGCCGTTCTGGGCGATGCGACGCGCGGGTGATTAACAGCTCGCAGCTGCGCGTCGTACAGCGACGCGGCTACAGGAGCTCGTGCAGAAGCCATTTTCCGCATTGCCCTCACGGAATCGTTAGGCAATCGAACCGTTCAATTTCAAAACTCACTTTCCAACAATTACCAAAAAAAAGCTTCTGATCGCATCAGTCATAGTGTCGCTTATGCGCAACATTGCCTTGGCTCAAGATGCCGCTTCGGCATCGGCAAGTCCAAGCCCCTTCATCCGCGGGCACGGCAGAAACCGAGCGCGTGATCGTCCAAAGTCAGGAGATGAAGCCAGAATGCCGATCTGGATGACTCGATAAGGTCGCGGATCTAGGCCAAAAAAGTGATAAAGAGGCAGATAATACAGCGCGCCAGCCGGACGACCAACGCCCTTCCAAAAACATATGTTTGCCCAGAATGCTTTAAATGTTCCCGGTTGCCAACAAGCATACATACCCGTCATTTCGTCTTCGCCGAAACCTCCGCCCAACGATGGAAGCGAAAAGTGAAGGAAATATGACAAGTACAATCACGCACACGACATCGACTGCGCTCGATCGATAAAATTCGCTTGGCTGGGCTTGCCGGTTAGTAGAACTGCTCATGTCAAGCGTCGGCCGATGATAGCAGAAACGCGACACGTGAAAAAGGCGCAGTCCTCAAAACTGTCGAGCGCGCAGTCGCTTTACCAAGGTAAGATTTAGGGTCAATTGGAAACAAAATGAAAGTCTCAATCGTAATCCCCTGTTATAATGAAAAGGACACGATCGAGAAGATCATTGAGGCAGTTTGCAACGCACCGTTGCAGAGCAGAGAGATTATTGTGGTGGACGATTGCTCAGAAGACGGGACACAGGCCCTGCTGCAGGAGAGGCTTTCGAAGCTGGTTGATCGAATTATTTATCATCCAGTGAATCGCGGCAAGGGAGCGGCCCTGCGCAGCGGGTTCGCGGCTGCGACTGGGGATTTCATTCTCGTCCAGGACGCAGATCTCGAATACAGTCCCGAAGATTATCCTCTGCTTCTTGAGCCGCTTATGTCAGGCAAGGCAGACGTCGTTCTTGGCTCCCGTTTCATGGGTGGGCGACCACATCGCGTCCTTTTCTTTTGGCACATGGTTGGCAACAAATTTCTGACGCTGCTCTCAAACATACTCACCAACATTAATCTGACCGACGTGGAAACAGGCTACAAAGCCTTCAGGGCCCCACTTATCAAATCGATTCGAATAGAAGAAGATGGTTTCGGAGTTGAGCCGGAAATTATTGCTAAACTGGCCCGCACGGGCTGCAGAATTTACGAAGTGGGGATCTCATACAGCGGACGCACCTACGCGGAGGGCAAGAAGATCAACTGGAAAGACGGCGTCAGGGCGATTTATGCCATTTTCAAATACAACCTTGGGCGGCGCAGAGAATGAAGGAAGCTGCTGTGCAAAATTCTGCAGCGCGCTCAGCGGCAGTCAATTCGCCATTAAATGACAGCGGCCACGTGGACGCTCTTTTAAGCCAGCGCGAACCGAATATCGAGAGATGGGGACCAGCCGCGCTTGAGCAAAGGCGCGAGCGAACGCGGGATCATCTGCTCAAAATTGCTGCTCGTCGCGAGACCTGGATCAACCGGAACAGGTACCGTTATGGACTGCAAACCGGCGTCTTGGTTTTTTGGTGGAACCGCAGAAAAAAGTTCTCTCAGTTCGCCACTTATGTAAGGCAAAGCGGACGCAGTTATTGGATCCGGTTCATGGGCGCACCATCTTGCGATAGACCGATTGAATCCTTGGCATGAAAGCGTATGTGAGCGGCCGGGATCGATCGTGTCCAATCAAATTAGTAACAGAAGACGAGCAATGAGCGAACTCGCGCGTATAGCAGTGCTCATTCCCTGCTACAACGAAGAAGCGGCGATTGCTAAGGTTGTGAGCGATTTCAAAGCGACGCTACCATGTGCCGATGTTTACGTGTACGACAACAATTCAAAAGACAGAACTGCTGAGGTTGCTCGCGCTGCCGGCGCCATCGTCCGCAGCGAAATGCGGCGGGGCAAAGGCAATGTTGTTCGGCGCATGTTCGCCGATATCGAGGCGGATATCTACATCCTGGTAGACGGCGACGACACGTATGACGCGACGGCCGCATCCGCGCTCCTCCGAAAGCTCGTGGACGACGGACTTGATGTGGTTTCCTGTCGGCGAATTGCGGTTGGCGGCAGCGCGTATCGAACCGGTCACGTGATCGGCAACCGGCTTCTGACGGGCCTTACTGTGATGATGTTTAGATTGAAGATATTGGATCTGCTGACCGGCTATAGGGTGATGTCCCGGCGATTCGTCAAATCCTTTCCTGTCACCGCCGAAGGCTTCAGTATCGAGACGGAGTTGAGCGTACACGCAGCGCGCCTTCTCATGCCTGTCGCGGAGGTGAACACGCGTTACAAGGAACGGGCCCACGGATCGATCAGCAAGCTTCATACATGGCGCGACGGGGCTCGTATTCTCTTTGCAATCGCAGGACTCGTGCGAGAAGAACGGCCTCTCGTGTTCTTCACGGCGATCTGCGCGTTATTAATGCTGCTCTCACTCGGGCTTGGAACTCCCGTGGTGCTTGAATATCTAAGGACTGGGCTTGTCCCGCGTTTGCCGACTGCTGTTCTTTCGACTGGGTTGATGCTTCTGGCCTTTCTTTCGCTGGCAAGCGGACTGATTCTCGACACAGTGACGCGGGGACGATGGGAGTTGAAACGCCTGGCCTATCTCGCCGTCAAGAATCCCCACGATCTAAAATTACCGTGAGCCGAAGGCGGCCAGATTTACGAAGAAAGTGCAAAGGCCATTTAGCAGGATACCGTTGCGAGCGATTCACGCGATCTTAAAGTGCAACTTGGAGTGACGCCGAACTTGAAGGAGGCTACTGTGCAAGACGCTGCTGCGGCCTCGGCGAAAGTCAATTCGCGATTAAACCACGCCAGGCCCCGTAGCGCCGTTGCGGATTGCCTCGCACTTTTTCCCTGCCCTTATCATGATCAGAACTATCGCTAAAACCCCAATAAACGATCCCGCGGATACAACTTTCAAATCCATTTCCAGCGAAACGCTGGTCGGCCCTAAAAAGAGCGAGTCTGCGATGCGCCGGTATTTTTATGACAGTCTGGCTGCCGACCTTTCGCTGTATGTTAGGCCGGAAGATGAAATTGTTGAAATCGACGCTCGCAGTGCCGGCTTGAGCGAGCGATTCGCGAATTATAAGGCGGTCTCCAATGCCGCAGAGCTTAAGACACTAGGGGGCAGGCCGGCAGATTACATTTTGCTGAATGGAACCGTTCACTATGAGCGCGACATTCAGGAGATGCTAAATCAGTTGCGGGAATGCTTGGTAGGATCGGAGCGGCTATTATTCGTTTATTACAGCATGCTATGGAAGCCGCTGGCCCGATTCGCCTCAAAGGTCGGCATGCGCAGTCGCATGCCGGAACTAAATTGGATCGCGCATGAGGACTTGGACAATTTTTGTCATTTAGCCAGCCTGGAAATCATCCGCCGGGACGTGAAGTTGCTTTGCCCAATTCCAATTCCATTCGTGGCGAACTTTCTTAATCGTTATCTCGCGCCGCTGCCTTTTTTCCGGCTTTTCACTATGCTCAACATCGTAATCGCACGCCCGATGAAATCGGTCGGCGAGGCACGTCCCTCCGTGTCTGTTATTGTTCCCGCGCGCAACGAATCAGAAAACATCAACAATATTCTTGTCCGTTGCCCGATGATGGGACCGCAGGACGAAATCATCTTCGTAGAAGGCAATTCCACAGATGATACATGGGAAAAAATTCAAAAGGCCGCCGACGCCTACACCGGCGCGCATCACCTGGTTCTTGCACAGCAGAACGGCCAGGGAAAAGGTGATGCGGTGCGGCTGGGATTCGAGCTGGCAACAAAAGACATTCTGATGATTCTCGATGCCGACCTGACTACGCCGCCTGAAGAACTGCCGAAATTCTACAACGCAATCGCCGAGGACAAAGCGGAGTTCGTTAACGGCAGCCGGCTGGTTTATCCAATGGAAAAACAGGCGATGCGGTTCTTCAATATTCTGGCAAACAAATTTTTTGCAGCCGCGTTCTCCTTTGTGCTTGGGCAACGCTTCAAAGATACGTTGTGCGGCACTAAAGTGCTTTCGCGGGCGCATTATAAACGCCTGGCGGCCGCGCGCGAATTCTTTGGAGATTTTGATCCTTTTGGAGATTTTGACCTTCTTTTTGGCGCGGCTCGCATGGGGCTAAAGATTGTTGAGGTTCCGGTGCATTATCACGAGAGAAAATATGGAACAACCAACATTCAGCGCTGGCGCCATGGGTTGATCCTTCTCCGCATGCTCCTCTTCGCTGCGCGGCGCTTGAAGTTTCTCGGGCACGAAACTCTTCATGCGCGATAATGGACTGCCGCGTTTCTTACTCATGTTCTGACCCGGTTTCCAACGTAAGAAGGGAAGTAAGGGGGGAGCTAGCCGATGCAAGACCGCGTTACTAAGGAGATTCGACATGGGCGTTTTCTGGCCAAATATGGGGCAGGCGAGATTTGGAATTGGGAGAGCCCAGCCGGCAAACTGCGTTGGGCGCGCCGGGTGAAGATGCTCAGTAAACATCTTGGGCCAGGGGTGACCGTGCTTGAGCTGGGATGCGGCACTGGCTATTTCACTCGGGCACTGGCTCGCTCCGGAGCGGACATTGTTGCGATTGACGTCTCACCTGACCTTCTGAAAATCGCGAGGGCGAATTGTTCTGCGCCGAATGTTCGTTACGAAATCCAGAACGCCTATGAAATGAGCTATCCTGACGCCGTCTTTGATTTCATCGTCGGCAGCTCGGTTTTACATCACCTCGAAATCGAAGCGGCATTACGCGAAATTTACCGGGTGTTAAAGCCCGGCGGCACAATTTGCTTCACAGAGCCAAACATGCTGAACCCTCAGATCGCGATACAGAAGAATGTGCCCTGGGTTAAGCGAAAACTTGGCGACTCACCGGATGAGACCGCATTTTTTCGATGGCCGCTCCGGCGGCTGCTGGAAGAAACAGGGTATCGTGATGTTCGAATTGATCCGTTCGATTTCTTGCATCCCAAAACGCCAGTTCCTCTAGTTGATCGATTGAGCTCCCTGGGCCGTGTTCTCGAGAATGTGCCAGTGATTTCGGAGTTTGCTGGCTCGCTGCATATCCGCGCCGTCAAATGAGCTGCACGATCATTGTGCAGAGCGAGGAGGCGAAAGATCGTGCCGCAACATTGCGTAACCGGGCACGGCTCGCCGTCAATAAAATCTTCTTTTCTGGTATCGCGAACTTTACCGTGATCAGTTGAGGGACTTTTCCAAGCCGGAGCCTCTCTCTCGCGTCTTTCGATTGGACCTTTTAGCGCCTCATCCTACATGCCTACTGGTGGGATATCGCGCAGGCTGCGGGTCTCCGCATTTTCTTTATCACACGTTATTTTCAACAGACCTCGCCATCAGTGGCCGCCTTCCGCGCTTCTGTGCAGCTTTTTCACCGTAACCCAGGCGCGACGTTGATGTCGACAGGTTAGTCTGCGCCGCACTGCCCATGGTTGCCCCATATCTCGAATCACATCGCGTCCTTACGTTGCTACTCCCTTTTCCTGAGCAACACGAAACGACCGCGACGGTCGATCACTGCATAATCTTCGATGTGAATTCCAGACCGCGGGTTGATCGTGTCTGAGCTGATCCTGAGGGAGGCGTAGTAGTCGGCGCTATCGCCAAGGATCCAGATCGGCGCAGGCCGGTTACGCAGCCGATCGAGCCAGAAGAGGTTTCGGTCATGCGCGTATCGGAACAGCCAAGTTGAGGCAACAACAGGCTCCTCGGGCTTCCCTTCGCGGCGATACCGCGCGAACAGCTCGTCTGCTTGCTGTCGCTCCTGCGGCGAGTAGAGGCTGGCGGGACGAGGGAGGTATGCCCAGTAAGCGTGCGGCACAAGCGCGAGTTGCGCGGACGCCGACAATGCTGCGATTGCAATTGCGATCGTAAGCACTGCCTTCCGCGTCCATTTGTTGCAGTACTGTGCAGCGCGCACAATCGAAGCAAAACCTACCAACGTAATACACCAAAGCAGTGCCTCAGTGGAAAAAAATCGTGGCGCCCACAGCAGGTCGTTCCGGGCCATGAGCCATGCGACCACAGTTGTGAGGACACCAACAACCAAATAGTACGGACGCAACAAGATTGTCCCAAAGCTGCCTACGATCATTATCCACAGCCATTGACGGACAACGCTGCTACCAAGCCAATGAGCAATATTGGAGGCGACAAACACGAAAAGTGCTCCGGGACCGGATAAGCTTCCCGGCGCCACGATACGAAGGCGATCAACCGAGTGACGAGCGTAGATCGTTGGCGACTGTGACCAAGAAATCGCGAGTAAGAGCGGGATCGCGGAAACAGACAAGAGAAGTGTGATCGCCGCAGGCCAGTTAAAGCGGCAGCGCGGGCGTTTGCCTGCTGACGAAATCCATGTCTCAACGCCTGCTACGATCGCGACCAGGGCCACCGCAATTGGCGCATCCTCCTTCACGCTGATGACACCTAGCGCTGTCACAATTGACGGGATCATCCGCTGCTGAAGTAGGAAATAGAACAGGACTAAACATAACGCCGGGGCGAGAATCTCGACATGAAATCCGAAGCCCGGCTCTTGGTAGAACGCAACCGAAAGCGGTGAGGTGAGAACTACCCCGGCTGCGATTACTGCAATGCCCCCGTCAACGCCGAGAAGACGCAGGATACGCGTTGCCCAGAAGTAAGTCGCTCCTACCGCCGCGGCTAGCACGAATAGCAAGCCGGGAGCGCCGAACGGCTTTGCTATAAGTCCGAGCGGCAGAAGCAGAAGATAGGTGTGAATCGCAAGCACGTTCCCAAAACAGTTGTCTTGGAGTAAGCCGCGACCCTCAAGCCAACCTCGAGCAAGCTGAACATTCACGAAGAGGTCAGATGTATAGCCAAGATCATAGAATGTCTCAAGTTTGAGCACGAAGACCCAAATGACAGCGAAAACAGCGAGCCCGAGACCCACGAAATCCCATCGACCCCAGTGCATGTCTGGGTCCACCTTTGACGTAAACAGCTCTCTCCAGCGAAGCCGCATTGGGCGAACGTATGGTTTCTCAATATCTTTTCTAGTGTTATATTGGCGCCAAGCGTACTCCCCTGATGAAGCCCGCAATTGTATCTCTTGATTCTGCGGCGGCCAAGTCAAACTCCGGCGACAAAGTGATCGCGCCTGAGTTCCGTTTCTCTGCCGTAGGGTTTAGCTTTCGACCAGTCGTACTGGTAGACGGCCGTTGCCGCATTCCCTCAACTCGCTCGTGATTCCGTCGTGATCCCGTTGGTCTCGCTTGTTCGCGGAGTTGGCAATAAGGCTTACGAACACGCCTTTCCCATTTACCGACTGTGTTATCATGCTTTCAAAGCTTACACTGATGGCCCAGAGCGGCGGCTCTTGAAGACAATTTTGTCCGCGGGAGATGTTGTCGTGGACGCTGGTGCGAACATAGGTATTTATTCGCAGTTTCTCTCTCGCTGTGTTGGTCTGACCGGCCTTGTTCATTCATTCGAGCCTTCGCCAGAGAATTTTGAGCGTCTGCAATCAGCTATGCGTAAGCTCGCAAACGTGCGCTTGTGTCAGGCTGCGGTGGGAGAATGTAGCGGGAGGTCCAAACTGTTCGTTTCTGATAAACTAAACGTCGATCACCGGGCGTATGCGAGCGAGGGAGATTCACGCCGTGCTGTGCCAATCGATATCATAGCATTGGACGATTACTTCAAACCCGGCCAACGCGTTGACTTCATCAAAATGGATATTCAAGGGTATGAGCTTCATGCCTTGCGCGGGGCCAATCGTGTCCTGGCCGACAACCCCAATGCCAAGTTGCTCCTTGAATTTTGGCCATACGGCCTGAAACAAGCCGGAGCGAATTGGTTTCAACTTCTCGAGACTCTGCAGAGTAAAAACATGATGATCTGCCAAGTAACAAAGCGTGGGCTCATACCCTTCCGGTCTGATTCAGTTAGCGAGACCCCAGAGTGGTACGTGAATCTGTTCGCATCGTCGAAGTAACATCTCACGCGGTAATGGCGCACATTGTCGCGTTCGACATTTCTGATTCTAGTCGCGTTCACCATTACCTGGTAAGATTAATACCAGCCCGCCAGCTTCCAACACGCGATGCCAGCCGGGGTTTATTGATTTTAGCGTCGCCAATACTCTCTGACTTTCAGACTCAGGAACGGCAATGGCATTTGCGCGACCGGATTCTATCACCTGGCGAAATTTCGCTTCTAACAATTGAAGCCGTTTGGAATTTTCGGAGCGGTCTCCCTCGACAAAAGCCTGCGCCTGCTGGCGGAGAATGCCCTCCTCCGGATTGCCAGCATTGGTAAAATAATGAGTGACAAACCGAGGAGCCGCGACTTTCATTTCCGGGAACAGTAGCGCTAGCTCGCAACCCGCCGTCCATGTCGGAGCGAGCAGTTTATTATGTTCAATATATTTGCCGGCGGCCCGAGCAAAATCCGTGTTCTCTTTCACCAGCTGGTATTCGAGCGGCGATTTCCAACCTGCCTGCCCGCTAATCGGCGTGATCGACAGTGCACGATAACTGTAAAGGAAACTGATAATGACCGCCAGGAGCGCGCTCGCAAGAAGAAGTCGATCTCCGAGAGGACCGCCCGGCGCCCTTCCCAAAAACCGGGGACCCGCCGCTGGCAGCATGGCGCAGAGCAACGGTAATGGCACTAGGTAATTCAAGCGATGGTGGCACAAAGCCATGATGTGTCGCATCCACCAGGGGCCAAGCAGAGGGTTCAAACAAGAAAGCCATACCGCGCAAATGTAACAGAATAGAAAAAGTCCGGTCTTGCGCCGGATAACGACCAGCGGCACAGCAATCATAAGCACGATGTTGCGAACGTACTCTGCTGGTCCCCCTACGAAAAACTTCATACTTTCGACCCATGGCATGTATGTTGGGCCATACCTGCTTATGTCGACTGGTTTTGGAATTATGTTAATCATCAACAAAACCAATATTCCGATTGGATAGACGAGCGGTATTATCAAGAACAGGCCACGACGAATTTGCTTCTCTAGATCCTCACTTTTCTTCTGTTCGAACAGCTCAGTCGTGAAGAAAGCCGCCCAGGAACACCCAATAACAGCGGGAATCAAGTAAAGCGCCGGGTTACTCACGCCAACGCTGGCGATCCCCAAAAGGGTTAGCCACACCAGATCGCTTCGGTTGCCCTGACTGAGAAACCGATAGCTCAGCGCAAGCGCGAGTGGCAAAGCTAAGATCCAGACGATCACTTTACCCTGCCACAAATAACTGGCAGCCATCCCAAACGTCCAGTAACGCGAAACAGTCCCAACTACTGCCGGTCCGGGATTGTCCACAAGCAGGAATCCCACTCCGAGTAACGCTCCGATCGCCGCTGGCCAGCGATCCAATCCAAATCGTCGTGCGCACCAGTAAAGGACAAATGGAATCGCGAACACGGCCACTGCATGGCCGACTATTTGGTAAAAGTAGAGAGGATCGATTCCAAGGTAATGCCCCAGAAAAGCCATGAGCATCTCAAAGCTGGTTGCCAGATGAACTGGTGAAAAGGCCGCGGCGTCCATATCGACACTTGTCTGGCGGAGAAAGATCGGATGGTCCAATGCCGAGAGTTGGCTCAGAGCTCTGTGAAAATAAACTACGTCATCCTGGTTCGGTCGTCGAACAAAGAGAACCGTAATTGCGCAGAGCAAGCCCAGAGCTACTAGAAGGACCTGGGAAAGGTGAAACCGATATCCCCGCCCAGGTGTTGCGTTGGTTTTCTTCCACAGCCGCCCTAACAACAAGAAACCGGCAATAGCGATAAGCAGAAAGCACCAGATAATCGTCTTCGCTGGCCACCTGAGAATAAGAACGAACTGATAGGAGAGAGTCCAAAACGCGCCAGCGGCCACCGACAACAGGAGAAGGTCACCGGCACGGGAGGCGGATGGTCTGTCGGACATCAGCACGGTCTGCGGCATCGAATTCTTTGGAATCCCGACTCTTTTGCAATGATCTGCTGCGAAGCCGACGTGGGAGAGACGTTTCAAATCAGCTGGTGATCAGTCTTACGTTGGCGTTTTAGCCCGGAAAAGCAAAATCGTTGGAAAAGGATAGGTCATATCCTCAGGAAAGCGCACAAGGCTAAACTCGTGTCCAAAAATCTTTACGGGAACGCTATAGCTCTTTTCATATTTGAACTTTCCTTGCGCCTCAACCTGCTGAACAGTTGCGTTGATTTCTGCCGGATCAATCTGACTTGGGAAGCCTACCACAAAGAAGTCAGCGTTTTGCCCCGGGTCTTGTAACTGAACTGTCACTTTTTCGCTGTTCAATGGCTTTGCAGCGGGCATGACAGTGTAAAAATAATGTCCCGAACGCGAGACGCCAATGGTCGCTCGCGCCTCGCCAATCGCCTTTTGGAGATCTTGCCGAATAACCTGGCGAGCATCCTTTTGCTGCATCGCGCGAACGTATGCCATGTCGAAGACTACCGATGGCCCGAGGACGAGAAGAATCGCGCCGGTCAAAACAGCAAGTATCTGCTTGTTCCTCAGTCGCAACTGCAGGTCGGCGCAGACTATGCCAACGAGTATACAAAATCCAGGAAACAAAAGCATGGTTACGCGAGCAGCATATGGTCCAAGGTAGCCTTTCCCCATGAAGTACAGATACAAAAGAGAGAAGATCAGTATCGGAACGGATAGGCTGTAAAGGCTGCGCCTGAAAACAAGATATACGATTGCACAGTAAAAAACCAGCCACAGCAAGGGATACATCGCGAATGGAATCAAGTAAGTGATATACCTCCAGACCACGGATAAATTCACCAATTGCCTCGGGCTGAACTGCTGTAACGACGCGTATTTTAGCGTTTCCCCGGTGATTGCTTTTATAACGCTCGACGGATCAAAAAACAGCATCGGATGGCCCAGAAACACCCCAATTCCAAATCCCAAACCAATTAACCAAACTTGGCTTGCAACGAAGTTTTTCGCCCGTTCCGAAAGTCGGACCTTGCTTGGCAAGTTGCTGCCACCAACAAATAGCAAATAAAGGCACGGAATCACCACGATGATGCCGACAGGATAACGAGTTGCTGCTCCCAAACCAGAAATTAGGCCCACGGAAAGAAGCAACTGCCACCGCTGGGATTTCCGGAGCTTTAGAGACAGCCAGATGACCAAGGCGCACAATAAATTGCTCAAAATGTGAGTCCTCATGAAATGTGCGTAGATCACCTGCATTGGCAGAACAGCATAACACAGCGCCCCTACCAGGGACGGATAGAAACTCTGAGTCGCTTCTCTAATCGCAAGAAATACAATAATAATTGTACCGAGATCGAATAGGACAGACATCCATCTGCAGATATACAGGAGACGAGAAAAATCTTTCTTACTTATTGAGTTGCTAGGATGTGCATCTTTCGTACCGGAGATCTTGAGCACTGCTTGTGGCATGGCCCAGAGATAATAATTGAAGGTGCCCTCGAAATATGCGCCAGGCGCTGCTATACGGCCGGCTAGTAGATCTAGCTGAAGGGCGCCCCTGAGGCTCACGAATTCGTCCGGCTGAAAGTTCCGGTCATGGCCATATCCGCTGTTCAGTCCCCAGGCCAATCCCGTTATTCGAAGGTAAGCTGCCAGCAAAAGCAGGCCTGCGAATATAGCCGGTTGGAGAGATTTTTGCACTAGTCAAGCTTCGGGCGCGAAGATGTCTGCAAAGAGCTGTCTAGCGTATCAACCCGATGGGGCCGTCTCATCGACTCCGGCCGGAGCGAGCCTTAGAATTTTGCCGCCGGAGTTATCTAGAACACACCACTCGTATCCGGGAACGGCAGGCAAGCGCGACTGCTCGGTAGTCACCTCATGTCGGGAAACGAACAGCGCGTAAACAGGAAGCGACTGTTCCAAGCCGCGTTTGACCAGAGCCAGAGCCTCCGGCCGGTCATAACGCCACGTGTAGCTCCACTTGTACCGGTGATTTCCATCAATCGGGGCTGCGACGAACGAACGCGGCAAAAGCGCGTTCAAGTAAACAGGATCAATATCGGAGAGAACGATTCCGGGTTGCCGTTTCAACAGTTTGGCGAAATGTCTCTGCGCGGCAAAGTGGGGAGAGCGCTGAAGCCGGTGAGCAAAATGAACAGCGTCCCACGCTTGCGATCGGTCGACGCCCACTGTGTTATAGCCGGAACGCGAGGGATACCCAAAGCACGCTGCGCCAAACAGGACAAAAATCGGCAAGGCGATAATAATCCGTCTTCCGGTAAAAAGATTCTTTACGGCCCACGTCACCGGCAGCACGGCAACGGGGATGGCGAGGATTAGAAGAGGCAGGTAATATCTTGCATCAACAAGTAGGTAATGGTGGCTTAGGATCACAGCCAGAAAGGTCAACGAAGCTAAAAAGGCGCAGATAACAAAGCGATCGAGGCGAATAAAGAACAATCCTGCACAAGTTAGAAGAAGGAAGGCCGGTACAAAGGAAGTACCGGTGCCAAAAATATTCGCAGTGTGATATCCGAGTGGCCCCAGAGCGAATTCATTCCACAGCGCAATGGCGTTCTTCGGAACATAGCGAAGAGAAAAGAAAAGGTGGTTTTTACTAAAAACTGGCGTCCAGAAATCGTAGCCTGTCTTGAACGGTGAGTGGAACTGGATCGTATTTAACACCAACACAGGGCTAGCCGCCAGCACGAAAACGACGGGAACCGCAGCGCAATGAAAAAACCACCGCCTGCGCCTCTCCCTCACTGGGAGCAGAGCCATGGCTAGGAGTAATGGTGCGAAGAAAAGCGACTGAATTCGAATGTTTATTGAAAGACCGAGAAGAACGGCCGATAAATAGATTTTCCAGCGGCGTTCTTCTTTAAGTCCCAGGTAGCCAAACATAAAGGCCGATACAATGAGAACGGATGCGCTGATGTCGCTCAGTGACGAACGACAGAAAGTGAAGAAGCCGGGAAGTGTCGCAAGTAAAAGCGCCGCAAACCCACCCGTTAACGGCATAGCGAGGTATGCATAGAAGGCAAATACGGCCAAAAGCAGCAGCAGACCCAGCGTTTGATTCGTCCGAAACGGTGCCAGCACGACATCCGCTCCCGGCAGAACCTTTAGCCAGGGAAGCATCAGCACTGGATAGCCAGGAGGGTACCCCGATGGCAGCTTCTCGTATCCAATCTGTATTGATGGCCACCCGTCCCGGCGCAGCGCTTTTGCCTGTGCGAAATACTCTGTAGCATCCGGATGGGGAGCAAGGTCGACCAGCATTGTCTTGCTATAATCAACTCTAAGAACTGCGAAGTAATAAAACGTCAACGCGCAGAGCAGAAGCAATACGCCAACCCAAAACTGGCTTGTTGCGGATTTTGTCAGCAAAATTGTTTTCGTGACGATTGTTCGGGTCATTTTTGAGACGCCGCGGCCTATCTAAGATTAGAAGTCGAAAACGGCGCAATGTTTAACCAGAATTTCACAGCCCGATGACATTACTTGCACAGCGTTGTCTCGTCCCAGGAATCCCGTTCGGATCTCCGCAAACTACTCGGGTAATCGAATATCACCGACCTTACTCGAGATAGTTCCGCAGGAACAACTCCATGATTTGCTGCACACCGGCACCCGTGACATGTCTCAGATCGCGCTCCCACACCGCTGCGCGAGTGGAGTTTTGCACGATTTCGTAACTCGGAAAGTAATCCACGTTAACATGTGTGGCTGCCCATTCCTGAGCGACTGCCCGCAAGAGAGACTTTCCATAGGTATTGGCTACGACTACGTCCATCTTTGAAAATGTCGCCATCAAAGGCACCGGAGAAACCGTAATTACAATGCGGACTTCAGGATGGCAGTAACGAGTCAGTAAAGCGTGTATCGCTTCCAAGTTAGCCCAGTTTTGAGCGAAGCTGGTCACGTGAAACTCATAGCGCTTGGGTTGAGTTTTCAAGACTGACCGGGCTGGAGTAGAGTTAGTGTACACGTCCACTTCGCAGTCGCGCCAGACCTCGACCAGGCCCAATGTAATAATCACAGCGCGGCAGTTCGCTATTCGTTTGCTCACTGTTTGCAGCATTGCACGGCGGTCCAAAGTTTCCTGGAGCCCCGCCAACTCGAGCGTGGGAGTAATGTGTGGATCAAACCAAGTGCTTTCGGTGACTTGGACAATTGAGTCGATAGGGAAAACTGCTTCTGGATCAAGCGCCCAGCGGAGTTCATTTAGTATCGAAAATGTATTGTACTTATTTGTGAAACCGAGCCCTGTTACCTCCTTGTTCACCGGCTGAAGGTTGACGAACTCCGGCGCTACGCTTTCAACAGCAATTCGGCGCTGGACGAGCATATGTTCAATTCCGCGGGCGAAACACGACCCAATCGCGTAGAATTTGTCCTGTGGGCGGAGTTTGAATTTCGGCTCAATTTCCGGGATAAACCATTTCTGCAGTAGGCGCTGATAAGCGTAATCACTAGTAAGATCGTCGGGGTTTGACCCCCGTTTGTACCAGCGGTTGGCGCGATTCTGTAGCCAGTTGTTGTCCACTTCAGCACTTGTCGCGACATAGATCGATCGGGAATCGGCCGGCACGGAGGTCGATGTCGCGGGCACGCCTCGTCCACTAACGCGCGCTTCAGACGTAGAGCAAAATGAGTTCAAAGCAGGAGAAAATCAGCCGGACATGTCACGTTTACTCGATAGCAGACCCCAACATTTTGACAAATTGACTGGTTTTGGACTCAAGCACAGCGCCGGCTTAGATGTTGACGTTTAAACAAGTTGTCCCACCAAAGGTTTGGTGGCGAATTTATTGTCAGGAGCATCGTAGGGGTTTTTCACATTTTCTGAATGTCGCTAACGCCCCTCGGACGCATAAGGCATTGGCCGCCACTTGGTCGCACAATCTCTTCTTTGATGCACAAATGATCGAGCAACATCAGAGTTTCAAACAGGGCCTTCGTATCCTCATTTTCCAGATACGCCGCGCGAGTGCCCTGTGGCACAACAAGGCGCAGGAAAGCATCAAACTCCATTTTCCTTTCAATGGTAAACCAGCGTTGAAACACTGGGACGATCTCGCTGGATAGAATCGACTCAAATGGGGAGGCGAGATGCCCTGGCTCGGGGCGTCTAATATCTGTGACCAACCGGCCGGTAATCTTATTTTGCGAATTTTTCAGGACGAATAGCTAGAATTTGGTTCATGATGGAGATGCGCTTGAGGTCATATTGCCCTTGCGTTTCGCCAATGAAATCATGAATCCAGAGATAACCATCGCTTTTCAGCAATCGCCATACTTATTCCGCGACCCGCTCGAGAAAAGGATATGGTGGAGACAGGTCTGAGCTACAACTAAATCGAACGTCTTTGCCGGTAGCTCCAAGAAATTCAGGTCGGCCACCTCGTAGGTCAGCGGCAGGCTCTGCTTTTTCGCAATTTCGCGCGCCGCGGCTATTGCATTCTCTGAGATATCGATTCCATGAAAAGTCCGGCACACTCCATTCCGGATGAGCTCGCGTTCGCCTCTCCCCGCGCCGCATCCGAGAGTCAGGCCGTGTTCAAACTTTAGTTTTCTTTCCCGCGCAAGTGTTGACCGAGAGGAAAAATGGCGAGCGACACGGAGTTCGATGCTCGCTTTTGTATCCTCAATTGCCGCTTCGGAACGCTCCCGATCCGGCAGAATTTTTCCCCAGACCTCATTTTCGCGTGCCGCCATAGCGTCGTATACGCTCCGGTCCGCCATCGCCCGTCTAACAATCTCGCCAGCTTTGTCGACGCTCATGAACAAATTAAACCTCGCCTTCAGGCATTATATGGCATCATTGTTCATGTCGGCTTGCACCGGCATCGAGTGCGCGACTCTGCGCGTTCTTCACGAGTCGGATCTGACCGACTCGACTCGAGATAGTTCCGCAGAAACAACTCCGTGCCAGCTGGACCATCCGGTTCAACGCCTTATACAAAGTTCTTGCTCTATTGTTGCATAATTCTTCATCGCCTCAGCCGCAGTCGCTACATAAGGAGATTTCCTCAAAGCCGAACGATTGGTCGATGGATTGGCAATGGTTGTTTTGTAAATGAATGCTTCAGACATAGTCTAAACGAACAGGTAGTCTGACCAACAGCCGCTAATGGGTCAGCAAAGCACAGTGCGCCTTTTTCTCCACCAGAAATTGCTGGAAAGCACGACATCGGCTTTCAGTCTTAAGGACTAGCCGATTAGTTTGAGACATCTGCCTTCCCGCAGCTCATCAATTCACGGTTGCGCGAGCAGATAAATCGCAACCAAGGCCAGCAGAAAGTACGGAACAAGCACCGCCGCCCCAGGATAATCTTTAGCCATTCTCTGACCAAAGAATAGCGCAATGATCGCAACCGCGGAAACGACCGCGCCGTAGAACGCAACGGTTGAATCGCGCGAAAGAATTACAAATACGCAGCCAACCGCACTCAGCGCACCGGCCGCGACCTCAAGGATTGTAATGGTAGTCAGCATGGCGGGGACGATTCCGGCAAACGGGCTTTTCGCGAAATGTCCCTTCAACCATTCGAGGTTTCCGCGCCGATCGACGATTTTATCAATTCCCGATTGAAGAAAAAGAATCGCCAGAAAGCCGGATGCCAAGATCTGCATCAGATAGGTTGCTTCCGCAGGTGTGTGCAAAGCTAGCATCACAAAACCATCTTAGCTGGAACCTTCCAGGTTTGTCGATGTTCCGGTGACAAGAACATTGGGCGCGACGTTTGGGGTTCGCGCAGCGCGCCGCTTTCTGTCATCCAGCGGCCGGCTTGCGAACCAACGTTCGAACTGCCGCGACTCAATCGCCTTGGGCAACTGCGTCAACGAAGGCGACATCGCCGGCTTTCAGATCCAGTTCGGCTTCCGCCGGGGTGCCAAACACCTGAGCGCGCCTTTCATCGAATTCTTTTTCCCAGCGAGCGACGACCACCGTCGCTAGACAATTGCCGATCACGTTTACGCATGTGCGGCCCATGTCCATCAATTCATCCACACCGAAAATAATCGCCACACCGATCGGCCCGAGTCCTGCCGGCACAAACGAATTCAATGCGCCCAGCAAAATGACAAGCGACGACCGCGGCACGCCGGCCACGCCCTTGGAAGTCAGCATCAACGTCAACATCATCGTGATCTGTTGGCCCAACGACATGTGCCACCCGATTGTCGTCTCGGCTGCTTGTGCCACGAACACCGAGGCCATTGCCAGATACAATGTTGATCCTGTGAGGTTGAACGAATAGCCGGTTGGCATCACGAAGCCGACGATGTGCGGCGGCACGCCAAAGCGCTCCATTGATTCCATCGCTTTCGGCAAAGCCGATTCACTACTCGTGGTTGCGAATGCGAGCGCCGCAGGTTCGCGCACTGCCCTGACGAATTGCCGCAACGGAATCCGTGCCATCCAAATCACCAGCCCGAAGATCAACAAGATAAAAATCACGAGAGCCAGATAAAGCGAGCTGATCAACTTGCCGAGATTCACCAGCACGCCCAGTCCCTGCGTGCCGATGGTATGCGCCATCGCTGCGCCGACCCCAATCGGTGCAAACATCATCACGTAATTCGTAAACTTGAACATGATCTGCGACAGGCTGTCCATCGCGCGGATGATTGGTTTCCCTTTTTCGCCAACTGCGGAGACCGCGAGCGCGAAGAGCACGCTAAAAGCGACAATCTGCAAAACATCGCCGCGCGCCATCGCTTCGATCACACTGGAAGGAAAGATGTGCACGATCGTTTCGACGAAAGTCTTCGGATGACTTTGCCCGAGCGTACTTAAGATCTCTGTGTTCGCCGCGGCCAGAGTCACGCCCGCGCCGGGATTAATGAAATTGACTACTGCTAACCCAATGAACAGCGCCGCCGTAGTGACAATTTCGAAATACACGAGCGCTTTCACGCCCATTCGTCCCACTTTTCGCAGCGCGCCCGCACCAGCGATTCCGACCACGATCGTCGAGAACACAAGTGGCGCGATGATCGATTTGATGAGGTTAATGAAGATGTCGCGCAAGAAATAAACCGCGTTCCCCCAATCCGGCCGCAGCCATCCGACCACACCGCCGACAACAAGCCCGATCATGATTTGCACCGTCAAAGACGGGCGATACCACGGCCGGCGCGTCCTTTGCGAAACCTTCGCGGTCATTACCATCGTCATTAACACAGAGCGGAAATCCAAGACAGCGCGTTTCGGTTTCTGGGGAGCACAGGCTGGCAGCCTGTTCGTCTTGGCAGCTTGCCAAGACGGCTGGTTTTAAACAGCGTCCCCGGGGTGCAAAGATGTTGCCGGCAAGCTGCCGGCAACTACAGGCTGGGAGCCTGTGCTCCCCGAAACACTCGCTGCCATGCGTTTCGCATTGTGATTGTGTGCAAGCGGCCCGCGAGGAAATCAGTCGATCATCCGCCGGTCGAGTCCGCTGTAAGCATCGACGCGGCGGTCACGCAAAAATGGCCAATGCGTCCGATGCTCGTTTACCCTCCCCCATTCCACATCGGCGATCACAATCTCTTCTTTGTCGACGGAACCTTTTGCAATGATCTCGCCGTCCGGTCCACACACAAAACTTTGGCCCCAAAATTCAATTCCAGCCCCGCCTGCAGGTGCTTCATGGCCGACGCGGTTTGGCACCGCGACGTAGCAGCCATTCGCGATCGCGTGACTGCGCTGGATCGTTTCCCAGGCAGAATGCTGCGCCGCGCCAAACTTTTTCTTTTCTGACGGGTGCCAGCCAATCGCCGTTGGATAAAAAATAATCTCGGCGCCGCGCAGCGCTGTGAGACGTGCTGCTTCAGGGTACCACTGGTCCCAGCAAACGCAGACGCCGATCTTGCCGTGCGTTGTCTGCCACGCCTGAAATCCCAGGTCGCCGGGCGCAAAGTAAAATTTCTCGTGATAAAGCGGGTCGTCCGGAATGTGCATCTTGCGATATTTGCCTAGCAACTTTCCATCTGTGTCGATGACTGCTGCCGTGTTATGATAAACGCCAGCGCCGCGTTTCTCGAAGAGTGACGCAATAATCGCCGTGCCGGTTTCGCGCGCTACTTCTCCCAGTGCCGACGTCGATCTGCCCGGCACTTCCTCAGCCAGCTCAAAGTTTTCGTGATCTTCTGTCTGACAAAAATACTGCGACCGAAAAAGTTCTGGCAAACAGACGACCTGAGCGCCTTGTTTCGCCGCCTGGTGTATGAATTCAATTGCGCGAGAGAAATTCTTCTCCGGGTCCGGGCCACAGTGCATCTGGATGAGCGCGATCTTCGTTTTCTTAGTGTTAGTCATTCAGAAAGTTTTGGAGTGCGCGGACATGTCCGCGTTTTCAAAGCGGCGACGTGTCGCCGCACTCCAAATTACTTCACCGATTCAGCCGGCACGACCTTTACGCTCTCGATCACGACGCGCTTTGTCGGCTTGCTCGGTTCGCCTTGTGCATTTCGCTCGACCGGCGTGTTGCCGATTTTTTCGAGCACATCCTCGCCTTTGATTAACTTGCCGAAAGTCGTGTATTGATGATCGAGCCGGTGCACCGGTGCGAGACAGATGAAGAATTGCGAGCCGGCCGAATCCGGATCGGAGCTGCGCGCCATTGAGATCACACCCCGATCGTGAGGATGATCGTTAAACTCAGCTTTGATTTGGTAACCCGGACCGCCTTGTCCGTAACTGTTCTCTTTCGCCGGATCTTTTGAATTCGGATCGCCTCCTTGGATCATGAACTCTTTGACGATCCGGTGGAAAATGGTGGCGTCGTAGAAACCCTGGCGCGCCAGTTTCTTGAAATTCTCGATCGTGTTTGGTGCAGCATCAGTCCAAAACTGCACGACCATTTCGCCTTCGCTGGTCTTGATCACTGCGACTTCGTTTGATGTGTTCACAGACGTTTTCTCCTCTTTTCTTTCTTCCGCGACTGTCGTTGCAACCAGCGCGGACGCAATTAAGCAACAAAATAAAGATTTCATGTCGGCCAATGGTAATACTCAACGATTAACCTTCAACATTACATAAACCCGTGGGTCGTCCTGATCGAAGTGAAGGATCTCACATCAACTGATTAATCACCCAATGTGCCCAGCGTGATCAGCGAGTCTTTGCGAGGCCCCTCGCTCCGCTCGGGATGACGCTTGAATTGTATTCCTGCAAACTGCGCACCTGAACTTTTCGTTTTTGTAACGACCGGATTCCGTTCGCGCTGGCCAGCGCGGCGCGCACCGTTGTCATGATCGGGATCTTCGCGGCAAGCGCGGCATTCCGAATGACCACTTCATGCTCGCGCGGAATTTTTCCGCTCGGCGTGTTGATGATGAAATTGATGTCGCCGTTCTTGATACGGTCGAGAACGTTCGGGCGGCCCTCGTGAATCTTGAAGACCTTGGTCACTTTGATTTTCGCTTTCGTCAGTGCGCCTGCCGTTCCGCTTGTGGAAATGATTTCAAAGCCGAGTTTCACAAACTCGCGCGCAACTGGGATCACCACTTCCTTGTCAGTGTCCTTGACGCTGATGAAGACCTTTCCTTTTTTCGGCAGCGGCGGCGGCGCAGCCATCTGCGACTTCGCGTATGCAAGGCCGAGATCGACATCCATGCCCATCACTTCGCCGGTCGATTTCATTTCCGGACCCAACGAAATATCGAGGCCTTCATAGCGCAAAAACGGGAACACTGCTTCTTTCACGGAGAAGTGTTTCGGTACGATCTCCTTGGTGAAACCAAGTTCGCGCAGTGATCTGCCTACCATCACCTTCGCGGCGAGTTTCGCCAGCGGAACACCGATTGCTTTGCTGACGAAGGGAATCGTGCGCGACGCGCGCGGATTTACTTCCAGAACATAAACGGTGTCGCCTTTGACGGCGAACTGCACGTTCATCAGCCCGCGGACGTTCAGTGCGCGCGCCATCGCTTTGGTCGCTGCGGAAATCTCAGCGATAACTTTTTGCGACAACGAGAATGTCGGAATCACGCAGGCGCTGTCGCCGCTGTGGATGCCGGCTTCCTCAATGTGCTCCATGATCGCGCCGATCACAGTTGTCTCGCCGTCCGCGATGCAATCGACATCCACCTCAACCGCATCTTCCAGAAAACGATCAATGAGCACGGGGCGATCTGGCGTCACTTCAATCGCGCTGGCCATGTAGCGCCTGAGATCTTCCTCATTATAAACGAGTTCCATCGCGCGACCGCCCAGCACGAAACTGGGTCGCACCAGCACTGGGTAACCAATCTTCTGTGCAATCACGACTGCTTCCTCGGTGCTCACCGCTGACCCATTCGGCGTCTGCCGGAGCCCGAGTTTGTCGAGCATCGCCGCGAACAATTTTCTGTCTTCCGCTGTCTCGATGCTCTCCGGCTGTGTTCCCAGGATAGAAACGCCGGCAGCTTTTAGTCCCTGCGACAAATTGAGCGGTGTCTGCCCACCAAACTGGACGAGCACGCCCTCTGGTTTTTCCTGATCGTAGATGTTGAGCACGTCTTCCAAAGTGAGCGGCTCAAAGTAAAGTTTGTCGCTCGTGTCGTAATCGGTGGAAACCGTCTCCGGATTGGAATTGACCATGATCGTTTCGAATTCGAGCTCGCGCAGCGCGAACGCGGCATGCACACAGCAGTAATCGAACTCAATTCCCTGGCCGATTCGGTTCGGCCCGCCGCCCAGAATCATGATCTTGCGCTTGCCGCTCTCGCGTCGCTCGTTCTCGTCGCCATACGTCGAATAGTAATAGGGCGT
>WNGN01000265.1_pt1 | contig 30918 bp, 30 predicted proteins | sample 5400561 | NCBI WGS metagenome assembly WNGN01 (sample SAMN13153379, study PRJNA577476) | soil metagenome | isolation source: 115 cm soil or saprolite under Garry oak tree replicate 2 | place: USA:California | collected 2016-06-15 | reverse complement strand
TGAGGCGCGGCGGGCCGGCCACAATGGTCCGGTGGCCGGCCCGGTGTTCCGACGTGACCTGTACCGGGGCACCGCCCGGGACTACGAGCGGTTCCGGGTCCCCTATCCGCCGGGCCTGACCGGCGACCTGGCGGACCGGCCGGGTACGAGCAGGCCCGCCAGGACCGGCCGGACGGCGCCATCCTGCGGGACGCGGGGTTCGAGGCCGCCGGTACCTGCCAGTTCCTGACCGAGCACGACTGGACGGCCGAGGACCTGGCCGGCTTCGCGTTGTCCACCTCGGTGCTCTCCCGTGCCGCCCTGGGCGGCATGACCGAGGACTTCGCCGCCGACCTGCGCCGCGAGCTGCACGCCAGCCAGCCGGACGGGCGGTTCCGGCAGGCCATCGACTTCGCCTACGACCTGGCCCGGCGCCCGGCCTGAATGGTGCCTGCCCGGGGGCGCCCCCCGGAGCCCCCCGCTGGCCCAGGGCCGCGCTGGTCCCGAGGGCGGCTACACCGGCGGCGCGGCGGCGGCGGCGAAGGCCGCCATGGAGCCGAACTCCCAGTCCGGTGTCACCGGCGCCGGCGGTGGCGGGGTGGCGCCCCAGCCGTCGCGGTCGCGCCGCCGGTCGATCCACACGGTGGGCAGGCCGGCCCGCTTGGCCGGCACATGGTCGTGGAACAGGCTCTGCGCCACGTGCAGCAGGCCGCCCGGCCGGATCCCCAGGCGGGCCGCCTCGCGGGCCAGCGCGTCGAAGTTCCGCGGTGACGGCTTGTACGCGCCGACGTCCTGCGCGGTGATCACGCTGGTGAACTCGACGCCGAGCCGGGCGTTCGACCCGGCGAACGAGGCGCGGTCCACATTGGACAGGATGATCAGCTTGAACCGCCGGCCCAGCGCGGCCAGGGCGTCGTGCGCGTCAGGGAACGGGGGCCAGTCGGGCACCGAGCCCGCCAGCCGGGCCGCGTCGTCCGCGGTGACCTCGGCGCCCAGCGCCTCGCCGAGGAACCGCATGCCCCGCGCCAGGATCTCCGGGTACGGGTCGGCGGGGTGCTCCGCCTCGACCGCGGCCTCGATCCCCGCGTAATCGGCCAGCAGTTCCTCGCCGGTCACGTCGAGCCCGCGCGCCCGCGCCCACGGGCCGAAAACGGCCAGCAGGCCGGCCTCCCAGTCGATCAAGGTGCCGTAGCAGTCAAAGCTCAGGGCCTCAAAATCGGTGAGTTCCACCGTTCCTGAGTACCAGCCGGAGCCACGCCGCGCCATGGGGGACGGCCGCCCGGTCCCGCGGCGGCCGTCCTGGCCTGCCCCCTGCGGCACTGCCAGCGCGGGCCCGGGTGCCAGCCCGGTTCGCACATGGCGTGCGCCGCCGGGCATGACGTGCGACACTGCCACGGGGTGGTTGTTAGGCCGGCCGCAAGCCCTGGCCGGTCCGAAGCCCGGCTCCCGGTATTCCCGGGGAACGGTGAAGCACCCTGGAGGGGAGCAGAGTGATGCCCGATCAAGAGCGTCTGACCTACGCCCCGGCAGGGCCGGGTGCCGTCCAGCCATGCTGGTTGTGCGGGATCCGGTTGCCCGCCGACCACATGATGGCCGACGGGGGCAGCGCCTGTGCCGACGTTCGCTGGTACTGCCTGGACAAGCGGGGATGCACCGAGCGGTGGACCGCTCGCGCGGCCAGGTCGGCCGACGTCCGCCTCAGCGCCGCCGGAATGCCGGACTCCTGGGGCTCGATCGGCTTAGCGACGGGCGTCGCCGGGCGCTGAACGGGACGCCGAATCGGCCGGGCGGCGAGCCTACCGTGGGACCGGGGCTTGCCGTGGGCCGGGGAACATGCCGTGCAGGGCGGCGACGCCGTCGCCGGTGGCACGGACGTCCAGCACCAGCCGCGTCGCGCTGGCCCGGACGGTCCAGGTTGCCCAGGAGCAGCACTCGGCCTCCACGCCGGCCAGGGCGCGCAATTCTTGTTCTGTGCCCGGTTCCGGGCGAAAGCTGAGGCGAACACCGTCAGCGGTCTTCGTGTGCCCGGTGAGCGCGCGGGCCGCGAGCCGCACCCAGCGGCCGGCCTGCTCGGCCAGGCCCGTCCTGGTCAGCGAGCAGGCCACCGGCGGGCCGGCGGCGGTGTTGTCGGCGGATATCTGTGCGGCGGCCATGGCCTGCCTCCCTGGTACGGGGCGTTGGTCGCTCCTCATCGTCGTTGTTAAAGTCGGCTTGATGTCAACTCCCGGTACCGGGCCGGACGGCTCCTCCTGGCTCACCATCGGCGCGCTGGCCAGGCTGACCGGCAAGAGCGCCTCCGCGATCCGCTATTACGAGCAGATCGGGCTCCTGCCCGAGCCGGCCCGGGCCGCCGGCCGGCGCAGGTATGACCCGGCCACGGTGCGCACGCTCGCGGTGATCGAGACCGGGCAGCGCGCCGGGCTGGCGCTCGGCGAGATCAAGGTGCTGCTGTCGGCGTCGCCCGGGGACCCGGCGGCGGTCGAGCGGCTTCGCGAGGTGGCCAGCCGGAAGCTCCCGGAGGTCGTCGCCCTGATCGAGCGCAGCGAACTGGTCAGGGACTGGCTCGAGCTGGCCGCCCGGTGCGAATGTCCCGACCTAGACCAGTGCCCGCTGTTCGACGAGGTGCAACTGCCCCCCGCGGGCGGGCAGCGCCCGCCCCGCGCCGGGTTATCCTCCGCCTGCCGATCTGCAAGTGGGTGTGCAGGAGGAAGACGCCATACCTGCCAATGCGGATGTCGCTGCCGGCAAATATGGTCGAGGGGTGCAGCTGCGATACAACTACCGTCTGGACCCCGCGTCCCGACACCGGATCGCCATCGGCAAGGCGTTCGGGTGTGCCCGGGTGGTGTTCAACGACGCCCTGGCTGTAAGAGATGGGGCGCACCAGGCCGGGCTGCCCTTCGTCACCGACGCGGAGTTATCGGCCCGGCTGACCGCGGCCAAGCGCACGCCGGAGCGGGCGTGGCTGAACGAGGTCTCCGCGGTGGTGCTCCAGCAGGCCTTGGCGGACCTGAATGCCGCTTACCGGAACTTCTTCGCCTCCCGCCCCGGCAAGCGCAAAGGGCCGAAGATGGCACCGCCGAGGTTCCGGTCCCGCAAGAACCGGCGGCAGGCGATCCGGTTTACCGCCAACGCCCGGTTCAAGGTGCTGCCCAACGGGAAATTGCGCCTGCCGAAGATCGGAGACGTGCCGGTCCGCTGGTCCCGGCCTTTGCCTTCCCAGCCATCCAGTGTCACCGTGATCAAGGACGCTGCGGGCCGGTACTTCGCCTCATTTGTCGTGGAAACCGGACCGGATGCGCTGCCTCAGGCTGAACCGGTGGTTGGCTGGGCCGCGCCGCCGAGGCCGCAGATGCCTACCGGGCCGCACTCGCCCTCGGCCCGCCACCGGGCCGTGTGCGCGTTCCTCGCCCGCCGGCTGGCCGAGGCCGTGGTGACACGCGATGCGAGGCGGCGCCGCGTCGACGGTGCCAGGCCGGCCGCTCCCGGCGGGGCGCGGTGCGCGGATGTGCGGCGCCGGGCCCGTCCGGATGCGGCGGCCCCGCACGGCTGGGAGTATGGCTAGGCAGAGGGCCAATGAGGAGTGGCATGCCAGCCAAGGTCGAGCTGATCGCGTACGCGGACCGTTTCGGCGGTGACCTGGCCGGGCTGCGCGGCCTGCTCAACGGGCCGCTGCGCGGGCTGTTCGGCGGGGTGCACGTGCTGCCGTTCTACCGCCCCTACGACGGGGCCGACGCGGGCTTCGACCCGGAGGATCACACGGAGGTCGACGAGCGCCTGGGCTCGTGGGACGACATTGCCGCGCTGAGCGCCGAGTACCGGGTGATGACCGACATGATCGTCAACCACGTCTCCTCGGGCTCCCCGCAGTTCCAGGACTGGCTGGCCAAGGGTGACGCGTCCGCGTTCGCCGGCATGTTCCTCAGCTACGGCACCGCGTTCCCCGAGGGTGCGACCGAGGAGGCGCTGCTGCGGCTGTACCGGCCGCGGCCGGGCCTCCCGTTTACCCCGTACCTGCTCGGCAACGGCGGCAAGGCACTGCTGTGGACGACGTTCACGCCGCGGCAGATCGACGTCGACGTCCGTCATCCGGTGACCCGCGGCTACCTGCTGCGCATTCTCGACAAGCTGGCCGCCGCGCGCGTCTCGCATGTCCGGCTGGACGCGATCGGTTACGCGGTGAAGACGCCCGGCCTGACGTCGTTCATGACACCGGACACGGTCAAGTTCATCGGCGAGGTCACCGCCTGGTGCCGCGAGCGCGGCCTGGCGGTCCTGGTCGAGGTGCACTCCCACTACCTGCACCAGGTGCAGATCGCCGGGCAGGTGGACTACGTGTACGACTTCGCCCTGCCGCCGCTGATCCTGCACGCGCTGACCGCGGCGGACCCCGGGCCGCTGCTCACCTGGCAGGGGCTGCGCCCGGCCAACGCGGTCACGGTGCTCGACACCCACGACGGGATCGGCGTCATCGACGTCGGCCCGGACGCCACCGACCGGTCCAGGCCGGGCCTGCTCGGCCCGGGCGAGCTTGCCCGGCTGGTTGAGGCGATCCACGCCAACAGCGGCGGGACCTCGCGGCAGGCCACCGGCACGGCGGCCTCGAACGTGGACCTCTACCAGGTCAACTGCACGTTCTACGACGCGCTCGGCCGCGACGACGGCCGCTACCTGCTCGCCCGGGCGCTGCAGTTCTGGACGCCGGGCAACCCGCAGGTCTACTACGTCGGGCTGCTGGCCGGCGGCAACGACATGGACCTGCTGGCCCGGACGAACGTCGGCCGGGACGTCAACCGGCACCGCTACCAGCCCGCCGAGATCGAGGCCGCCCTGGCCAGGCCGGTGGTGCGGGCGCTGTGCCGGCTGATCGGCTTCCGCAACACCCACCCGGCGTTCGAGGGCAGGCTCACCTGCTCGGGGAACGCTGCGAACATCGAGATGAGCTGGGCACGCGACGGCGACGAGGCGGTCCTGCGTGCCAATCTGGCGGACGGCTCCGCGGAGGTGACATGGACCGAGGACGGCACCAGACGCAGCGCCCCGCTGGCCGCGCTGCCGTGACCGGGCGCCTGCCCCGGCACCCGCCCGGCCGCGCCGCCGGGGCCCCGGCGGCCGGGGGGATCGCATGACCAGCCCGCGGGCCGGCCAGCCGGCCGCCGCCGCGGACCTCGTCGACGTCGCGAAGCTGGTCACCGCCTACTTCACGGTGCACCCCGACCCCGGCGAGCCCGCCCAGCGGGTGTCGTTCGGCACCTCCGGCCACCGCGGGTCCGCGTTCACCGCGACGTTCAACGAGGACCACATCGCAGCCACGACGCAGGCGATCTGCGAGTACCGGGCCGCGCGCGGCATCGACGGGCCGCTCTACCTGGGCGCCGACACCCATGCGCTGTCCGAGCCCGCGCAGGTCACCGCGCTGGAGGTGCTCGCCGCCAACGGTGTCCATGTGCTGTGCGACGCGCGCGGCGGGTACACGCCGACCCCGGCCGTGTCCCGGGCGATCCTGGCCTGCAACGAAACCGCGCGGGGCCCCCGCGCCGACGGGATCGTGATCACCCCGTCGCACAACCCGCCGCCCGACGGCGGGTTCAAGTACAACCCGCCCGACGGCGGCCCGGCCGGCACCGACATCACCCGGTGGATCCAGGACCGGGCCAACGAGCTGCTCGCCGCCGGCCTGGCCGGCGTGCGGCGGATCCCGTTCGCGCGGGCGGCCGCCGCCGATACCACCGGCCGGTTCGACTTCCTCGGGGAGTACGTGTCGGCCCTGGCGCAGGCCGTTGACCTGGCCGCGGTCAGGGCCGCCGGGATCCGCATCGGCGCCGACCCGCTCGGCGGCGCCAGCGTCGCCTACTGGGGCGCGATCGGCGAGGAGTACGGCCTTGATCTCACGGTCGTCAACCCGGCCGTGGACGCCACGTTCCGGTTCATGACCCTGGACTGGGACGGCAAGATCCGGATGGACTGCTCGTCGCCGTCCGCTATGGCCGCGCTGATCGCCCGCCAGCACGACTTCACGATCGCGACCGGCAACGACACCGACGCCGACCGGCACGGCATCGTCACCCCGGACGGCGGGCTGCTCAACCCCAACCACTACCTCGCCGTGGCCATCGACTACCTCTACCGGCACCGGGACGGCTGGCCGCCCACCGCCGCGGTGGGCAAGACCCTGGTCAGCTCGTCAATGATCGACCTGGTGGCCGACGGCCTGGGCCGCCGGCTGCTCGAGGTACCGGTCGGGTTCAAGTGGTTCGTGCCCGGCCTGCTCGACGGCTCGGTCGCGTTCGGCGGCGAGGAGAGCGCCGGTGCCTCGTTCCTGCGGCACGACGGGTCGGTGTGGACGACCGACAAGGACGGGATCCTGCTCTGCCTGCTCGCCTCGGAGATCACCGCGGTGACCGGGAAGACACCGTCCGAGCTGTACCGCGGCCTGGCGGCACGCTACGGGGAGCCCGCCTACGCGCGCATCGACAGCCCGGCCACCCGGGCGCAGAAGGCGGCGCTGGCCCGGCTGTCCCCGGAGCAGATCACGGCCGGCCGGCTGGCCGGCGAGAAGATCACCGCGGTGCTGACCGAGGCGCCGGGCAACGGCGAGCCGATCGGCGGGCTCAAGGTGGTCACCGAGTCCGGCTGGTTCGCGGCCCGGCCGTCCGGCACCGAGGATGTCTACAAGCTGTACGCCGAGTCGTTCCGCGGCCCCGGGCAGCTCGCGGCGATCCAGGAAGAGGCCCGGGCGGTGGTGGCAGCGGCTCTTGGCTGACCCCGGGACCCGGCGGCGTGCGGTTGGCGGGCTGCCGTATTTCAAAAATCAAGCGCCCGCGCTGTCGGCGGCCAGCCACTCCTCGCGCAGCAGCCGGTACTCGACATCGCCATGCTCGTTGCCGTCCAGCGGCTCCGGCCAGTCCAGGTGCACCGTGCGCAGGTACCGCAGCCCGGCCTTTTCCATGACCCGCCGGGACCCGGTGTTCACCGCCATGGTCGTGGCCACCACCTCGCGCGCCCCCAGGCCGGTGAACGCCTGCCGGACCAGCGCCCGCGCGCCCTCGGTGGCGAACCCCCGGCCCCAGGCGCTGCGCCGCAGCCGGAAGCCGAGCCCGATGACACCGGTCTGGTCCCGCGCGTCGGGCCAGTGGACCATCGCGTCATCGGTCGGCGTGACCGGCCGCAGCCCGAACCAGCCGATGAACTCGCCGCTGGCGCGGGCCTCGGCGGCCCAGTACCCGAAGCCGGGGAAGCGCAGGTGGCAGCCCGCGAGTTCGGGCAGCACCTCGTCACGGATCTGCGTCAGCGACTTCGCCGCGCCGGTCAGGAACCGCATGACCAGCGGATCCCCGTCCAGGCTGAGCAGGTTCGCGGTGTCCGCGCTGGTGAACCGGCGCAGCGCCAGGCGCTCGGTGAGCATGGCCGCCACCGTAGCGCGTAACCGGCCGGCGTCCTAGGGTCAGGACAGGCCCCCGGCTTCGATCCAGGGAGGCGCTGTGGCTGAGGTGATGACCATCGGCACCCTGTCCCGCCGCACCGGGGTCCCGGTCAAGGCGCTGCGCGCCTACGAGGACATGGGCCTGCTCTACACGGTGGGCCGCAGCCCGGGAAACTACCGGCTGTTCGGTGACGAGGCGCTGTGGTGCGTCGGCGTGGTCACCGGGCTGCGCGGGCTGGGCCTGACGCTCGAGGAGATACGCGGCGTCGCGGCCGACTACCTCCAGGACACCGGTGAACCGTTCGGCCCCCGGCTGGCCGGGCTGCTCCGGTCCGTCCGCGCCCGCACCGAGCGGCACATCGCCGAACTGCGGGAACGGCTCGGGCGCATCGACGAGTTCGAGCGGGCGGCCGCCGCCGAGCTGGCCGGTCACGCGGATTTCCACGCCCAGGACCCCCGCCCGGGCAAGACCCGGGCTTGACTCTCCCCCCGGGGGGAAGGCATAGCCTCGCCGGAGATTGGCGGTGAGGCCGATGACCGGGGCCGGGCAGGCGCGGGGCGGCAGCGGGCGCGCGCTCTTTGGCTGGTCCCCGCCGGATCTGCCCGCCGACACCGCGGTGAAGCGCCGCGCGGACCGGCTGCTGCCCCGGACGGGCGTCCCCGCCGTGCTCTACTGCGCGCTCGTCGTCGCGCTGCTCATCCTGGCGCCACGGTTGCCGGAGCGGGGGAACCTGGTGGCCGACGGGCTGGCCGCCCTGCTGGCCGCCGCCTGGTGCGGGGTGAACTTCTGGCGGTGCCGCCACGCGCACTGCCTGGTGACCACCCCAGGCTGGCTGGCGCTGGCCGTCCTGGCGTTCGTCGGCGCCGGCCTCGGGCACAGCCTGATCAGCGGGTACGAGCAGCCGGTCTTCCTCGCCGTGCTCGTCGCGTCGGTGATCTTCGAAGCGGGCTGGAGCCTGGCCCGGGGCGGCAACTCGGTGCGCGGCTGCTGCTGAGATAGGCGCTCGTTCAGAGGCTGCCGCGAGGGTCCGCCTTTTTTGGCCGGGACGGCTCCTGGTCCCGCCCGGCCAGGAATTCCGCCCAGGTCCGGCGGCCCACCGCCCGCCCGGGAGCCAGGTTGGCGCCGGCCCGCACCGCGCGGGCGGCCCGGCCCGGCAGCCAGACCGGCACCAGCAGCCGGCGCTTGCCGCGGGCCCGCAGGTACTCGCGCAGCAGGGCGGCCATGCTGGTCACCTCCGGCCCGGCCATGTCGGGCACCAGCCCGGCCGGGGCGCCGAGCGCCAGTTCTGCCAGCCGGCCGGCGACCTCGCCGGTGTCGACCGGCTGGAACCGCACTCCCGCCGGGACCGGGATCACCGGCAGCTTGGCCATCTGCTCCGCCACCATCAGGGAAAGGTCGTGGAACTGGGTGGCGCGCAGCGTGGTCCAGGGCAGGCCGGAGCCGGCCACGACCTGCTCCGCGGCCAGCTTGAACCCGAAGTAGCCGAACATCGCCCGGTCGGCCGCGCTGACCACGGGGATCCGGTCGGCCCCGACCACCGAGATGAACACCAGGTGCGGCGTCCCGGCCCGCGAGGCGGCCCGGACCAGGTTCCTGGCCGCCGCGTCGTCGCCCTTGCGGCCGCCCGCGCAGTGCACGATGACCCCGGCGCCCGCCACCGCGGCCTCGATTCCCTCGTCCTTGAGCAGATCGCCGGTCACGTACTCGACGCCGCCCGCCGCCTCGTGGGCGCGGCGGCTGAGCACCCGCACGTCGCGGCCCGCTTCGCGCAGCAGCGGCACGACGTGGCGGCCGAGCGTGCCCGTGCCGCCGGTGACCAGAATGAGTGACGTCATCGTTCCTCCTCGCCGGTGCGGCCCCGCCAGGCGCGGGGCCCGCACCCGTCCGGCACCGTTACCCGCCCGCGGGCACATCCTCGGGTACCCGGGTGCCAAGGTGGTGACACCAGGCGGCGCGGGAATGTGACTGGCTGGCGGTGCCCCGCATGTCACATTCGCGGGGCGCCCGGTGTCAGGGTGGTGACACCAGGCGAGGGAACGTGACAGATGACCGACGGTGACTGGCTGGCAGCCGCCTTCGAGGAGCACCGCGAGCACCTGCGCGCGGTGGCCTACCGGCTGCTCGGCTCGATGAGCGACGCCGACGACGCGGTCCAGGACGCCTGGCTGCGGGTCACCGGCGCGGACGCCAGCAAGGTGGAGAACCTCGGCGGCTGGCTGACGACGGTCGTCGCCCGGGTGTCGCTGAACATGCTCAGGTCCCGCCGCCGCCGGCCCGAGCAGCCCGTGGGCGACGTCTGGCCGGCTCCGGTGGAGGCTTCGGCCGGGGCCGGTGCCGCGGCCGGGTCGCCGGGGGCCGGCGCGGCCGCCCCGCTCGGCGATCCGGAGGACGAGGCGGTGCTCGCGGACTCGGTCGGCCTGGCCCTGCTGGTCGTGCTCGACACGCTCACCCCGGCCGAGCGGCTCGCGTTCGTCCTGCACGACCTGTTCGCCATGCCGTTCACCGAGGTGGCGGACGTGCTCGGGCGCTCGGCCGAGGCCACCCGGCAGCTCGCCAGCCGGGCCAGGCGCCGGGTCCGCGGCTCGCCCAGCCCGGGCCACGCCGCCGACCTCGCCCGCCAGCGGGAGGTGGCCACCGCGTTCCTCGCCGCCGCCCGCGGCGGCGACCTGTCGGCCCTCGTCGCGCTGCTGGACTCCGAGGTGACGCTGACCGCCGATGGCGCCGCCGCCCCGTCCGGGCGGCCGGCCGTGCTGCACGGCGCGGAGCGGGTCGCCACCGGGGCGGTGGCGGCCGCCGCCCGGGCCGAGGAGTCCCGGCTGGCCTTGGTGGACGGGGCCGTGGGCATCGTCTTCGCGCCCGCCGGTCACCTGCGGGTCGTGCTGGCCCTGACGGTCAGCGAGGCGCGCCGGATCACCTCGATCGACGTGATCGCCGACCCGGACCGGCTGCGGCGGCTGCGGCTGGCGCTGCTGCCCGGCTGACACCGCCGCTCGGCTAACACCGCCGCTCGGCTAACACTGCTGGCCGGCTGGCGCTGGCGCTGGTGCGGGGCCACGGGGCCCGGACGAGGCAGCCGGCCCGTGCCTGGCGTTTTCCCAGGAGTCTGGGAAGTACCGGCAGATCGTTGACCCCGCGGCGCGGCCCGCACATCCTGGGCAGCGGATCAACGAGGGGCACGCCGGGCACGCAAGCCGTGCCCGGCCAATCGTCGCGGAAGGAGTGTCGATGGCCGGTAACACCGCGCGCGGCCGGTCTCCGCTGCAGGCGCGCAGCCGTCGCCGATGGCTGCTGGCGGCCGGGATAGCCGGGCTCTGGCTGGTGCTCCTGATGGGCACCGGCTCCCTGGCGGCCAGCTTCACGCTGCTGCTCCTGCTCGGCGCGATCATCGGCCTGCTTGTCGTGATGCTGCGGCTGCTCGGCTACGGGAGGGACCATCCGTGGTTCCAGCGTGCCGCCAGCCGGCCCTGGCGCGACGGCCGGGACGTGCTGCGGGTGGCCCTGGGGCACCTGTCCGAGGTGTTCATCGTGACCCCGCAGGGCTCGCTGCTCGCGCCGAACGCGGTGGAGCTCCGGATGAACCCCGCCGACATCGGGTCGCTGGCCGAGCTGATCGATATCGGCCTGGTGAACGCGAGCGCGGCGGAGGCCTACGCGGCGGAGGTCGCCGCGTGCTCGGCCCGGGTGGTCAGGGACGTCCCGCTCGAGGTGTCCGTGGTCGCGGACCCGGAGGTGCCGCCGGGCCGCTACCGGCTCCGTCAGCGCACCTCGCCCGACGCCATGAGCCCGGCCGCGGCTCCGCTGGGCACCCCGGTCCTGGTAGGCGCCGTGGACCCGGCCAGCGCGGCCACCAATCACTACCACGACGGGCGGACCAGGTCCGGCTCGGCGGTGGCGGGCGGGCTCATGACGGGCGGCACGACGGTTACCGAGGCGCCGCGGATTCCGCGGCTGCGGCTGGTCACCGGGGGCGAGGTCGCGCAGACGCGGGTGACCGGCGCCCGCGCCGGCCGAGCCCCGGACGTGGAACTCCGGCTGCCGGTGGAGCCCACCGTGTCCCGGGTGCATGCCGCCTTCACCTGGACCGGCGGCGAGTGGCGGATCACCGTCCTTGGCCGCAACGGCGTGCTGCTCAACGGCACCCCGCTGACCAGCGAGCACGTCGTCCGTGACGGGGACTCGATCCGGTGGGGACGGCAGTCCACCGCGCCGGTGTCCACCGTGTCCATCGGCTGACCGGTGCGGATGGCCAGCGGCGGCCGGGCATCCCGCTGAGCGCGCGGCGCGCGGGCGGCCGGCACCGTGACAACCGCGGCAATGCCCCCGGATGGCGTCACTATCATCGCTGGCATGGCATTGGCTGACGGATCCGCGCTCCGGGCCCTCGGCGGCGGCGGCGGGTAAGTGCCGATGGCGGAACTCGTTATCTGGCCGGCCGGGCACGGCGAATGGCTCAGCTGCCCGCCCGATCGGATCACCTGGCTGGACCGGACCACGCTCAGCGCTGGCCAGGACCCGACGCTGCACCGCTCGCCCCGCTGCCCGGGCCTGCGGCATGTGCAGCACCGGTGGGAACTGTTCAGCCGGGACACCAGCCATGAGGTCCACCTGGCGCCGTACGCCGCCGGCTCGCCCCGGCGGTTCCAGGACGTCCGGGCCCGGGCGGTGCACACGCTGCCGCCGGCCCTGCCGCGTTTCGAGACGCACCCGGTGCGGCTGGCCGAGGGCGCGTGGCTGGTCGGCGTCGGGCAGTGGGTGCTGCCGCTGCGCGTCAGCGGCTCGCAGGGTGAGTCCTCCGCCGCGGGCTCCGGCCCCGGCACGGAGGAGAAGAACACGGTCGGGGCCACCGCGATGCCCGGGTCCGCCAGCCCGGCGCTGCCGGACGCGGTGTCCCGGGTGGCCGCCTACTTCAAGCGCAACGCCACGGCCCGCATCGCCATGGCCTACTACTACCGGGACTACCTGCTCGGCGCGGTCGCGCCGCAGGCCACGCCGATGGTCGATGTCGCCATCGCGCTGGACCTCAGCAGCGAGGGAGCGGTGGGGGAGTTCAAGAAGGAACTCCAGCGGCGCATCTGGAACGAGCAGCACCATCAGCGCGAGCTTGCTCAGTTCCTGCTCATGAACGGCTTGATTGGCCGCCCGGACCTGGAGCATGCAATACGAGTGGCCGCCGCCAACGAAGCCTCGGGGCGCACCAAGGTAGCGCGGGAACGTCTTAGTTACCGCCATAAGAAGTAAACGTTGTTCCGCCCGGGGCGGCGGGCGGCCTTCGCAGGGGCCGGCGCTCGGTGCGCTGGATGTCTTCGGCGCGGAGGTGCTCGCCGCAGGTGTCGCATGTCATCTCGGTGATGGCGGTGCCGCCGCAACCGCGGTGCGTGTAGTCGGCTGGGGGGCCGGCGGCCGACAGGTGGCGGTCGCCCCACTCGCGCAGAGCGGCGATGACCACAGCCAGCTCGCGGCCGCGGGTGGTGAGACGGTACTCCTCACGGGGCGGGCGCGTCTCGTAGGCGTGGCGGGTCAGTATCCCAGCATCGACGAGGCGGCCCAGGCGGCGGGCCAGCGTGCTGGTCGGCGCGCCCAGGCGGGCGAGGAAGTCGTCGTAGCGGGTGATGCCGTGCAGGGCGTCGCGGATGATCAGCAGCGTCCACCGCTCGCCGAGGAGCTCCAGTGCCCGGGCGACGGAGCAGTCCTGGGTGTCGTAGTTGGCAGGCAGCACGGGGCCACCCTACCCCGATGTCACTTGCATCATTGGAGTTACCAAGTTAGGTTGCTGACAGCCGCGCCCGGCGACCGTCATGGCAGTTAACGCAGTGCACAGTGAGGAATCAGCATGCCCCTGTGGAAGATCTATCATCCGGCCGGAGCATGGACGCCCGCGGAGAAGAAGGAGTTCTCCGACGCCATCACGCGGGTCTACGCGGCCGCCCCGCTGCCCAGGTTCTACGTCGTGGTCATCTTCGAAGAAGTCGCGGCGGGCTCGTTCTACGTGGGCGGCGAGTCCCACGGCCGCTTCGTGCGGATCCAGGTCGACCAGATGGCACGGACCCTGCCCGGCCCCATCCTGCGGGAATGGTGGGTGAACAGGCTCGACGAGGTCATCGCCCCCTGGGTGCGGGACCGCGGCTACGACTGGGAGTTCAACATCACCGAGCCGCCACCTGACCTGTGGTCGGTCCAGGGTCTGATCCCGCCGCCGTTTGACTCCGCCGCCGAGCGCCGCTGGGTGCGAGAGAACAAGGCAAGCCCCTACACTCTCGCGGGAAAGCTCCCCGCCAGCCTGCCCTTCGCCCCGGGCACGACAGGCCGTGACGCCTGACCAGCAGGACCCTGCCGCCGAAAGCGGCGCTCCGTTTGGCGAGTGTGTGCGTGAACTAGACATCAGGATGACAACCCGGGGCTATCGGACAGCCACAACGGCCCGAACCGGGGTGCGCCGGCCGTCGAGAATCGGATGATTCCCTATTTCTGCGCCGAAAGGCTCAGCCGGCAGGTAATGGGCGGCTGGCTCGCCGTGCAGCGGCTAGAGTTTGTGGTGGTCGGGGCGCGACGGCTGGCCGCCAGGGTCCGGGCCCGTGATCAGGGCATGCCACTGTGGCCACCGTCGGAGAGGCATATCCAGCTGCCGGGGGGAGCCCGTGGAGGCAGAAGGGAAAGGGCGGGGCGCAAAAGGTAAGGGCGGGTCCTGGGATTGGAAGGATCGGTGGGCCCTTGTAATCTCCGCCCTGCCCGGAGTCGTGGCTTTGATCGCCCTGGTCTACCAGACCCAGGTAACCCGTGACCAACTGGGGCAGACCCAGCACCAGCTGCAGATCACCGAACAGGGCCAGATCACCGACCGCTATAACGCCGCCGTCACCAATCTCGGGTCCGGCTCCCTCGATATCCGGCTAGGCGGCATCTACGCGCTGCAGCGCGTCATGCACGACTCCCGGCGCGATCAGGCGACCGTTATCGCGGTGCTGTGCGCATTCGCGCGCAACCAGACCGCGTCGGACCGCAAGCCGCGGCGGTCGCGGCCCGCCTCGCCGTCGGCGGACGTCCAGGCGGCCCTTACCGTCGTCGGCACCCGCAAGACCAGTCACGATGGCCCCACGACCGTCATCGACCTGCATCGCGCACGACTGGGTGGTGCGCAACTGGGCGGCCTGCGCCTCGCCGGCGCCGACCTCGCCGGGACCGGCCTCGCCGGGGCGAACCTCCTCGGCACCCATCTCGGCGGCGCGAACCTGGCCGGCGCGAACCTCGCGGGCGCGAGCCTGGTCTCCACCCATCTCCGTGATGCCGGCCTCGCCGGCGCGGATCTCACCGCCGCGCATCTCAGCGACACCAATCTCATCCGCGCGGACCTCAGCCACGTGAACCTCTCCGGCGCGGTCCTGGCCGATGCGAAGCTCGCCGACGCATCCTTCTTCGGCGCGAACCTCTCCGGCGCGGTCCTGGCCGGCGAGCAGATGCCCGGCCTGTCCTTCGCCACCGCGATCCTCTCCGGCGCGGACCTCTCCGGCACGAGCCTCGCCCACGGGTACCTGATCGCCGCGGACTTCGCCGGTGCGAGGCTTGTCAACGCGAACCTCAGGGGCGCGGACCTCACCGACGCGAATCTTGCCGCAGCGGACCTCCGCAAGGCGGCCCTCGACGGCGGGAATCTTCGTTACGCGAACCTCAAAGGCGCGGACCTCTTCGGCGCGAAACTCCATGGCGCGGACCTCACCGGCGCGGACCTCACCGGCGCTAATCTCTACGCCACAAGAACCCGCGGCGCCAACTTCGCCGGCGCGAAGCTAACCGGCGCTTTCTGGCCGCCCCGCGTGACGCCCCCGCCGGGCTGGACACGGACGCACCACTCAGACCGTTTGCAGCGGGCTCGACTCTGACCGGGTGGTGATGAGAAATGTGCGGTGGCCCGTTGCGTTCGGTCAAAGGAGCGGCCCGGACGGCGTGCGCTGGCTGCGCGGCCCTGGCCCTCGTCCTCGCCGCCTGCTGTAGCTGCACCGGTAGCCCGTCTTCCAGCTCGCCCGGAGGTGCCAGGTCATCCGGCCCGCAGTTCTCGCTGATCCAGGTCAATAACAAGTTCAGGGCCATGTCGGCCCTCAGGCCACTCGCTGCCAGGGGCACGGGCAGCATCGCGGTCATCCTCCCCAATGACGCGACGGCCCCGCATTTCAAGAAATTCGACGCGAAGTACCTGAAGGAAGCGTTTCAGCGGGCCGGGCTCGAGCCCTCCCAGTACCCCGTGCAATTGCCGCAGGGCAGCGACCAGTTCAGCGCTGCCCAGGAGGCCATCACCAAGGGCGCGCGGGTGCTCATCCTGGATGCGCGTTACTCCGGGGCCGGTGTCCGCATCGAGTCGTATGCCGAAAAGCACGGCGTCAAGGTCATCGACTATGACTGGCTGACGCTCGGCGGCAGCCGCGACTACTACGTCGGCTTCGACAGCCTGAAGATCGGCGTCCTGCTCGGCCAGGGCCTGGTCAACTGCGTGTCCGCCTGGAGGGTCAGGCACCCGCACCTCATCGTCATGAGCGGAGGTTCCAACGACTACAACTCGGCGATCTACGCGCAGGGCTACGACGCGATCCTGGCCAGGAAGTTCGCCGCGGGCTGGAAGGACGTCCGCAACCCGCCGGGCACCTGGGACCCGCATGTCGCGCTGAGCGAGTTCCAGCACCAGTACGGCGCGCACAAGCACAAGCATGTCAATGCCGCGCTGATCCCCAACGACGAGAACGGCCGCCGCATCATCCGCTACCTGCAGCGCAAGGGCATCAAGGCCCGGAAGTTCCCGACGACCGGGCTGGACGCCACGGTGCACGCGCTGAAGAACATCCTGGGCGACTACCAGTGCGGCACCGTGTACAAGCCGCCCTACCTGGAGGCCCAGGCCGCCGCGGCGCTGGCCATGTATGTCCGGGCCGGGCTGACGCCGCCGGACACCCTGGTCAACTGGAACATGACCGATCCGCAGAGCGGCGAACCCGTACGGTCCGTGCTGCTCACGCCGGAATGGGTGACCGCGGACAACATGAAGGCCACGGTCATCGCGGACAAGTTCGTGTCGCCGTTCGACCTGTGTACGCGCAGGTACGCCTCGGCCTGTGCCGCCGCCCACATCAGCCGCTGACCGCGTTCATCACCGTCAAACGCGGCCGTCGGCGGCGGCCGCGTGCCGCTCCCGGCCGCTAGAAGGGTGCCCGGGACGTGCCGCAGCGGCAGGTCCGGCCCGGCGGGCGGCTCAGCCCCGGTAGACCTCCTCCATCAGCAGGACCGCTCCTTCTGCGTCACTGTCGCCCTTGAGCGGGGAGCAGGTCACGGTGCACGTGATCGTGCGGCCGATGCGGTTGATCGCGGCCACCTGGACGGGGCCCGTGCGCCGGCCGGAAGCCAGGCACTCATTCACGATGCCGCGGAACTCCCCGGTGGGCAGCCCGAAATCGAGCTGGAAGAACGGCTGATTGCCCACCTCCCCGGCGCGCAGCCCCCAGAGTTCCTCCGCCCCGTTGTTCCAGCTCCTGACCGTCAGGTCCGCGTCGAGTACCACCACTCCCGCGGCCACGCTCGACAGGACCCCCTCGAGGAAGGTCCGCGCCTCGTCGAGTTCGGCGGTGCGGACCCGCATCTCCTCGTTCATCGTCTCGAGTTCTTCGTTGCCGGACTGGAGCTCCTCGTTGGTGGTCTCCAGCTCCTCGTTGGTCGACTGGAGTTCCTCGTTGGTGGTCTCCAGCTCCTCGATGCTGGACTGGAGTTCCTCGTTGGTGGTTTCCAGTTCCTCGTTGGTCGACTTGAGTTCCTCGTGCGCGGTGTCTAGTTCCTCCCGGTTGCGCCTGACTTCAAGCTCCAGCCGGGTGGTGTTCGAGGCGTCGATGAACATCAGGATCACCCCGGCGCCGAGTCCATCGCTGGCCCACAGCGGCTGGATGTGGATGTCCAGGTATTGGGTGTCCCCGGGACCGGCCTGCCGCTCGACGGCGCTGACACGCACCGCCCTGTGCTCGGCATAGGCGCGCTCGATCAGCGATCGCAGTTCCACCGGCCGGTAGGAGATCTCCAGGTCGTGGAACTGGCGGCCGATGTCGCGGGGGGTGATCCCGAACATGTTCCGCATCTGCGAGTTGATCAGGACGACGTTGCTGTCGGAGTCGACCCCGATAGCGGCGAACGGAGCCGACTCAAGGGCGAGGTCCCGTAGCTGGCGCTTCCTGCCTGCCTCGCGCATTTCCGGGGTGCCGATGGCGTCGAGCCGGATCGGCATCGGCTGATACCTCGGCACTCCGGCGCCGGGCCGGCGCCGGAAAATCCGCTGCCGCATGCTGACGACCTCGAACCGCTCGCTGTCCGACAGCAGCATCTCGGCCTTGCCCAGGAAGAGGTAACCGCCCTGGCGCAACGCGAAGTGGAAACGGTCGATGACCTGGGACTGGGTCTCGACGTTGAAATACATCAGCGTGTTGCGGCAGACCAGCAGGTCAAGGCGCGAGATGGGGGCATCGCGGGTGATGTCATGCCGCCCGAAGATCACCCGGCGGCGCAGGTCCGGGCGGAAGGAGAACTGGGTTCCGTTCTGCTCGAAGTATTTGTCCCTCAACTCGGCCGGAAGCGCTTCGAGGGCCTTCGCCGGGTAGAGGCCGATCCTGGCGTCATGAAGGGCCTCATGGTCGACGTCCGTGCCATATATCTTGACCCGTTTCGCGCATTCCTCGGTCCCCAGCGTCTCGGAGAAGGCCATCGCCAGCGAGTAGGCCTCCTCGCCACTGGCGCAGCCGGCGCTCCACACCCGGATCTCGCGCTCCCGATCGATGTCCGCGAGCAGTTCGGGCATGACTTCCCGCTGCAGGAGGCTCCACGTCTCAGGGTCACGGAAGAAACCGGTCACGTTGATCAGGATCATGTTGAACAGGTGACCGAATTCCTCGGTGTTGCTTTCCAGCCGGTCCCGGTAATCGACGTAGTCCGCAGATCCGGCCTCGTGCATCCGCTTACGGATCCGCCGGGCCAGGGAGGACCGTTTATATCCGGTGAAATCGAAGCCGCGGGCGTCGCGGATAAAAGCCAGCAGATCCTCGAGGGTGCTGTCGACCTCCTCAGGCGCGCCCGGCTGGGTCACGACCGGTTCGCCTCGACGAGCCCGCAGATCACGGCGGCGATCTCATCAAGCGGCAGGGTGAAATCAACGGCGCCAGCCGATATCGCGGCTTCCGGCATCCCCTTGAACTCGGCGAGGGCCGGGTCCTCCACGATGACCGTGCCTCCCCGGGACTTAACGGCGGACGCGCCCATCGCCCCGTCACTGCCCGTGCCGGTGAGCACGCAGGCGATGGCCCGCGGCCCGTAGGCCCCGGCGACCGACTCGAACAGCAGATCAGCAGATGGGCGCAGGAAATGCACCAACTCGCTGCTGGACAGTACCAGCACGCCCGCCGCCTCGACCAGAAGATGATGGTTGGGCGGGGCGATGTAAATCGTGCCGGCCTCGGCGTGGTCGCCTTCTTGCGCGAGGACGACCGGCATCTTCGCCCGGCGCCCGAGCACGTCGGCGATGATGGTCTTGTGGCGGGGGTCCAGGTGCTGGACCACTACCACCGGCACCGGGAACCTGGCCGGCAGGCCACCGAACACGCGCCCAAGAGCCGTGATGCCGCCCGCCGATGCGGCGATAGCCACGATGCCATACGGCTCGCCGGGCTCGGCTCTGGCTGGTTCGGGGTCGTTCATCGCGACACCCTGCCCGGCGGATACGCGTACACACGGCAAGCGTAGCGGTCCATGACCCCGCCGAACGAGACGCTGCGTGCCGCTCAACGGTTCTTGATCCGCGTCTGGCGACGCGGACGGGGCCTGGACTATCGGACCGGGCATGGTTATGTTTGAGGCTGCGGTTGACGAAGCAGCCGGGGGTTTCGCGTGCCCGGCTGCCGTGCCCTCCCCAGCACTCCCCATGTGGCCCGCGCGCGCGGCCTCCGGCTTTCTCTGCCTGGCGGGCAACTCGTCTCCCCCCAGCGATGCCCCCAGGCAGAGGCGGCCCGCGCTGCGTTGCCCCGGCGCCGCGCGGGCCGCTCAGCCGTCTCTTTCCTGACGCCGCTCTGGGACCGACGGCCCGCTGCCGAGACCTCGTGGAATCGTTCGGCCTGCTGGGCCGGGAACGGGCGGCGCGCTAGTAGGGGTGGCTGAACATGGCGGCCCAGTTACGCTCCAGCGTGGCGAACTGCCTGGCCTGTGCCGCGCGTGCCCGCAGTTTGACCGCGTCTTCCGGCATGACCAGGGCCATGCGCTCCAGGGTTTCCGCGACCCGGTCTTCGGTGTGGGCAATGGAGGCGGCCACCGCGGCGAGGCGCTCGCGCAGCCCCGCTCCGTCATCTGGCAGGCGGCTCGGCCGCTGGGCCGCGTTCTGTCCGGTCACGGGGGCTCCGTGGTAAGGGAGGGCCTTGGCGCGGCCCAGCGGTCTGTAGCCGAACGGCGCGGTTGCTGACGTGATTTGTACCCGGCGGCTTTCTGGCTATGCCGATGCCCGGTAGCGACCCCAGGAACCGCCAGAATCCACCCGGAGAATCGACTCACCCTCCGATTGCGCGGCGGGTGATGCGGGGCCTGCCTGCTGCCGGGCGGGTGCCGGGCGCGCCGTCCGGGCCACGATGCTGGCCGCTAGATCTCGCACCTTGATGTTCTGCCGCTGGGAAGCCAGCCGCAGTGCGTCGAATGCCTGATCCTCCGGCCAGCCGTACTTGGCCATGATGATGCCCTTGGCCTGCTCGATCACGGGCATGCTGGCCAGCCGTGCCTGCAGCCGCGCATACGCCGAGAACCGGAGCCTGTCAGGGTCGGTGCGGGCCGCAAGCCGCTGCGCCCGGATCCGCTCCGTCTGGTCCCAGGCAGCCCGGATGCGCTGCCAGTTCTCCTGAGTCCTGCGCTGGGTTGCGTGAAGCTGCCCGGCGAGCAGCCGGGACCGCGTGCGGGCTACTTCCGCCTGCACATACAGATCGTGTAGCTGGCCATCCGTGCGGGCCTTGCCTGCGAGCATGACCTCACGATAACCATTTGCACCGATAGCCGACGGGATGTCCGCCGGTAGCTGCGGCACGAAGGTTCACGATCAGAGCTCGATGCGTGAGCCCATGATCACCGTGCGCTCGCGGGGGAGCCGGAAGTACTCGGCCGCGTCCGCGGTGATCTGTGCGGTGGCGAGGAACAGGCGTTTGCGCCAGCGGCTCATGCCAGGCGTGTTGCCCGCGCGCAGCTCAATCGTGGACAGGAAGTAGGACACGTCGCCCTCGTGCAGTGGGCTTTCCGGGTCGGCTTCGAGGACCAGCGGCAGCAGGGCCGGGACGTTCGCCTCGTCCATGTAGCCGAACCGGGCCGTGACGTGGGTGATCCGGTCGTCTTTGTGGCCGAGTGGGTCGATGGTCAGCCGCTGCCCGGCGGGGACGTGGGGCACCGGCAGGGTTTCGATCGACAGGATGAGGACGTACCGGTGCCGGACGTGGTTGTGTTCCACGTTTGCCCGCAGCGCCAGCGGCGCGGTGTCCCTGCCGCGGTTGAGGAAGACGGCGGTGCCCGGGACTCGGTGCAGCGGTGGTTTCATCGTGTGGATCTGGTCGATGAACGCCTGCAGCGGCCCCTCGTCTTGCTGGCGCAGCCGGGTGACCAGTTCCCGGCCGCGCTGCCAGGTGGTCAGGATCGTGAACACCGTGATGCCGATGAGCAGGGGCAGCCAGGCTCCGTGCACCAGCTTGGTCAGGTTGGCGGCGAAGAACAGCAGGTCAATGGCGAGCAGGGCGCTGGCGCCCGGGGCGACGGCCCACAACGGCCAGCGCCAGTGGTACCGGGCGATGTAGAAGAACAGCAGGGTCGTGATGGTGATCGTGCCGGTCACCGCCATGCCGAACGCGTATGCCAGCGCGGCCGAGCTTCTGAAGGTGAGGACCAGCGTGAGCACCGAGGCCATCAGCGCCCAGTTGATCCACGGAACGTAGATCTGGCCCCGTTGTTCCTCCGATGTGTGCGCGATACGCAGCCGTGGCAGGTAACCGATCTGAGCAGCCTGCTGGGTGACCGAGAACGCGCCGGTGATGACCGCTTGCGAGGCGATGACTGTCGCTGCGGTGGCCAGGAAGACCATCGGCAGCCGCGCCCATCCGGGGACCAGCAGGAAAAAGGGGCTGCTGATGCTGCCCGGGCTGGCCAGGACCAGGGCGCCCTGTCCCATATAGCTGAGGACGCAGGAGGGGAAGACCAGCATCAGCCAGATACGGGTGATCGGCCCGCGGCCGAAATGCCCCATGTCCGCGTAAAGCGCCTCAGCCCCGGTGACGGCGAGAACGACCGCCGCCAGTGAGTAGAACGCGACCGGGAAATGACCGAACAGGAAGCCGATGGCGTACGTGGGCGACAGCGCCTTGAGTATCTGTGGATGGGCGGCGACACCGGCCGCCCCGATCACCCCGATCGCGGTGAACCACACGCTCATGACCGGCCCGAACATCCGTCCCACCGCACCGGTGCCGAGCCGCTGCACGAGGAACAGGCCAACGATGATCGCCGCGGTGATCGGCACGACCAGGCCCGCCACCGATGGCGCGGCGACCTTGACGCCCTCCACCGACGACAGGACCGATATGGCCGGCGTGATCACGCTGTCGCCGAAGAACAGCGAAGCGCCGAAGACCCCGAGCACGGCGAGCACGACCTTGGTGCGGCGCCCGCCCGGAACCCCCCGCCTGCGGATCAAGGTGATGAGCGCCATGATCCCGCCCTCGCCGTCGTTGTCGGCGCGCATCACCAGCAGGACGTAGGTGACCGTGACGATGATCGTCACCGACCAGAAGATCAGCGAGACAATCCCGAAGATATTCTGCGCAGACACCCGGACCGGGTGCGGGTCGCCCGGGTTGAAGACCGTCTGGACGGTGTAGAGCGGGCTCGTGCCGATGTCTCCGAAGACAACCCCCAGAGCACCGACCACGAGAGCCCCCCGTGCCGTGGCGTGCCGGTTCACGGTCACAGTATTCGCCTTCGGGCCCATCAAGCCCCGGCGCACCACGCGGGCGGGCCGCCGGCGCGGTCAGTCCGGGCGTTGGCTGCCGATCCGGGGCCGAGGCCCCTGCCGGCGCCGGTGTGCGGTCGTCGCGGGCTCGGGATCGGATGCTCATGGTTGCCGGTGTGCTGCTGGTCGGTGCCGGGCTCGGCTTTACCGCTGTGCGGCGCGCGGGGGACTGGGTGTACTTGGCGAGCCCAACTTCGACGTCTAACCCCTCACGGACCTGCCGATCGCTGACGCTCAATCACGGGTTAACCGCGGGGCAATGGGTGCGGGGCACGCTGGTTCCCAGGGAACGCCCGGCCGCCGTTTGCCGTTGCGGCCTGGCAGTCGTCCCGGGGGGATGGTCGTCATGTCACAGGTAGCCAGGCCGCCGCGCCAGCCGGTGTCATCGCTCCCGGTGCCAATCGCGGCTCACCGGGCGTGGTGGCGCCGGCCGGCCCTGATCATCCCGCTCGCGCTGGTGGTGACCGCGGCCGTTGCCGCCGCAGTGTTCCTGGCCTTGAGACCAAGAACGATTACGGCAAGCGGCACCGTCATCGACGGGCGCACTGGCCAGCCGGTCGCCATGGCAAGCCTGCGCGCCGGCGGCAAGTCCGCCCGCACCAATGCCCGCGGCGCGTTCCGGATACCTGGCCTGGATCCCGATGCCAAGGTGTCGGTCCGGGCGCGCTATTACGCCGCCGCGCAGGTGACAGCGGCCGGCACACCGGTGAGGGTGCGGCTGGCCCCGATCCCCGTGTACGTCACGGTCACCAGCGACCTCACCGGCAATCCGCTGGCGGCCGTGGTGTCGCCGCCGCACGGGTCCCCGGTGGCGGCATCCGCCGATGGCACCGCCACCTTGTACCGGACCGGGCCAGGCGAGACCCTCACGGTGACAGCCGGCGGCTACCGGCCCGCGCACGCGGTGATCGACCACAACCAGACGGCCACGGCGGGCCTGGAGCCAACGCGGCGCACAATGCGCACGCAACCGTGGGCCCGGCTGTGGGCCTGGGCCGACAGCGGCAATTACCGTGCCGTCGCCGGCTGGGTGCTGCGCGGGTATTCCCTGATGCCGGGCACCCGCGTGAACCACGGCGGCGGCGGCGATCCCCAGATCGCCCACATCAGCACTGGTTACATCGACAGCCTCAGCGTCTCGGTCAACGTCTTCACCGCCAAAAAAGGAGCCCACTGGGACCCCCCGGTCACCCCCGCCATCGACACCGGCGCCTCTCCCCGCCCGGTCAGGCTGGCCGGGCACCGGGCCTGGCACGGCGGGCCAGACAGTCAACGGCAGTTCGACACGATGTGGTCCTATGATCCCGTGTTCATCATCACCACAGGTCCCAGCCAGGCCAGCGCGGATACCGTGATGACGGGCATCATCAGGGCCCTGACCGGGCATCAGCACTAATCTCGCAGGCTCGCATCGAAGGGACAGCCCCATATATAACCGGCTCATAGCGCCGCAAGGGACGGAAACCCTGGAGTGGTGGCCTGACTACGGTGGCGGCCCCTTGTGGAAGGCATCGGGGCGGGGCGGGCAGCAGGTGGGCTCAGGAGCACTAGGCCTTCCGCTGGATCTTGCGGTGCGGCTGGCCGCGTGGAACCAGCGCTATGCCGAGGACAAGTTGCCGGTTGCCGGCGAAGGCGACCCCGAGTGGCTTGAGCAGGGTGTCCGGCTGCTCGCAGAAGTCCGTCGCTGCCTGGCGGGCAGGTTTGACGTCGCTGTTAGCGAGCCCTGGTGGGAGAAAGAACCGGCCTCTGACCCTGGGCCGGCTCAGAGGCCGGCCGAGCCGTCGATGACCTCGCGGATCAGGTCGGCGTGCCCGTTATGCCGTGCGTACTCCTCCACGAGGTGCTGCCACATCCAGCGCACCGAGGTGGTCTTCTCGCGGTTGGTGAAGGTCTCGTCCAGCTTCGCGCCCTCGAGCGCGGCATCGACGGCTCGGCACTCGGCCCGGTAGCGCTCAAAGTCCTCCTCGGCGCCGGCCGCGTCGGCCTCTTCGAAGTCCGTGTCCGGGGCATCGGATCGGTAGTACAGGTCGGGCACCTGCTCACCCCGGTAGGTCTGCCTGACCCACCCGCGCTCGGTGTCGCTCATGTGCCGGACCAGCCCGAGCAGCGAGAGGTTCGACGGTGGCACGGCGCGCGTGGCCAGCTGGGCGGCGTCCAGCCCCGCGCATTTGCGCAGCAGGGTGGCCCGGTGCCAGTCGAGCCAGTCGCGGAGCATCTCCCGCTCGGGTTCGTTGCGGCGCTCCGGATAGTGCTCCGAGCGCTCGACGTCAGGTGCCACCCAGGTCACTGCGGCAGCCTATGCCTTGGCTTGTCCGGGACGCCAGCGACGCCAGCGAATTCTTGCCGGCAGCAGCGCGCCTGTTGGCCCCCAGAGCCCGTCCGCAAGATCGCTTAGGGCCGAGTAATTACTGGTCTGGGTGGCCGGATTTGAACCGGCGGCCTCTTCGGTCGTGCCATGGCTGGGTTGTCGTGGGGTGGCAGGGCCGGGTCAGCGCGGGAGGGTTTCGAGGAAGTCGCGGGTGGTGGTGAGGAGGTGGGCTCTTGGAGGGCCTATCCAGAACAGGTGGGATGGGGCTGGGAGTTCTTCGAGGCATGCCTGAGGGATGGTGGCGGCGAGGTCCTCGGCGTGGGCCCAGGCGACGCCGCGGTCGTGGCGTGAGGCGGTGATCAGGGTGGGGCAGGTGACACGTTGCTGTGCGGTGCGCCGGGTCTGCCTGTGGTCTGTGCCGGCGTAAGACAGGTCGGTAACGAAGCCTTGTCCCGACCGCAGGCCGGCGAGGACGTCGCGCATGGCTTGGCGGTCTGCTTCGTCGAGGAGAGGCAGCCATGTGGAGACCGGCTGCGTCGATAGCGACGACATCATCAGGCGGAGCCCGAGCCGGGGCGCATGACGCAGCAGGAAGTTGACGGCTCGCCAGACGTGCCGCTCGACCGAGGGATGGAACATCACCGGTCCGAGCAGGCGCTCGGCGGCGGAGTCGGGGTAGGGCAGCGTCGAAGGGCCGGCGGAGTGGAGGATCAGGGCTCTGGTCCTGGCCGGGTAGCGCCCGGCGTACTCGATAGCCTGGGGGCCGCCGAAGGAGGTCCCGATCACCGCGGTGAACCCGTCAATGCCCAGCGCGGCGCGTGCCTCGTCGACCAGGGGTGCGAAGGCTGCGGGCGGCAGCGGGCCGACGTCGGTGTGTCCGTATCCGGGACGCGACACCCTCACCACGCGGTAGCCGAGCTCGACGTAGAGCTCGGAGGCGGGTGCGGTGATCGCCGACTCGTGGCCGCCGTGGAAGTACAAGACCGGGGCGCGAGGCTGGCCGGACTCGTCCCGGATCAGCACTTCGAGGCGGCCACCCGAGGTCGCCACGAGGCGAGGATCGGAGCGTGCCTCACCCGTCATGTTGGCTCGCCCCCACGGCGACCGCGCCGGGTCCACTGCTGCCAGGGGACGGGCGAGTCGCCGGGCCGACCGGCCCACAGGTGGCCGCGGATGAGGAACCCCAGCTCGCGAACATGCCGGCCGCCGAGCTAAGGAAGCTGCACGGCGTCGGGCCGAAGGCGCTGCGGCTCCTGCGAGAGGCGCTCGAAGCGGCGGGCCCAACACGCCCGGCAGCCCACTGGCCGGCATCGGTTCCCCTGGCGCCCTGGGCCCGGTCATGACGGTCCGCTGCGCCGCGTGCTGGTGGCGTACAGGCCGATGGCGTAGCAGGCCAGCGCGACTGCAAAGGCTATCGCCATGCCGAGGGAGTAGCCGTTGGTGAGCTTGTCGGTGAAGCCGGATCCGAAGAAGGCAGCGAGGAGGATGGCCACCAGCCCGGCCGCCGAGGTGACGATCAGGGTCCTGTTCCTGGCCATGATCGCCCGGACCAGGGCGAAGATCGCGGCGAGGATCAGGAACAGGCCGAGCGCGGCATGGAAGGCCAGCAGCGGGCCGTTGCCGAACCATGAGGCGTGCCCGGGATCGCCGGCATCGGGCAGCGTGACGTACAGGTTGACGCCGATGCCCAAGCCGAATTGCACGATCAGCACGATCACGATGGCGAGGCTGGCCTGCCGCAAGCCGGCCTGGCGGGATTCCCTCTTCTGCGCCGATGGCGAGGCCACCGCCTGAGATCCTGTCATGTCTGCTCACCTCTCGTTCCTTGTCTCGGGTCTTGTTCCTTGTCTCGGGCCGAACTGCAGCTTGGCGGTCCTGGCATCCGGCTGGGCGCCGCGGGCGTACACACTCGGCCCATGCGCGGGCCGTCCTGCCCGATCCACAGTGATCCGCGCCATGGCGTTCGCCCCCTACCGTCTTCCCGCGGTACCCAGCGGTGTTCTGGATCAGACCCGGTCAGTGCACTGGCGCGCTCCTGGCTGAGCTCGGCGGGTGCCGGGTCGAGGGTGCGGGCCAGCCTGCTGGGCCACCACATCCAGCGGCCAGCATCCAGGTTCAGCGCGGTGACCAGGACGGACCGGACGACGATGGTGTCCAGCAGGATGCCGAACGCCACCGCGAAACCCAGCTCGGTCGCGAACGTCGACGGGATGGTGGCCAGGGCGGCGAACGTACCCGCGAGGACGAAGCCGGCTGAGGTGATCACCCCGCCGGTGGCGGCCAGCCCGGTGATCGCGCCGTGCCGGGCGTCGCGCTGGCGCGCTTCTTCGCGGACCCGGGTCATCAGGAAGATGTTGTAGTCGATACCCAGCGCGACCAGGAACACGTAGACCAGCAGCGGGAAGGAGTTGTCGGCGGCACCGAACCCGAACACGTGGGTGAAGAAGAAGGCGCTGACGCCCAGGGCGGCAGCGAAGGACAGCACCACTGTGGCGGTCAGGATCAACGGTGCCACCAGCGCCCGCAGCAAGATGGCCAGGATGACCAGCACCACGGCCAGGATCAGAGGCAGGAGCAGGGTGCGGTCGTGATCGGAGGCGCGGGCGACGTCCAGGTTGACCGCGCTCTGGCCGCCGACCAGGGCGCGGGCGCCGGGGACGGCGTGCACCGCGGCGCGGACCCGGTCGATCGTGTTATAGGCGGCCTGGCTGTCGGGCGGTGCGGTCAGTGTTCCCTGCAGGTAGGCGTGCCCGGCCCGGGTGACCGGGGAGGTGACATGCGCGATGCCGGGGATGGCGGCGAACGCGGCCCCCAGCGGGACCGCGGCGTGCGGGCTGCCGACGACGATGACGGGCTCGCCCGCGCCTGCCGGGAAGTGGGCGGCCAGCAAGGCTTGCCCGGCGACGGAGTCGGGGTGGCCGCGGAAGCCCTGGGCGTCGGTCAGGCCGCTGGCCTTCAGCCCGGTCAGCCCCAGCGTCAGCACGCCCAAGATCACGGCGGTGGTGACCCACACCAGCCGCGGCCGGGGTGCGATGGTCCAGCCGACCCGGGCCCACAGGCCGCGGGTGGTCGGCTCGGCCGAGCCGTATCTGGGCTTGTAGGGCCAGAAGACCCCGCGGGGGAAGATGACCAGCAGGGCCGGCAGCAAGGTCAGCATGGCGAACACCCCGACCGTGACGCCGATCGCCAGCACCGGGCCGAGACCGCTAGTGGAGTTCAGCTGCGCGAACGACAGCATCAGCAGCGCGATGATGACGGTGCTGGCGCTGGCGATGATCGCCGGGCCCGCGCGCCGCAGCGCGGTGGCCATCGCCGGGTAGCGGCGGTCGTGCCGGCGCAGCTCCTCGCGGTAACGCGCCACGATCAGCAGCGCGTAGTCCGTACTGGCTCCGAATACCAGCACATCCAAGATGGCCGCGCTCTCCTCGTTGACCGTCAGGCCCGCGTGCGCTGCCAGCAGGTAGACCACCGCGTCGGCGGTGATCAGCACCGCTACGGAGGAGATCACCGGCAGCAGCCACAGCACCGGGCTCCGGTAGGAGATCAGCAAGATCACGATCACCACCGCCAGCGCCGCATACAGCAGCGTGCTGGTAACGCCTTTGTACTCCTTGGCGTTGTCGGCCGCGTACCCCAGCTGGCCGGTGACGTGGGAGGCCAGACCGTTCGCCCCGGCCCGGGCGATCGCGCGCATGGAGCCGACCGGGACGATCGCGCCGTTCCAGCCCTGCGTGCCCACGTTGACCGGCACGATGGTCTGCATCGCCTTGCCATCCGCTGACGCGATCGGCCCTGTCACCTGGCCGGGCAGCACCCCGTGCAGCCCGGCGAACCGGCGGGCGTCGGCGGTCGCCTTGGCCCGGTCCGCCGCGGTCAGCCCGGAGGCGCGGTAGTACACGACCACCCCGGAGTAGGTGTTGGGCGGCTGGAGGCGGGTCTGCACATCCAGGACCTTGACCGACTCTGCGCTGGCGGGCAGCCAGGCACTCGCGTCGTTCTTCTCCGCGCCCGTCAGCTTCCCCGACAGCGGGTAGGCCACCGCGACCACGACCACCCAGAAGCCCACCACGAGCCACTTGGTCCAGCTCCCGGCCGGGATCTTCGCGAGCTTTTGCGCTACGTTCTTCATCGGTCTCCCTACGGGCCGACTGGCGGTGCGTACTGTTGGGCAGGCGGGATCTGCTCCACATCAGCTATCGGGCTGCTTTCGCCGGGCGCCGCGCTGAGCATGGCGATGACGCGTGCCAGCGGGAACTGCGCGATGTCATCGACGGCCCGGACCAGGTCCGGGCCCGCGGCCTCAAACAGCCACAGGCATCGTTGCTCCGGCACTATCGGTCCCTCCTGGCTTGTGCTCGTCCCGGCCTGATGTTGGCAGCTGGTGCGGCAGCCCGCGTCGGCTGGTGGTGGTGTTTTGTGGCTCACCCCGCGGGCGTATGGTCATCGCCAGGCGGTAGACCGGTGCGCCGGGTGCGGTAGCGCAAAGCACCACTCTCGGCGGATGCGGGTGACCGGCGGGTGCGGGCAGAATCTCTTGGAGGTCGGAATGCAGACACCAAGGATGCTCAGCACCGTGCGCATGGCCGCACCCGTCCTCTCCGATGCCGGTGTTGGCGTCGGGGTGGCGGTACTGGTGCTGGCCGCCAGCTGGACCGGCGCTGGACCCCCGTGGATCAGCAGCCCTCGTCCACTCGACGCCGTGGCGGTGGGGCTTATCGGGGTTGTGGCCGTTGCCCTGGCGCTGCGCCGCCGCTATCCGATATCGGTGTTGGTTGTCCTCAACGCGGTCACCCTGGCCTGGTCTGCCGGCCAGTATCCCGGCCGTCTGATCCTGCTGGCCCCGCTGATCGCCTGCTACACCCTGGCGGCCCTGCGGGGGTGGCGGTGGGGGCTGGCCGGCGCGGTGGTGACCGCGCTCAGCGCACTAGCGGCGGTCCGCGTGGCCTTCGGCGCTGTCGAGCCGGCCGGGACCTCTGGCATCGCGGTGTGGATGGCCGCCACCGCTGGCGCCGCCGGCACGGCGGTCGGCTACTACCGGGCACTGCTGGTGGCCACCCGCGCTCAGCTTGCCCGCGAGGCCCAGACCCGCGAGGAGCAGGCCCGCCGCCGCGCGGTCGAGGAACGGTTGCGCATCGCCCGTGAGCTTCACGACGTCTTCGGCCATACCATGGCCACTATCAGCGTGCAGGCCGGGGTCGGCATCCACCTTCTTCAACAGCGACCCGGCCAGGCGGTTGATGCGCTGACCACGATCAAGCAGATCAGCGACCAGGGACTGACCGACGTCAAGACCATCCTGGGCGTCCTGCGCGCCGACAGCGACCCAGACCAGCCTCGGTCCCCACGAGGCGGCCTCGACCAGCTCGACGCGTTGCTGGACCCGGTTCGGACGGCAGGGGTGCAGCCCAAGCTCACCGTCCACGGCAGCGCCCGGCCGCTGCCCGCCGCCGTCGATCTTGCCGCCTACCGGATCCTCCAGGAGGCACTGACCAACGTCTTGCGCCATGCATGTGCCCGCACCGTCCAGCTCGACCTGCGCTACGAACCCTCGCAGGTGGTCATCCGGATCCTCGACGACGGAACGGCCGCCAACCCCGGCCAGGTCGGCACCAACGGTCAGGATGGGCACGGCATCAGCGGCATGCGGGAGCGGGCCCTGGCACTGTCTGGACAGTTCAGCGCCGGCCCGCACCCCGGCGGCGGCTTCCAGGTGCGGTGCGCGCTACCCGCTCCAGACCAGGCATGACGACGACATGCGCCCGCCACTGACCTGCCATCCTGCACCCTGGAGGACCAGGACGGGCAGGGACCGACGACCACCGACATCACCCGGCGATGGGGCATGACCGAGCCGATCCGGGTCCTCATCGCCGACGACGAGACGTTGATCCGCGCCGGGTTCCGGGCCCTCCTCGAAGCCGAGCCAGGGATGATCGTGGTGGGCGAGGCCGCCGACGGTGCCGCAGCCGTTGACCTGGCACAACAAACCCACCCCGACGTCGTCCTGATGGACATCCGCATGCCAGGTGTCGACGGGCTGGACGCCACCCGCCAGATCGCCGAGGCTCCCGACCTTGCGCACGTGCACGTGCTGATCCTCACGACGTTCGATCACGACGAGTACGTCATCGAGGCGCTGGGCGCCGGCGCCAGCGGTTTTGTGATCAAGAACA
>WNGN01000261.1_pt1 | contig 31005 bp, 29 predicted proteins | sample 5400561 | NCBI WGS metagenome assembly WNGN01 (sample SAMN13153379, study PRJNA577476) | soil metagenome | isolation source: 115 cm soil or saprolite under Garry oak tree replicate 2 | place: USA:California | collected 2016-06-15 | reverse complement strand
GACAGAAGAGCGAATGAGAAGGAGCAAACAGCCAAGAGTTCAAAGATCGCTATGCCATCCGAGCTGGAATTGAAGGGACTATTTCCCAAGGCGTGCGCGCCTTGGACTTACGGCGAAGTCGGTACATCGGGCTTGCAAAACCCATTCCAACAGAATACCCCGCTGGGGTTAACAGCGCTCCCCACCGACACAGTTGAGGTCACTGATCCGACCCATCCGCTCTATGGCCTCAGTTTTCCGCTGATTGGTATCACGGTGAAACAACGGCTCGGCCGTGTCTGCCTGGTGTGGCTCCACCCAGGCATTGAGCGAGCAATCCCCGTAAGTGCGACGAACCTGGCCGGCGAAGAGCGAGTTCTTTCTGCTTGTCGGCTCTCCATCGCTGGACTCCAGGCACTTCTCCGTGTGTTATCCTCTCTGGTAAGTCCCAGCCAGGAGGATGCTCATGAACCACTCGCAAGCACGCAACGCAGCACTGCCAGCCTTTCATCAACTTCCCTTGCCGTTTCCAGACCCAGAACCGATGCCGTCCCCTCTGCCGACACTAGTGGTGGTCTTGTCTCCCCAGCAGATCTGGGCGACCTTGCCACTGGCCATGCAACTGGGAGTCAGGACTACACTATTACGCGTGTTTCAGGAGGTGCTCAATGATCGCTCTCGCTCCTGACAAAATTACCAGGCGGCACCGCGAACTCGAAGCCTATGTCTACGTCCGTCAGTCGACCCTCAAACAAGTGCAACAAAATCAAGAGAGCCGGCACAACCAGTATGCGCTCGTACAGCGGGCGATCGATTTAGGTTGGTGGCCCGAGCGGATCCATCTCATCGACTGCGATCTGGGGCAGTCAGGACAAGACAGTCAGCGTCCCGGGTTTCAAAACCTGGTCGCTGCTGTTTCCCTCGGCAAGGTCGGTCTGATTCTGGCTTATGAAGCCAGCCGCTTGGCCCGCAACAATACTGATTGGTACACCTTGCTGGACCTGGCGACCGTGGTCGGAGTTCTGATTGCCGACACCGAGGGCATTTATGATCCACGCGATTACAATGATCGTCTCTTACTCGGCCTGCGTGGGCTGCTGAGCGAAGCAGAGCTCCATACCCTGCGATTGCGCATGGATGCCGGGCGACGCCGCCAGATTGAGCAGGGGCGCTACCAGCAACATGTGCCGACAGGGTTGGTTCGCCTGGAGGACGGGAGGGTGAACAAAACGCCTGATGTGCAGGTGCAGCGCACCATCGAGCTGGTCTTTGCACGTTTTGCCACCCTGGGCAGTTGCCAGAAGGTCATGCGGAGCCTGCGCGATGATGGCATTCTTTTGCCTCGCCAGCAGCGCGGCGGACCCTACGCCGGTCAGCTGGTCTGGCGCAAACCTACTCAAGCAGCGCTGAGTGAAATCCTGCACAATCCGGCCTATGCAGGAGCCTTCGTCTATGGACGCAAAGGGCCTCATCCCGACCGACGACCCGGACAGATGCGCCAGATCCGGCGCCCGATGGAAGAGTGGACAACCATCCATCACGGGGTGTATCCTGCATACATCACGTGGGAGCAGTTTCTGGCCAATCAAGCGCGTCTGGCGGACAACGCCAGCGATTTCGCGCGGCGAGCCCACGGGGCTCCACGGCAAGGGACCGCCCTCTTAGCCGGCCTGGTCGTGTGTGGACGGTGTGGCTACCAGATGCGGGTGACCTACAAACCGCAACAGCGCTACACCTGTACGGCACTCGCCGCCAGCTACGGGGCGGCAACCTGTCTGCATGTGGATGGCGCCAGCCTGGAAGCAGTGGTCGTGGATGCCTTTTTCGCGGCACTGGCCCCGGCCGAGCTCAATCTCCTGGAAGAGGTGCTGGCAGCCCAACGAGCTGACGTAGCGCGCCTGGCGAAGCTGCGTGCTGATCAGCTAGCACGAGCAGAGTATGAGGCTGGGCTCGCTCAGCGGCACTATCAGGCAGTTGATCCAGACAATCGGCTCGTCGCAGCCGAACTCGAACGACGCTGGGAAGTAGCCCTACAGGCGGTGGCCGAAGCGCGAGAGGAGTTGGAACGCATGGCTTCACATCCGCAGATCCCTGAACTAACGGGAGAAATGAAAGAGCAATTGCAGGATCTTGGGAAACATCTTCACGCAATGTGGGCAAGCGGACGCTTGACGCCTGCTCAACAGAAGGAGATACTGCGCAGCCTGATCCGGCGGGTGATCGTGACACGACCAACGCCTGATACCGTCGAAGCCAGGGTAGTATGGGTCAGCGGAGCCGTCACCCCGTTCTCAGTCCATCCCCCGATTGCTCGCGGCTCGGACGTGAGTGGGTATGAACAATTGGTCGAGCGGATTCTGACCCTGGGGGCTCAGGGATATCAGGACCCCGAGATCGCGCGCCTCGTTTCAGCAGAGGGCTTTCGTTCTGCGCGCAGTGCGCACATTCCTGCCTCGCTAGTGGGAGAGATCCGGCGAGCTCGCGGGCAGATCTCCTTAACCGAACAGTTCAAGACGCAGGCCAAGGTCGAGGGACAGTGGACCGTGTTTGGGTTGGCCCAGGAACTGGCGGTCCATCGCAACTGGCTGTACACCCGCATACACAAAGGCACGCTACCGGCGACGCGCCACAGCGTCACAGGGCACTACTTGATCGCCGATGAGCCTGAGGTTCTTGCGATCCTCCGCGCTCAACGTGATCGATGCTGCTATCGTTAGGAGGGCACTCTTATGAGATCGTCAAGACGCATTTACAGCATATCATCACTGCTACCGCTATCAATTTTTCTCGTATTCTTGCTTGGATGATGGGCATTCCACTCGATGGGACTCATGTGTCACGCTTTGCTGCTCTTGTTCTCTCATCCTTTCGCCAACAGGGTCAATTATGACTCCCACCCATAGGACAAAACCATTCCCACCTCTTGAAAACATATGCTATACTCTTCAACTAGGGCTACGCTCTTGCTCGCCAAAAAAATAACCTGGAGCAGCCATATCTTCTCTCTGAGGAGGCAGAAATGACGCCAAATCGTGTGGGTCAACACTTGGGGAACTATCGCCTACTGCGCTTCCTGGGGCGAGGCAGCTTTGGAGATGTCTATCTGGGTGAGCATGAACATGAACATACTATGGCTGCCGTCAAGGTGGTACAGGCACGGCTGACGGCGGAGGATCTGAAGGAGTTTATCAACGAAACCAGCGTCACGTTTCGCCTGAAACATCCCAACATCGCACAACTGCTCGACTTTGGCGTCAGTGCGGATGGGACCCCTTTTCTGGTCATGGCCTATGCTGCCAATGGCACGTTGCGCCAACGACATCTCAAAGGGACTCGTCTGCCTCTAGAGATGATCGTCTCCTATGTCAAGCAGGTAGCGGCAGCCTTGCAGTATGCTCATGACAAACGGTTGATCCATCGTGATGTCAAGCCAGAGAATATTCTGCTCGGACCAAACAATGAGGTGTGGCTCAGTGACTTTGGCATTGCCTCAGTGGCCCACAGTAGCCGCTCGCTCAACACGGAGCGATCAGGGGGCACAGTGCCCTATATGGCGCCTGAACAAATCCAGGGGAAACCCCGGCCAGCGAGCGACCAGTATGCGCTAGGCATTATAGCCTATGAATGGCTCTGTGGTGAGCGACCCTTCACGGGGACAGCAATTGAGATAGCGATGCAACATGCACTGACTCCCCCGCCATCCTTACGTGGGAAGGGGCCAACGATCTCGGTTGAAGTTGAGCAGGTGGTGATGACAGCCCTGGCCAAAGACCCTAAGCAACGCTTTGCCAGTGTCCAGTCTTTTGCCACCGCCCTGGAACAGGCGAGAGGGGCAGCACAAAGACCATTCTCTGCTGGTAGATTACCAGTGCCTGTTCAACCAGTCTCGTCTCAACCACCTCCTCCCGTGGTCTCACAAAATCTTTCTGCCCTGATTCCGACGCTGCCTCCATCCCAAGAGGTCCCCATTGCACATTTCTCTCCTACAGCATTTACCCCGACTGGTCGTCCAGAACGTGATACCCTCTCATCGAAACCAAACAGTGCACCGCCTCCATCTCGCCCAACGCAGCAGCCCGCAACTCCGATCCCATCCAAACCTCCATCTCGCCGCACAGGTCTCTCACGCTACAAAGTGGTATTCCTCATTGTACTGGTCCTCCTCATTGTTGGAAGCGCAGGTTTGCTCTACAACTCGGTGAGCACCTACAATACGCATGTGCAGGCGACTGCTACGGCTCTTGCCCCTATCAGGGCATATGAAACGTTTGTGGCTGCTCATGGGATCATGTTTGGTGTTGATGCCACCCACACCCGCTCCAACCCCTATGAGCACATCCTGAGTCCTGCAACTGTCTCTGGGTTGACGCAGGGCTGGACCTATCCTGCTGTGGGGAGCATCAGTACCGACCCAGTCGTCGCCAACGGCATCATCTACTTCGGCTCTTTGGATAAATCCCTCTATGCTCTTGACGCCCGGTCTCACTCCATACGTTGGAACTTCCAGACCGGAGGTGCGGTCGAGTCTACACCAGCAGTGGTCAACGGGGTGGTCTACGTCGGCTCCTATGACCACTCTGTGTATGCGCTGGATGCTCGCACTGGCCGCAAACTGTGGAGCTTTGCCACGGGGGATCGCATCTTCTCCTCCCCAGCAGTGGCGGGTGGCGTGGTCTACGTCGGTTCCTATGACCACTCGTTATACGCGCTGGATGCGCAGACGGGCCACAAACTGTGGAGCTTTGCCACAGGAAATAGCATCTACTCCTCCCCAGCGGTGGCCAACGGCGTGGTCTATGTCGGCTCAGATGATGGAAGGCTGTATACTTTTCACCTGAAGTAGTGCCAATGCACACTAACACCCTTGCAGTCACTTTTTCCTTCCCATTGCCCACACACCATAGTGCCGATAGATCTGTACCATCCAAATAGCAATTCCTACCTCAATAATGGCAATGCCTATCCAATACAGACTGTACCACAAAGGGAAACCACCAGGACATCTTCTTCTACTCCTTCTGTGAAGTACTCCGCACGCTGCTCGGTCTCATTCAAGCGGTCGAGGATGCCGAACAAGAGATCGGTCTTACTGGCAAAGTAGGTGTAGATCGTGCCTCATAATGAGTGTTAGCGTACCCGCAGAGCCTGCGTCGCCGTATGGCCCACCCTGCCTTTCCAGGCGGATAACCTGGCCATCGTAAGCGCCTGTCGGCACGGACACGCTGATGCGTTGGCCGTCCGGGAGGGTCACGATACGGCTGGTACCTGCGAGCGCCTCCGCCTTACTGATGGCGAGTGTAGCACGAATGTCCATCATATGTGCGATAGTGGGTGTGCCAGTACTTTGCCATGTGGGGGCCGCGGTGCCGATGCCTTGAATGGCCTGCTGAAAGGCACGCACAAAAGCAGAGACGGAGGCAAAACGATCTTCGGGCTTCTTAGCGAGGGCGTGCAGGAGGATCGAGTCCACTTCCGGGGTAAGACGCGGGTTGAGTGAGCTGGGAGGGTGTGGCTGGTTGTGGATGTGCTGGTACATCACCTGCATCAGCGGACCCTGGAAAGGCGGGCGACCGGTCAAGAGTTCGTAGGCCATGATGGCCAGAGCATATTGGTCACTGGCGGGTACGGGATGCCCTGCCCACTGTTCAGGTGCCATGTAGGTGGGGGTGCCACGAATGGATTGGCTAGCACTGGTAGTTGCAGTAATGAACTTGGCAACGCCAAAATCGGCCAGCATCAGGTCGGGGTAATCGGGGTCCTCTTGTCAGTGACGAATGAGGGAGTTGGCAGGTTTGACATCCTGGTGAATGATCTGACGATCATGGGCGTGCTGGAGAGCCTCAGCGGCCTGGCTCACAATATGCGAGGCCTGCCGTGGTGAAAGCAGACCTGTCTTGCTATGTTCATGCAACCACGCCGCAAGTGATCCCTCCTGGCGAAATGGCATGACCAGAAAGGAGAGCTTGGCTCCATTGACGCTTTCCTCGCCCTAGTCAAAGAGCGGTAAGATATGAGGATGGTCGAGTTGGGCAATAGTCTTCATCTCGCGTTGGAAGAGGCGAGCTGCCTCACTGGTAGCGTTGACGTTGGGGTAAGAGGCGACCTCGGCCCGGATCAACTTAATAGCGACCTGCCGATTGATGAGCGTATCCGTGGCAAGGTAGACTTCACCCATACCACCGCTGCCGAGCCGACGCTCAAGGCGATAGCGACCTAGTTGCTGTCCTTCGAGTGACATCGTTTTGACCTCGTTGACTATGCTGATGAGACCTGAAGTGAGTATAGCATAATTTCCTAGGTGATGGCCTGGGGAATGATCTGCTGAGAAGAAAGCGATTATAATATATACTGCTTGAGAGCATCTCAAACAAATATGAAAGGGGGTTCAACCAACACATAACTATGCAACACATGCCATCCTACATCACACTTTCAGGTGAAGTGCGCACAGCAATCGAAGAACGTCGCCCGGTTGTAGTTCTCGAGTCAACCGTCATTGCCCACGGCTTACCCCATCCCGCCAATATCGAAGTAGCCCTGTCCATGGAGGCAACTATCCGAGCCGAAGGCGTGGTCCCGGCAACTGTGGGTATACACGATGGGAAGATCTGCATCGGCCTCACTACCAGGGAAATCGAGCACCTGGGGACAACGCAAGATATTGTCAAGGTGAGCAGGCGCGATCTGGCAGTGACCCTGGCAACGCGCCGCTGGGGAGCAACCACAGTGGCCGGGACTATGCTCTGCGCAAGCATGGCAGGACTGCGTTTCTTCGCCACAGGTGGCATAGGAGGAGTACATCGAGGCGCTGAAACGAGTATGGACATTTCTTCCGATCTGACAGAGTTGAGCCGAACGCCGGTTCTTGTCGTCTGCGCGGGGGCAAAATCCATCCTAGACCTGGACCTCACGCTGGAATACCTGGAGACGCAGGGGGTGCCCGTCATTGGTTGGCAGACCGATGAGTTTCCCGCCTTCTATGTACAATCCAGCGGGCGGTCACTCAGGTATAGGGCTGATGATGCTGCCACCATCGCGGCCATTGCTCGCACGCAATGGGAGTGCCAACTGCACGGGCTTATAGTAGGCTGTCCCATACCTGAACGTCATGCCATGGCTCCTGGCCTTTTGGAGTCAGCAACACAGGAGGCGCTGCAACTGGCCAGAGCAAACGGCATACACGGGGCCGCCATAACGCCTTTTCTTCTCGCCCATGTCGCGCGGGTTACAGGAGGCGAGAGCGTCGAAGCCAACAAAGCGCTGCTCATCAACAATGCCACGTGGGCAGCACGCTTCGCACGCGCTTATTATGACGTCTTGTCATAACTGGCATCCACTCATCAAGCAGGGGTGCCGGGGACGCAGTCCCTTGCCGGAGCGCGAGGTGTCCTCGCTTCCTCTCTCCTCCCAAGCGGGCCTGCGGCCCGCTAAAGGAATTATGAGTGGATCTCAGGTCATACAGGTTGATTTATTTGCGCGCAAGGACTACAATAAGGTCACCAGAGCAATATTTTACTCCTCGGAAAGGAGCTTCATATCGTGACACCGGGTTTACACAAGGGAAAAGTCATAGGAGCCATCATCCTTAGCATCCTGTGGATTTGCTGCTTCTTATTTATTAGCCCGACCCTGATCATCGATTTTGGTGCGGGCATTACTCTACCCTTTAAGAGCACTGTGATTTTCCTAGGCCTGCTCCTTCTCTTCATCTATCACCTCGCCTATCGCTCAAATCCTGAGACGACCAAACTGAGCTGGACGGTAGTTTTTAGCATTGCATGGCTGTCGTTGATTCTGTTCTACCCATTTAGGGATCCCCACGTGGACGAAGGTACGCGCGGCGCGGTAGCTTTCTTCACGCTCGTAGGAGGACTTGCCTTCTGCCTGTTCTGGATACGCTTCTTCTCAGATGAAATCACGGCATGACCAATGCCACTGGTGAGACCAGGCGACAGTTGCCTGGTCTCTTTGCTTTAGTGGCGAAAGTGCCGTTTGCCCGTAAAGACCATGGCGATTGCATAATGATTCGCCACACGGATAGTCTCCTCATCGCGTATGGATCCACCTGGCTGAATAATAGCCGTTACTCCCGCCTTAGCCGCGGCTTCCACCCCATCAGCAAAAGGGAAATAGGCATCTGATGCCAGCACCGATCCGCGTGCTCGCTCTGCGGCTTTCTCCACTGCCAATTGTACACTGGCGACGCGGTTCATCTGTCCTGCTCCTACACCGGTCACTGCCAGTTTATGTGCCAGCACGATGGCATTAGATTTGACCTGGAGTACCACTTTCCAGGCAAACATGAGATCGGTTGCTTCCTCCAGCGTCGGTTCACGCTCGGTCACCACCCGGTACTCTGTTTCTTTTTCACCAGCGGTATCTGGCGTCTGCAGCAATAAGCCGCCACTTACAGTTCGTATGTCGAAGCGGCTGGTCTTGAGTGGTGGTATAGAGTTTCCGTTGCCTGGCTCAATGGGGCAATGAGTGGCCAGCAGGCGCAGATTCTGTTTACCGCGCAGTATGAGTAGTGCATCGTAGGTGAAATCCGGAGCGATGATCGCCTCGCAAAATAACTGGCTAATTTCACGGGCAGTTGCTGCATCAACAGGACGGTTGCAACCGATGATGCCGCCGAACGCTGAAATACTATCCCCCATATGAGCTTTCTTGTAGGCCTCTACTAGCGTGTCATCGCAGGCCACTCCACAGGGATTCGTATGTTTGATGATGGCTACCGTTGGCGCAGTAAACCGGCTGACTGTTGCCAGCGCGGCATCCAGGTCAAGCAGATTGTTATAAGATAACTCCTTGCCATGCAATACCTCAGCACTCCCTACCATAGGAGTCATGACCGATGACGGTGTCTTGGCCCAGCGATAAAAAGCCGCTCGCTGGTGAGGATTCTCTCCATAGCGCAGGATCGATTTGCGCGTCAATGGCAGGACAAGTTCTTCAGGAAAATATTCAGCGGGTTGGGTGCGCAAATAGTCGGCGATGACACTATCATAGCTAGCAGTATACTGGAAGGCAACAGCAGCGAGCCGCCGGCGAGTAGCAAGACTGACCTCACCCAACTCGTCCCATTCTTGCATCACTGGTGCATAATCCTGTGGGCGCACCAGTACTATCACATCCTGGAAATTTTTAGCCGCGGCGCGAATGAGCGCTACGCCGCCAATATCGATCTGCTCTAGAGCTTCTGTTATTGTCACACCAGGGCGAGCAATTGTCTCTGCAAAAGGGTACAGGCTCACAACCACAATATCAATGGGCGCAATCTCATGCTCTTGCAGTTCATTCATGTGAGTTGTAACATCGCGACGCGCAAGGATTCCACCGAAAATGGCTGGATGCAGAGTTTTGACACGCCCCTCGAGTATTTCGGGAAACTTCGTGAGGGCGGTAACCAGTTCTACCTGAATGCCGGCCGCTCGCAGGGCGTGAGCGGTGCCGCTGGTCGAGAATATGGTTACACCGCGCTCCTGCAACTTATGTGCCAACTCGGAGACGCCATCACGGTTGGCAGCGCTGATAATTGCTCGCATACATTGTCCTTTCTTTGCTCTTAGCTTGACGAGAAGGAAGCCAAACCCGTGACTATAACAAAAGAAAGTGTAGTCTCCTGGACCTCATTTGGCAAGAGGTAGCATTTGCATGCTTGGATGATAGCCCGGCCGCTACAAATAAAATAGAAAACGGGCAGCCATAGAGGTGCCCGCCTGGAAATTACGCACGAAAAATTTAAGCTTCCACAACCTCGACAGCGGCATCGCCGGCTGGAGTTTCACTGGTCAGGGAAGGACGACCGGGGAAATCTCTGTAGATGCTGACACGGCGCTTCTTGCGTGCGTCATGTTCAAATTTGACATAACCTTCGATCAGCGCAAACAGCGTGTGGTCACGCCCCAGACCGACATGGTTACCAGGATTGATCTTGGTGCCGCGCTGGCGCACAATAATACTGCCCGCGGTAACGTACTGCCCATCGTAGCGCTTCACACCAAGCATTTTAGGGTTGCTATCCCGACCATTGCGGGAGCTACCCACACCCTTTTTATGTGCCATGATTTATTATTCCTCTGTCCTACTCTCACTACTCTCACTACTCTCGCCCGCCTGGGCCTCGCTGTCCTCAACCTTTGCTGTGCGGCGACGGCGGGTAGTCTTCTTCTCGGTCTGCACTTCTGGTACTGCTTCAGTTTCAGCCGCTGGCGTTTCTGCCTCGGTCTCTGTGACTGCTTCAAGCGCTGCCACTTCCTCCTCGATGGGAGCTTGCCTGTCCTGCGGTGCCTCGCCGCTTACCAGGCTAATACCGTTGGCAACAATATCTTCAATGGTAAGGACTGTCAGCTCCTGCCGGTGGCCACGGCGGTGACGCTGGCGCTTCTTGGACTTATACTTGAAAACAATCAACTTCTCGCCACGGCTCTGGCGGGTGGCCGTTGCCAGCACCACAGCATTATCCACCAGAGGTGTACCCACCATCGAGCGGTCTGCATCCGAGATAAGCAGAACCTCTTCAAACTTAACCTGTGCTCCGTCCTCGACAGGGAGCCGGTTGACCTCGAAGGTCTGACCGACGGCGACTTTGTATTGTCTTCCACCACTTTTAATTACTGCAAACATCCTCTCTCCTTTCCGTTTCCAACACGCAGACTCGAAGCAGATATGGAGGCGTGGGTGGAGAGCCTTCCTTCTTTCAATCTTGAAGCCTGGGGGAGTTGCCCACAGGAGTACATCACTGCTCCTGTGGGCACACGGTGTCCACGACATAATAACAACGTTTCTTTTGCTTGTCAAGCCTCGTGAGATTGAAGAGACCGCGCTTTTATCTTCGTGGCCCATTGTCTAATCTGCTCTGACGTGTTATCTTTTTTATATACGGTAATTTGGTCAGCCACTGGTTTAAAGTAACTACGATCCTAAGGGGGTTGTTTATGGTAGCTAATGTAAGTCAAAAGCCTCCCTGCCCCGTATGTCAACGGGCAGATCAAGTAATGACTTTAGCAACGGCTTACGAGTCTGGCATCTCACGCTTTGCACCGCCGCCTATGCCCGTTGGGCGCGTGCCAATGATCAAGTATATGGTTATTGGAATGGGTATTGTCACTGTTGGCTCATTTTTCATCATCGTTCTTCTTGGATCAGTCGGCTTGCCGGAGGTTGTCAGAATCATTCAAGTCGTGATAACCCTCATCGGCATCGTCGCCGCCCTGGTGTTGTCTATCCTTGCCTTCCTGCGCGTGGGAAGAGCTGATCTCAACTCACAGCAGCTATTACCGTCATGGGATCGCGCTCTTGAGAACTGGAGCCGTTTGCGCTACTGCAAGCGGGACAACATCGTATTCGATCCGCAGCAGGCCTCACCTAAAGCGCTTTCGGATGGCGAGCTTTCCTCCCTCCTGGCTGTCGAGGCAGAGCACAAAGAGACAGCACAGATATCCTCTCCGATGGCTACACACCAATAGACAGGGCAACCTTACCATGCTCGCCGCTAGAATCGTTCACACGTTAAAGCCGGCAAGCATGGTAAGACCTCTGTAGATTTCCTCACTATTACTTCTGTCATGTATCTAGTTCTTTCTCTTCCTGGTATGCTGAAAAGAAGGAGGGGAATTTTCATGGTACCGTCTGACCTGCTCTTACAGCTCATTACACATTTGCAAAACTATGATTCAGTAGCGCACGGGAGACGCGCCTTGCTAGATTACCTTCGTAAGAGCACTGGAGCAAGCCTGGGATTAGTCTTCGCCCTACATCAAGAAGATCACGTACTGACCTTATTAGAGCGCAGTGGGCGACGCCCACGACGCCCGGCACCTTCCAGGTCTGACCTCATACAGTTTCCTCACAAAGAGGTTTTCGACCCCAAGAATGTTCCTCTAGATGGAGTTTTCTATCATGCTCTGTTCAAGCAGGGCATCCTGCACGTGCCAGATCTATTCAGTGATCCGCTTAGCCTGGAAGAAGAACGTTACTGGGCATCACCGGGCGGGCATGTGATCCTTGGCGCTATCGGAGCAAAGGCTCAGTATAACAGTCCGCAGGGCCTACTGGTGCTGTGTTTTAGCTCAGGGCGTCATGAAGTGGGCAAAGAACGCGCCGGCACACAACCAACAATTGACGAGGGATCCCTTCTCATTGGCATTTCACTGCTTTCTGTTTATCTTTCCAATACGGAAACAGATACCCTCTCGACGCTCTATAAACTACACATCGCTGAACAGAAGGCGATGATCGAACAGGAGCGTAGTCGTATTGCTCATGACATCCACGACGGGCTTGTCCAACAGATCGCATATGTATTGCGTAAACTTGAATTTGTCCAGCGTACGCTCGAGAAACAGCCCACTACCGAAGCCGCTTTACACGAGATCGCTCAAGCTTCCTCAATCCTGGAAGCAAGCCTGAATGACTTGCGGCGCGGTATTTCTTCTTTGATACCAAGGCAACTGGAAGAGTTGGGCTTCCATGCCACACTGCAGGCTCTGTTGGACAACTATGCTCTCAATGAACCTGGCCTGGAAATTCGCTACCATATGGACGATCCAGACATGGTACCGTCTTCACTAGAAGACCCCGTCTTCCGCCTCATCCAGGAGGCGCTCAACAATGTGCGCAAGCATGCTCACGCCAGCCAGGTAATCATTCGCATGCGTGTACTCTCTGGATTGCTCACTGTACAAGTCAGTGACAATGGTACAGGCTTCCTCCCCGAGCAGGAATATAAGGGTGCGCTGCCTGGACAACATTTTGGCCTACGTCTTATGCGCGAACGTATAGAGCGTGTAGGAGGCTTCCTCGAGGTTCGTAGTAAACCTGGCGAAGGCACTACTCTAAAAGCACGCTTCCCACTTACGTCTCCCGCGGTCATACTGACCATTCGTGAGCAGGAGGTATTGCGTCTCCTCGTCGAAGGGTCTTCCAACCAGGCTATTGCCAGCCAGCTTTCCGTGAGCATCGAAACGGTCAAGTCACATGTGCATCATATTATGCAAAAAATGCATGTCAAGGGCCGTACCCAGGCAGCTGTTGTGGCCACCAAACAGCACTGGCTATGATTCCTCTTCCTCGTCGAAGATCAATCCGTTGCGCAGGGCAAAGATAGCTGCCTGCGTGCGATCACGCGTACCCAGCTTTTGAAAAATAATCGAAAGATAGTTCTTCACCGTTTTTTCGGAATATGCTAGCTTCCCCGCGATCTCTTTATTGCTCATCCCTGTCGCCACGTAACGGATGATTTCAAGCTCTTTCTCTGAGAGGGCGCGGATGGGACGGCCTCCTGCCGCCGAATTGGATAAGCGCCGGTATTCGCTCACGATAGCCCCTGTCAGCTCCGGCTCAATGAGCGTTCCTCCTTCGTATACTGTTCTAATGGCTTGAGCCAACTCCTGGGACGAAACACTTTTGAGCAGATAACCCCTTGCTCCATTCTTCATAGCCCGTAATACCTGCTGGCTCTGGCGGTACATCGTGAGCATAATCACGGCCATGCTGGGAAATTCATGGGTTATCTGTCGCGTCACTGCAATCCCATCCATCAATGGTAAACTAATATCCATCAGTACCACTTCAGGAGATAGCTGGCGTATTTTCTGGAGGGCGTCGAACCCATTTACCGCCTCACCAATGATGTGAATATCCTCTTCCAACTCAAGCAATCGGCGCAATCCTTCACGCATCAACGCGTGATCATCTACCAGCAGCACACTGATAACGCCAGTACGTTTTTCATCTGTTGTATACGTTTTAGTTGCATCATACGTTTGTCCTAGTGCATGGGGTGCAGTCGCGTCAGGTGCAACAGCCTCCGTAGCTACCGTGCTAGACCATCTATCGTCCTTCTGGTTCTCTGGCACGAGCGACTCCTTCCGATTCTTGCAGGTAGCCCATTTTCGCAGGGGCATAGACTCTTAGAGCATGTGAGTGAGTAATTTATCTCTCTATGCCTAGTATAGCAATCAAGCGCTGTAACGCATCCCCCATCAGGATGATTTTTATGCCTTAGGTTCTTTAACTTGGTGTTAACATTCTTAATCTATACTTCATAAAAAGATAACCACCTACGAAATAAGGAGAGACAGCACATGATTTCCCAATTCTATGGAGTCCGAAGTATGGAGTCGCAGATACTACTGGATACATATGCAGAGGTGCAGCGACGTTTCGCGCATCTCGATGACCCAGCCCATGGCTGGGAGCATGTGGAAAGGGTATATAAGCTTGCCCTCCATATCGCCGAACAGGAAGGTGCAGACCCGTTCATAGTCGGCATGGCCGCATTGATGCATGATTTGGGCCGTACTTCTAATAGCGATAGCATAAAACATCATGCCGAACTCTCAGAGAGAGTTGCAGCACAAATGCTGGCTGACTATCAAGTTGCTCCCGAGGCGCAGAAAGCGATACTACACGCCATTGCAGCCCACAGTTTCAGCCGAAATATCGAAGCTCGTACCCTGGAAGCCCGAGTTGTGCGTGACGCCGACCGGCTTGAGGGCCTGGGCGCTATCGGCATTCTACGCTGGGCGATAACTGCCACCATCCGCCGTACGCCGCAGACCAGGACCTATCACCCTACAGATCCGTTTGCAGAGCAACATGAGCCTGATGATAAGAGTTATATGCTGGATCATTTCTTTACGAAGTTGCTTAAGATCAGCGATTCAATGGCCACAGAGACCGGCCATCATATGGCCAGGCGTCGTGTCAACTTTATGCTTGCCTATCTTGATGAGCTAAGAAGCGAACTGGATGCATAAGCGCGAAAAGCATCTCGCTTACTCCCCCTCCTGTTCATCATCCTGTCCTATTGCGAACCAACATGGACCACGCTGCAAACAAATCGAACCGAACAGGCTATCCTGTGTCACGGTGATACGCTCTCGCTTCCACATCTCCAATACCGCCAGGAAGGTGACGATGACTACCAGGTGAGAACGCTCTTTTTCGATCAGTTCAGCGAGAAAAATACTGGTACGCTCATGTAGCTGCCTCACAATCTCAGCAGTGCGTTCGCGGATGGTTATACGGGCCAGCGGTATCAGGTCCGCGCCATCCAACTCATCTTTCGTACGCAGTTCAAGCAGGCGCTGGAAAGCCGAGGCCAGCAACCGTGGCTCCATGCCGATAAGAGTAGGAGGCGTCCACGCCAGTTGTGCCTCGATACTAGCTAGTAAGCTAGAGCGTGCGTAAGTTTGCAAACCTGCTTCCTCGCGCTGTCGCAGATGGCGGGCGATCTCTTTCGCCTGTTTGTATTCCAGCAAGTGGCGGCGCAGTTCTTCGGCCATGGCAGCAGCGTTCTTTGCTTGCTCATCTACCTCTTCCTTGGATATGCGCGGCAAGAGGCTCTGTGATTTGATGAAGAGCAGGCGCGCAGCAAGAGAGATGAATGCTGCCATGTTCGCCAGCGGTAGACTTCCTACCTCCGCTTCCTGCCAGCGCCGGATATAGGCGAGATACTGATCAGTCACGGCTACTAAAGAGACGGTAGTGATTTCCATTCGCCGCTTTTCTATGAGGTGGAGTAAGAGATCGAGCGGCCCCTCGAAAATTGGTAGCTGCACAATATAGCTTGCCCATGTACCATCCGTCGCTATCGTTCCCGATGACCCATCAATGATTTGCTCAAGCATAACTCACGAATCCTCGTCTACTAGGTGTAATTCCGCTGCCGGACCGTTGGATTGATGATGTGTCCTGATATAAAGAACAGCTTGTTCTGAGAGTCCAGCAGCCGCAGCCAGTTTCGCCCCTACTTCGGCATGATACCAGGCACAGCCGAGTGCGCCTCGCCATCCTTGACCTGTCATCCCCTCACGTGGATAGATGGCCAGGTGAGAGAGTAGACTCGGTGCACAAAGTTTGCCCATAACGACTACCGGCCTTGTCCAGAAAGGTACACGCCTTTGCCCCTTACCAACGTCATGCAACAATGCTGCCGCCAGGAGGTCTCTTTCTTCACAGCCACGTGCCTGCAAACCGCGACAAACGCGCAGGCTGTGCTGCTGATCAGCAACAGACATTTCCTGAAAAAGCGCTATTGCTGAAGCTGGCAACCAACGCGCCACCTCCGCGTGATCATCAGCCGAAAGAGGAGCGACAAAGCCGAGTTGTTGGTACACCTGACGGAGACGATAGACACTCATTTGTAGCCACTTCTGCATGCTCATGGTAAGAAGTAGTGTATCCCAATTGCCAATGGCTGACCGCTGACCAGGCCGATGAGGGCGAGAGAACCTTCCAGCAGGTAGGTTGGAATATGAAAGATGAATAAGCTACTAAGTCCTGAGCCTGAGATCTGTGCCAGAAAAGGCAGTAAAAAGAAAATGCCCAGGACAATAAATGGCCCATAGGGTGCCGATTTGGCGAATTGGACTGCCTGGCGTGTCGGCAGGAGTGTGTACACTATCTGGTATCCATCAAGGGGATAGAAAGGCAGGACATTGAACAATGCCAGGCAGATATTTACACTTGCGAATACCGTCAACAACTGGAGGAAATGCGTGACCAACCACAGCAGCACCGGCGATGATATCTGGCTAAGAAACGGCAGGCCGAAGATAAAACGCAACAACAGGGCGAAAAGCAGTCCAATGGCCAGGCTAAAAATTGGGCCTGCCAGCGCTACCAGCAGCGTTCCACCATTTGGGCCGCCACGTAACTTCCATGGATCAGTCTTCACCGGCTTGCCCCAACCGAGTCCCACCGGACCAAACAATACCGGCTGAAAAGCCAGAATAAGGCAGAGTATCGTCCCCAATGCATCAAGGTGCATAGCCAGACTGAAGCTTTGCCGCCCTTCCGCTCGGGGGGTTGGATCACCTAACACGGAAGCCATCAGTGCATGACCGCTCTCGTGCAATACTATCGCCACTAAAAACGAGCCAACAATCATCAGTGCCAGGATTACGTTTATAGCCATTGTTGTCCTCACCAAGCCCTTTTATGCTAAAAGATCAATTTCCATACCTTCCCACGCCGAGTATGTATGTGCAAAGCTCCTCTGTGCCTCCGCTTCCATACTATCCAGTTTAATATCACTGTACGTTGGTTCATGATGAAAAAGTACCAGCCTGCGTACGTGAGCTGCACGAGCCACTCCCGTCGCCATATCAACCGTGCTATGGCCGAAACCCTGCTTCGCGTTTTGATAATCGTCGCTGGTGTACTGTGCGTCGTGAATCAGCAGATCCGCGCCTTCTGCAAACGCAACAAAAGACGGATCATACCGTTCTTGCCACTCCACATCAGTAGCAAAGATGAGATATCGGCCTGCATACTCGATCCGGTAGATAAGCGCCCCATTTTTAGGATGACTGTTCGTAATCATACTGGCGACGCGTACCTCGATATCTTGCACATTCTCCTGTTTTGTGATGACGACTGGGTCGGCAGCGCCTTGCCGCCAGATGATTTGTTCATCATTGTTAAGAGTGTGATACGTGCGGCACGAAGGCAGAGTGCGAACATCTACAGGGAAATACGGTGGAGACATCAGAGGGGTTACAAGTTGTTCAATTCCCCGGTCGGCCAGACGAGGACCAAAGATGCTGATATTGGCCTGGGGATCAAACAATGGCAAGAAAAAAGGGAACCCGATCAGGTGGTCGCCGTGGCCATGAGTAATGAGCAGGGAGATGTTGAGCGCTTTGCCATGCTTGCGCTGCAGCAGCTCGCTACCGAGGCGAATGATGCCGCTGCCTGCATCCAGGATAAGAGTATGCGTACCGGCCTGCACTTCAACACAAGCGGTGTTCCCACCGTGACGTAGTGTGTGCTGTCCAGGAGCGGGGTAACTTCCTCGCACCCCCCAAAAGCGAACCAGAAAATGCTGAGTGTCAGCCATAAAAGTGACTCCTGTCCGTGACGCGGTTAAATATGGCTTCTATTATTATAACGTCCCACCAGGGCATTGAAAAGTAGAGCCTCAACGCATTTTGATAGCATAACCTACATATGATATTCCTATAAACCAGCCAGGTCCCATCTTGAAGTGACCATCCACATAACCACGCGGCATAAAACCCGTCAACTCCTGTACCCGCAATTCGTTTGCCGCCAGAATCGCCCGCAGTTCAGCCGGTTTGATGAAGTTATGGTAATTGTGAATGCCTCTTGTCAAGCCGCCGCTGGGAAAATGTTCACCGTACCAGATCAAAACTGCTCGTGCGATCAACGTGCGATTGATCGTATCGAAGACGAAGATGCCACCTGGAGCAAGCACACGTGTAATCTCTGCAATTGTAGCTTTCAAATCACGTACATGCTCCAATACATCTAAACAAATAATCACTGAAAAACTACCGTTCGCGTATGGCAAGGCCTCTGCCGAGGCCTGCTCATAATGAATAATACGGCCCAATCCACTCTGGCGTGCGTGCGCGCGAGCCGCCGCTAACGCGCCCTCGGATAGGTCTATTCCCACCATTGTTGCCTTACGTCGCGCAAGCTGCTCACAGATCAGGCCACCTCCGCAGCCAATTTCTAAAATCTCTTGTTGTTGTAAAGCCCCTTGACCATAGGCTCTGGTTATGCAGGATTCGATGTAATCGCAGCGGTCACCAGTCATTTGGCCAAGAAAGCAGCCTTCGTTCCACCAGTCGAAAGATGCAAAGATCTCTCGCTGCGAACGCTTGCGTTTGAACACTTACAACTCCTTACTCGCTAAAATGTATATATTAGATGATTATACCTTATTAGGAGATGCTCCGTTCAGCGCACCAGGACAGTACCATTATGTAGTACGAAATGTGGAGATAAACGTGATATAATTGATGTACTGGAAACTGGCGGAGAGAGGATACACATATTATGGCAATGTTCGAGAGCCTATCAAAACGTCTTGAAGGGGTATTTACAAGCCTCAGCGGCAAGGGCAAGCTGACCGAGGCCGACGTCAACGAGGCCATGCGCGAGGTACGATTAGCGCTGCTCGAGGCGGATGTCAGTCTCAAAGTGGTACGCCAATTCGTCGAGCGTGTCAAGGAAAAAGCTATTGGCGCCGATGTCATGGGGAGCCTGTCGCCTGCACAACAGGTGCTCTCGATTGTTAATGATGAACTGATTGATCTGCTCGGCGGCACCGAAGATAGGAGCAAGCTCGACCTGAGTGGAGCGCCACCCAACATCATTATGCTTGTCGGCTTGCAAGGATCTGGTAAGACCACTGGCGCAGCAAAGCTTGGAAATTACCTGCTCAAACAGGGCCAGCGGCCATTGCTTGTCGCTGCCGACATGTATCGCCCAGCCGCTGTACGCCAGCTTCAAATCTTGGGGAAACAACTCTCCATTCCCGTCTACGCAGAAGCGATGGGAGCCAACCCGGTCGATATCTGTGTTCATTCCATCGATTACGCTCGCGAACAGGCTTGCAGTGTCATTATTCTTGATACGGCCGGCCGCCTCAATATTGACGAGCGCATGATGCAGGAAGTCATCAGCATTCGCAATCGCGTTCAACCACGCGAAGTACTGTTGATCGCCGACGCCATGACTGGCCAGGAGGCGGTACGCGTTGCAGACGACTTCAATAAAGCTGTCTCGCTCACAGGCATGATCCTGACCAAGATGGACGGAGATGCCAGGGGTGGTGCAGCACTCTCTATTCGCGCCGTGACCGGTGTGCCGATTAAATTCTTGGGCGTTGGCGAGAAAACTGATGCATTGGAGCCTTTCTATCCAGATCGTTTGGCGTCGCGTATACTAGGATTAGGCGATGTATTATCCCTGATCGAGCGTGCACAAGAAACAATCGATCAGGAAGAGGCGCTGAAAGCCCAGGCTAAGCTACAGCAGGGGAAATTTGATTTGGGCGATTTTCTCTCGGCGATGCGCCAGTTGAAACGCATGGGTCCACTACGACAAGTAATGGAGATGCTGCCTGGGTTCAATAAACTGGCGGCAATGCCGGAGATGGATGAGGCCCTGGAAGGAGATCAACTCAAGTATATCGAGGCAATCATTCTCTCAATGACGTTACAAGAACGACAAAATCCCGACATTCTTAATGGAAGCCGGCGTAAGCGCATTGCCCATGGCAGTGGCACAAGTGTGCAGGAAGTCAACCAGCTGCTTGAGCAGTTCAGCCAGATGCGTACTATGATGCGCCAGGTCAGTAGTGGTAGGGGTCCCTGGGCCCGTCTGGCCCAGCAGTATGGTGGTGGTGCAGGGATGTCGATGCCTGCTCTACCAAAATCAAGTGGCGGAGGTGGGGGCAGCAGCAAGAAAACCGGTAAGGCTGCTCGCAAAGAGAAACGCAAACAAAAAGCCAGAGCACGAAGTGGAAGGAGATAACCTTCCCTTCTGCATTCGTTTGTTGTCATTCCTAATATTCGCTCTGGATACTTCAGGAAGGCAGTTAGTCCACCATGCAAAAAACACATCGTCCTCGTGTTCGCCTGACGCAGATGCTGTTTGCTGGGGTTATGATTGGCCTGATGACTCTCACCAGTGCCTGTGGTGGCGATGCCCATACCCAGAAGCAGGCAAGTCAGAATAAGACACAACTCGATCACCTGCTTCAGCATGCCAAAAGCATCGGCGTTCCTACCTCGATGCTTCAGCCTGTCATGACACAAGAACAGCAACTGAGCCGTTCAAGCGCACCTTTTACACTTTTTAATAATCAAGCAGCTACAAACTATTACCAAAATCTGGCAACGCGTTATAACCAGTTAACTGTACAAGTACAAGGCATCATCGTCACTGCTACCCAGCAGTTCCAAACGCGAGCACAGTACGATATGCAGAATTTCCAACTGGCACTCACGCGGGAGAGTATGTCTGGGCATTTCTCAAATATCAATATATTCAGTCAGCAGTTCAGTCGAGATCAATTGCTCCTTTCTGCTGCGCAATACCCTGAAGACTATGCAGTGATCAGCTACGATGCACGTTTCTCGACCAATACTTTGAACCTGATCGAGCCAACTTACAATAGACTAAGCACGTTCCAACATACGATTGGCCTGATGCACGCAGCATCTCTTGATATTACCGCCATGCAGGCCCAGTATACAGCTGATATGCAGGATTATAACAGCGCTTTCGCTCCGCTTGACTTCCAGAACCTGGGCACTTTGATAGACGCACAATATCAGCAGGCTCTAGTGAGTTCAATTCAAGCGCTCCCTTACATTGGAGAGGCGAAACTGATTGAGTTCCAGGCGCAGGTGAATTCGCTGAAAACGTATGGTATGGATGCCAGCAGCTACCAGAAGCATCTCGCTTCCTATCAGGCTGCTCTCAAAAAGGCCTCCAGCATCAATGACTACCTGGCAGTTGCCGCACGGATTCAAGCGGATATCACATCTATGCACGATATGCTGGTACAGGGCCAGGCTAATTACCTCGTCAAGTATATTGACCAGCAGGCAAGAGCGTGGGGAAACGCGCACCCCTACCACGATAAGTTCGATGGCAAAAACTATCTACTTACTGCCGGTTACACGCTGCCAGGCATCGGCTTCTGGTTGAACCGGGAACTTGGCTGGACGGTCACAGCCGCCGACTTCCAGTCCGTTATCGACGAAGAGAATAATCAACTCTTCAACCTGCAGGTGATGGAACAGGACTATTACGATACAACCCCGTACAACCAGGTACATGCCACCGACTTGCAGATGCTTGATCACTACAATCTCCACCATAGCCAGGTGCTCATGATCTCAATGGTTGAGCAGGCCCTGCGCCTCTACCAGGATGGCAAACTGGTGGCTTCCTTCCATGTGACTACCGGCCGTGTAGAACGCCCGGCATTGCCGGGAATCTGGACAGTACAAAATCGCCAGTCACCGACTGAGTTCAAATCGACCGATCCCCCAGGCTCGCCCTTCTGGTATCCGCCTACGCACATTAACTACGCGATTCTTTATCACTGGGGCGGCTTCTTCGTACATGATGCCTGGTGGCGCGTGAACTATGGTCCAGGCACACAATTCCCGCACTACGACACAGGCGGTGACGAGACCTTTTCGGGCAACGGCAGTCATGGCTGCATCAACATGCAAGAGGACCAGGCCGCCTGGGTATACAACCATACGAACTGGAATACCATCATAGCCGTTTATTAGGATCGCTTGAATCCATCTCACGCACAACACCCCCGGCCGGGGGTGTTCTCTATAATTCCGACAATTTGATTTACTTACCTGCTTGACGTTCATAGTCAATAGACTAAAGCTTCTATCTTCAGGCACACGGCTTCCTTACCAATCTTTAGGATGGTTGAACGTGGCACAAATATCTACAGAAGCAAAACTTCCTCACAAACTCATGCGTAAATATAGCATATAGACACACGAGCAGACTACGTGATATGTTGGGTATAATCAATGTATACCCCTGATTGGTAACAAAGGCAGCGAGGAGGGGCAGCCATGCAACAGCAACAACAGCAACGAGCACAACAACCACGACAACCACAGCAGCCAACGCTACCTGCGGAAGTAAATATACTTGCAGTACAAAATCAACTTGGCGCATGGAAGACCGAGTACAAGGCCAGGCTCACTATACTGAATGCACGCACAGTCCTTGTCCTGAGTCTGATAGGGATACTCGGCGGCGCGGGCCTTGTAGCCTCTGACTATCTCCTGCGCGTATCCTCATCATGGGGCGGTCTCGGTATCATCTTGCTGTGTGGAGGGCTCTGGCTTGCCATCAACGCACTGCTCTATTATGGCCTGCACGTCTATACCTTTACCGAAGGGCTGGTGCGCGTCAAGGGGAACACCACCGATGTGATCCGCTGGGATCAGATCAAGACGATTTGGCAGAAGGTCAATAAGCGCTACCTCGGGACTTTCCAATTCGGTACAACCCATGTCTACACTGTGCAGCGAGACGACGGCAAAAAGTTCAGATTCAACAATGGGTTAAGCAAAGTCGATGCCCTGGGCAATACTCTTACGCAAGAGGTCAACCGCAGGCTGCTGCCAAAGGCAATTGATACCTACAATGCCGGGGAGCCTGTCACTTTTGGCAAACTCAGTGTGACTATACACGGAATAGGCAACGGGGAGGAGATTATCCTCTGGAACCAGGTCAAAAACATTCAAGTCAATAAAGGGACATTGGCTATCAACAAGGACGGCCAGTGGCTGAACTGGACTTCAATCAAAGTTTCTGGGATACCAAACTTTCCAGTGTTTATGTCCCTGGTGGATTACATTATGAAAAGTTCGTAACGTAGGAAAGGACCGCGCTCCCCTATGCAACGTCCTCTTCTTCTGCTCTCAAAGGCCGGGGCGGTAGCGGCGGCAATTGATCGCGGTGCAGTACTGGTAACTGGTAGTAGAGGTCAACACCGCTGAGACGAGTGCGCCTGCTTACAGCAGCCTGCAAATCTTTCAAGAATTCGCGCTGGAGATCGATAGCAAAGCGTCCCAGCGCCTGCCAGGTGAGACTGATAGCCCTGCGCGCAAAAGCAATATCGTTGCGCGGTTCGATACGATCCAGGTCTTCAAAGAAAAAACCACAACTGGTGAAGCTGTATTGCTGGTAATATTGAGCCTCAAGCAAGAGCATGGTGCGTTGTGCCTGTCGCACATCATCCGGTGGTCGCTGCTGCTTGCCGTACCTTGCCCAGAAGCTCTCAACCGTTTCCCAGCCGTTGCGTACGGGGAGATAGGCATCACGCGCAGCCCAGGGATCACTCAATGTCTCGCCAGCATACTGCTCGAAGAGCTGGTCACTTCGCGTCGCCAGGTTATCCAGTGCACGACGAAGAGCTTCTTTCCAACTGCTATCGCCTTCGGTACATTCACACCCCGTTGCCCAGCGAGCTACGCCATGTCCACAACTCCACGCGCTGGGCGCACGTAGTTCGATCTCTCGCGTGGCAGGGTGCATCAGCATATAGCGTTCTAACGTGCAGATTTCGAAACCATATTCTGGCGCCCCATGCTGGATCAGGTGACTCAAAAACTTATCTCGCCAGGGTTTGTGGTGTCCATAGAGTTCACCATCCGTGGCGATAAGAATCAATTGAGCTTCCCCCGCATCGAGTTTGCTCTGCACAAGATGCTTGGCCAGGTAGCTTGCCGCGAACAGGTCGGCATTACTGGTTGTGTCCCAATCGAAAGAGACACCCCCGGAAAGTGGCGCGTTATAGAAGAAAACTGTGATACTGCGGCCATCGCGCAGCCGCACCAGGTATGGCTCAGAAGGATCGATTGGCCCTGTTGCCTGCCAGGGAGCCAGCACGGTATAGGTAACTCCATACTGCGCCAGTAAGTCCAGGGTTTCAAAGTCCACAGCCGTTTCTGAGAGCCACATCCCGTGCGCATCGTGTCCATAGCGATGGCGAAAGTCGCTTAGTCCCCACACAATCTGCGTACGTTTATCGCGAGCCGTTGCGAGCGGCATAATGATGTGATTGTACACCTGCGCCAGGGCATTCCCTACACCATAGCGCATCGTATGCAAGTGATCAGCATCGATGATTCGTTGATAGACATCCGGGTGTTCTTTCTCCAGCCACGAGGCAAGTGTCGGTCCCAGGTCATAACTGATCGCCTCAAAATTGCCTGTCGTGGCATTGGGACGATAGCATTCAACTGTAATCTTTTCGTTATAGTTAATAAAAGGGGTGGCTCCGGGCTCCAAGGGAAGCACGTTGGTAAACGGATCTTCTCGGGGAGGTTGATAAAAATGCCCATACAGGCACAGGTAAGCAAGACCAGCCTTCGGTCTTGTAACCCCTTCGCCAGATGATGTTTGATCGAGCATGTGATCACCTCTTGCTCAGGACACCCCCACCTGTGCGCTCATGAGGAATTCCTCGTAAGCCTCGCGCAATTTCGGATAGCGCAACAGGAAAAACCCTGCGTACTCCTGTGTGAGTGGGCGAGGCTGACGCAACAGGTGCATATTCACTTCCTTGAGCAAGTGATTGCCTTTCTTGCTATTACAGTGCTTGCAGCAGGCCACGAGATTCTCCCACGTGCTCTGCCCTCCACGAGAGCGCGGGATCACATGGTCGAGCGTCAGATCGCGGCTTCGCCTGCCACAGTACTGACACGCCTCGTCGTCACGCAGCAGGATATTGGCCCGCGTAGGTTGAAGAACCATGCGCGGCACTCGTATATTGGCCAGCAGCTGTACAATAACAGGCCGTTCCAACTCAAGACGTCGGGCCTGAATGCTCTCCTCGATCAATTGACGAACGCTCTCATCAACAAAGGTAACTTTCTGTTTAGAAAGCAATACGATGAGACGACGCTCTGGAATGACCGAGAGAGGCTGTAGGGAGGAGTTCAATACAAGAACGGGCATAAATGACTTCCCTTCCTCTCTGTCAGAGCCGATACCCACAGCAGACAGCGAGGAAGAAGCGTGAGATGTGGCAAAGGGAATGGGGAGAAACCCGTACCCCTCAGCCTCTAGCGCCGCCTGCGATGATGACTATGCGGATAAGGGTCGAGGCACCTTGCATGTCCAGGTAAGCTTAGCACAGCCCGGCGTTTATCGCTTGCCACTCGTTCGCTGTGCGAACATGGGCAGACAGCCATCAGATGCCAACCTGTTATAAAAACAGATTGCGATATCCGATACGCCTGCATTCCATACTCCTTCGTTACCTGACGATCTGACACGCGCTTAGAGAAGTCATGTGCCATCCTGGTCGGGGTGAGAGGACTTGAACCTCCGACCTCAGCGTCCCGAACGCTGCGCGCTAGCCGACTGCGCTACACCCCGCTTTGACGATCCATGCAAGTGATCCACTCACTGGCCTTATCCAGTGAAACGATACTAATTTCAATCTCAGATGAGAAGCCGCTCCAGGAACTAGCTGGCTGCGAGTTTAGCACCTCCCCTATCTTAGGCCTAAGTATAGCACAAGTGTGCAAGTAGGGTCAAGATGCAAGCCGCCCTTGCTTACTCATGTGATGATGCGCCAGACGCAAGTAGTCATGCACTCGCCATAACCTTCCTCCTGGAGCACTCAAGCCAGCTTTAATGGCGCCGCGCAGGTCTGTCGCATTTTTCCCTTCAAACCAGGTGCAGCCGCGCCCAATGGCGCTTAATGTATGGGCATCGCTGTTGCCCACCTCTGGCCAGCGGTACACCTCCCGGTTGATGCTCATCGCTATGCGATTACCATAGAGGCCACAAAAACTGGCGTTCCAGCTTTCCATGCCATCAAGCCAGACATCCTTGGCTGAGTAAATGCGATCCAGCACCTCGCGCTGGCAGCTATGGCGGAAAAAAGGGTTAAGCGGGTGAGCAACAATCGCCAGGCCGCTTTGCTCATGGATGAGATCTATACTGCGCTCCATACTCAGGTGAGGTCGGATAGGTTTCTCGATGAAAAGTGCCAGCAAGTGACCTTGATTCGTGCTAATCTCTTCGCCTACTATGAAATCGAAGCGATAGTTGCCTTTGACCCATAGCTCACGGGCACGCAAAGCCCCATCTACCACGTCATGATCGGTAATTGCAATCACGTCCAGGCGCGTGTTGTACTGGACATGATGGAGTATCTGCTCAATCGTCCCTATACCATCACTGTAGGTACTATGCATATGCAAGTCGGCCTTGCCAAGCTTCCCAGAATGAAATGCCTGCCGTTGGGTCATCTGCCTATGTTTCTGCAAGGTTCTTCTTCCTATTTCTAACAATTACTCCAGCTTTCTATTCTTTACAATCTTGTACTCTCTGCTTCAAGCGTACTCGAGATATGTTAAGCCTCAGCTTAACGGCCTGTAAAGTTGCTATGAAGCGCAATAAGTTCGCGGCAAGGTGATGTCCAGCAGCGATCACTCCTCGAGAACCGCTTCCTCTTCTATCAAGGAAGTACCTACGGGGACACGTTCTACTATGACATCGGGATCAACCAGGCTCGCCTGCCGGTGCAGACAATACTGAAAGCGCTGATAGTCCAATGCACAGTAGACCTGGCGACCAACACGCCGTGTGCGAATCAAGCCAGCGCGGCGTAGTTTGCGCAGATGCCAGGAGACAAGCGGTTGACTGATCCCCAGCAGATCCGTGAGGGCAGTTACAGTGATTTCTTCCTGGCGTGCAAGATGATAGACGATGGTCAGACGCGCAACGTCTGCCAGCGCTTTCATCATGATTTTTAGCTCACGCCAGTCGTTCATACATTACCTTCTGCTCATCAGGCCCCGTCATATAAACTATCGTTTTATAAATTTCTATTTATATATTACACTGGGTGAAAGCGGTGTGTCAAGATGTTAGCCTGATTGTTACCATGAAAAAAGGCTCTCCCCTCTGGAAAAGCCTGTGTGATGGATTGGTGGGCAGCCAGGGAGTCGAACCCTGAACCTAGCGAGTGAAGTAGAAGCCAATTCCTTTGTGAAGGGGATTAACTTTTTCCTTCCCGAACCGGACGTGCGACTTTCACCGCATCCGGCTCTCCAGAAGCTTTACGAAGCTTCCTGCACCCCTTCCCCGTGTCTCAGGCATTACCCCGAGCATTTGAGTACTATGGGTGCTCCGTCACCTTGCATCTCGCGACGTTTAGGTGATCCCTAAGTTCTCCTATTACCCCGGTCCAGACGTAGGTCCTTCGTTCGTCGCTTAACTCTTTGCCAAGAGCGGCTATAGGGAGAACGTTTAACGGCCCTCTTAATCTCGGCCGTTAACCCTATACTCCAGCATAACCACGCGCTGAAGGATGAGCGAATACATCGCCGCGACTGAAGTTCAAGCAGTGTAGCTTTGACCATATCTGGCCTGGCTGCCTGGCTCTGGCCCGTAGCCCTCGATTTATCGTGGGACTCGGCCTCGTCAGACTTTTAACGACCATGCTATTGTCCCCTTTTCCTTTTCAGGATCAGGTCAGGTCGCGCCTTAACCACACCCGTTCCATTGGTGCTGTACTTCCACAGCAAGGGTAATAGAAGCGCATAGGCGCACATTAAGAGTCGCTTGCTCTGCCATTGAGCTAGCTGCCCATTGTTGACGTAGAGAAGAATATCATACCTGGTCACTCTCGTCAAGCGCTTTAGTTGGAGGTTCAAGTCCTCTTGTAGATAGCTATAATTCGTAGTCCTGCGCCCACCGCACGTTTTTCTCTTGCTTGTTCTTTGTTGGAGACAATCTCAACATTGCCTTAGCTGCACCAACAGCCTCCACAGGAACGAGGTACACCTTCCCAAGCCGCTCTACATAGACGGCAAAATATTCTATTTGCCCCTTGTAGCTCCGCCATCCCTTCTGTTTTGCTGTATGATTATAACTGCTCGCTGTAGCAAATGTGATTACCGTTTGTTCCTCACCTATCCAGCCTGTCTTACACTGGATACGCCAGAATTGCCCATCAGCATCTTCAATCACTAGATCATACCGATGGTTCTTTCCATAGGGAGTAAGTACAATATAACCTGACTGCAAAAGGCGCGTAATAATTGCGGCTTCGCTAATGTCTCCTGTTTTGTCGGTATGCCTTTTTGGGCCAATGAGTTCCATAGCTTGTACTCTGTTCCTCCCAATCACCGTAGCTCAAGCTCTCCCATCTTTCAGGGAATAAGGAAGTGAGGACAGTGAGCCGGGCAGTCTCACTGTCCCCTTTCCTCCTAAAACTTTACTATCTTCGCTACTTAAAAATGCTCAGAGGCAGATACGCCGACACGATCCAGTTAGGCGCATCCACAATTTCACTGATCTTCAGGTCTACCGCCGCGCCACACAGGCAATAGGCCTGCTCGCGTGTCATATTGTGCTCAGAGGCCAGGTGATCGATCATGTAGCGTATCGCTTGCTGGGAATCCTTGAAGAGGTCAGGGCCATGCGCAGTGGTCACGAAGTAACCCCCCTCATCAGCGACGGTGAGCTTCTTGCCGGGCGCTGTAATGAAACGCAGCTCGGGAATGTTCGCACCTTTCATCAAACTAAAGGTAAGGGTTACGGACATCAGGGTTTCAATACCGGTGCCATTGACTTCACCATCTCCTTGAGCCGAGTGACAATCCCCACAGGAGAACAGAGCGCCAGGGACCAGGACCGGAAAGAACGCGCGCGCGCCAGGGGTAAGATGGCGAATGTCAATATTGCCAGCATTTTCGCGTGGCGGGATAGTCGTAAAACGACCTGGCTCACGCGGGGCAACTCCCATCACACCGCAGAATGGCTCGTAGGGGATTTGAATATCTGGTCGAAATTCACACGTGGTCTCCCCCAGCTTGTAATGGTGCAGGTATGGCTCTGGAAAGTCATCACCCAGCAATCCGAAACCCGGTATGACGGCATTCCAGCCCCATCCCTTGTGTTTGATGCTGACGATATCGACCACTAGAGCATCACCCGGCTCTGCACCATCTACGTATACGGGGCCGGTGAGCGGGTGAATGAAGGCGAAATCCAGCGCCCTTACTACCTCCGACGTGGAGTCAGGGCGAACCTGGTTAGCTGAGGCCTCGAGCGTCTCGAACACAACTGTATCGCCAGGCTGGATATGTATCCGTGGCGGGTAACTATTGTCCCAGAAGGCATGAGGCTGGGTATCGTCGAGTTGATGGGTAGCCATGAAGTTTCTCCTTTCAAAGGTACTGTTCAGTCACAATGCTACTCTCCCTACTCTTCAAGATAGACCTTGCTACTGCGTGCCAGAGCTTCAGGAGCACGGACGCTCAGAAGCGCTACGATGACGATGCCAAGCACCAACCAGGCTGCACAGATTGGTCCAGCCAGGCTAAGTGGGGCTGGTGGCAAGGGAGCAAACTGGAAGTACAACACTATGGCCAGCACGATGAACGGGATGGCGGGCACGATGATATGCTGTACCAGGTTAAAATCCTCTGCATGCTCCCGCCGGTAGAAGAAAGGCACGGCCAGACAGGTGGCCATGTAGACCAGGATGATCGGTATAGCGATAATGGTCCCTACCAGCGCAAAAGCCGTCGCCGGACCGTACACCAGACCCGGCAACAGGGTACAGACCACTGCGATTGCCATGGTGATAAAAATGGCAACGCCAGGCGTGCGAAAGCGATTCGTATGCGCCAGCGTGCCGGGGAGTGTCCTGGTGCGGCCCATAGCGTAGAGCACACGAGTAGCTGCGTTGACGCCTGCATTGGCATTGGCAAGAGCGCTATTGAGTATAGCAAGACTGACAATGAACTCGAATGGTCCCCACACACGTGTTGCCATGGTTGCCCAGGGGTCTGAATCTTTGAGATAGGTCGCGATTTTGCTGAAGCCCCAGCCTACGACTCCGGCATAAGAGCAAAACACGTAGAAGAGACCGATCAAGACTACTGCCAGCAGAATGGCACGTGGCACCGTCCGGCGTGGATTCTGGGCCTCCTCCGCCAGGGGAGCGGCTGACTCAAAACCAGCAAACGCCAGGAACACGAAGATCATGCCTTGCAGCACGCCCTGCCAGCCTCCCAGGCCTTTTTCAAGGCTCGAAGCAGGATTAAAAGCCGCGAACGTATTGCCATTGCCAGCCGTGACGATCAGCCAGGCCGAGAGCAGCACAAACACAGTAATCTCAATGATCCCCAGCACCACGCCGGTGTCTGCAGAGAGCTTGATGCCAAAGTAGGTGAGCCCAAAGATAACCACCGCAAAGAGCATGGCCCAGAATATCCACCCATTGGATCCTAAAGCGGTGAAGTGGAAGTATCGCCTCACGAAGTCATCGGCGACTGGTCCCAATACCAGCAACTGAAAAGGCACGATGAGTAGATAGGCCAGGTCAAACGACCAGCCGGTCATCCAGCCGACTTGTGCGCCGAGACCACGGCTGACATAGGTGTAGTAGCCACCCGCCGATGGAAGATATTTAGCAAATGCCCCAATGCTCAACGCAATGAACGAACAGATGATGAGCGCGATGAAGACGGCGAGTGGTAACGCCCCCCCGGTAAAACCAATGGCGGCGGGACCAAGGGTGAAGGCTACGGCTGAGGCGGGCGCCATGGTCGTGATGGATTGAAACAGCACGCCTGGCAGACCAATGGCATTAGGACGTAGGGTTGTTTGTTCGGGCGATGAAGAGCTGGTTTCAGCGGACATATACTTGCCCCTTTCCTATCCGAGACGATAGAAAAA
>WNGN01000868.1_pt1 | contig 31036 bp, 32 predicted proteins | sample 5400561 | NCBI WGS metagenome assembly WNGN01 (sample SAMN13153379, study PRJNA577476) | soil metagenome | isolation source: 115 cm soil or saprolite under Garry oak tree replicate 2 | place: USA:California | collected 2016-06-15 | reverse complement strand
GCCCGAGCTCCTCGAGCCAATAGACGCCGGCGACGCCTTTGATGCCGCGGCCGAGCAGCGCGCCGGTGCCGTAGCCGACCGTGGTCAGATAAATCGCCTGGTTCGGCACGAAAGTCTTGCGATAAACCTCCGACGTCATGCCGCCTTTGCCGATGATGATGTTGCAGCCCGACAGCTTGAACCAGCGGTCGAGCCATTTCACGAAGCGGAACGATGCGGTCGCGCTCACCGCGCCCACATTGTACCCGGGCTCGGATTTGTCGGCCGCTGCGGCATGCGGCGGAAGGTCGTCGGCGTCCTCCATCGGGGCGCTGGGGATCGCGGCCACCGAATAGGTGCCGTCGGGATTGACCCTCGCCGCCGGCGAGCAGTGAAAATTCGCTGATCCCAGCGCCTCCTTCGAGGCCGGCATGCCGGCGCCGTCCTCGATCGCGTGCTTGTAGGCGCCTTCGCGCGCCGTGAAGATGCGGCCCGTCAGATAGGCGACGGTGCCGATCTCGAGCTTGCGAAGATCCTCGGCCGCGGCCGGGAGTTTCAGCGCAACAGTTTTCAGGCCCGCCATCGTGCTCACTCCGCCGCTTCCGCCGCCGGCCGTTCCCATTCCACGGTCGCGCGGCGCATGTAATCGGTGAACCACATCGGATCGGTGCGGAACTCGGCGCGCCCGCCGGCGCCGACGCGCGCGCAGGCGCGGCGCGAAGACAGGCAGAACATGTGCACGCTCATCGGCATGCCGCCGGTGTGGCAATAGCCGACCTCGATGTGACAATCGATCACCATCGAGCTGCCCATGAAACCCATGGCGCCCATGCCGATGCTGTTGCCCAATGTCTTGAGCTCGTCCTCGAGCGCGGCGATCCTCGGGTCCGGGTTGCGCGAGCCGACCACGCGCAGGCAGGCGGCCTGCTTGCCCAGCACCATCGAGATGTCCTTGGAGCCGCCGAGCCCGACGCCGACGATCGCCGGCTGGCACGCGAGGCCGCGCTTGCCGAACCCGACCAGCGTATCGAGGTAGAAGCGCCGGATGCCCTCGATGCCGTCGGCCGGAAACAGCATGCGGTAGTCGCTGCCGAACAATCCGCCCTTGTGCACCGTGGTGAGCTCGATCCAATCCGCGGCCGGGTGGAACGAATATTCGATCTCCGGGGCGCCGATGCCGACGTTGTTGTTGTGATCGGTGCGCCACAGCGGGTGCACGCGGTTGGGGCGCAGCGGCACGTCGTGCGTCGTCTTGGCGGTCGCGCGGCGCAGCGCCGCCTCGAGCGCCACCGGCCCGCCCTCGACGCGCGCCTCGTTGCCGATCTTCACGTACCAGCGCGGCACGCCGGTATCGCCGCACATGGCCCGGCGGTCGTGCTTGGCGGCCTCGTAGTTCTCCAGCATCGCCTGGAGCACGAAAGCGGAAAGCTCCCCGGTCTCGGTATTGGCGCACTGGCGCAAGCCGTCGAGATAATCGTCGGGAATCTCGATCGCCGCCTTGGCCATCAGGGCCTCCGCCGTGCGTTCGAGCGATGACAGCGGGATCATTGTCGGCTCCACTATTCGGCCGCGATGGTTTCGAGCAGCGTCTCGCCGGGCCTCACGCGCGTGAACAACACCGGCTGATCCGTGATCGCGAGCTTGCCGGATTGCTGCCGCGCGAGCGTGAAACGCGAGGCGAGGAGATCCCCCGGCTCCGGGAAATCGCCGCGGAAATGCGCGCCGCACGAATTCTCGCGCCGCTTGGCGGCGAGCGCAATCACGCGGCTGGTCTCGACCAGCGAGCGCAGATTGAGCCAATCGTGCCAGGTCAGATTGAACACTCTGCCGTTATCCGCAATGCCGGTTTCCAACAGCTCGGCTTCGAGATCCGAAAGGTTCGCCAGCGCCCGGTCGAGCCCCGCGGCGTCACGGATGACGCCGACGTCGTCCCACATCAGGTCGAGCAGCCGCTCGCGCAATCGGTTCAGATCGCCGGGTTTCTGCGCGAATGGGTGCAGCGCGCGCGAGAACTCCGCCGCAAGCACGTCCTCATCGGGCACGCGATGACCTGGGTTCGACGCGATCCATTTCGGCATCGCGTCGCCGGCGATGCCGCCGAACACGGTCGAATTGGCGACGCCGTTGCCGCCCAATCGGTTGGCGCCATGCATGCCGCTCGCATCCTCGCCGGCGACGAACAGGCCCGGCCACTCGGTCGAAGTGTCCGGATTGCACACGAGCCCACCCATGCAGTAATGGGCGGTCGGCACGACCTCGACGAGACCGCCAGCGAGATCGAAGCCGCAATCCGCGCAGCGCTCGACCATGCCCTTGAACTCCTTGGCGACCTTTTGGGGTCCAAGATGCGCCATGCTCAGGTACACGCCGCCGTACCGCGTGGTGCGCCCGGCTTTCATCTCCGCGTAGATCGCGCGGCTGACCACGTCGCGGGTCGCGCGCTCGAGTTTTTGGTCGTAATCGCCCATGAAGCGGCGCTTGGCGCCGTCGAGCAGATACCCGCCGGCGCCGCGCAGGCCTTCCTCCAGGACCGTGCCGGTCATGCGCGTCTCGGGGCCCGCGAGCAGGCCGGTCGGATGGAACTGCACCATCTCCATGTCGCGCAGCGGCAGGCCGGCGCGCAGCGCCATGGCGATGCCGTCCATGCTCTTGTCACCCGAAGGCGTGTGGTAGCGGTACATGGTCGGCCCGCCGCCGGTGGCGAGCAGCACGGCCTGGGCTGCGACGAAGCGCAGCTCGCCGGTCCGGACATCCGCCAGCAGCACGCCGGCGATCGATCCGCTCTCACGCGCCGGGATCAGCGCGAGCGCGCGATGCTCCTCCAGGCGCCGCACGCCCGGCCGCGCCCACACCTGCTCCATCAGGCGGTTGATGATCTCGATCCCGGTCAGATCGCCCTTGTGCACGGTCCGATCGAAGCTCTGGCCGGCGAAGGCCTTGCCGTGCAGCGTGCCGTCCGGGGTGCGGTCGAAGAAGCAGCCGATCTCGTTCTCGAGCTCGCGCACGCGCTCGACCGCCTGGGTCACGAGCGTCCACGCGAGCTCCTGGTGGGACAGCCACTTGCCGCCTTCGATCGTGTCCATGAAATGCCGCTCGACCGAATCGCCGGGATGGAGCGCGACGTTGTAACCGCCCTGCACCATGCGGGTGCAGCCGCATTTGCCGAGCAGACCTTTGGTCGCCACCGTGACGTCGAGCTCGGGATTCGCTGCATGCGCATGCAGCGCCGCGAACAGTCCCGCGCCGCCCGATCCGAGGATCAGGATGTCGGTTTGCATGCGTTCGAGGTTCATGATTGGGGCTCCACGGACCGAAGCCGAGCCGCAATCGCCTCCCTTCCCCCTTGTGGGGGAGGGGTGGGGAGGGGGGTGTTTGTTTGATTCCGAGGACCAGATACCCCCCTCCCGGCTCGCGCGCAGAGCGCGCGAGCCGACCTCCCCCACAAGGGGGGAGGTGTTCGGAGCAAGCTGCAATGCCGTTGCATTTCAGAGCGCCCGCAGCAGGAACACGAAGGCGACGACGGCGGAAATCCCCGCGGCCAGCGTTGCCAGTTGCTTCTGGCCGTCGCGCCAAGCGAAGTTTTCGATGACCAGCACGCGCAAGCCGCCCAACAGGTGCACCGCCAGCAGGAAGACGAGGCCGGTTTCGGCGAGCTTCACCGACCACGCGTCGGTCCAGCGCAGGAAATGCCCAAATCGGGCTTCGGAGTCGATGGCGAGGCCGAGCGCCCAAAAGTGCAGCGGCAGGAATATCGCCAGCGCCAGTCCGGACAGCCGATGCACCAGTGCCGCGAGCCAGAGCAGGTTCGTGCGGTGATGGAGCCGGGCGCGATTCATGGCAGCACCACGGCCGCAACCGCGCGCAAGCCGAGCACGAGCAGCAGCAGGCCGATGCCGGTTGCGACCCCGTCGGCGCTACGGCCTTTCAGCGGCGACCATTCGGTGAGCACCGTGCGGATGCCGATCGGCGCATGGATCGCCGCGGCGAGAACGAAGATGCCGTAGAACAGCGCCCACGCGATGCTGCCGCGCGTGCGCGCCAGCACGTCGGCCGCCGTCAGTCCGTGGCGGGTCGCGTAAACGATCACCGCCAGGTGCACCGCGACCAGCGGGACCATGACGGCCGCGGTCAGCCGCTGTGCCACGTAGAGCCGGACGTTCATGCCTCGATCTCGCCCTTGAGGAAGGAGAGCGCGGTGCGGCGCTTGAGGCCGGCGATCGATGCGGTCGGGTTGAGCGACAAGGGGCAATGCTCCTGGCAGGACTGGTGCGAATGACAGGCATGGCAGCCGCCGCTGGCCGCGACCGCCTCGAGGCGCCGCACATTTGCCGTGTCGCGCACGTCGTTGACCAGCGTCCAGGCGCGATTGAGCGCCGCGGGTCCGAGATAATCCTCGTTCCAGCGCACGACATCGCAGGCCGCATAGCAGACGCCGCAATTGATGCACTCGATCGCCGCGTCGGCCGCGCGCCGCGCCGGGCTGTCGGGCCGGATGGTTTCGATCGGATCGTGCCGGGTCTTCGACGGTGCGAACGCGCCCTTGGCCTGCTGCCATTTCTCGAAGAACGGCCGCATGTCGGCGGCGAGGTCCTTGATCAGGGGCAGGTTCTCGAGCGGTCCGATCTCCAGCCGGCCGTCGTCGGCGACCCGCGACACATGGGTTCGACAGGTCCAGCGCGGCCGCCCGTTGACCGTCATGGCGCAGGAGCCGCACATGCCGACCCGGCAGGCGAAACGATACGCGAGCGACGAATCGACATTGCGCTGCACCCAGGTCACCACGTCGAGCACGGTCTGGTTCTCGCGCAGCGGGACCTGATAGCTCTGGTAGCGGCCGTCCTCGCCGCCGCGCCACAGCGATACGGTCAATTGCGATCGTACGTTGGACATGGGCTCCTCGGCCCGCTATCGATACCGCCGCGGGCAGCCATTCGGAAACTGTAGCAAGCGGATGTCTGCATCAAAAGCGATGATCCGGAGCGAGCGTGGCGGGCGGCATGGTGACGCGGGCGTGTAGCGCTGATCGTTTTGCTCCGGTCGCTCCCGAAGCGCCGACCCATGGCTGATCCCCGGCCCGCGCCGCTCCGATTCGACCCGCGGCTGCAGCCGACCGTGGAGGTGGTCGAGCGGCCTCCGGCCGAGCGCCCGGCCCATGGCAGCCTCGATGGGGTCGCCGAGTGGCTGGTCGGACCGGCGCGCCGCATTGCATCCGGGGCGCGCGCATTCGACGAGTTCGCCTGGCGCATGCTGGCGACCGGGCTGCCGCTGCTGCGCGTGACCATGCACAGCACCACCCTGCATCCGCAATTTCTCGGCGCCACCTTCGTTTGGTTCCGCACCACCGGCAAGACGGTGCAGACGCTGATTGCGCACGAGGTGAGGGACCTGATCCGCGACGAGGAAAACCCCGTCCGGCGGGTGGTCGTGGGCGGCGAAACGCTGCGGCGCCGGATCGACGTCGCCGACGCGGTGCTCGATTTCCCGATCCTGCACGATCTCAAGGCGCAGGGCGCCACCGATTACCTGGCGCTGCCCGTCGCCGGCGCGCATGGCGGCTACAACTACATGGTCAGTTACGTGACCGACCGGCCGGGCGGATTCGCCGAACCGGAGATCGCCGACCTGACGCGCGTGTCGCAGCGCCTGCCGGTCGTGGCCGACATGTACAGCCAGCGCTCGATCGCCAGCAACGTGCTCAATGCCTATCTGGGCGCCAAGACCGGTCAGAGGGTGCTGGCGGGCCAGATCCGCCGCGGCGCCGGCGAGGAGATCAGCGCCGTGCTGTGGTCCTCGGATCTGCGCGGCTTCACCGAGCGCTCCGACCGTCTTCCGGGCGAGCGAATGATCGCGCTGCTCAACGCGCTGTTCGACGCGCAGGCCAAGGCCATTCACGACCACGGCGGCGAGATCCTGAAATTCATCGGCGACGGCCTGCTGGCGATCTTCCCGATCGAAACGCCGGGCGCCGCCGCCGAGGCCGCGCGCCACGCGCTCGAGGCGGCGGTCGAGGCGCTCGCGGCGGTGCGCGAGCTCGGCGACGAGCTTGCCGCGGCGGGCGAGCCGCCGCTGCAGATCGTCGTCGCGCTGCATGCCGGCACGGTGATCTACGGCAACATCGGCGCCGCGGATCGTCTCGATTTCACCGTCATCGGGCCGGCGGTCAATCTGGTCAGCCGGGTGGAGGCGGTCGCGAAAACGCTGAATCTGCCGATCGTGGTCAGCGACGAATTCGCGCGCGCGTACGGCGGGCCGCTGCGATCGCTCGGCACGCACCAGCTGCGCGGCCTCGTCGCGCCGCATGAGTTGTTCGCCCCGGTTCTCACCGCTGCATCCCCCACAGCGTGACGGTGCGCGCCTCGATGGCGCGGAAGATCACGGCCTCGATCACGAGGCCGATGATGATGACGGCGAACAGGCCGGCGAACACCCGCGCGGTCTCGAGCTCGGCGCGCGCCTCGAAGATGTACCAGCCGAGCCCGCCCGAGCGCGAGGAGACGCCGAACACCAGCTCGGCGGCGACCAAGGTGCGCCAGGCGAAGGCCCAGCCGATCTTCAGCCCGGCGAGAATCGAGGGGAACGCTGCCGGGATCAGGATCAGGCCGACGTAGCGCGCGCCTTTCAGGCCGAAATTGCGCCCGCTCATGCGCAGCGTCTCCGGCACGCTGCGGAAGCCGCTCAGCGTGTTGAGCGCCACCGCCCACAGCACCGAATGCACGATGACGAACACCAGCGAGGGGATGCCGAGCCCGAACCAGATCAAGGCCAGCGGCAACAGCGCGATCGCCGGCAGCGGGTTGAACATCGCGGTCAAGGTCGAGAGCAGGCGGGTGCCGACCGCGCTCGCCACCGCGATCGTGGTGAACACCCCGGCGAGCGCCACGCCCGCGGCGTAGCCGATCGCCAGCGATTTGAGCGAGGTGAGGATGCGGTCCGGCAGCACGCCGCTGGCGATGTCGCGGCCGAACACGCCCATGGTTTCGGTGAACGTCGGGAACAGCAGCGCATTGTCGAGCCAGCGCGCGTACAGCTCCCAGCACAGCACGAGCGCCAGCAGGATGCCGACGCGCTGCACGGTGTCATCGTGCACGATGCGCTCGATGAGCGGCAGCGGGCGCTCGATCTCGCCGATCCCGCGCGCATCGAGCGGCTCGCGCTCGAACTCCGGCCGGCGTCCGGCGTCCGGGGTACCCGGCGCGACGACACTCATTGCCGCAGCGTCCCGGCCGCGGCGGCCGGCGCGACTGCATCCGCCACCGGCTCGAACAGCAGGCGATGGATGCGCTTCGACATGGCGCCGAACTCGCTGCGATCCATGGTATCGAAGCCGAAGCCGTCGGCGTCGAGCTCGGCCCGCACCCGGCCGGGATGCGGCGTGAGCACCAGGATGCGCGAGCCGATCAGCATCGCCTCTTCGATCGAATGGGTGACGAACAGCACGGTGAACCGCAGCTGCTGCCACAGCGACAGCAACTCCTGCTGCATGGCGCGGCGGGTGAGCGCGTCGAGCGCGGCGAACGGCTCGTCCATCAGCAGGATATCGGGCTCGAGCACCATGGCGCGCGCGATCGCCACGCGCATCTTCATGCCGCCGGAGAGCATGTGCGGGTAGGCGTCGCGGAACTTGGTGAGCCGCACCGTTTCGATCGCGGCCTCGGCGCGGTCACGCGCCGCAGCACGCGGGAATTTTCCTGTTGCCCGCATCGGAAACAGCACGTTCCCAAGCACGGTTTTCCACGGCATCAGCTGCTCGAATTCCTGGAACACCATCATCCGATCGGGGCCGGGCTCGGAGACTTCCGTGCCGCGGATGCGGATCGTGCCCTCGACCGGCCGCATGAATCCGCCCACCGCCTTGAGCAGCGTGGACTTGCCGCAGCCCGACGGTCCGAGGATGACGTAGCGGTCCGACTGGTCGACCGCGAAATCGACCTTATAGGCCGCGGTCACCAGATGCCGCGGAGTCTTGTACTGCAGCGTGACGCCTTCGACCTCGAGCAGGCTCATGTCGCGGCTTCTTGTCAGCTGCCTGGAAGCTTGTGCGCTTCCTCGAAGAACACGTCCTGCCACGACGAGGGTTTCGTCGGGATCATGCCGGCGCGGCTCATGTAGTCCGCGTAGGCCAGGATCTTCTTGGGGACCAGGGTCCATTCGTTCTCGGGAAGTCGGATCATCTTCTCGATCTCCGCGGCGGAAAGCTTGGAGTTCTCGGCCTTGACCCACAGCGCCGCCGCCGCGGCGGGATCGGCCGCGATCTCTTTCATCGCCTGGTCGAGCGCCGCCACGAAAGCCGCGAGCACCTTGCGGTTCCGGTCATGAAACCTGCTCGTCGCCCACACCACGTTGAACGTGTGCGGACCGCCCAGCACTTGGTAGCTGTCGAGCACCTTGTGGACGCGCTTGTCCTCGAGCTCCTGGTACATGAACGGCGCCGAGCCGAAATGCGCACTGATCTCCGACCTGCCGCTCATCATCTGGGCCATGGCGTCGGGGTGACCGAGCGACACCGTGAGCGGGTCCAATTTACCGCCCTGGCCCGGGCCGAATGCCTGCTCGGCCGCCATCTGCAAGGTGATGGCCTGGATCGATACCCGCACCGCCGGCAGTCCGATGCGGTCGTTGTCGGTGAAATCCTGGATGGTCTTCACGGCCGGATTGATGGTGTTGAGATAAAGCGGCATCGAGTTGAGCGCGGCGACCGCCTTCACGCCGAGATTCTCGCGGGTCTTGCCCCAGATGCTGAGCAGGGGACCGACCCCGCCGGAAGCGAAATCGAGATTCCCGGAAATCAGCGCCTCGTTCATCGGCGTTCCGCTGGTGAACTGCACCCATTCGGTCTTGATATCGAGGCCGAGCGTCTTGCCTTGCTGTTCGAGCAGATGCTTCTGCTCCATGATCGTCAGCGGCATGTAGGAAATGCCGAACTGGCGGGCGATCCGCACGCTGACGCCCTGGGCATTGGCCGCGGATCCGTCCGAGAGGCAGACCAGCGCAGCCAGCAACAACGCGCGCCGCCGCGCGCGTGGGAAACTGGGTCCCGTCAAAGCTTCCTCCCGACCGGCTTGCTTTAGCTTTCCCGGCGGTCCGATTCCGCCGGGGATGTGCTTCATCATCTTCGATCGGCACCGCCTAGCACAAGTCGCGACCGGAGGGGATGGTCGGTGCCTCATTGCGACCCTCGATGTTGGCGAGGCATGGCCCTATGCCTGCACCCGTCGAGCACATTGCGTTTGCTCCATTCTCATATGATTGTCGGGCGCATGGCCGCAACTCCGCTTCCCGAACGCGAGCACCTCACCATCTGTTTCGCGCACGTCGCCTATCGGCTCGGCGAGCGCTTCGCGCTGCGCAATACCGGGATCCGCTGCTTCGAGCTGCGGACGCTCCACGAACTCGAGGCGCGGATCGGCGCGGCCGACGTGCTGGTGGTATCCGGCCTGTGGCGCAACGAGCTGCTCGACCGCGCGGCGAAATTGCGCTTCATCCAGTCGATCAGCGCCGGCACCGACCAATATGCCCGCGAAGCCTTGCGTGCGCGCGGCATTCGGCTCGCGAGCGCGCAGGGTGCCAACGAAGGCGCGGTGGCGGAGCACGCGATGGCGCTGATGCTGGCGCTGGCGCGGCAGCTGCCGCAGGCGCGCGACAACCAGGCACGCCGCCACTGGCGCGCCATGATTTCCGATCCGGCGCTGCGGGAAGACGAGCTTGCCGGCAAGACGCTGCTGATCGTCGGCCTCGGCCGCATCGGCTCGCGGCTGGCGGCCCTCGCGAGCGGTTTCGGCATGCGCGTCATCGCCACCAAGCGCAACCCGGCCGTGGCGGCCGACGCGGCCGAGCTGGTCGCGGCTCAGGATCGTCTGCTCGAGCTGCTGCCGCAAGCGGATTTCGCGGCGCTGACCTGCCCGCTGACCCCGCAGACCGAGCTCCTGTTCGGGGCCGCGGCTTTCGCGGCGATCAAGCCCTCGGCGTTCCTGGTCAATGTCGCGCGCGGCCGGGTGGTCGACGAGCCGGCGCTGATCCGGGCGCTGCAGGAAGGGCGGATTGCAGGGGCGGCGCTCGATTGCTTCTGGGACGAGCCGCTGCCGGCGGATTCGCCGCTGTGGACGTTTCCCAACGTGCTGGTCACGCCGCATAGCGCCGGCGAGACCCGCCGCTACGAGGACAATGTCATCGATCTGCTGCTGGAGAATCTCGGGCGCCTGTGGCGCGGCGAGGACGAGCTGAAGAATCAGATCGTGTGAGACGGGCTCTGCCGTGGGCGCCAGATCGCCGTATGCTCGATGCGCGCCACCAACGTGCACGCATCAGCCAGGACGAGCGCGTCGAGATCGACCATGCGATGACCCTTGCGTTCGTAATTCGCCGTGACCACGGCGCACAATGTGAGCTCGTCGCCGACGCGCGCGGCGGCGAAATTCTGCACCTTGCTGCCGGCGTGGATCCAGGGTCCAAGCACTACGTTCTGCGTCAGCGCCCAGTTGCAGAGGCGAAGCAGAATTCCCGGATGACAAATTCCCTCGCCGGCGTAGACGGGATGCGTCTCGCCGACGTCGGCGAGATAACGCGCTGAAAATTCGGCGGTGGCTCGAAACGGAGCGATGCCGAGTCGGGTCCCCGGCGCCAGCGTGCGCTCGTCCGCGGTCGGACGGCTGGCGGGCGGAAATGCCTGCTCGAACCCATCGAGGCTCGGCGCCGCCGCCGAGCCGGCCGGCATGCCGGCGCGTCCCGTGGCGCAGAGCCCCGCCTCGGTCTCGACCGCAATGTCGAGCCCGGCGTCCGCGACCTTCCCGGTCACGGCTGCGAGCTGGCCGTCATAGACCGGCTTGATGAACCGGCACTCGGCCTTGCCTCGCTCCAGCCAGGCGCGTCCCCAGCGCTCGACCGGCACGTGCGTCATATAGGCGTAGACCTCGACGCCGGGCACCAGGCCCCCAGCAAAGCCGAACCGGCGCGCCACGGCATCGTCGTGGATCTTGTTTTCCGAGGCGATCGCCGTGTTGCGGGCCGTTACCCGATAGGGCGCGAGCGAGGTTTCGCTCATGAGACTCTTGCCCGTCCGTCTACAGCGCGGCGACCGTCTGCACTTCGATCAGGAACGCCTCCTTCACCAGACGATCGATCATCAGCAGCGTATTGGGCGGATAGAGACCGTTCCTGAACATGCCGGGGAATTCGCGGCGGCGAAAATCCATGAATTTGCCGATGTCCTGCGAATGCACCAGGTAGGTCGTGAACTGGACGACGTTGTCCCAGCCGGCGTTCGCCGACCGCAATGCCGCCTCGATGTTGGCGAAGGTCTGCTTGCATTGCGCGAGGAAGTCGCCCTCCCCGATCACGTTGCCGCCCGCATCGGTCGCCACCATTCCGGCGATGAACAGAAACTCGCCGGCCTTCACGCGGGCGACTTGCGAATATGGTCCGAGCGGAGTGCCGAGCTCGCGAAGATTGTAGATCTTGATGTCGGGGTTCATGGCGGCCCTGCCTTTCCGGCGGCTGCTGGTGACGGATGATCCGTCCGATCCAACGGCAAAACGCCCGCGCCGACAAGCCCACGACCGAACCGGTTTGTCGGGCCTGGAGCCGGGCCGCAGACGCTCTTCCCCTCTCCCACAGGGGGAGAGGGAAACACGAGTATCCGGCTGCGCATCAGATCTTTTCCTCGACCCCGTCACGCTTGTGACGGCGCTTGCGTTGTGCGAACGTTGTTTGTTGCAAGCCAGGAATTCGCAGGGACGAGACGCGCCATGAACATCACCGTATCGGGCTCCGTACCCACGCGCCGCGGCCCGGCCGATTCGTTCACCGGAACGGTGTGGCAGGACCCGATCATCGACGCACCGGCGCCGGCGCGGATCCGGGCTACCCGCGTGAGCTTCGAGCCGCGCGCGCGGACCGCATGGCACACGCATCCGCTGGGCCAGACGCTGCATGTCCTGTCCGGCGTCGGCCGGGTTCAGGCCTGGGGCGGCCCAGTCCGCGAGATTCGTCCCGGCGATACGGTGTGGATCCCTCCCGGCGAGAAGCACTGGCACGGGGCAGGGCCGTCGACCGGTATGGTCCACATCGCCTTCCAGGAGGCCCTCGACGGCGTGCACGTTACCTGGCTCGAGCCGGTGTCCGACGAGCAATATTCCGCCGCGGTTTCCGGTTGAGCTACGGGCTGACCCGCTTCTCCGCGAACATGCGCATTCAGCCGTTGCCGCGCGCGGCGGACCTTCACGTCTGCTTGTTCTGATTTTTGGACGCGGTGCCGCTGCCGGCATCCGAGCCTTTCTCGCCGGATCTCACGCCGGCGCGGGCGAGTGCCAGCGCCTCGCGCAGCACCGGCACGCTGCCGATGTGATTGGCGAGCAGCAGCACGAGACGGGCGTTGAGCGCGGCGCTTTGCTTCTCATCCATGCCCTCATGGGCGGCAAGCAGCGCCTCGTAGAAATCATCGCCCTTTCCGGCGAAGCCGTCCTGGTGGCGAATTTTTTCGGAGGCGTTCATGCGGCGTTTCCAGAGGCGCGGAGCAACGCGCGCTGGATCGCCGCCGCATCGAAGCCGCGAAAGCGCGCCGCCACGTGCTGATCGGGACGAACGAGATAGACCGCACCCGGTCCGCCATAGCGCGCGCGCACCAGCCCTTCCGGGTCGGACAGCATCGGGCTTTTGCAATCATGCGGGCCGTTGCGGCTCACGGCGCACAGTCTCGGGCTGGGCTCGAGCCGGGCGAGCGCGGAGCGGTCGGGCATTTCGGCCGGCGTGTCGGCCAGAACCAACAAGGTGAAATCCCCGCCGAGATGCTCCAGCAACCATCCTGTCCGGCCGCTTTCATCGGCGACCGGCGCATCCGCGGCGGGCGCGCCGGGCACCATGGCGCCGCCGAGCTCCGGGTCGTCCGCGCTCTGCAGGCTCAGCGCCTCGAGGCTGCACGGCTTCGACAAACGGCCGGCGTTGACTAGGCTGCGCGCGAACGGGAACTCGCGGGCGAGCGCCAGGATGTTGTCCCGGAACAACCGCTCGGTCGCGGACTTCGGCGTCATGAAATTGGTGGTGCGCGTAGAGTTGAGGATGTTCTCGTCCGCGCCGCGCCCGCGTTCCTCGTCATACGAATCGAGCAGGCTGGCGCGGGCTTCTCCTTTAACGACTGATGCCAGCTTCCAGCAAAGATTGTCCGCGTCCTGGATTCCGCCGTTGCCGCCGCGCGCGCCGAACGGGCTGACCAGATGGGCGCTGTCGCCGGCGAAGATCACCCGCCCATGCACGAAACGCTCCATGCGGGCGCACCGGAAGGCATAAACCGAGCTCCATTCGAGCTCGAACGGGGTCTCGCCGACGACGGCGCGGATTCTCGGCAATACCCGTTCCGGCCGCCGTTCCCGCTCGGGATCCGCACTCGGCCCGAGCTGGAAATCCAGGCGAAAGATGTCGTCGGGCTGGCGGTGCAGCAGCGCGCTCTCCCCCTGATGGAATGTGGGCTCGAACCAGAACCAGCGCTCGTTGGGAAAGTCGGCCTGCATGTGGACATCGGCGATCAGGAACCGCTCCTCGAACGTCTCGCCCGGGAACGGCAGACCCAGCATGCCGCGGAGCGGGCTGCGCCCGCCGTCCGCTGCGATCACCCAGTCGGCCTCCAGCCGATAGCAGCCGCCGGGTGTTTCGACCTCGAGCTCCACGCCGTCGGCGCGGGATGAGATCCCGGTGACCTTGTTCTTCCAGCGCAGCTCGATGCGGTTGGCGAGCTCGCTCGCCCGGGCGACGAGGAATTCCTCGACGTAGTACTGCTGCAGATTGATGAAGGCGGGCATCTTGTGGCCGCCCTCGGGAGCCAGGTTGAAGCTGTAGAGCTCCTGGTCGCGGTGATAGACCCGCCCGAGATTCCAGGTCACGCCCTTGGCGAGCATTCGCTCGGCGACGCCCAGCCGATCCCAGATTTCCAGCGTGCGCTTGGCCCAGCAGATCGCGCGGCTGCCGACCGAGACCAGGTCGCTTTCGTCGAGCACCAATACGGGAACGTCGTGCAACGCCAGATCGATCGCGGCGGTGAGGCCGACGGGCCCGGCTCCGACGACGATCACCGGACGGCGCTTCGAAGCCGCACCGACGAGTTCCGGCGGCTCGATGTAGGGAAAGTGCCGGTATTCGTAGCTGGCCATCGTTGGACGGAATCCGGCCTGGATTGCGGCGGGGGCGGCCTCATCATACGCGGGGCTCGCCCGGAAAGGGACCAGCCCTGGAGATCGCCCGCCCGAGTGGGTATGATAGCACCAGAACGCCGTCCTGCCGGCGGCAGAGGCCCGGCCGGCAAGCACTTGGTGGTGCCAGCCCGCGGGATTAGGTTTCCCCAAGGATTGCGGGCGGCGCGTAAACTTCGCCCGCGATGGTGGCTCTGCGCAAAGCCGCGGTCTGCAACGCACGGCTGGGTTATCAATGAGGAGGCTACATGACGCCGCAATACATGTCCGGCTTCGGCAATAGCTTCGAGACGGAGGCGCTTCCGGGGGCGCTACCGATCGGCCGCAACTCGCCCCAGAAGGTCAATTACGGGCTCTATGCCGAGCAGCTCAGCGGCTCGCCGTTCACGGCGCCTCGCGAGCAGAACCAGCGCTCGTGGCTCTACCGGATCTGGCCGACCGTCAAACACTCGGGCCGCTATGCGAGGATCGACAAGCGGCGGATCCGGACCGCGCCGGCGCGCGAGGAGAGCACCCTGCCGATCGGACAGCAGCGCTGGAATCCGGTGGCGATTCCCAAGGAGGAGCTCACGTTCGTCACCGGGCTCCACACCATGACCACGGCGGGCGATTGCGACACCCAGGTCGGCATGGCGAGCCATGTCCTGCTGGTGACGCGCGCGATGACCAACGAGTTCTTCTTCGATGCCGACGGCGAGCTGTTGATCGTCGCCCAGCACAACAAGCTGCGCTTCCGCACCGAGTTCGGCGTGATCGACATCGAGCCCGGGGAAATCTGCGTCATTCCCCGCGGCGTCATCTTCAAGGTCGAGCCGATCGACGGGCCGGCGCGCGCCTACGTCTGCGAGAACTACGGCGGCGCCTTCACCTTGCCCAACCGCGGCCCGATCGGGGCCAATTGCTTGGCAAATCCCCGGGATTTTCTCACGCCGGTTGCCGCCTACGAGGACAAGGAGCAAACCTCCTCGCTGTTCGTGAAATGGGGCGGCGAGCTCTACCGCACCGAGATCGCGCGCTCCCCGCTCGACGTCGTCGCCTGGCACGGCAATTACGCGCCGTACAAATACGATCTGCGGCGGTTCGCGCCGGTCGGCGCCATTCTGTTCGACCATCCCGATCCGTCGATCTTCACGGTGATGACCTCGCCCTCCGAAACGCCCGGGACCGCCAACGTCGATTTCGTGATCTTTCCCGAGCGCTGGTCGGTCGCGGAGAACACCTTCCGGCCGCCCTGGTATCACCGCAACATCATGTCGGAGTTCATGGGCCTGGTTTACGGCGTCTACGACGCAAGGCCGGAAGGATTCCTGCCAGGCGGCATCAGCCTGCACAATTGCATGCTGCCGCACGGTCCGGACGCGAGCGCGTTCCAGCACGCCAGCAGCGCCGAGCTCGCGCCGGTGAAGCTCGAAGGGTCGCTCGCATTCATGTTCGAGACGCGGTTTCCGCAGCGGATCACCCAGTTCGCGGCGGAACACGAGGCGCGCCAGGACGATTATGCCGAGGTTTGGCGCGGGCTGCGGAAGCACTTCAATCCGGAACGCCGCGGCGCCAAGCAGCTGGTCGGCTAACCCCCGATCGCGGTGTGTCGACCGTGTGTGCAATTGGAACTATCTACGGCCCTGCAGCTTTGGCCCGAACCACGAGGTGAGCCATGTGGAATCGATTCTGCGTCGCGGCGATCGTCGCGCTCCTGTTCATCCCCGCCCGGGCGTGGGCCGACAAAGAGTCGGACTGCCAGAAGGGCATCACGACGCTCAAGTCCGAGCTGAAGAAGAAGCACCCCAGGCCGGTGCAGGGTCAGCTGCAAAAAGCGCTGAAGAATGCCCAAAAAGAGGACGGCGAGGGCGATTGGGACGAGTGTGTCGACGCGGTGAACGCCGGAACCCGCGCACTGGGTAGGTGATGCTCCGCGCCGAGCCGTGCACGCTCTTCACTTTCCCTTGCAAAGGGGAGGTCGACCTCAATCCGATTTGTTGCGCGGCTCGTCGTCGTAGCGGACGTCGCGCGCGTCGCCGGCCTCTTCGTCCATCCCGCTGCGGGCGCTGTAGAACGTGGCGGCCATCAACGCCACGCCGAGCCCGATCACGCCGATGAGGCCGAGGATCGCGGCGATCCCGATCGGATCGGTGTAGCTGAGCACGTCGAGGCCGAGCACGTGCCGAGACACCACGACGATCAGGATGAGCAACGCGACGCTCAGGCTCGCGTATTTCACCACCCAGGTAACCTTGCCGTGCTTGACCGCCCAGGGCAGTTTTTGCTCGATGTATTTCAACAATGCCGTCCGATCCTCGCCGGGATTGGCTCGTGTCGAACGCACGCGCGCTGATGTCCCAATCGCGGCTCCGTGCCGGGAGTTCCGCATGAAGCGGGCCGGGCATTCATAAATCGCGTGCTCATGCTTCGATCGCGACCGGGCCGGGCAGGTTTTCGCCGTCGAGCAGCGCGCCCTGGGCGGCGAGTGCCTTGCGCACTTCATCGGCCGAGACGCTGCCTTGCGCGGCGCAATGCGCCGCCGCGACCCCCGCGGCCTGGCCGGTGGCGAAAGCGGTGCCCATGACGCGCAGCGAGGCCCCCGCCATCCGATCGCCGTCGGCGGTCCTGCCGGCGGCGAACAGGTTAGAGACGTCGCGGCTCATGAGCGCCCGCAGCGGGATGTCGTAGGTCTCGCTTCCGGGCTTCTCGAAACTGCTGCCGAGCGTCGCCGGATCGTGAAATTCGCTCGCCCAGGCGCCGAGCGCGATGCCATCGGGAAACCGCGCCCCGCTGCGCAGATCCTCGGCGGTGACCTGATAGAGCGCATCGACGTGCCGCGACTCGCGGGTGCCGAATTCGGGGCCGGTCGAGACCAGATACGCGTTCCCGTGGCCAGGGATGCCGCGGATCACATCGAGATAGGTCCAGGCCTGGCGGCGTCCGCGCATCTCCGCGGCGCCGATGCTGGCCGCGTCCCTGGCGTCGTATTCCTCGGCGACCAGATAGGCGACGACGTCGCCCGAGATCGGCAGCCGCACCACGAGCCCGGTTTCTTTGGAGAGGTGCGGAACGCCCCGCGCCTTCGCCTCCCGGATCGCCTCGCTCCAGCGCGCGGCCGAGACCGGCACCTCGCGCGGGATGCCGCCGAACCGGGTGCCGAGCGTGCCCATGTTGATGAAGCCTCGATTGCCGTAACGCGTAGAGGCGCCGGCGAAATACACAAGGTCGCAGTCCCCACTGGCGTCGACGAAGGCGCGCGCCTCGATCCGGCGCGGCCCGCTGCGATCCTGGACCGTGACGGCGCGCACGGCATTGCCGTCGCGCTCCGCGGCAATGAGGAGGGCATGCAACAGCACATCGACGCCCGCTTCTAGCGCGATGTCGTCGAGCACGCGCTTGACGGCCTCGGGATCGAACACGACGAACACGCCACGAAACCGCTTGGGCCCGACGAGCGCGCCCAAGGCACGCAACGCCGCGAGTACTTCTTGGGCGATGCCGCCGACCGCGGGCCGGGGTTTTGGGCCGAGCGTGTAGAGGCCGCAATAGGTGAGCACGTTGCGTAGCGTGGCGGCGCCGCCGAGAAAGCCCGCGGCCTCGACCAGCAACGTGCGCGCACCGATCCGCGCCGCGGCGACGGCCGCGGCCACGCCCGCGCTGCCTCCGCCCACCACGACGACGTCGTAGCTTTCCGCGCGGGTCGGATGCATGCCGGTTCCTTTGCCGATTACCGCTGGAGTCTGTGTTGCGGATGCGGTGAAATGCAAGCCAACGGATTGGAAGAACCCTCGGGAGGAACGATGAGGCGTCCGACGCGCCGACAAGTGCTCGCCGGTCTCGGCGCCGCCGCCGCGGCCGCGAAATCGGCGCGCGCGCAGGAAAGGCTGCGCGTCGGCGTATTGCGGCTCGCCTCCTCCGGTCCGGTGTTCATCGCCCAGGATCGCGGTTATTTCCGCGACCAGGGACTCGACGTCGAGCTCAAGTTCTTCGATGCCGCGCAGCCGATCGCGGTCGCCACCGCCTCGGGCGACGTCGAGTTCGGCGTCACCGCATTCACCGGCGGGTTGTTCAATCTCGCCGGCAAGGGTGCATTGCGCATCGTCGCCGGGCAGAGCCGCGAAGCCCCGAGTTATCCGCTGGTGGCTTATCTCGCCGGCAAGTCGGCATTCCAGGCGGGATTGCAATCGCCGAAGGATCTGGTCGGCCACAGCATCGGGATCACGCAAGTGGGCTCGAGCTTCCACTATTGCGTCGGCCTGCTGGCGCGCAAATACGGGCTCGATCTCGCGAAGATGCGGCTCATCCCGCTGCAGTCGCTCACCAATGTCGCATCCGCCCTGAAGGGCGGACGCATCGAGGCGGCGCTGCTGCCGGCGACGAGCGCCCAGCCGTTGCTCGATGCGGGCGATGCCGAGCTGCTTGGCTGGGTCGGCGACGAGACGCCGTGGCAGCTCGGCGCGGTGTTCGTGGGCACCGCGACGAGCGCCAAGCATGACCTGGTGGCGCGCTTCCTCGCCGGCTATCGCGGCGGCACGCGCGATTTTCACGATCGCCTGCTCGCGGTGCGGCGCGACGGCAAGGTGCTGCTCGACGATCGCACGCGGCCGTTCCTGGAGATCATCGCCAAATACACCAATTTGCCGCCCGAGAAAGTCGCAACGGGGCTGCCCTATGTCGATCCCGACGCGATCGTCGAGCTCGCGAGCGTCACCGACCAGCTCGCCTGGATGCAGCAGGAAAAATTCGTCGATTCGGGCTTCGGCGTCGGCGACATCGTCGACGCGAGCTACGGCTACGCGAAGTGATGCGGCTGCTTCGACGCTGTCATGGCCCGCGCATGCGGGCCATCCAGCATCCGCCGTTTAGAATGTGAGTCATGCCGGAGTATCATTGCCGTTCGGAGGATACTGGGTCGCCCGGACAAGCCGGGCGATGACACGCTCCGTTTGAGGCGTCACCGATGGAATTGATCGTCGAGCACGTCAGCCACGCCTTCGGGTCCTTGCGGGTGCTCGACGACGGTGGGCGGGCTCATCGAGCCGGCGAGCGGCAAGGTCGCGCTCTTCGGCGATCTCCCGCCGCAGAGCCTCAATCCGATCACGTTCGTTTTCCAGGATTTCGCCCTGCTGCCCTGGCGCAGCGCTGCCGACAACGTCGCGTTGCCGCTCGAGCATCGCAAGTTCGCCGCTTCCGAGCGGCGCGCGCTCATCGCCGACGCCCTGCAGCGCACCGGGCTCTCGGAATTCTCCGAGGCGTTCCCGAAGCAGCTCTCCGGCGGCATGCGCCAGCGCGTCGGCATTGCCCGCGCGCTCGCGGTGCGTCCGGCCCTGCTGCTGATGGACGAGCCGCTCTCGGCGCTCGATTCGCAGACCCGCGAGCTCCTGATCGAGGACCTGATGCGGCTGCTCGACGGCACCGAGCTCGCGGTCGTTTACGTCACGCACAATCTCGACGAGGCCTTGCGGCTCGCGGACCGCATCATCGTGCTCTCGCCGCGGCCGGGCCGTATCCAGGACACGGTCGGGGTTCCCATCCCGCGCCGCGCGCGCAACGAGCCCTCCTTCGAGCCAGAATTCCGCGCGGTCCATGCCCGGCTATGGTCGCTGGTGCGCGAGGGAGCGCTCGCCGCCGAACGGGAAGTCGTGAATGCGTGAATCTCTCTCGGTGGAGCCGCCGCGCGCGCACGCCACGCAGAGCCCGGCCGCCCGGCAGGCGCTCCGCTTCCGCGCCACGGGATTTGCGCCGGCACCGCGCGGCGCGACGTCCTGGCTGGTGTTCGCGATCGTGCTTGCCGCTTGGCAGGCCGCCGGATCGCTCGGCCTCGTCAGCGCCCTGTTCCTGCCCAGTCCGTTGGCGATCGTGCGCGCGCTGTGGCGGCTCGCGGCATCCGGCGAATTGTGGGCGCACGTCTCGGTATCGCTGGTGCGGATCGGTGCCGGCTGGATCATCGGCACCGCGGTCGGCGTTTCGGTCGGGCTCGCGGTCGGGCTGTTCTCGCTGGCTCGCGCGGCCGGCTTGCCGATCGTGTCGGCGCTGTTCCCGATCCCGAAGATCGCGCTTCTGCCGCTGCTCATTCTCTGGCTCGGGATCGGCGAGACTTCGAAGATCGCCACCATCGCGCTCGGCGTGTTCTTTCCCACCGTCATCGCCGTCTACAGCGGCGTCGACCAGGTCCCGAACAACCTCATCCGCATGGCGCAGAGCTTCGAGCTGCCATTCCTCGCCATCGTCCGCAAGGTGGTTGTGCCCGGCGCGCTTCCCAATATCGTCGCCGGGTTCCGCATCTCCGCTTCGATCGCGCTGCTGCTGGTGGTTTCCGCGGAAATGATCGGCGCGGAAACCGGCATCGGCGCCTTCGTGCTGCAAGCCGGAAATCTGATGCAGACCGATCAATTGATGGCCGGCGTCGTCGTGCTCTCGATCCTGGGGCTTGCCGTCGCGCGGGGGATCGGGGCATTGGAGGCCAGAGTGACGCGGTGGCGGTGAGGGGCGTAACGGGCGGCGTCCACGCAGCGAACCGGACGGTCACCCGTGCGTTCTACTCAGGTGTTCGCAACAGCGAGGCGCATGGCCATGCAAGTCCCTGTCGAGATCGCGTTCCACAACATGGAAAGCTCCCCTTGGGCCGAGCAGGAGATCCGCAAGCGCATAAAAAAATTGGAGAAGATCTACGATCGGCTCATCAGCTGCCGCGTCCGGGTCGACCAGCGCACCAAGACCGGCGGCGGCACGATCCCGCCGGTGGTGCGCATCGAGATGGGTATTCCGGGCCGCAAGGACCTCGTGGTTGCTCATGAGCCCGATCATCTGCAGCGCAAGTTTCAGACGCCCGATCTGCACAACGCGATCCACGAAGCGTTCCGCATCGCCGAGGACCAGCTTGGCGAGCTGAAGAAGCAGCGCGAGGGTCGCAGTCGCACTCGCGACGCCCAGCACGATGCCGAGAACCAATTTTTGGGCCAGGTCGCGGAGCGCAATCCCGAGCAGGATTTCGGCTTCCTGCTGACCAAGGAAGGCGGGCTGCTGTACTTCCACCGCAACAGCGTGCTGTCCGGCGATTTCGAGAAGCTGCGCCAGGGCGACGAGGTCTATTACGTCGAGGACGTCGGCGACACCGGGCCGACCGCCGTCAAGGTGCGCGTCAAGCAAAAAGATTAGCGGCGACGGGATTTGGCGCTCGCTATCGTCCCCTGAACGTCGCCTTGCGTTTCTCCACGAAGGCTTTTGCCGCCTCGTGATGATCCTCGGTCTGCGTGCAGCGCACGTGGTTCATGGCTTCGGTATCGAGCACGGCCTCGATCGTCGAACGCTCCGCGGTGTTGATGTTCTGCTTGATGTAGCCGAGCGCGATGCTCGGGCCCTGCGCCAGCGACATCGCGAGCTCGTGCGCGGCCGCCTCGAGCTCCGCGTCCGGGACCACCCGGGTGACGAGCCCCAGCGCCAACGCCTCGTCCGCCATCAGGATCGGCGAGGTGAGATAGAGTTCCCGCGCCTTGGCGCTGCCGACGAGGCGGGTCAAGAAATAGGTCCCGCCGTAGTCGCCGGAGAGGCCGACCTTGGCGAACGCGGTGGTCAGCTTGGCGGATTTTCCGGCGATGCGCAGGTCGCAGGCGAGCGCGAGCGACAGGCCCGCGCCGGCCGCAGAGCCGCTGATCATGGCCAATGTGGGTTTGCGCATGTCGTGAAGCAGCCGGGAGACTTCCACGCGATGGCGCAGCAATTCGAAACGGCGGTCGAGCGTCTCGTTTTGGCCGGCGCCGGATGCCATCGCCTTGACGTCGCCGCCGACGCAGAACGTGCCGCCCGCGCCCTTGAGCAGCACGGCGCGCACAGCGGGGTCGGCCGCCGCGCGCGTTGCCGCCTCGACCAGCCGCAGCCCCAGCTCGGGATTCAGCGCATTGCGGCGCTCCGGCCGGTTGAGCGTGAGCGTCAACAATCCGCGGTCGAGCGATTCCAGCAAGACCTGGTCTGGTTTGGCGTCCATGTTTGGGCTCCGTTCAGATGATGACCTGCTCGCGGCCCACGCCGCGGCAATCCATCTCATATTCCAGCTCGACGACCGGCGGCCGGGCGAAATGCCAGGTCAGGCCGGCCCGCGCCGCCCCGCGCCGCACGATCTCCTCGGCCAGGAACGGGTAAAGGTCGTGAACGGTATAGACCTGGGTTGCCGTGGTGTCATGCCAGCCAAAGCCGAGCGCGGACAACCGCCGCTGCATCTCGCCGAGCACGAAGCGCGCTTTCTTGCGCAAGCCCTGCGGGCTGACGTCGCCGCGCGCGATGATGCGGTCGAAATAATCCTTGTGGCCTTCCGGCACTTCCCCGCTCCCGGCGACGACGAAGGAGGGCGGCGCGTCGGCTGCCGGCACCGTGAACGCGAAGGCGTGGAACGCGGGCTCCGGCGGCGCATCGATCTGCGGGCAGACGTTGCTGCGCGCCACCGGGTTGACCTCGTTCTCGAACAGGCCCCAAGCGGCGAGCGTGCCGACATAGACCTTGTTGAAGGCGCGGAATCCCGCCTCCGTGAACGGCGCGGGCGAGCGCAGCTCGCAGGCGCACAGCGCGGTGAGCGGCCGTCCCGCCGCGGCCAGAATGTTGCGGATCCGGACGAAACCCTCGGCCAGCGGCACTGGCGTGTGGAACCGCACCCGCTGGATTTCGTGGCCCGGGAGCGCCGCGACCCCGCCCGAATAGGGAAACACGCCGGGGATGAACCGGTAGCCGCCCGGCGCGAGCGCATGGGTTGCGGTCATGCGTACCTCTCCGGGAATTGTAGCGCGGACGAAGGCCTCAATCGACCGTCGTCCCGGCCAAGCGAGCGCAGCGACTCATCGTGTTCCCCGGACCGCGCGGCGCGAAGCGCCGTCGCGTGATCCGGAGTCCAGCAATAATTCGCGAAGCGGCCTTATGCTATCGTCAGCTGCAGGAATATGGACGCTTCGCGAATTCACTCCTGGGTCCCGGATCTTCGCTCGCGCGAGGCGCTCGCTCGTCCGGGACACGAGGCGTCACAGTTCGGGGTTCCGGCTCTCGCTGCGCTCGGCCGGAATGACGGCGCAAATGCTTACGATTTACCTCGTCGTACTTTCCCGGTCTAATGCGCGCAAGGAAGCCGTAGGGAGGAAGCCATGCGCGGGTTGATGATGGACCGGCCGCTGCTGATCTCATCGCTGATCCGGTACGCCGCCGAATATCGTGGCGCGGCCGAGATCGTCTCCCGCTCGCCCGAGGACGGGTTGCATCGCTACACCTATCGCGATCTCGAAACGCGTTCCAAACGGCTCGGCAAGGCGCTCGAGCGGCTCGGCGTGCGCATCGGCGACCGCATCGCGACGCTCGCCTGGAACGGATATCGGCATCTCGAGCTCTATTACGGGGTCTCCGGCATCGGCGCGGTCTGCCACACCATCAATCCGCGGCTGTTCCAGGACCAGATCCGCTACATCGTCAATCACGCGGCGGACCGCGTGCTGTTTCTCGATCCCGGATTCGTGCCGCTCGCCGAAGAGCTCGCGCCGCATTTCCCCAAGGTGGAGCACTACGTGGTCATGACGGAATCCGCGAAGATGCCGCGGACCAAGCTCGAGAACGCGCTCTGCTACGAGGACCTGCTGGCAGCCGAGAGCGCGGATTACGAATGGCCGGAGTTCGACGAGAACACTGCGTCGTCGCTTTGCTATACCTCGGGCACCACCGGCCGGCCCAAGGGCGTGCTCTACAGCCATCGCTCGACCGTGCTGCACGCCATGGCCGAGAGCATGCGCGATACGCTCGATTACTCCATGCACGACGTGATCTGCCTGATCGCGCCGATGTTTCACGCCAACGGCTGGGCGTGTCCTTATGCGGCGGCGCTGGTCGGGGCGAAGCTCGTGCTGCCGGGCCAGCAGCTCGACGGCGCCAGCCTGCACGAACTGTTCGAGGCCGAGCAGGTGACCTTCAGCCTCGCCGTGCCGACGGTCTGGCTCGGCATGCTGGATTATCTGCGCAAGAGCGGCAAACGCTTCACGAGCCTCAAGCGCACCGCGATCGGCGGCACCGCGGTCCCGCTGGCGATGATGAAGGCGTTCGACGAATACGGCGTCAACGTCATTCATGCCTGGGGCATGACCGAGACGAGCCCGCTCGGCACCGTGTGCTCGCTGCCCCCCGGCGTCGCCGCCCTGCCGGCGGATGAGCGGGATAAATACCGCGTCAAGCAGGGCCACGGGATCTGGGGCGTCGATCTCAAGCTCGCGGGCCCGGACGGGAGCGACCTGCCGCGCGACGGCAAGTCGAGCGGCGAGCTGCTCGTGCGCGGCCCCTGGGTCGCGGCTGGGTATTTCAACGACGAGGAAGCGACCGCCGCCGCGCTCGCCGACGGCTGGTTCCGCACCGGCGATGTCTCGACGCTCGATGAGGACGGCTTCATGACCATCGTCGATCGCAGCAAGGACGTCATCAAGTCCGGCGGCGAGTGGATCAGCTCGATCGATCTGGAAAATGCGGTGATGGCACATCCGGACGTGCAGGAGGCGGCGGTGATCGGCGTGCGCCACGCCAAATGGGACGAGCGGCCGCTGCTCATCGTCGTGGCGAAGGAAGGCCGCCGCCCGGACAAGCAGCAGCTGCTCGGTCTGCTCGCGCAAAAATTCGCCAAATGGCAGCTGCCGGACGACGTGCTTGTGGTGGCCGAGCTGCCGCATACGGCGACCGGCAAGGTGAACAAGCTCGCCTTGCGCGATCGCTACGGCGATCATCTCTTGCGCACCGCGTAGCTCGCGGGCGGCGTCGCACTGAGGCAGCCGACATGACGGACCAAACTCGCACCGCATCACGTGACGGCAGCAGCGGGCCTCTCCGCGGATTGCGCATCGTGGAGTTTGCCGGGATCGGGCCGGGGCCGTTCGCCGCCATGCTGCTCGCCGACATGGGCGCGGACGTGGTGCGCATCGACCGGCCCGGTGCGGCGGAGCTAGACCAGCGCGACGTGACCGGCCGCGGCCGGCGCACCCTCGTGCTCGACCTCAAGCAGCAGGACGGCGCCGAGACCGCATCGCAGCTGCTCGATGCCGCCGACGCGCTGATCGAAGGTTTTCGGCCGGGTGTCATGGAGCGCCTGGGGCTCGGCCCCGATGCGGTGCTGGCGCGCAACCCGCGCCTCGTCTACGGCCGGATGACGGGCTGGGGCCAATCCGGGCCGCTCGCCCAGGCGGCCGGGCACGACATCAATTACATCGCACTCGCGGGCGCGCTGGGCGCGATCGGGCCGGAGGAAAAGCCCGTTCCGCCGCTCAACCTCGTCGGCGACTACGGCGGCGGTGCGCTCTATCTCGTGGTCGGCATGCTCGCCGCGCTGATCGAGGCGAAGGCTTCCGGCCGCGGGCAGGTGGTCGATTGCGCCATGTGCGACGGCGCCGCGAGCCTGCTGTCGATCTTCTTCACGCTGCTCGCCCGCGGACAATGGGAGGAGCGCCGCGGTTCGAATCTGCTCGACGGCGGCGCGCCGTTCTACGGCACCTACGAATGCGCCGACGGCGGATTCATCGCGGTCGGCGCGCTCGAACCGCAGTTCTATGAGACGTTGTGCCGCCTCGCGGGGCTCCACGATCCGGAGTTCCGCGAGCGCACCGACCGCAAGCGCTGGCCGGAGCTGCGGCGAAGAATGCAAAGCTTGTTCAAGACGCGCACGCGCGCACAATGGTGTGCGATCCTCGAAGGCAGCGATGCGTGCTTCGCGCCGGTGCTCGGCCTCACCGAGGCGAGCACGCATCCGCACATGGCGCACCGCAAGAGCTTCGTCGAACTGGACGGCGTGCTGCAGCCCGCCCCGGCTCCGCGGTTCTCGCGCACGCCTTCGGCCATCCAAGCAACGAGCGCAAGCTCGCCGGCCGAGATTTTGGCGCGTTGGCGGGCGCGCCGCTCGGGCGATTGATCGGGAAACACGGGGGAGGACGGTCCATGGGGTGTCTCGAAGGCAAGGTCATGCTGGTGACAGGTGCCGGGCGCGGCATCGGCCGCGATATCGCCCGGCTCGCCGCGAAGGAGGGCGCCGCGGTCGTGGTCAACGATCTGGGCGGCTCGACCGAAGGGGAGGGCGCCGATGCCGGCCCGGCCGAAGCGGTGGCCGGCGAGATCCGCGCAGCAAACGGGCGCGCTTTCGCCAACACCGACAGCGTCGTCGATCCGGCCGGCGCCGAACGCATGGTCAAGACCGCGGTCGAGCAGTTCGGCCGCATCGATTGCGTCGTCAACAACGCCGGCATCCTGCGCGACCGCATCTTCCATCGCATGTCGCATGTCGACTGGAAGATGGTGATCGACGTGCACCTGATGGGAAGCTTCAACGTGGCGCGCGCCGCTGCCGAGCACTTTCGCCAGCAGCAGAGCGGCAGCTACGTGCATTTCACCTCGACCTCGGGGCTGGTCGGCAATTTCGGCCAGGCCAATTACGCCGCCGCCAAGCTGGGCATCGTCGGCCTGTCGAAATCGATCGCGCTCGACATGGCCCGTTTCAACGTGCGCTCCAATTGCATCTCGCCGTTCGCCCGGAGCCGAATGATCGGCACGATCCCGACCGAGACCCCGGAAGAGAAAGCTCGCGTCGAGCGCGTCAAGACCATGAGCACCGAAAAAATCGCGCCGATGGCGGTGTTCCTCGCCGGCGATCTGTCCGCCGGGGTGTCGGGGCAGATCTTCGCGGTGCGCCGCAACGAGATCTTTCTCATGAGCCAGCCGCGGCCGCTGCGCAGCATCCAGCGCGGCGAGGGCTGGACCCCGCAGACCATCGCCGAGCATGCGATCCCGGCGCTCAAAACCTCGTTCTATCCCCTGGAACGCTCGGGCGATGTGTTCTCCTGGGACCCGATCTGAGCCGCAGTGGCGCGGCAACTTCGCGGCGCTTCGACGATTATATGCCACGGCGCGAACAATCTGCGGATCAGGGATGGCAGGCATGTTGGGCTGGTTTCACGCGCTGCTGCCGCGGGAAGAGCGCTTCTTCGACATGTTCGAGCGGCACTCGCATTTCATCTGTGCCGGCGCCAAGGCGTTGCGCGCCATGCTCGACGGCGGCGAAGCCGTCGAGGCGCATTGCCGCATCGTGATGCAGCGCGAGCGGGAGGCCGACGAGGTCACCCGCGAAGTGCTGATCGCGGTGCGCCGCACCTTCATCACGCCGTTCGATCGTATCGACATCAAGGACCTGATCACGGCGATGGACAACGCCATCGACCAGATGCAGGCCGCCGCCAAGGCCATTATCCTGTTCGAGGTGCGCTCGTTCACGCCGCAGATGCGGCAGATGGGCGATTCGATCGTCGAGGCGGCCGGCTTGGTCGAGGAGGCGATGCCGCTGTTCCGCTCGATCAGCGCCCAGGCCGCCCGCCTCGGCGGCATCGCCGAGCGCATCACCCAGATCGAGGGCCGCGCCGACGACATCCACGACAGCGGTCTGCGGGAGCTCTACCGCGCCCACGCGGCTTCCGATGCGATGGCGTTCATCGTCGGCAACGAGATCTACAACCATCTGGAAGAAGTGGTCGACCGCTTCGACGACGTGGCCAACGAGATCAACGGCGTCGTCCTCGATTACGTGTGACCGGCGCGGAACGGCGACGATGCAAACCGCCACGCTCGCCCTGCCGCTGCTCGTTGGGTTGATCGCGCTCGCCCTGGCATTCGATTTCCTCAACGGCTTCCACGACGCGGCGAATTCCGTCGCCACCATCGTGTCGACGCGGGTGCTGCGGCCGCAATACGCCGTCGGCTGGGCGGCGTTCTTCAATTTCATCGCCTTCCTGGTGTTCGGGCTGCACGTGGCGCAGACGCTCGGTACCGGCATCGTGGAGGCGCAGATCGTCGATGCGCGCGTCGTGTTCGGCGCGTTGACCGGCGCCATCGTCTGGAACCTGGTCACGTGGTTCTTCGGCATTCCGTCGAGCAGCTCCCACGCGCTGATCGGCGGCCTGCTCGGCGCCGGAATCGCCAAGGCCGGCGTCGCGGTCGTGGTCTGGAGCGGGCTGTCGAAGACCCTTGCAGCGATCGTACTCTCGCCGCTGCTGGGCTTTGTGCTGGCCATGCTGCTCGTGCTCGCGGTGTCGTGGATCTTCGTCAAGCGCACGCCGTTTGCGGTCGACCGCTGGTTTCGGATCTTTCAGTTCGTCTCCGCTTCGCTCTATTCGCTGGGCCACGGCGGCAATGACGCCCAGAAGACCATGGGGATCATCGCCGTGCTGCTCTATTCCCAGGGGCTGCTCGGCGGCGAGTTCCACGTCCCGTTATGGGTGGTGCTGACCTGTCAGGCGGCGATGGGGCTCGGAACCTTCGCGGGCGGTTGGCGCATCGTGCGCACCATGGGCATGCGGATCACCCGCCTCACCCCGGTCCAGGGCTTTTGCGCCGAGGCCGGCGGCGCCGCGACGCTGTTTCTCGCGACCTACCTCGGCGTTCCGGTCTCGACCACGCATACCATCACCGGCGCCATCGTCGGCGTCGGCGCGTCGCGCAGCGTCGGGGCCGTGCGCTGGAAAGTCGCCAACCGGATCGTCGTGGCGTGGATCCTGACGATCCCGGCCGCGGCCGTGATGGGAGCGGCGGCCTTCGCGTTAGTCGGCCTGTTTATCTGAGAAACAGCTCCGGGCGGCGCAGGCGAAGCGTCTGCACCAGCACCAGCGTCTTGATGTCGGCGAGTTTTCCGGAATCGGCGAGCCGCGCGAGCTCGTTCAACCCGAATTCGACCGCCGTGATGTCCTCGTCCTCGTCGACCCCGCCGCGGCCCTCCCGCGCGCGATCGCGATAGGTGGCGAGGTAGAGATGCATGCGTTCGGTGGAGATGCCCGGCATGGTCCAGCCTTCGCCGACCGGCTCGATCGCGCCGAGCTCGAGCCCGGCTTCCTCGCGCGCCTCGCGTCGTGCGGTCTCGGCGGGATCCGCCTCCTCGACGATGCCGGCGATGGCCTCGAGCGTGTGCGGCTCGCGCGCCGCGTAATAGACCGGAGCCCGGAACTGACGCACCAGGACGGCCGTCCGCCGCCCGGGATCGTACGGCAGCACACAGGCCGCGGTGCCGTGATCCTCGATCTCGCGGCGGAAGCTGCGGCCATCGGCGAGGCGGACCGCCGCGAGCAAAAACTTCGCCCAACCGGAATGGACGGTTTCGACGTGGGTGATTTCCATGGCGCAGGCAAGCCGTTCGATGAGCCGATTCCGGGGAGACGAGCAGCGGGCGTGGCTGTCGCTATAGCACTTCGCCGCGAGGGCCGCATCGAAGGACAGCACCTCAGGGGGCTCCGCGGCGCGACCGGTCGCGAGGCTGAGCGCGACCGGGCGGCCTGCGCCGGCGCCGGCTTCGTTACCGGTCGTTACCGTTGACGCGCCTCAAGCGAACCGGTCGCCGATCAGTCGCGTCCAGGCCTTGCCGGCGAGGCCGGTCACGAGGGCGTCGCCCGAATCAATGGCATGCAGCAGCTCGGCATCGGCGCTGTGCACGATGGTCGAAGAGCGGTGGAAGAACATGGAGCCGTGGCGCAGCAGGGCATTCATCAGGCGCGGGTGAGTGCGGCCGCGCACCGCGACGCTGCCGTTGCGGAACGCATTGGTCAGCAGGCTGTCGAGCACCGCGTCGATGCACTCCGGCCGTGCCAGAATCTGCAGCACCCGGGCGATGCCGTGCGGTCTGCCGTAATAAACATAGCAGCCGATGGGCGCGTGGTTCTTGCCGTACACCATCCGGCGGCAGACCGGGCCGCGCCGCGCCTTGGCTCGCGCATGGGCGAGCACCCATTGCAGGCTCGAACGATTCCAGTCCGGCCGCACCGAATAGGATTCGGCGAAGCGGGGTATCTGTTGGAGCAGCAGCTCTTCGCCCGCGTCGGTATCGTATTCATAGCCGCCGCGGCCGCCAGGAAGTCCGAATGGGTTGCGGCCCGTGTGTCGCGCCACTCGATCGATCATCGACGCGAGCGGCTGGAGCAGCACGGCCGGTGCGAACCATTCGCGGGCGAATGCGAGCGCCACGCCCGCCGGACGCAGGATGCGCAGCCATTCCAGGCTCTCGAACGGCAGGGTGCGGCCGCCGAGCTTCTGCCACAGGTTCTCCGAAACGCGGTTGGCGCTTTCGCTGATGGAAAGCTCCTGCGGGCCGTTCGCGAAGGATCGCAGCAATCTCGCGCCGGCGAGCGGATTTTCCTCGGGCCTGTCGACCATCAGCGATCCGGCGATCGCGGCGCGGATCTTCTTGCCGCGAAAGCACATGCGTAGCGGCAGCACGCCGAGGAAGCCGCGCACCGCCCCCTCGGGCGAGACATAGACGCGGGATGCAAGCTCGGGGTCGTACCAGGGGTGATGCAGGAACAGCTCGGCGAGGTAGGCCTCGAGCGATTCGGGCGCGGACCTGCGCCGGCCCGGGAAGGTTTTTTGGAACAGCCCGGCAACCGCCGGCATGTCTTCCGGACTGCAGGCGCGAATGAGGCTCATCGCAAGGATCGTGAATGGTTCGTCAGCGTCCCGCTGACACGATGTAGAAAATAGTCGCGATTGTTTCACAAGTGATTACGGCTTCGGCGTCCATGACGCCGATCGGGTCGAGCCCGGGCCGGGGATTAAGGCTTCGGTAGCCATAGTTCTTGACCGAACGTTCAACATAAAACAACCGCCCAAAATTGCTTCAGAAAGAATTCAACGCTGCGGAGCGAGGTTGAGCAACAAGCCAATGCGGTGGCGTTTTCGAGAGTAGCGGCCGTGCGTACCAGTACCATCGTGATGATCGCCTTCGCGGTCGTGTTCGGCCTGCTGGCGGTGTTCGTCGCGCAGGCGTGGCTCAATCGGCAAGCCGAGCTTCGGCTCAAGCACATGGAGGCCGCACAGAAACCCGTGCCGGGGCACACCGTCGTGGTCGCGGCGGCGCCGCTGCGGTTCGGGATGCCGCT
>WNGN01000291.1_pt1 | contig 31056 bp, 28 predicted proteins | sample 5400561 | NCBI WGS metagenome assembly WNGN01 (sample SAMN13153379, study PRJNA577476) | soil metagenome | isolation source: 115 cm soil or saprolite under Garry oak tree replicate 2 | place: USA:California | collected 2016-06-15 | reverse complement strand
CGCGAGTCAACCAGAGGATCCCCTTCGCCCGCTGCTCCACCCGCGAGCCGGGCTGAAGCGGAGCTCCTCCGCGAACCCGGCATTCGAGAACCGTTGGCGCCCACTCCGGCCAGCGTCCGACGTCACAGACATACGCCCATACCTCACGGACGCTGCTGGCGATTTTTATGCGGCTCTCGGTTCTGATTGTCATCCGGTTCTGATTGTCATCGGGCGGACTTTGTGTTGATCACTTTCCGGTTGCGTAAGATCTCCCGCGACGCTACATCCTGACTGAGACGCCTGCAAGTGCGCTCTGATGGCGGGAGCCGAGGGGCACGACACCGAGGTGACTGCAGCGCTCCCGCCCTGGTTGAGGGCCGCGGTGCCGGGCACCTCCTTGGCCGTGTGCCAGGTGCCGTGGGCCTGGCTGACCACGAACGCCTGGGCCTGGTGAAGACCGCCGGACAAGACCCGCCTGGTTCCTCCCGGCTTGATGTATGCCGATATGGGCATATGATGGCGGCATGGCACGAGCAGCGACGACGTCGGACGTCTTCAACGCGATCGCCGAGCCGCAGCGCCGGGAGATCCTGGTGCTGCTGAGGGCGGGTGAGCGGCCGGTGACCGAGTTGGCCCAGGAGCTGAGGATGACCCAGCCGGGGGCGTCCAAACACCTGCGGGTGCTCCGGGAGGTCGGACTGGTGCGGGACCGCAAGGCAGGCAAGCAACGCCTGTACGGCCTTGACGCCCGCGGGCTGCGACCGGTTCACGAGTGGACCGGCGGGTTCGAGCGGTTCTGGAACGAGAGCTTCGACCGGCTGGACGAGTACGTGCAGGACCTCAAGCAGGCAAGGCAGGAGGAGTAGCTGATGAGCGCGACGGGACGAGGAGCGCCGGCGCAGTCCGCGACGGCCGACCGCGAGATCGTGATCTCCCGGGTCATCAGTGCCCCACGGGAGCTGGTGTTCGAGGCGTTCACCGAGGTGCGGCACCTGTCGCGGTGGTGGGGACCGGAGGGGTTCACCACCACCACGCGGGCGTTCGAGTTCCGCGTCGGCGGGGAGTGGGACTTCGTGATGCACGGACCGGACGGGACGGACTACCAGGAGTGGATCTCCTGGACCGAGATCGCCCCGCCGGAGCGGATCGCGCTGCTGCACGGTGAGTCCCGCGGCGACCCGAACGCCTTCGAGTCGGTCTTACCCGGATCGAGATGCGCACGGTGTTCCCCACCAAGGAGCTGCGCGACGAGGCGGTCGAGAAGTACCACGCGATCGAGGGCGGCCAGCAGACCCTGAGCAACCTGGCTGCCTACGTCACCGAGATCGTTCGGAAGGGAGTTGAGGACTGATGGCCGGGAAGGTGTTCTTCAGCGTGACGATGTCGCTGGACGGGTTCATCGCGCCCGAGGAGCACATGGACGACCCGGATGTGCAGCGCTGGATGGCGCAGTGGATGGAACTGCAGCAGTGGATATTCCCGCAGCGGTTCTTCCGGGAGAACCTGAAGCTCGGCGAGGGCGGCGAGGAAGGGCGCGACAACGACATCGTGCGGGAGACGTTCGAGCGCACCGGCGCGAGCGTGATGGGCAAGCGCATGTTCGACCTCGGCGAGCAGGCGTGGCCGGAGGAGGCGCCGTTCCACACGCCGGTCTTCGTCGTGACGCACGAGAAGCGTGACCCCTGGGAGCGGCCTGGCGGGACCACCTTCCACTTCGTCAACGACGGCATCGAGCCCGCGCTCGAGCAGGCACGCGAGGCCGCCGGCGACCGGGACGTCCGCATCGCGGGCGGCGGCGCAACGATCCTGGAGTACGTGAACGCCGGCCTGATCGACGAGTTCACGATCGCGCTCTCACCCGTGCTGTTCGGCTCCGGAATCCGCCTGTTCGAGGGCGTGGACGCGGGCCGCGTGGCCCTGGAGCCTGTCCGCGCGGAGCCGACGCAGCGGGTGACCCACCTGACCTACACCATCCACGAGCGGTAGGCGTACGGCGTACACGAAGGAGCACCCACTCGGTTGGTGATGCGGACAGTCCCTGCCGGGATGGCCAGGAACGGGCCAGAAGGGATCCCGGGGCACCGGCCACTCGGCATCCATGGTGGGGCCCGCCTGTCCCCGCAGAGGGCAGGTGCCGCAGCGGGCGTATCGTGGCGCCAAGTTGCGGTCTGGGTGGGGCCAACTCACCGACCCGCCGGGCAGGTCCGCCAGATGCGCACCCGAGTATTCCAGGGTCGAACCCGTCTGATCCCTGGTCCATCCAGGCCGCTACAGGAATTCGTAACGCCCGGCCGCTACATGTAGAGGCCACCGTTGACCGGGTAGACCTGGCCGGTGATGTAGGCGGACTCCGGGTCGGCGAGGAACTCCACGACGCGCGCGACCTCGTCGGGCTCGCCGAACCGGCCGACGGGAATCCGGGCGACGATCTTTTCCATCACCGTCGGGGGGACGGCCGCGGTCATGTCGGTGGTGATGAGGCCGGGGGTGACGGTGTTGACGGTGATGCCCTTGGTTGCGGTCTCCAGGGCCAGGCTCATGGTCAGCCCGAACATCCCCGACTTCGCGGCGGCATAGTTGGCCTGCCCGAAGCCGCCGGCCGAGCCGATGACCGAGGAGATGTTGATAATGCGGCCGTAGCCGCGGTCCAGCATGTGCTGCAAGATCGCCTTGGACAGGTAGAACGCGCCGGACAGGTTGACGTGGATGACGCGGTCCCATTCCTCGGAGCTCATCTTGCGGACGGTCTTGTCCACTGTGATCCCGGCGTTGTTGACCAGGATGTCCAGCTGCCCGTGCTGGTCCAGGACCTCCTCAATCACCCGCACGCAATCGTCGTTCGACCCGATGTTGCCCTGGTGGACCGTCACGCCCCCGTCGGCGTGCTTGTCGCGGAAGGCCTGGGCGGCGTCGCGGTTGGCCGAGTAGCCGGCCGCGACCCGCGCGCCCCGGTTGATCAGCCGCTCGCAGATGGCCAGCCCGATGCCGCGGATCCCGCCGGTCACCAGCGCGACCTGCCCGGTCATGTCAGCCATCGTGAAACCTCCTTGGTTGTTGTCAGCCGCGGAGCTTCGTCGCCAGGCGCGGACCGGGTCAGGCCGGGACGCGGATGACCAGGGCGTCACACTGGCCGCCGCACAGCCCGGCCACGCCGGTGCCGCCGCCGCGGCGGCGCAGCTCGTTGGCCAGGTGCAACACGAAGCGGCCCCGTAGTGGCGTTGGCCGGCTGGGACAGGAGCGACGGGGTCCGGCCCGCCACCACGCCGTGCGCGACGGAGCGCCGATTGTGTTCCTCCTCGAGCCGGATTAACAATTCAGGTCCGTTCTGCGGGAGGTCATCCCGGGGAGGCTCGCAGTCGTTCACGCAGCATCGGCTTGGCGATCTTCCCAACCGCGTTCTTGGGCAGCACCTCCTCGATGTACACCTCGCGCGGCACCTTGTACCGGGCCAGGAACCCCCGGCAGTGCTCGATGAGGTCATCTGGCACGACGCTGCGACCGGGCCGGAGTGCCACGAATGCCACTGGCTGCTCGCCGAAGACCGCATCAGGGCGCCCGACGACCGCGGCTTCGAGCACCGCGGGGTGGGCGTAGAGAACGTCCTCGATTTCTTTGGGATAGATGTTCTCCCCGCCCCGGATAATCAGGTCCTTGACCCGGTCGACCAGGGTGAGATAGCCGTCGTCGTCGAACCGGCCGACATCGCCGGTGTGCAGCCAGCCGCCGCGCAGCACCTCTGCGGACTCCTCCGGTCGGCCCAGGTAGCCGCGCATGACATTCGGTCCGCGGATGACTACCTCACCCGCCTGACCGGCGGGCAGAAACTGGTCGGCCGAGTCGACCACGCCGACGTCGACGCCGGGCAGCGCCAGCCCGACGCTGCCCGCCTTGCGCACCCCGTGCACCGGGTTGGCCGTGCAGACGACTGTGCACTCCGACAGCCCGTACCCCTCCACCACCGGAACGCCGAAACGCTGCTCGAACTCGCTGATCAGCTCTCGCGGCATCGGGGCGGCGCCGCAGATGACATAGCGCAGGTTCTTGGTGTCGGCCTGCCCGCCAGGCTGTGACACCAGCAGCGCGTAGATGGTGGGGACGGCCGAGAAGAACGTGGGCCCGGCCCGCTCGACCGTCGTCCAGAAGGTGGCCGCGTCGAATCGCTCGGCGATGAACGTCGAGCCGCCTGCCAGGAGCGGGGACACGACGCTGACCATGATCCCGTTGACGTGGAAGAGCGGCAGGACGAGCATCGAGCGGGTTCCCCCGGTCATCTGGAACCAGGTGACGATGAGCTCCGCGGTCGCGCTGATGTTGGCGTGGTCCAGCATGACGCCCTTGGGCCGGCCGGTTGTCCCGCTGGTGTAGATCAGCAGCGCCAGCGTGCCGGGTTCAGCCTGCACCGGAACTGGCTCCTGGGGCAGGACGGGCGACGTCACGTCCTCCACCGGGATGATCGGGTGCCCGCTACCCTCCAGTTTCGCCGCGGACGCGCTGTCGGCGACGACGATGGTCGCGCTCGCGTCATCGATCTGGTATCGGGCCTCCTGTCCCGTCAGGGCCGGATTGACCGGGGTGACCGCGGCCCCGAGCCGCCAGGCGGCGAACATGCTGGTAATCAGCTCGACCCGGTTCGGCAACATGATCGCCAGCACGCCGCCGCGGCGCAGCCCTGCGTCCGCTAGCAGGGCCGCGACGGCCGACACCGTCTGGGCGAAGCGCGCATTGTCGAGTTCTTGGCGCTCGTCGGCGATGCAGGCCCCCGCGGGATTCCGCACGGACCGTTCGTCGGGAATGGCGGCCGCAGTCATGGCAGTACCTTTCCGTGCTGTCCCGACACTGTGCTGTCCGACGCTACGGCCGCAGCCACCTCACGCCATCGGGCTCGCGTCACCAAACCGGTGCCCCCGGTGGTGCTCTGCGCACATCCCCCGCGACTGGCCGGCCGACGGTTGTCCCCCTGAGCCGTCAGGGGGACGGTTTTTCGTGCCCGCGCCACGATGTCGCGGTGCCGCCCGCGTCCTTACGCTGCCGTCACGGCGAGCGAAGAGGTGCCCGCTCGGCGGATCGATGACAGCGGCCGGCAGCTCGGCATCTCGGACGGGACGCGTGCGCGATGACACGACTGATCAACATCGACAATGGCGGGACGCTGACCGATTTCTGCCTCGTCGACGGCGGCGACGTGCGCTATACCAAGACCCTGACCACCCCCTACGACCTGAGCCGGTGCCTGTTCGACGGCCTCACCAGGGTCTCGGAGCTGGTCTACGGGGAACCTCAGCTGGCGGCGCTGCTGCAGTCGACGGACTACATCCGGTACTCCACCACGCAGGGAACCAACGCGCTCGTGCAGCGGGCGGGGCCGCGCCTGGGCCTGCTACTGGCCGATCCCACGGTGGCGGAAGGCCTGGCCGCCACCCAGGCCCAGGAGGACCTGCTCGGCGCGCTGGTCGGCGACCGGTGGGCGGTCATCAGCCTCGAGAAGGATGACGATGCCCTGAGCCAGGAACTCGTGACGCGGGTCAACGACCTGTCGGCCCGGGGCGCCAGGCGCCTTGTCGTCGCGATCAGCGGCGCGGACGGTGCAGACCAGGAGGCCCGCATCAAGCGCCTGCTGCTGAACCTGTACCCACGGCACCTGCTCGGGGCGGTGCCGCTGCTGTTCTCCTGGGAGCTCGTCGCTGACTCCGATGACATCCGCCGCACCTGGTCGAGCCTGCTCAACGCGTTCCTGCACCCGGCCATGGAGCTATTCCTGTTCAACGCCGACCGGCGGCTCCGGGACGCCCGGGCCCGCCAGCCGCTGCGGATCTTCCGCAACGACGGCGGGTCGTCCCGGGTTTCGAAGTCCGCGGCGCTCAAGACCTACAGCTCCGGCCCGCGGGGTGGCCTGGAGGGCACCCGGGCGCTGGCCGACCATTATGGCCTGCGCCACCTGGTGATGGTTGACGTCGGGGGCACCACCACCGACGTCGGGGTCGTCACCAACGGCGCCATCCACGTGGACCGGCGCGGGATGATCGACGACGCGCCGAGCTCCCTGGAGCTCGCGGCCATCACCAGCTACGGCGTCGGCGGCAGCTCGGTCTTCCGCGCCGTCGACGGCAAGATCCAGGTCGGCCCGGAGAGCGTGGGCGCCGCACCGGGCCCGGCCTGCTTCGGGCTCGGCGGCGACGAGGCCACCCTCACCGACGTGCTGCTGCTGACCGGGCTGCTCGACCCGGCGACCTACCTCGGCGGCACCATGGCGCTGCACCCAGACCGCAGCGCGAAGGCGATCGAGACCAAGATCGCCGAACCGCTGGGGATCACCCTCGACGAGGCGCTGCGGCAGATGGAGGATGCCCACGTCGCGGCGATCGCGCGAGCGCTGCTCGATACCACCACCGTGGACGAGGACACCGTCCTGGCCGCGTTCGGCGGCGGCGGGCCGATGACCGTGTGCGGCGCCGCCAGGAAGGCCGGGGCGCGGCACGTGCTCATCCCGCGCACGGCCGCAGTGTTCAGCGCGTTCGGCATCGGGTTTTCCGACCTGTCCCAGCGGTACGAGCAGCCCCTGCCCGACGCGGATCCCGCGACGATCAGCGCGGTCGCCGAGCGGCTGCTGCAGGCGGGCGCGAGGGACCTGTATGCAGAGGGCGTCGACCCGAGCGAGTGCACGGCACGATTCAGGATCACGGTCGAGCGCGGGGACACCGAAACCGTCATCGACCTGGCCGACCCGCAAGATGCCGCGGCGCACCTGAGACACAGCGACCGGGTGTCCCTGGAGCTTCTGCTGCTGGCGCCGCTGCCGCACGTCACGCTCGGCCTGGCCGGCGACATGGCGGCGTCGCCGGCCGGGGCCGATGGGACGCGGGTGCTGCGGGATGGTCACGGTGGCCATACGGAGGTGCCCGTGTACGCCCTGCTGAGCCAGCCGCCGGGGGCGCAGGCGGCAGGGCCGGCCGTGATCGAAGGTCCGTTCTTCACCATGCGGGTCCCCGAGGGATGGCAGTTCGCCACCACCGCGGCGGGCGACCTGCGCCTGACCGACAGGGGCCTGTGATGCGCATCCCCATGACCGAGTACCTCGAGATCGACCTGAAGACCGAGCGCTGGCTGTGCCGGCGCTGCGGTCACGACCTCGGGTCAGCCCGCGGCAACTACAAGGAAGGCACGCTGGTCTACGACCGGGACCCGCGCGAGATCCACCGACCGCTCATCGACCCGGCCCGCTACGAGTTCACCTTCGCCCCCGACCCGGCCTGGTGCCGGATCCTGGAGTACTACTGCCCGGGCTGCGGAACCCAGGTCGAGGCCGAGTACCTGCCGCCCGGCCATCCGCCGACCTACGACATCGAGGTCGACGTGGACGCGCTCAAGGCGCAGTGGGCCGCGCGATCGCCCGGCACGGTGATCCCGCTCGGCCGGGACGTCACCGCCGAGCCGCTGCGCGTCGACGTCGAAAAGGGGGCCTGACGTGAAACGGATCTCCGTGGACATCGGCGGCACCTTCACCGACTGCTTCGTGGCCTGGGACGGCCGCTACATCCAGGCGAAAGCGCTCACCACCCACCACAACCTGGCCCAGGGCTTCAACGAGGCGCTCGACCACGCCTGCCTCACCCTGGGACTGCAGCGCAACGACGTGCTGAAGGAGGTTGATTCGGTACGCTACGCCACCACCCTCGGCACGAACGCGCTGATCGAGCGCCGGGGGCCCCAGGTGGGGGCCATCGTCACCGCCGGGTTCGAGGCCACGATCCCGTTGTCGCGCGGCCGGGGCTACGGCGAGGGCCTCGACGAGCTAGCGAAGAACGACATGTCCAGCGGGACCCGGCCGGACCCGCTCGTCCCCCAGACCTTGATCCGCTCGGTCGGCGAGCGCGTGGACTTCCGCGGGGCGGTCCTGATCGAGCTCAACCGCGAGGACGTCCGGCGGGCCCTGCGTGAACTCGTCGACGCGGGCGCCGAGGCGCTGGTGGTCTGCCTCACCAACGCGGTCGAGAACCCGGTGCACGAGCTCGCCGTCCAGGAGATCTTCCTGTCCGAGTACCCGGCGCACCAGCTGGGAGCGATCCCGATGCTGCTCAGCCACCAGCTGTCCGGGCGCAAGGGCGAGTATGTGCGCGCCACCTCGGCGATCGTCGACGGCTTCCTGCACGCGACCATGTACCACGCGCTGTCGGAGCTGGAGCAGAACCTGCGCGAGCACGGCTACGCCCGCCCCATGCTGGTCATCCACAACTCCGGTGGGATGGCCCAGCTGAACTCGACCGACGCGCTGCAGACCATCCACTCCGGGCCGGTGGCCGGCATCTCGGCCAGCGAGCACCTGGCCAACCAGGCGGGGCTGGGGAACGTGGTGGCGACCGACATGGGCGGCACCAGCTTCGACATCGGCCTGGTCCCCGCGGACGGGGTCAAGCACTATGACTTCATGCCGGTCATCGAACGGTGGCTGGTCAGCGTGCCGATGATCCATCTGGTCACGCTCGGCGCGGGCGGCGGATCCATCGCCAGCTACAACTGGCTGCACCAGTCGGTCTCCGTCGGCCCGCGCAGCGCCGGGTCCGATCCCGGGCCCGCCTGTTACGACCGCGGCGGGCTGTTGCCTACCGTCACCGATGCGGACCTGCTGCTCGGCTACCTGACCCCGGAGCGCTATGCCGACGGTCAGATCAAGCTCAACCGCACGCGGGCCGAGTTCGCGATCGAGGAGGAGTTCGGCGACTGGATGGACGCCGAACCGGTCGAGGTGGCCCGGCTGATCAGGGCCGAGGTCGACGAGCAGATGGCCAACGGGATGGCCAAGGAGCTGCGCATCCGCGGTTACCTGCCGGAGGAGTTCACCATGCTCGCCTACGGCGGCAACGGCCCGCTGCACTGCTGCGGGATCGCGCGCCACCTCGGGATCGACAAGGTGCTCGCCCCGCCGTACAGCTCGGTGTTCTCGGCTCTGGGCGCCGGCAACATGCCCCAGTTGCACATCCACGAGCGGTCGGTCCCGCTGGTCCTGTTCGATGCGACGACGAAGGCGATGTTCACCGACTTCCCGCGGTTTAACGGGAGCGTCGCCGAGCTCGAAGACAAGGGCCGGGCCGATCTGCGCCGTCAGGGACTGCCGGAAAGCGCGGTCCGGCACCGGCTCGAACTGGACATGCGCTACGGCAACCAGCTGGTCACGATGGCCGTCGTCGCCAAGAAGCAACGGTTCGAGAGCATCCGCGACGTGGTCGACCTGATGCGGCTGTTTGCCGACGACTACGGTCGGCGGTTCGGTCAGGGCAGCCAGTCCCCCGAAGCCGGCATCCGGGTCACGACGGTCCGCGTCGCTTCGTACGTCGAGGGCGGGACCGTCGAGTTCGACGCCACGCCGCCGGGCCAGACCACCGCCGCCGCCCCGCGAGGATCCCGTCGCTGCGCTTTCGCCGGGATGACCGGACATGTGAACACCGACGTCTACGACGAGAGCGCACTCGAGCCCGGCCTGGTCGTGCGCGGCCCAGCCATCGTAACCACGCCCACCACCACCTATCTTGTCGAACCCGGCTGGCGCATCGAGACCGCTGCGCACGGCGCGATCTGGTTCCTCAGGAACTGAGCCCGAGGATGATGTGCGATGAGTGACCAGAACCTGCAGGAGCTCACCGATCAGGAGTGGGTTGACCAGTTCCTCGCGGAGACGACCCTGTTCCTGGGGCCCGACCCGGAGATCATGAACAACCACCGGATGGCCCCGAGGACCGCGGACGAGGAGGGGCTGCTGTCCGGCCCGATCGACGCAAACGCTCTAGACAGAGTGCGCAAGCGGATCGTGGCCGGCCTGGACGAGGCGTTCGAAATGATGGAGCAGACCGGCGCGGCCCCGGGCGCGAAGTGGGGCGACCTGACCAGCGCGGTCTACTCAGCGTCCGGCGACCTGATCCACATCAGCACCGGCGGGGTGCTGGCCTTCGCCTCGGTGCTGCACTACCCGGTCCGCTTCATCAACAAGTACTGGGCCAACGACCCGACCGTCGGCGTCCACGACGGCGACGCGTTCATCCACAACGACGCCCGCTACGGCAACATCCACAACACCGACCAGAGCATGATCCTGCCGGTCTTTTACCAGGGCGAGCTGATCGCATGGGTGGCGACGATCATCCACGAGGGCGAGAACGGGGCCAAGGAACCCGGCGGGATGCCGTCAAGCTCCGAATCCGCCTACGACGACGGCATCAGGATGAGCCCGTTCAAGATCGTCGAACGCGGCGTGATCCGGCGCGACCTGCTGACCTTTCTGCAGAACTCGGTCCGCGAGCCAAAGCTGCAGTACCAGGACCTCAAAGTCAAGCTGTATTCCGCGCTGCGGATCAAGGAGCGGGTACTGGCGCTGGTCCATGAGGTCGGCCGGGACGCATTCATCGTCGCGCTGCGCAAATCGCTGGAAGACATCGAGGCCGAGGCCCGCAGGCGGATCTCGGCGCTGCCCGACGGCACCTACCGGATCAACTTCTTCTCCGACTCCACCCTGCGGGAGAACGTCCTGCTGAAATACCCGTGCGCTATCACGGTCAATGGAGACGAGCTGACCATCGACTGGCGCGGCGCCGCGCCGCAGATCATGAACCGGGCCTTCAACTCCACGCTCGGCTCGTCGAAGTGCGGGATGAACCAGGCGTTTCTCGGGTTCTTCTGGCCGGACCTGCCCCGCGGGATCAGTGTGATGAACCCGATCGAGGTCCTCAGCGACGAGGGCAGCTGCGTCAACCCGGACATGGACGCGCCGCTCGGGCAGAGCCTGCAGAGCATATTCAAGACCTTCGGCGTCACGCAGGCCCTGTTCGCCAAAATGCAGTACTCCTGCCCAGAGAAGTACGGGTCGGTGATCGCCCCCTGGTTCAATCAGATCAACACCTTCCTGTTCGGCGGCGTCACCCAGCACGGCGAGTTCGTCGGCAACGTCTGCGCCGACCTGAACGGCATGGGCGGCGGCGCCCGCGCGCACCGCGACGGCGAGCACTCCATGGCGCCGTTCTTCGCCGCGATGGCCGACATCGGCGAGCAGGAGATCATCGAGGACGACGTGCCGTTCCTCCAGCTGATCTCCAAGAAGATCAAGCGCGACAACCAGGGCTTCGGCAAGCACCGCGGCGGCATGGGCTACGAGATCGCGGTCGCGGCTCGCAATACCCCGCTGTGGGGATTCGCCACCGTATCGAGCGGCTCGAAGTTCCCTGCGGTCCCCGGCCTGTTCGGCGGCTACGGCTGCCCCGCCTATCCGCTGGCCAAGATTAAGGGCGTCAACGTTTTCAAGCACCTGCAAGACGCGCCGGAGACGTGGACGTTCGACTACGAGACGCTGATGAACACCCGGCCGTTCGCCGGTGCCCGGTACTCCACCCACCACATGGGCATGCCCTTCGAGCTCGCCGAAGAGGGCGAGGTGTACATGATCTGCCAGGGTAGCGGCGGCGGGTACGGCGACGTGCTCGAGCGTGACCCGGATGCGGTGATAGCGGACGTCGAGGCCGGATACCTGTCGGGTGAGACGGCTCGTGAGATCTATTTCGTCGTCTACGATCCGGACACGCTCGCCGTGGATGCCGAGGCGACGCTAGCCGCGCGGGCCGCCGAGCGCCAGGCCCGCCTCGGGCGCGGCAGGCCCTACAAGGAATTCGTCAGCGAATGGGTGACTGAGGAGCCGCCTGCGCACCTGCCGTACTACGGCTCGTGGGGCGACGACAACAGCATCATCCACGCCACCGCCTGGACCATGTCCGGGCCGGTGCGGGTGGCCGCACCGATGGACCAGCTGCCGCAGATCTTCCTGCCCGATCCGAACGTCCTCGCCCTGGCCGCCCAGCAAGCACGGATCGCCGACCTGGAGGCACGCCTCCAGGAGATCGCCGTGGCTGTCCAGCAGGCGCGGATCGCCGACCTGGCCCGCCTGCAGGAACGGGAAATCCGATGAGCCGCCTGCTGGCGAGCCTGGACGCACCGCCCTCGGGGCGGGAGCGCGCGATCTGGTTCGATGCCGCGGACTACGGCCGGGCCAAGCTGCTCGCCGGCGGGGCGGTGCCGTGGAACTCCCCGGCCGAACTCACCGCGTTCGTCGCCAAGCTGCAGGGCATGTTCCGCTCGGACGCGATCCTGGCCGACGTCGCCGACGTGTTCGCGCAGCGAGCGGCACGTGATGCGAATCTGCGCGCCGCGATGGCCGCGCGGACCCGGCCCGGCTATGCGCTGCGCACGCTGCTCGCCGACGAGCAGGCACGCGGCGTCGCGGCCGAGGCTGTCCGGGCCCTAACGGCCACGGCTGGCGGCGTCCCTCTGATCCTGACCGTGCCGACGCCGGGCCGCTGGCTCGGCGCGGCAGCGGAGCGGGCGGGATCGGATCCCGGGCCGATCGATGCGGACCGTACCGAGACAGCCGCGTTGTATGTCGCTGACATGCTGCGGACGTTCGGCGGCCTGGGGGTGAACGGGCTGCTCCTGGACGAGGGATCGACCCCCGAGAGCGACCTGATCCACCCGGAGGCGTCCCGGTCCGTGCTCAACGTCGCTGACCACTACGAGTGGCCGGTGCTGATCCGCGCCGACGCCGCCGCGGCGTGGCCGCACGGGAGCGTCCCGGGCGTCGCGGTCTGGCTCGGACCGGCGGCGGCCGATGGTCCTGTCGGCCGCTGGGGAGTGGCGGCAGACGCCGGCTTCTGGGACGGCGACGATCCGGCCCCGGACGCTGACCTCGTGTTCGTGCCCGTCCCGGCGCAGGCTGATCCTGAGGCCGTCATGAAGCGGGTCCGCGCCCTGGCCTGACCGGCCGGGCTGAGCCGTCAGGGCCGGGAAGGGCAGACTTGCGGCGCCCGGTCAGTTCTGGAGCCGACTCGTTGCTGGTCTCGGTGACCCGGCTCCTGAGGTTGCCGGTGCCTTTCTTAACGGCTTGCGGCCGGCGGTCCCGTGGAGCCGCGCTTACGCAGGTGCGGCGGCTGGACGGTGCGGCGGCGGTAGGGCTTTCCCTCGATAGCCGCAAAGACGAGCCGGACGGCGGCGCGGACGATCCGGTCGATATTCCAGTCCATCGTGGTGAGCGCCGGTGTCAGCAACGCGGACATCGGGTGACCGTCGTAGCCGGAGATCGACACCTCATCGGGGATGCGCAGATCGAGTTCGCGGGCAGCCGCGTAGGCGCCGTAGGCGATGGAGTCGGCGAAACAGAACAGTGCCGTTGGCCGGTCTGTCTTCGAGAGCACCTCACGCGCCACCTCGGTTGCTGCCGTGAGCACGGGTGGTGAGCTGATAATGCTCGCGTCGAGGCCGAGCCGCTCGGCTTCTGCGATGACGTGGATGTCGGCCGGGCGGTCCGGTGTGCTTGGCTGGGTCGGGGTCAGCACACCGATCCGCCGGTGGCCCAGCTTGTGCAAATGCTCTAGGGCGAGTGTGACCCCGGTACGGTTGTCGAACACCACCTCGCCGGCAGCGTGTGCGCCGTGCAATGCGTCGCCGATCGACACGATGGGCAGGCTTTCTGCCAGTTGCGACCATCTCTCATCGGATGGGTCGAGTGGTTGCACGATGAGGCCGTCCACCCGTTGGTCCCGGAGCTGGCGGGCGAGAAGCAGCTGCCGTTCGGGGTTGTCGGCGGCGTCCACGAGGAGGGCATAGTGGTCACGGGCCAGCAGCGCGCTGCCGATGCCGACGCCGAGCAGCTGCTGCCACAGATCCTCCAGCGACCCGAAGAGCAACCCCACCGTCCCGGTCCGGCCGCTGGCCAGGGCACGGGCGATGCGGTCGACGTTGTAGCCCAGCTCGGCCGCAGCCCGGCGGACCCGCTGCTGGGTTTCCTCTGAGGTCTGGATACCCCGCAAGGCGTAGGAGACAGCGGCTGGTGACAGCCCCGTCACCTCTGCGACCTCGCGGATTGTCGCGCGCTTGCGTTGCTGCGGCACCGTTTCCAGCCTATGATCTGCCGACCCTATGCCAGCCTAGTTGTCGCGGCCGCCGTGCAAGCTCGCCACGCCGTGACAAGAGCCTAGTGGCAGCTTCTGCGTCTAGTAGCCCGCAGACGGCCAAGCCTCTTGACGCAGCGGTACTGAAGCGGTTCACTGAAGCGCATAAGTGAACCGCTTCAGTGACCGGGGGTCAGCTGGTGCACGGCAGTTTGGCACTCCATGCAACCCACCTCGCAACCGGCCCAGTGATCAGCGGGAGGTCAACCTGCACGTTGACATTCATCAGCACGTCTGGCCGGATGTGCTGGCCGAGGAATTGCGGCGGCGATCACAGCCACCGCGGTTGGATGGCTGGACGTTGCTCACATCCGGCGAGCCGCCCTTCGAGGTGAATCCGGCAGACCACCACGTCGCCCTGCGGGCGGCACAAGCGGCCCGCGATGGTGTCGGCAACGTTGTGATCGGCCTGTCAAGCCCGCTCGGCATCGAGTACCTGATGCCCGAGGATGCGGTACCGCTCCTAGACGCTTATCACGACGGGGTTACCGAGCTGGGCCCCCCATTCACCGGCTGGGCCGCGGCCTGCCTGACGGCAATCGACGCGGCTGGTCTCGTCAAGCAGTTCGACCGCGGGTTTGTGGGGCTCCAGCTGCCAGCAACCGCGGTCGCTGACGAGTCCGGCTACCTATGGTGCAGCCCATTGCTTGACGTCCTCGCCGAGCGGGACCTCCCGCTCTTCATCCATCCTGGGCCCGCGGCGGGAGCGAACGCGGCCGGTCCGGCGTGGTGGGCCGCCCTCGTCCCCTACGTTCAGCAGCTGCACGCGGCATGGTTCGCGTTCCGTGCCTATGGCCGGCCGGCCTACCCACGGCTGCGGGTCTGCTTTACCGCGCTGGCAGGTCTCGGCCCGTTGCATGGCGAGCGCCTGGCCGCTCGTGGCGGCGCCGACCCGCTGGCGCGGGGTGCGGTGGATCCGCGCATGTTCGTTGAGACATCCAGCTACGGCAACCGTGCCGTGGACTCCGTACTCCGCGTACTCGGCGTTGACATGCTCGTATTTGGCTCAGACCGGCCGTATGCGCAGCCGCATCCCGATTCTGGCCTTGGCGACGCTGCCCGCCATGCGATCCGCGCGACGAACCCGGCGCGGCTGCTTCACGGTGACCGGCAGCCGTCGCACGCCGGATCTGACCGTCCAGCAGGAGAGGAGTGACGACAATGACCTTCTCCGCGCTCCCCGCCCGGTATCTCGACCAGCGCGAACTGGCTGAACTCGTCGAGAACCTGGCTGGCCGCCCGGATCTGTGGAGCGATCAGGTTACCTGCGCCGGGGGCCGGCGGCACTATGCCTCGATCCACCGCGACGAGTATGTAGACGTCTGGCTCATCTGCTGGTTCCCCGGTAACGACACGGGCTGGCATGACCACGACGTCTCATCTGGCGCGCTGCGCGTGGTGCGGGGCGTGCTCGTGGAGTCCAATCTCCGGATTGGCGGCGCACACGTGCAGAGGGTCGTCGCCGAAGGCTGCTCGTTCTCCTTCGGACCTGATCATATTCACCGGCTTACCGATGAGGCGGAGCAGACCATCTCCCTGCACGCCTACTCACCCCCACTGTGGCGGCTCGGTCAATACACCATCGATGACGGCGGTGTGATGCGCCGCGTGTCGGTCTGCTACGCCGACGAACTCCGCCCGCTCGACTCGCCGCCTACCGTCCAGGTCGCCTAGTGCGCCCAATGGTGTGCCGCGCCGCGGTCACGGCGGTATCCAGCAGAGACGCGGGCCGGTGCGGCCAAGGGGCCAGCGCGGACGTAGGTACGCCTCTGCCGCTGGCAGGGGCGCGGCAAGGAGCGTGATCTTTGACGAGGCAGCGAGGCAGGCGGGTGACGATCATCGGCGGCGGGATCATGGGGCTGATGACGGCCTATCATGCGGCGCCGCAGGCCGAGGCGGTGACGGTGCTGGAGAGGTCGTGGGTGGGAGACCCCGCTGCCGCTTCTTTCGGCCTCACCAGATCTGCCCGTAACGACTACCGGGATCCTGAGTATGCGCGGCTCGCCTTCGAAGCACGGCGCCTGTGGCTGGAGTTTCAGAGGGACTCGGGTGAGCGGCTGCTGGTCGACTGTGGATGCCTGAACCTCGCCAAGCGCACCGTGACCCCGGACCTGGGCAACACGTACGCGGTGCAGAGTTTCGCCGTCCTTGAGCAGTTGCAACTGCGCCGAGAGGTCTTTTCGGCGGCCGAGTTGTCGGAGAGATTCCCGCAGTTTGACGCTGACGGAGGGTGGCTGGACGTAGACGCTGGGTTTGTTGACGTCGCTGCGGTCACCGGGGCTCTTCGCGAAGCTCTGCATATTCGCGGGGCGCGTGTAGTCGAAAACATTGTGCTGCGCGGCATTACTAGGTCCGGCAACACCTGGAGTGTGGCCACCAATGCTGGGCCAGTGGAATCCGATGTGCTGGTGATCACCGCCGGCCTTGGCACCAACGAGGTGCTCGAGCTGGTGCCAAGCTGCTCCGTCCGGTTTCCACTGCGGCTCGACCGCCCGTCACAGTCGAAATACTTCATACCCCCCGCCAGAATGCGCGACCTGTTCACTGAGGCAGCACTGCCGGTTTTCGCGTACCTGGATATTGGGATTTACGGGCATCCGCTGTATGACGGTAAGACGCCCGGGGTGAAGATCGGTTTCTATCATTCACCCGACGCGACGCTTGTGCCCAGCCGGATCAAGAATGTGGAAGACTTTGTGGCCGAATGCATGCCGGGGCTGCGCGGCGCGGAGGCCGTCGACGTGGCCGAGGCCAGCGGTGTCGATGGCTGCTCGTATGACCTCGTGGCTGACGATGAATTCATTCTCGGCCCGGTCCCAGGCGCGGATAATGTGTTTGCCGGGGCGGGGTGGCGCGGCACCGGATATAAGTTCGCCCCCTGGGTGGGCCGGGTGCTCGCTCAGCTGGCCTTGCAGCAGGGCACCGTGTACGACATCCGCCGCTTTGCACCTGTCAGGTTCGCTGGCGGCGGTGCGGCGGGCGGGCTGAGGGCGGGAGGTGCGGTCTCATGAACGGGTGCCCCCAGGCGGGAATCGTGGAGCGGCTGAAGAGCGGCACCGTGCTCGGTGCCGAGGGTTACGTATTCGAGCTGGAACGCCGCGGGTATATCAAGGCGGGCCCGTATGTCCCTGAAGTGGTTTTGGACTTTCCCGGCGCACTGCGTGAGCTGCACCGGGAGTTCCTGCGCGCGGGCTCGGATGTGATGGTGGCGCTCACCTACTATGCGCATCGCGAGAAACTGCGGCACGTAGGCCGCCAGGGCGAGCTAGAGGCGATGAACCGGCACGCCGTGCGGATTGCTCGCGAGATCGCGCAGGAGGGCGATGCCCTGGTGGCCGGCAACATCTGTAACACCTGGGCCTACGACCCAAACGACCGACGGGCCCAAAACGCTGTCCGCGCCATGTATACCGAACAGCTGGACTGGGCGATGGAGGAAGGCATCGACTTCGTCATCTCCGAGACCAATGATTATCTCGGCGAAGCACTGATCGCGCTGGAGGTCATTCAGAAGCTGGGGCTGCCAGCGATGGTCACGCTGGCACCGACGCAGCCAGATCAGACGCGTGACGGCTACGGCTATGTAGAGGCATGCCGCATTCTTGCCGCCGAGGGAGCCCAGGTCGTCGGCCTGAACTGCGACCGCGGGCCGCAGACGATGATGCCGCTTATAGCCAGGATCCGGGAGACGGTCGACTGTGCGGTCGCCGCCCAGCCGGTGCCATACCGCACGGGCGCGGCCGCTTTGACGATGCAGACCCTCCGGTCCGAGGCCGCACAGCGGGCCTTCCCTCTCGCGCTGGAACCTTTCGGATGCACGCGCTTCGAGATGGCGCAATTCGCGCTCCAAGCGCGTGACCTCGGGGTGGACTACGTGGGCATCTGCTGCGGCGCCGGTCCGCACCACGTCCGGGCGATGGCCGAGGCACTGGGCCGCGAGGTCCCGGCCAGCAAGTACTCGCCGTCGATGGACCTGCACCCGATGCTCGGGGCAGATGTCTCAACGAAAGATGCCACGTTCCTCAGCTCCTGGAACGCGTGAGGGATGAGTGGCCGGTCAGCGTCGGCGGCCTCGGCGCTGCCGTGGCGTTTTCTCAGTTGCTGCAGCCAGGGATGGTGCCTGGCGGGTAGCAGTTGGTGGGGACATTGCCGAAAATCAGGCTGCGGTTGAGCGTCACCGGGCTGCCGGTGCTGGCGAAGATGCCCCCGCCCTGGGCGGCAGAATTTCCTGTCACCCGGGTCTGCTGGAGGGTGAGCGGGCCGCCTGGCTGGCCCAGGGTGTCGTCAGGGTTGACGCCGTCTTCGAGGATGCCGCCGCCGGGCCCGGATGCCGAGTTGCCGCGTATCTGACTGAGGGTGACGGTCAGTACTCCGCTGTCGGGGGTGCCGGTGAGCGGGGTGATGTTGAGGTTGGCAATGCCGCCGCCGCCGCCCTGGTCACCGGAGCTATCGGTGGGGGTGGTGTTGTTGGCCACGATGCTGGCGTGGATGGTCATCTGGCCATGGTTGAGGATGCCGCCGCCAAAGCCGCCGGGGGCAGTGTTGCCGGTGACCTGGCTGGCGTTCAGGGTCGCCGTGCCACCGTTGGCGATACCGCCAGCGCCCGCCCGCGGGCCGCCCTTGGCGGTGTTGCCGGTGACCTGGCTGGAATTGAGCACCAGGGTGCTGGCGCTGTTGGTGCCCATGCCGCCGGTGCCGCTGGCGATGCCGCCGCCGCCGGTGGCCGCGGTGTTGCCGGTGACCTGGCTGGCGTTCAGGGTGAACGTGCCACCACGGTTAAGGATGCCGCCCGCGCTGCCCGATGTGGTGTTGCCGTTGACCTGGCTGGCATTGAGGGTGGTAGTGCCAAGCGGCCCGGTGCCCAAGGTGCCGGAGGCGATGCCGCCCCCATTGCTCATCGGCCCGCCCTGGGCGGCGTTGCCGCTGACCTGGCTGTGGTTGAGGGTGAGCGTGCCCTCCAGGTTGAGGATGCCACCACCCATGCCACCGGTGGTTCCCCCGGTGATGGTCAAGCCCTGCAGGGTGAGGTTCCCGGTGCCGCTGACCTCCAGGACCCGGAAGGTGGTGTCGTTTCCGGCGATCGTGGTACCGGAGCCGTTCAGGGTGATCGGGCTGGTGATTACCGGCAGCCCGTTGCTGCCAAGCGCAAGGCTGGTGTTGTTGGCTGCCGTCAGCTGGTAGGTGCAGCCTGCGGCCAGGTTGATCGTCGCACCGCCGGTGGCGTTCGCTGCGCTGATCGCTGCGATCAGCCCGGCTGGGCCGCCCGCAGGGCCCGAGCAGGGCACGTTCACCCTGGTAGAGGCCTGAGCCGCCGGAGTGGCCGTGAGGAGCAAAATCGCAGCGCTGCCTCCCAGGCCTGCTATCACAACCTCAAAAGCCTTCATCCATTACTCCAGCAACACTGATTCTGGCCGGGCAGTCTCTACGGATAATTACATGGACTTCCCACCACCGTCCATTGCCGTTGCCCTGCACAATTAGCCGGATCCCTCAAGTTCGGCATGGCCGAGCGCCAGCCGAAACTGTGAATAACCATTCGTGGCTGGCAAAGCCGCGGATGCCGCTAGTGCCGCGTTGAGGTACGTTGCGCTCCGAGTACTGTGGCCGACTTGGGCCTCGCGTACCCGTCGGCGACCGCGGAAGGCATTGAGGACAGCTGTCCCTGGGTTGTTGCGTTTGCACGATCCAGTCCCACGCCGATCACAGAGCGTGGTCGAAACTCGGATGGCAGGCGCGCGAAGAGCCGCCGATCTGCTCGGACGTCGGCTCGATGTGTCGCACGGATCCGCATAACCGTTGCGCATGTGTGTGGCAGGCGGCCAGTGCGAGTTGTCAGCGGGGCGACCGCAGGCGCGCGGACTACCGCGCCGGGTAGCGTTCGCGGCGGACGGTTGCCCTCCGGCCCTTGATGCTGCTCTGCCGGAGCGCCGCGACCACGTCGTCGGCGGCTGACTCGGGGACCTCGACGAGCGAGAATCGATCGGCGATCTCGATTGCTCCGATGTCCCTGCCGGAGAGGTACGACTCGCCGGTGATAGCGCCGACAAGATCTTGTGGCCGGACTCCGGAGGCACGTCCGGTCCCGACGAACAGGCGTGTCGTGCCCGCAATTGCAGGACGACCACGCCGCTGGTCGCGTCCGGTGGCCTTGCGACGGCCGCGGCGGTCGTCCGACGCGCGCAATTCGACCTCCGGGAGCTCTTCTTCCTCGCCGACGGTTCCGCTCGTCTCATGCGCCAGTTTGACTGCGGCGAGCGCCACCTCGAAGAGGTCGAACTCCTCACCGAGCGGCTCCACAACGGCCCGGAAGGTCTCAAGGTCGTCCTCCAGCAGGCTCCGCCGAAGAGCAGCGCGGGTCAGCTCCAGGCGCCTGGTGCGCAGGTCCGCGACGGTCGGCAGCTTCTCGACCGCGATCGGCTGTCCCGCCGCCCGTTCGATGGCCTTGAGCATCCTGTGCTCCCGCGGCTCGACCAGGGTGATGGCGGTGCCTTCGCGGCCGGCCCGGCCAACGCGCCCGATGCGATGCACGTACAACTCCGGCGCGCTGGGCACGTCGTAGTTCACCACGTGCGTGAGCTGCTCGATATCGAGGCCGCGTGCGGCCACGTCGGTGGCCACGAGAAGCTCGATGCTCCCGCCGCGCAGCCGGCTCATGACCCGGTCGCGCTGTTGCTGGTCCATTCCGCCGTGCAGCGCCTCGGCGCGATAGCCCCGGCCGTTCAGGGTCTCGGTAAGCCGGTCCACCTCGTCCCTGGTACGGCAGAAGACGATCGCCGCCGTCGGTGCCTCCAGGTCGAGCACACGTCCGAGAGCGGCTGGCTTGTGCCCGCGCGGCACGACGTAGGCACTCTGCTGCACCAGCAAGCCATCGGCTGGCGCCGACGCCTGGCGGCCAAGCTCGGCTCGCTCCGGGTCGCGCAGGTGGCGGTGCACCATGCCGTCGATGCGCGGCGGCATTGTCGCCGAGAACAGCGCGGTCTGCCGATTCTCCGGGGTGTTGCCGAGGATCGCCTCGATGTCCTCGGCGAAACCCATGTCGAGCATCTCGTCCGCTTCGTCGAGGACGACGACCTCAAGGCCACGCAAGCTCAGCGTTCCCCGGGTGATGTGGTCGAGCGCGCGCCCGGGCGTCGCCACCACCACGTCCGCGCCACGATCAAGCGCCCGCAGTTGCCGACCGATGGGCTGTCCGCCGTAGATCGGCAAAACACGCGCACCAATGTCACGCCCGTAGCGATGCATCGCCTCCGAGACCTGCACGGCGAGCTCGCGCGTCGGCACGAGCACCAGGGCGCGCGGTCCTACCCGCCCGCCTTCCCGGAGGATCCGCTGGAGTACGGGAAGCGCGAAGGCGGCCGTCTTCCCCGTCCCAGTCGCGGCCTGCCCGACCAGATCACGGCCCTCCAGCAGTGGCGGGATGGCGGCCCGCTGTATCGGTGTCGGCTCCTCATAACCGAGGCGGGAGAGCGCGTGGCGCAGTTCCGGGGCCAGCGCCAAGTCGGCGAAGCCGCTCGCACCCCCGCCGGTATTCTCGATCATGAACGACCACCTTGGTCCCAACGCACCTTTGACTCCCCCCCACGGACTTCTGGCCTCGGCCACGCTACGACAGCGGCCGCCGCCGGGCGGCTCATCCACGGCGGCGCTTACTCTCCCCCACTTGCCGTGCCGCAGCCACGGCGCTGACACCCAAGCGCGGACGCCATCCAGCGGCCACCGCCGCGACGGACACGCCGTGGGCCGACGCCAACAGCTGCGCCGGCCCACGGCTACCTGTTGTCACTGAGCGGGCTTAGCCTGCCTTGGCTCAGGCGGCGCGGACGTGGGTGGCCTGCAGGCCCCTCGGGCCTTGGGTCACCTCGAACTCCACGTGCTGGTTCTCCTCGAGGCTTCGGAAGCCGTAGCCGTCGATCTCGGAGTAGTGCACGAAGACGTCCGGGCCATCAGCGCGGGAGATGAAGCCGTAGCCCTTCTCCGCGTTGAACCACTTGACGGTTCCCTGTGACATGCCGCTCCCTACAGAGGCTGGATACGGGTCCGCACGGTGCGATACCCGGGCCGGTTCTCGACGCGACTTCCCCAGATCCCTGAAGCGGCGCGCCCGCAACATCGTTCTCCGCGAGCGTGCAGGTAACACGAACACACAAGATTACTACGGCCCGCCGCCACAACCGATCCGGTGCCCGGTTCATTCCCGCCCGCCAGCAGTTGCCTCTGTTCCTCGGCACCAAACCCACACGCCCGAGCCGTTCGTTCGGCGCGGCTTCACAGATGTGGTCGGAGCCAGTGCAGGCCACGCAGATCGGGGTGATCTGCGCGTGGCTGACCTGAGATCGTGGTGCATGCCAGGCTGGCTCTTACCGGGGAGAGGCGTCGGCCAGCAGTGGCGTGACGGTCGCGATGTCGGTTAGCAACGCGTCGCCGCTAAAACGGATGCTGTCCAGTACCCGTTGCATCGCTGGCTGGTCCCGGCCGCCGCAAGCGTCGGTCACAACGACCGGGATCAGCCCGAGGTCGACCCCATGCCAGATAGTCGGCGCGATGCCGATCTCCAAGGCGACTCCGACGATGGCGAACGCCCGTATGGCGAGATCCCGAAGCGCCATCTCCATTGGTGTGCCGACGAAGGCGGACATGGCGAGCTTGTCGAACACCACCTCATCGGCGCGGGGAGACAGGTCCGGGACGATCTGGAAACCGGGACTGTCACGGAGAAACCACGATTCGACTTTCCCCGGATCGTCCACGTTCTGCCAGGACATCGCGGTGCGGAGCTGCGCCGTGCCCATCAGCCTGGGCGGCAGGGACATGTGCCTGGTGTAGAAGACGGGATAGCCGCCGGCCCGTGCTGCAGTCAGTACCCGGGATACTCGCTCGACCGTCTCGGCTCCGTCCGGTAGCTGGCGCACGACACCAACCTGCATGTCGTACACGATGACGGCCATCGTGGCCGGATTGCACGCGTCCTCGATCGTCTCTGGGATGTCTAGGCCGAAACGCCGGCGCATCACTCACCTCCGAGAACCGGTTGATCAACACCTGCTTCCAGTTTGACCGCCACAGCTCCTGCTACGGCAACCATGGCAAGCCAAGAGTCACACAGGGCAGCGCCAATGGGGATCAGCCGTGCCAAGCCGGACGCTGGCAGATCGCCGATCTCGGACAGGCAGTCCCGTTCCGTGAGCAGTGCGGACACACCCCGCTATCGATCGCGGAGGACATCCCCCTGGCGATGCCGCCGGGACTGTAAAAACTTGCTTGTTACCGCGCTGGGACGCGCAGGCCGGGCGGGGAGGGCGAGCCCGGCGACGAGCACAGTGAGGGCGTCGCGCCAGATGCGCTCTTCGCCACCGGGCGGGAACGTGCCGCGAAGCTCCATGTCGGCGAGCCCTTCGCATAGGGCATCGAAATAGGCGATGGCGTCTGCGACGGTGCGGCCGCCGAGCAGGTGCGCTCGTTTCAGCCTCGTGACCTTGGCCGCGAGCCCGGCTAGGGCGTCGAGCCGGGCAGCGTCGAACTCGGCGACCCGCTGCGGCGGGGCAAGCTGGTGCTGAAAGCCGATCCGGAACAGGATTGGGTGCTCGGTGACGAAACGGCGGAACACGGCAACGCCGACTTCGACAAGGTCTGCTGGCGGGTCGTCGGTCTCGGGCAGGGCACGGACGGCCGAGCCGAGCATCTCAAAAGCACGCGCGCCCAGGGCGACCAGCAGGCCGTCTTTGGAGCCGAACAAGCTGTAGACGGCCCGGGTCGTGGTCTTGGCTTCCAGGGCCACGCCTCGGACCGACACCGCCTCCACGCCGCCTGCCTGGATCGCCCGCTCGGCCGCCTGCAGGAGAGCCAGCGCGGTCCGCTCGTCGTGTTCCTTGGGTCGTCCCATCGTTGACAATCGTATCGCAACATCGTTACGATACGGTGTATCGTAATGCGCGGGAGGCGGCGATGAGACACGGCGGCGAAACCGGGATGCAGGCAGCCGGCAGGCCCGGCGCGCGGGCTGCGGATTGGGGAGTCGGCCACTACGAATCCACCGCCGAGCAGCTTCTGCCGGCCGCCCGCGCCGTCGTCCAAAGTGCGGCGATCCGCCCCGGCGAGCATGTTCTTGACCTTGGATGCGGAACCGGGAACGCGGCCCTGCTCGCGGCAGAGCACACCGGCCAGGTCACCGCGGTGGACCCGGCGCCGCGACTCCTGGAGGTGGCACGGGCCCGGGCCGCCAGCGCAGGAAGGAAGGTCGCGTTCCTTCCTGGCGAGGCCGCATCGCTGCCGGTCGGAGATGCCAGCGTGGACGTCATCCTCTCGGTGTTCGCGGTGATCTTCGCGCCCGATCCCGGCGCCGCTGCTACGGAGATGTCGCGCGTCCTGGCCCCGGGCGGGCGCATCGTGCTCAGCGCGTGGATCCCCGCCGGGGCCATGTTCGAGATGACCTCCGCGGCAGCCGGCGCCGTCCGGCAGGCGGTCGGGGCGCCGGCGCCAGAGCCGTTCGCCTGGCATGACCGTGACGCCCTATCGAGCCTGCTCACGCCCCACGGCTTCGTGATCGATGTTCAGCACCACCGCCTGGGGTTCGCCGCGCCCTCAGCGCGGCAGTTCCTCGACCAGGAAACCCAGAACCACCCACTGGCGGTCGCCGGCCTTTCTGTCCTTGAGCCGCTCGGCCGGGCCCAGGCGCTGCGCGCCCGCCTCCTGGGAATCTTGGAGAACGGCAACGAGGACCCCGGCGGGTTCCGGGTGACCAGCCGCTACGTGGTCGCCACCGCCCGCTGCGACCGCTGAATTTGGGGATGGACAGAGGCCGCAGCTGTGGTACAAAGGCCCGATGCCGCTGTCGTCGATGCGCCGGCGGCCTGCGTCGATCTTCATCGCCGGGCTGCTGGCACTGCTGACCGTAGTTCCTGCGAAACCCGCCGCCGCGGGTGTCAACACCTGGACCTCGGCCCGGCTGTATGGCGGCAGCGTGTACGGGCTGACCGCATCCCCTGCGGACCCGTCGATCGTGCTGGCCGGCGCCGGTGGCGCCGGGGTGTTCCGCAGCACCGACGGCGGAGTCAGCTGGCACCGTTCCAGCAGCGGCATGCCGCACGACACGATCGTTTTCAGCTTCGCGTTCGCACCGTCGGCGCCCAGCACGGTCTTCGCCGCCACCTACGCCACGGGCGTCTACCGCAGCACCGATGCCGGGCGCAGCTGGGTGCGGATCACGTCGGGTATCGACACAGCAAGCTTCTACTACCTCGCGGTAGACCCTTCCAACGCCGCGCGGCTGTTCATCGGCTCAGCCAGCGACCTGTGGCGCAGCACCGACGGTGGGACGACATGGACGCTGCTGACCTGGCCGGACATCGACCACATCGCCGGCGAGGCGTTGGCCATCGCGCCGTCTGACCCGCGGGTCATCTACGTCGTCGGCCCGTCCATGCTGCGCAGCACCGACGGTGGGACGACGTGGACGGACATGGAACCGGTCACCGAAGCGGCTTCGGTGTGGGTCGACCCGGGGGACGCGAACACGCTGTTGGTCGGCGGCATGGACGGCGTGTATCGCAGCACCAACGGCGGCGCCTCCTGGCAGCCGGTGGCCACGGTCGCGGTCAACGATGTGGTGATCACGCTGGCGCCGGATCCCGCCGTCCCGCACAGGTTCTGGGCCGGCACGTATTCCCATGGACTGTTCCGCTCGGACGACGACGGGGCGACCTGGTATTCCTACAGCAGCGGCCTGCCGGCCAAGCGATCGGTTGCCGGCATCACTTTCAGCAGTGCGGGCGCGCTGTGCGCAGTCTCGCAGTTCGGTGCCTTCCGCCGCGCCCCGACCGCCTCCAGCTGGGCGCCGAGTTCGAGTGGGATCACCGGCTCGCAGGTGAACTCGCTGGCCTACGCGCCGAGCAACAGCGCCGTCCTGTACGCGGGCCTGCAGGGCCAGGGCCTGTTCCGCTCCACCGACAGCGGCACGAGCTGGAGCTACGCCGGCCTGCGCGGGCAGGACGTCAGTTCCGTGGCGGTCTCACCCACGAGCGCCTCGACGATCTGGGCGGCCACGTTGACCAGCGTCCGGCGCAGCCGCGACGGCGGGGTGACCTGGGTCAAGCAGGTCGCCGTGCCCGCGCCCACGGCCATCGCAGTCGCTCCAAGCTCGCCCTCCACGCTGTACGTCACGACGTTCCAGAACGGGGTCTACCGCTCGACAGACGGCGGGACGACCTGGCACAGGCTCACCCTGCCCGGTGATGTGGTCGCGTTCTGCATCCTGGTCGATCCGGCGAACGCGTCCCGGATCTGGGTCGGGACCCGGTTCGACGGGATCGCGCGCAGCACCGACGGCGGTGCCACGTGGGCATCGGGCCGGGGGTCCCAGCCGTCGGGGTACGACGCTCTCTCGCTCGCCATCGACCCGCACAACCACCAGCGGCTGTTCGCGGCGATCGAAGCAGACAGCGGCGGCGGGGTCTATGTCAGCTCCGACTCGGGCCGCACATGGTCGAGGTCGACCGGCGGGACCGCACCCCAGAGCGCGGACGTCGTCGCCGCCGACCCGACGACCGCAGGCCGCATCTACGCCGGGGACGATGCCCCCGAGGCACTCGGCGTGTACCGCAGCGACGACGACGGTGTCAGCTGGCGGAACATCTCTGCGGGCCTGATCACCCGGGACCCACGCTCGCTCACCGTGCAGCCAGCCGGCATCATCCACCTCGGCACCACCGCGTACGGCGGCGGCTCCGGCGGCGGCATCTTCAACTACACACCGACTCGCTAACACCAAGCGCCGCCACAGCGAGCGGCTTCCACAAACCACCGCGCCAGCCGCACCAAGCCGACCACCAAGGTGTGGGTGGGCGCAGCCTTATTATCCAGTTCTGGCGTAATTATCCAGTTCTGGCGTAACTGTGTCCCGGCTGAAGCAGCCGGTTAGGCGGCCAGCGCGGCCTGGCGCCCGGTCTCGGGCGGCATCGCGTCGTCGATCGCGGTCGCGACCTGGCTTGCGACCACGCCGATGAGGTCCCGGTCCGCAGTCGTGAAGTGTCGCTCGGTTCTGCTGGTCAGGTCTGACCGGGCCACGCTCAGCACGCCGAGCAGAACCCCGTGGGTGTGGAGGGGCGCGGCGACGATCGACGTCGCCTTCGAGCTCATTGGCACCTCCATCCCGCTGACCCTCACCCTGAAGTTGACAGAACCCCCAGCCACCCCCGCACCAAACCCCAGCACAACACAGGTCACACTCAGCCGACGCTCCGAAACCTCGGGCTAGCGGCCGGTGAATACCGGCTTCTCGCGCGCCAGGTTGGCGGCAATGCCGATCTTGCTGTCCTCGGTGGCCCACAGCCGGGCCTGTTCGGACAGCTCGCGCTCAAGCGCGGCGCGGACTTTCTGGACCAGCGGCGCGCGCAACGTCTGCTTCATCGACTGCACGGCCAGCGGGGCGCGCTCGGCGATCTCGGCGGCCCACGCGATCGCTTCGCTGCGCTGCGTGCCGTCGGGCACCAACCGGTCGGCCAGGCCGATCTCCAGCGCCCGCTGCCCGTCGATGCGCGGGCTGGCGTAGAGCAGCTCCATCGCCTGCTGCAGCCCGACGATCTCGGGCAGTGTGACGCTCAGGCCGAAGCCCTGGTGGAAGCCGAGCGCGGAGAAGTTGGCGTGGAATTTCGTCGACGGTGAGGCGACGCGGAAGTCGGCTGCGCACGCCAGGCCGACGCCGCCGCCGACCGCGGAGCCCTGCACGGCCGCGATGACGGGAACCGCGATCTCGAAGATGCGCACCGCTTCGCGGTACAGCTCCCGTGCTGCGGGCTCGCGGCCGGTGGCCATCTCGCCGGTGCCGAAGTTGGCGCCGGCGCAGAAGTGCTTGCCCTCCGAACACAGCACGATCGCCCGCGTACCGCCGGCCTGCAGATCGGCGGCGGTGTCGGCGATCTGGGCGATCAGCTCGCGGTCGAAGTAGTTGGCCGGCGGCCGGTTGATCTCGATGACGGCGACGTGCCCGTCCTCGGTGACGGTGATCTGGTCGGCCACGGTCAGACTCCTACGGTCGAGGCAACGGAGGTGGCAGCGGCGATGATGCTGCCCGAGTCGGCCATCGCGGCGCCGAGGCGCAGGTTGAGGCTGGTCTCGTCACCGAACTCGCCGCGCCAGGTGTGCAGGCGCCGGGTGAGGTGCTGCAGCCGGTACTCGCGGGTCATGCCGATCGCGCCGTGCGCCTGGTGCGCGGCGCGCACGGCCAGCCCGGCGTGCCGGTTGGCCACCGACTTGGTGGCGACGATCTCCAACGACGCTGTTCCGATGGCGGCGGCCCGTCCGGCGCGTTCCACGCACAGCGTGGTGAGGGTGGCGGCCTGCGCGAGTTCGACGAGGTGCATCTGCACCGACTGGAACTGGGCGATCGGCTTGCCGAACTGCACCCGCTCCTTGATGTAGGTGCGGGTGACCTCGTACGCGCCGGAGATGGCGCCGGCGATCTGCGCCGTGCGCAGCAGCGCCCCGCGCAGCAGCACGTCGTCGGCGGTGACGTCGGCGGCGTACGTCTCGGTCGGCACGCCGGATGCGGTGACGAGGTCGCTGGGCATGCCGGCCAGGTCGGCGCCCGGCGTCACGTCGAGGGTGGCCGGATCGACCGCGACCACGCACCCGTCCACGACGGCGACCACTCGGGCCGCGCCGCGCAGCCACGGGACCGCTCGCGCGTCGCCGGTGAGCCGGCCACCGCCCAGGTGTAGTCCGCTCGCGTCGGGGATGATGGTCATCGGGCCGGCTGGTACCTGCGCTCCGCGGGAGGCGAGCAGCCAGGCGGCCAGGCTGGTCTCGGCCAGCGGCAGCGGCACCGCCCACCGGCCGGCGCCCTGCAGCACGGTGAGCAGGTCGCCCAGCGTCCCGCCGGAGCCGCCGTTCTCCTCGGCAATGCCGATCAGCGGCAGGCCGAGTTCCTCGGTGGCCCTCCACAGCCCGGCCGACGGGCCGTCCCGCTCGACGGCGGTGATCACGTCCGGGCTGAACGTCTCGCGGAAGAACTCATCGACCAGCCCGGTCAGCTCGGGATTCTGGTTCATGCCCGGGTCAGTCCCTTCGCGATGATGTTGCGCAGGATCTCGGTGGTGCCGCCGCGGATTGTCCATGACGGGCCGGTCAGGATCGCGCGGGCCAGCAGCGACTCGTACGGGTCCGGTGACGTCAGCTGCGGCGTGCGGCCGTAGTGGCAGCGGACGATCTCGATGCACTCCTGCTCGAAGCGGGTGGCCATCTCCTTCGCCAGCGCGGCCTCCATCGTGGGCGACAGCCCCTCGTCGACCATGCGCGCGATCGCCAGCGACATGCCATGGAACGCCCAGCACCGCGCAGTGATCGACCCGAGATCGGCCTGCGCCCACCCGGGCACCCGCCCGGAGACGTTCGCCGCCCAGTGCTCAAGCGCCGGCATCAGCGACATCCACCGGTCGACGCCGCCGCGCTCGAGCACCAGTTCCACCGTGTTCTGGCCCCACCCGGCTCCGACCGCGCCCAGCCGCATGCCGTCGGGCACGAAGACGTCCTCGAACGCGACCTCGCAGAACTCCTGCGTGCCGTCGATGAACGGGATCCGCGAGACCGTCAGCCCCTCCGACTTCGGGTCGACGATGAACTGGGTCAACCCGCCGTAGCGGTCACCGGACGTGCGGAACAAGCCGAGGATGTGGGTGGCGACGTACGCCGCGGTGGTCCAGATCTTGCGGCCGTTGATCACCCAGCCGCCGTCGGCTGGGGTGGCCTTGGCGCGGACCGAGGCGAGGTCGGAGCCGGAGTCTGGTTCGCTCATGCCGATCGCGAAGCACAGCTCCCCGCGCGCGATGCGGGGCAGGAAGTACCGCTTCTGCTCCGCGGTGCCGTTGGCGGCGATGGTCGGGCCCGACTGCCGGTCGGCCACCCAGTGGTAGCCCACCGGGGCACCGACCGCGAGCAGCTCCTCGACGACGACGAGCCGGTCGACGGCGCTCCGCCCGCCGCCGCCGTACTCCTTCGGCAGCGCCATGCCCAACCAGCCCTTCGAGCCGAGGTCGAGCGAGAACTGCGGGTCGACGTCGCCGCCCATGCCCAGGCCAAGGGGGTAGCTGCCCGCGGGCAGGCGTGCGGCAAGGAAGGCACGCACCTCCTCGCGCAGCGCCTGCTCCTCCTCGGTCAGCTCGGTGGGATCCAGCCGCATCCGGTTACCCTCCACACATCCTGGACCGCGCTTCCCCCAGAACCCATCCGAAGCGCAGCTCACCGGCCATTGTGGCCGGACGTCCGTCATGACCCGTCCCGTGCCATTCGACATCCCACGCGCCGATGAACCGCCCGAACAGGTTCAAACGTTCCGCGTGCCCGGGTTGCGGGCCGACCCCGTGCAGGACGGTAGCCAGCGCATTGGGCAGGCCTGGCGTCTGGCCAGTGGGACTATTCATGCCGCAAACCTACGCAACCCGCGACCAGGTATACGACAGGGCAGCGCACGCATCCTCACGTGCCGCGATTCGCGCTTCGATCAGGCAAGGCGTTACCTGCTTTGAGTGCCAGCCGACCCGCCGGTGCGGGCGAGGGTGCTCCGCCAGGCTTCTGGGTCGCGCTCGTAGAGCGGTGCTTCGTTGCTCACTGGAAGGTGAGCAACTGGCCAGGACTGCTCGACCATAACCAGGCGATCACCGACCCTCCGGCGAGGCCAGCTGCCTCACCCTGGTCTGGGCCGTCCTCGACCGGGCCTCCCGCTGGCGCGGTTCACCTTGACCGCCGCCGGGCTGCGCCAGCTCCAGGATCTGCGCCGCTCCCTGCTCGAACCGCCCGCCCAGCTGCGGCCACGCACCGTGACCGCCGCTCAGATCGCCGATGGTCCCAGAACTGTCAGAGTCACGTGATCTGGTTTTCGACGGCACTAACAGTGGCACTGCCATCGATGGCAGAGTTTCCATACGCCTTGTGGCGTGACCTGGTTTCGACGGCGCGCCCTCTCCAGTGTCCGGTTAGCCTCGATTCCCGGTGGAGGGCCTGAACCGGCTGGCTAGTGCTGCCGAGCGGAACCGGGGCGTGTTTCCGCTGGTAGCTGCCTCGGTGGCGTGGGGTGCGGTCTCTGGTTCAACTTGTTGACCGGAATTAGCCG